>Ga0335073_10013995_pt1 | contig 11248 bp, 7 predicted proteins | sample Lox_Sample_22_FD_207093 | JGI IMG/M metagenome (GOLD analysis project Ga0335073, IMG submission 207093) | Soil microbial communities from Loxahatchee National Wildlife Refuge, Florida, United States - Lox_Sample_2.2 | ecosystem: Environmental > Terrestrial > Soil > Wetlands | place: USA: Florida... | reverse complement strand
CCGACTTTACAACACTTAACGCGCGACCGGCAGAGTTGCGCGTCACACTCAGCGAAGGGGGTTCGGCAGGTGTTGGGAAAGGAGTGGCCATGAAGTGGAAGCGAATCGCAACAATCGTCACGCTGGTGTTGGTGTCGGCCATTGGTGGTTATCAGGTGAAGGCCCACGCGCAACAGGACTTTCCTTTTCCTTGCAGCGTGGTGGTTCCCGCCGAATGGGGCGAATATAGGGGCAGCGTCATTGAGAGCGGCCTGGTATTTGAAGACAAGCACGGCACTCTGCGCATCATCCAACAGCTTCCGTGCACGCTGGACGGCACTCCGAACGGCCCGCCGCGCGTGATTGCGGAAATCCGCCGGAGATGAGGATAGGACACACCGATTCGGTGTCTGTCAGGAAGAAAGGAGATTCCTGGGACTCGGGGCACCCACTCATCCGAAAACCGCGGATGAATGGGGCACCCGGCTTCTGTACATTAACCTGCTTGTTAGTACGTGAACGCCTGAATCTCGGTCACGCCCGAGTCTGGACCGTCCACATACCCCGAGCGAAGACTGGGGTGCAGGGCAATGTGCGTGGGAACGACGTTGAAGGTATTCGAGAAGCTGAATCCGTTGATCGTCTCCTGAAGGTTCCCGTGGATGTCGTAAACGTAGATGGTGCTGCCGCTGGGCGCCGAGCTGGAAACGGGCTGAGCGATGAGGAACAACTTGTTGACGTTATCGAATTCGACGTCGGCTCCGCTAAAGATCTGCTGTGCCCCCGAGTTGGGTAGCGTCACCTCAAAGCCACTCTGCGTACTGAGATTGTAGAACTCCACGCCGGCATCATCTTCGGTATCGGTAACGAAAATGCCGTCCGCTGAATCCATGGCGATGCCGTTTACGAAACCGAAGCCAATACCTTCAAACTCCGAGAACGAACCCGCGGTAAGATCAACCACGCCGATGATGGGCCGCGTGCCAAACGCTCCCGTCCCTCCGCCCAGCACCGCCTGATTGGTGACGCTGTCGTAGGCGAGGGGCGGTGGCACGCTGCCGAAGTTCGTGGAGTCGGTGATGATGACGACGGGGCCGAACGTATTGGCCGCGACATTCGAGCTGAAGACATACGGCATGAAGTTGTCGCTGTTGTCATAAGCGAACACCGCGACATTGGGCACGCCCTGGCTGCGGCTCACGCCCGTCGGCATGATGATGTGATCTTGCCCGATGGGCGGCGTCCACGTGCCGGTAAGCTGGTTGGAGCTGAGCGGATTCAGGATGTTGAAGGTGCGGCTGGTAACGAACCCGCGCTGTACGTTTTCGTGCTCCACCAGCCCGACGCTGTTGCCGACGACGCCCAGGGTGATGAAATCATCCTGCGCCTTGGTCGGCTGCGTCAACTCCACGACCTTGATGATGTTGCCGCTCGCCTGGTCAAATGTTTCGACCGCGGCCAGCACGTTACCATTGGCGAAACTCTTGGCCTCGGCCAGCACGCCCTCGGTGCCGTTCTGATCGATATCAAAGCCAAAGATCTGTCCGCCAAACTGGCTATGGACCAGAACTCCGGTAATTCCCAACTTGGATAGCGACTGGTTCGTCTGTCCCCAAGCTACGATGCTAGAGAAAAGCGTTACAGCCAGACAGAATGCTGTGCCCATGGTAATGTCACAAAATCGTGAAATACTCGACCGTTTGCTCGAGTAGCGCATTTTCATTGTCTCCTTCGGAATGGCTTTAGAGATGTCCGCATACTGCGGCAGAGGACGCGGTAACTCTAGTCGAGCGGGCACATCGCATGTGTCATCGCTTCGTCAAAGATTTGTGAACCCTGGCCTGCCGGAGAGAGATTCATATCTGGCTCCACAGTCTTTCCAGCCGAGACTCTCGCTGACCGATTTTCCGCCTTTGCAACGTAGATTCACCTCGGCAGATTCATGCACTATTCACGGGGCATTTACTCTTGTGTCAACTATCCCAAGGAAAATTGATATGGCAGACGCGACTGCGTTTCGCCGGGGAAAAGAATGGCTGCGGTCCGCGCCGATCGCCTCTTCGAAGAACGTACCTCGCAGGCAGGCGACCCCGTTTTCTTAGATCAGCTTCCCTTCGTGGCGCAGGATGCCACGGGCGGAAGCGAAGACGAGTTACGGGCGGTGGTAGCGGGCGCCAGCCGTGCGTGCGATCTCCCGCTGACCATCCGCGAATCCCGCTTCTTCCATAACATCGCGCGTCGCAGTGCTTCGGGTGAAGCCCCGCAGAGCACCTTGGCCGAACTCAACCAATTCCTGGCCGACACTCGCTGTGTCTGGGAGAACAGTTGGATTCGCTTTCCCGAGTCATCGCTGAGCGAGCGGGCGCGACAGGTATTCTGCGACGACCTTCAGGTTCCGGTAGGCGATGCTTTTCGCAACCGCAGCGACGCGCCCCGCTTTCGCTTCCCGCAAAACGGGGAGCCGTGGCTGCGGCTGCCGATCAGCTACGCGCTGAAGCTGGCGCTGGCCGATGTGGCCGGCCGGCAGCCTCACCTGCCGCAGGTGATGCGCGATGCCGCCGGACGGCTGACGCACCACTTCATCAACGACAACACCTCGCCGGAGACGACCTCGTTCCAGGTTCAGCGCGCCGCCGACCAGCGCTCACTCGGCCGGCAGATCGCGCGGGAAGCGGCGCGGCGATTCTTGTTTACGACGCTGTTAGCGGCCTGGATCAACCGCAGCTTCGGTTTACTCGAGTCCGGACAGCGCGCCGTCATCTACCACTCGCCGATGCCTTCGGTGCATCAGGAGGAGCTGTCGTCGTCGATCTCCGACTCGTTCTATCGCGAGCTCTTCATGAGCCCCTGTCTGTCCGGCTGGATCAATGGCGAGGAGAAGCATCAGTACATGCATCTGTGCCATCAGGCGCTGACGCGCAGCCAGCTGAATGCGGTCGCCAAGCTGCGCGAGGCGGGCATTATTGCCCACAATCTCATCGTGCTGCCCAGGCTATCGAATGTCAGCCTGGCGACCAACGGCATACACATCAGCATGGGCAGCCGGCTGCTACAGGAGCAAGCTCGCGCTGGACCAGATCGATGTCGCGAGGCCAAGCAACTGGGAGACCTCGCGATCAAAGTGTATGAACATTTCCTGGCGGCATTCGTTGGGCTGTACAGCGCGGCGCCCCAGCGCATTGCCTTCACGCAATTCCATCCCGAACTGCTGCTGTCGTTCCTGCCTCACGAACTGGACTTTACCCACCTACGCTTGATGTGGCGCGAGTGGAAGGAGAAAGCGGATATCCGGCTGTGCGGCCGCCCGCTGACTCCTTACGGTCCGCGCTGGCTGGATCGCCTGGTCGCCGGCTTTTGCCGGCTGCGCGGCGATTCCGTTCCCGACATGCGGCTGCTCACCTATCCCGTCGCGTGGCTGGCAACCGAAAACGCGCCGGCGCTCGATGGTATCGCGGGTAACACCCTGAGGCTCTCCACGGAATTGGACGAGCTCGGAATTGTCGATCGCAGAATGTCGTTTTACATGCCGGTGCGCCTGCGCGACCTACAGCGCGACGGATATTGCGGTTTCGAAGCGCGCTACTACAGCCTGTTTCCCACGTACGACAGCGATATGGCCCCGGCCGCGGACTTGCAGCAATTGCTGCTGGCGCTCGCTTACAAGCTGGTGATCGACGGTGAAGTCGGCCACGAGGACATACCCGATGATCCCACCTCGGAAAGCGAACGCCGCCAGCCATTCTTCTTCGCCGCGGCCGGACTGCCTGCGTTTTATGTGGCGCGCGAGTCGCGCAATCAGTTTCTCGGCCGGCTTTTGCTGAATTGCAAAAGGACGCGGACCAGTCGAAGGCATCCCGGGTTTATTCGCGTCTCGGTACGAGACTACCGGCGCGCGCTTCTCGAATTCATCCAGGCAAACGCGGCCGGACTAATAGAAGCTCTCAACCTTCAGCCAGTGGTGGCCGATTTGGCATGGCGTTGTGACGATCAGCAACAACACGCGGCGGTGCGCCTCACCGAGGGCGTGCTGCACGGCACGGCGAGCAAACCCATGCAGGTCGAAGCGCGAGAATTCAACGTGATGGCGGAAGACTTCTATCGCGAGCCGCTCCGGCAAGCGCACTTGCGCGAAGCGATGCAGCACTTGCGCGAGGACGTTGCCGTTTTCGAGCGCTGCGCCCAGGACGAGGAGCGGGTTGGTTTGCGCCATGGAGTTCGCGTACAAAACATCGACCGCTTCCTCGCGGACGCCGAAAAGCGTGTGCTGCACGACGAACTCACCGCTCACGAGATCATGTCTATGCTTAACATCCTGCTTCTGCTGATTGCGCACGAGCATCGTGCCAACCCAAGTGCCGCATGAACCGCCGTCCCCACGAATACATCGAGCGTGCGACGGGCGCGGTGGTGCGCGAGCACCTTCTCGGCAATGCGATGCTTACCGCCTTGTACTCGCCCGCGCTCGAAAAAGCGCCGCTGCTGACGCAAATGGCCTCCAGTCGCTATCTCTCCCGGGTGCTGGGATACCTGAACTACGACAATCTGCTCTCGGCACGCGCCACCGGCATGCTGAAGTTCCTGCGCGATTCCGGCGTTCCGATCTCGGAGTTCGTTGGAGATCTTTCCGAGTACGACACCGTCCGCAAGATCTTTGAGCGCCAGATCCGCTATTGGAGTGTGCGCCCGATGCCGGCTGATCCTCGCTCGGTTGTTTGTCCTGCCGATGCGCGCGTGCTGGTCGGCTCCATGACTGAATCCTCTGGGCTATGCCTGAAGCACAAGTTCTTTTCGTTTCCCGAATTGCTGGGCGAAGGCTTGCCCTGGCGTATCAAGTTCGCCGCCGGCGACTACGCCGTGTTTCGCCTGACGCCGGAAAAGTATCACTACACCCACAGCCCGGTGACCGCCCGCGTGCTCGCGATCTATGCGCTGGATGGCCGCTATCACCCGTGCAATCCCAATGCGGCGGTGCAGTTGCTGACGCCAGTGTCCAAGAATCGCCGCGTGGTCACCATCCTCGACACCGAAATTCCCGGCGGATCGGGTGTGGGCTACGTGGCCATGATCGAAGTCGTGGCGCTGATGGTAGGCAGAATCGAGCAGCGCTACAGCGACGAGCGCTATCAGCACCCGCGGCCCGTAGTGCCGGGCATGGTGCTGCGCCGAGGGGCTCCCAAAGCGTTGTTCCGCCCCGGCAGCAGCACGGTGGTTTTACTTTTCGAGCCCGGGCGTATTCGCTTCGCCGACGATCTGCGTGAAAACCAACGTCGTCATGGAATCGTCAACCGCTTCTCGCTGACCCTCGGGCGCCCTCTCGCGGAGACGGATGTGGCCGTGCGCTCCCTGTTGGCGGTTCCGGTACAGGAGGAGGCATGTTGAACTGGCTTTTCGTCGGCACCCTTGCGGTTTCGCTCGCTGCGCTTCTCTACTGGGGCGCGCGCACGCTTCCTCGCGAGCGCTGGCAGATTCTCGCGGCCGTCCCGATTGCCAAGAACGCGAACGGACACTGGCAAGGCTTGAACCTCACCTATTACGGCCTGTTCAGCGCCACCGGAACGACCTTCGGATTGGCGATGGTGCTCTTGTTGCTGGGATCGGTGCGCGTGCCGCTTTGGGTTGTCATCGCGCTCGCGTTGTTCCTGGTTGGTGTCTGCGTGCCCGCGTCCCGCCTGATTGCGGCGCTCGTCGAACACAAGCGCAACACCTTCACCGTAGCCGGCGCGGCGTTCATTGCCACGCTCCTGCTGCCCTGGATGGTATTGGCCTTCTCTCACTTCACCGCCCACACCAGCGCGCCGCTTTCACCGGAGCCGGTCTTTGCCGCCGTCGTGGTGGGCTATGTCCTGGGAGAGTCGATTGGCAGGCTGGCCTGCCTCAGCTTCGGCTGCTGTTATGGCGTTCCGCTCCGCCAGACGACGGCGTGGCTCGCGCGTCTGTTTCGCGAACACAATGTCGTGATCGACGGGGCGACGAAAAAGGCTGCCTACGCCTCCGGGCTGGAAGGCGAACCGCTGGTTCCGGTGCAAATCATCACCTCCGTTATCTTTGCCGCTGCCGGGCTTTCCGGCATGGCGTTCTTCTTGTGCCGGCACTTCAAACTGGCAGCCATCGTTCCGCTGCTGATCAGTTGCGCCTGGCGCACCGGCTCGGAATGGCTGCGCGCCGATTATCGCGGCTCGTCGCGAATCTCGGCATACCAGCGGATGGCAATCCTCTCGGCGGTCTATCTTACGGCGATCATCGGCGTGCTGCCTTCGAGTGCCTCCGCCCGGCCGCGCCTCGCCGATGGGTTGGCGCAGTTCGCTTCCGTCCCCATCGTCATCGGCCTCCAGTGCGCCTGGATCGCGCTGTTCCTGTACTACGGCAGGAGCCGCGTAACCGCATCCACGCTGTCGTTCCATGTCGTCCAGGATCGAATCTGAGGCGATTAGGAATTGCGAACCGCGGATATAGATTGCAGGCTGGAGGAAACAGCCCGAATTGTACGAAACCAGCCGCGCAGCGGCGGGATGAATTTAGGCGTGGGCGGCAGCCCACGCTCTAAGTGAGACAACACCCGAGCCGCAGAGCGGCGGCAGGACTCAAGACACAGTCTCTGAAGGCCAGCTTCACCTGATCACCCCAAACAATGCGTGCCTTCCGCTGCATTTCCCGCTGCCGGCGCCGAACATCACAGACGTTCATCCGTCACAAGCCGCTGTTCGCCCAGCCGATATAATTTCGTTGGCCCGACACGGACATTCAGTTTCCTCTGTGTCTCTGTGGTTCAACATCTTCTTTCGGCGGTAGATCATGACCATCATCAAGCAAGACGACCTCATCCAGAGCGTGGCAGACGCGCTGCAATTCATCTCCTATTACCACCCGGTGGACTTTATCAAGAGTCTGGCGGCGGCCTACGAGAAGGAGCAGTCGCCCGCCGCGCGCGACGCCATCGCGCAGTTGCTCATCAACTCGCGCATGTGCGCCGAAGGCCATCGTCCCATCTGCCAGGACACGGGCATCGTCACCGTCTTCCTCAAGGTCGGCATGAACGTCGCGTGGGACGCGACCATGAGCGTCGAAGAGATGGTCAACGAGGGCGTGCGCCGCGCCTACAACCACGAACACAACAAGCTGCGCGCCTCGATCCTCGCCGACCCGGCGGGCGCGCGCAAGAATACCAAAGACAACACGCCCGCGGTGATCAGCATGACCATCGTTCCCGGCGACAAGCTGGACGTGATCGTCGCGGCCAAGGGCGGCGGCTCGGAGGCGAAGTCGAAGTTCGCCATGCTGAACCCGTCGGACTCGATTGTAGATTGGGTGCTGAAGACCGTACCTACGATGGGCGCGGGTTGGTGCCCGCCAGGGATCATCGGCATCGGCATCGGCGGCACGGCGGAAAAAGCGATGCTGCTGGCGAAAGAATCGCTGATGGACCCGATCGACATCCAGGAGCTGATCGCGCGCGGGCCGAAAAACACGGCCGAGGAGCTGCGCCTCGAGCTCTACAAGAGGATCAATGCGCTGGGCATCGGCGCGCAGGGTCTTGGCGGCCTGACCACCGTGCTCGACGTGAAGGTGCGGGACTATCCCACGCACGCCGCCAATCTGCCGATCGCGATGATCCCCAACTGCGCTGCCACGCGCCACGCGCATTTCGTGCTCGACGGCTCGGGCCCGGTCGCGCTCAAGCCGCCGTCACTCGCCGACTGGCCGACGCTCACCTACAATCCCGCCGGCGCGCGCCGCGTCAACCTCGACACCGTCACGCGCGAAGAGGTCGCAACCTGGAAGCCGGGCGAGGTGCTGTTGCTCCGCGGCAAGCTGCTCACCGGCCGCGACGCCGCGCACAAGCGCATGACTGACATGCTCACCGCCAAGCAGGCATTGCCAGTGGACTTCACCAACCGCTTCATCTACTACGTCGGGCCGGTCGATCCCGTGCGCGACGAAGTGGTCGGCCCCGCCGGCCCCACCACCGCCACGCGCATGGACAAGTTCACCCGCCAGATGCTGCGCGAAACCGGCCTGCTGGGCATGGTCGGCAAGAGCGAGCGCGGCCCCGAGGCGATCAAAGCCATCCGCGACCACAAGGCCGTGTACCTGATGGCCGTCGGCGGCGCGGCCTATCTCGTCTCGAAGGCGATCAAGAAGTCGCGCGTCATGGCCTTCGGCGATCTCGGCATGGAAGCGATCTACGAATTTGAAGTCGAAGACATGCCGGTCATGGTGGCCGTGGACGTGAACGGCGAATCGGTGCACGAAACCGGCCCGCGCGAGTGGCAGGCGAAGATCGCGGAGTTGGTGGAGATTGCCTGACCAGGGGGGTACGTGACAAGCGAGCTAATGCTTGCTGCGCGCGGATCGGGCCTCTGTCATCGGACCTGTGCTAAGCTGCGAACGTTTCGCATTCCTGGTTCGGGTGATCGCATGTGACCGGCAGCACCGCACCCCAGCTCACACCTGTCGCCGGCGATTCTTCTGCGCCCTCCGAAGATCGGCGGAAGGTAGTCGCCGCCTTCTGCCAGGCGGAAAGCTTGCGCTCGCGCCGGGCCGCTTTCGTCAACATCGTGCGCTGGACCCGCGCCGGGCAACGCAGCGCACGGGGTGTTCCACGCCTGCTCGGCCTGGTGCAGCTGCTGGAAACGGACGGGGAGCTGCGCGCGCAAGTCCGGCTTTCGCTCGGCAACCTGCTCGCTGAAATCGATTCGCTCGCGCTCTTCGCCGAGGCTGGCCTGCCCTCGGTGCATTCCTTTGCTACCGAAGTCGTGCAGCGCCTGGTGGGCAAACTGGTGCCTTCGGCGCGCGCCGATTCCGACACTCGCAAGCTCCTCGCCGAGCTGTACTCTTCGCGGGTCTATGCGCAACAGTTCGCCAGGCTCACGCCCGAGCTGTTCCAGCGCATGGTGAATGCTCTGACGCCGGCTGCGGAGTTCTGGTCGCGCCAGGAACACGACATGCAGGAAGCGATGCGGCTGCTGGCCTCGCGCATCAGCGCCCTGGGGCTGCAGCCGGAGGTGCGCGACCGCTCGGTCGCGTCGCGCGTCGCCCACTCTCCTTTTTATGAGCTGGTGCCGAAGACCGAAGCGCTGCTTGCCGCCGGCGAGTCCACGTCCACTGCCGAGCACGAAGCCTGGAAGCAGATCGTCATCCGCTGCCGCGCCGAAATGGAGACGGTGTACGAGCACATGGAGTCGGCCGGCATCAGCGTCGAGCTGGTCTTCGACCTGAAGACCATCCAGGCGTGCCTGGTCAGGATGGAAGCCCTGGCGAAGGTGCTCGCCACGCATACGGATGAGAGAAGCGCAGCCGTGCAGGCGCTGCTGGTGCGACTGATCGAAGGCAATATCGCCGACAAACAGCTTTCCATCCTGCTGCGCGACAACCTCGACCTGCTGGCGCGCAAGGTGGTGGATCGCACCGGCGATACCGGCGAGCATTACATCGCCGCCAGCAAAGCAGAGTACTGGCACATGTGGCGGGCCGCGATCGGCGGTGGCCTGCTGACCGTGCTCACGGCTGCGTTCAAGTTACGCATCATCGAGGCGCACCTGCCGCCGTTCGTCGAAGGATTCGCCAGCGGCACCAACTATGCCGTCAGCTTCCTGCTATTACAGGTTTTCGGGTTGGTGCTCGCGACCAAACAACCGGCCACGACCGCTGCGGCCTTCGCGCGCATTATCCGCGACAGCGGCGGTGCGCAACGCAGCACCAAGCTCACCGAGTTTGTCGCACGCATCACCAGCACTCAACTGGCCGCAGCGCTCGGCAACGTGGTTGCGGTTTCCCTCGGCGCGCTCGCCTTCGAAGCGCTGTGGCGATTGGTCTTCGGCGAGTCCTACCTTCCCGAACTGAGCGCCAGTCACGTGTACCAAACCTTGAATCCCTTCGGTTCCGGCACGGCGCTTTTTGCCATCGAAACCGGCGTGATTTTGTGGCTGGCGGCGCTGGCCGGCAGTTGGACGGAAAATGCGGCGGTCTACTACCGTCTCGCCGATGCCGTGGCGCAGCATCCTCTGGGATTGCGGGTGAGCAAAGCATTCTCGAAGAAAGCGGCGCGCGTAGTGAAACACAATATCGGCGGCTGGGCCACGAGCATTGTGTTGGGATATCTCCTGGGGTTTGCACCGGAGTTCGGAGCCTTCTTCGGGCTACCCATCGATATTCGTCACGTCACCTTATCGACTGGAACCCTGGCCCTGGCGGTTGCCCGCTTTGGAACCGAGAGCCTCGGCCATCGCTGGTTCTACCATGCAAGCCTTGGCATCGCTGTGATCTTCGTGCTCAACCTGTTCACGAGTTTCACCATCGCGGCCTACGTGGCGCTGCGCGCGTATGACGTGGGTGCGCGCGAACAGTGGACCATCCTGCGATCGCTCACGGTCGCCGCATTTCGTTCACCGTTGCGATTCCTACGTCCGGCATTCGACGGCGAGCCGCTGGAGCAAGCGGAGACGCGAGCTGCCGATTCCTGATTGAGTCAACAATTTGCGCGAAGCAGGTTACGGCTCGAACTCATCTCTATGCTTGGGGATGTCATATGCAGCAACCTACAGGCTCGACCCGCGTGGAAAGGGACTCACTCGGCCACAAGGAAGTTCCGGCTCACGCTTACTACGGCAGTCAGACCGCGCGCGCGGTGGAGAACTATCCCATCAGCGGACTGCGCGCGCACCCTACGCTCATTCGCGCTGTTGCCATGGTGAAGGAAGCGGCGGCAATTGGCAACCGCGAGCTTGGGCTCATCGATGCCAAGACGGCGGATGCCATCATCCAAGCCGCACGCGAGGTGCAGCAAGGCAAGCTGCACGAGCATTTCGTCGTCGATGTCTTCCAGGCGGGCGCGGGCGTCAGCTTCCACATGAACGCGAATGAGGTCATTGCCAATCGCGCCTCGGAGCTCTTGGGCGGTGCGCGCGGCGACTACAAACACGTTCACCCTAACGACCACGTCAACTACGGGCAATCGACCAACGACGTCGTCCCCACCGCGATGCGCCTGGCGACGCTGCTGGAGCTGGAGAAGCTCTATCCCGCGCTCGACGCGCTCACCGATGCGCTCGCGGAAAGGGGAAAGGAGTTCCACCACATTCTGAAGTCGGGCCGCACGCACATGCAGGACGCGGTGCCCATGCGTCTCGGCCAGGAATTTGCCGCCTACGCGGGCGCGATTCGTCGCGCGAAGAAGGCAATTCAAGAGCAAGCGGAATTCCTGCGCGAGCTGGGACTCGGAGGCTCGGCCGTCGGCACCGGCATCAACACCCACCCCGATTACCGGCACAAA
>Ga0335073_10013994_pt1 | contig 11248 bp, 12 predicted proteins | sample Lox_Sample_22_FD_207093 | JGI IMG/M metagenome (GOLD analysis project Ga0335073, IMG submission 207093) | Soil microbial communities from Loxahatchee National Wildlife Refuge, Florida, United States - Lox_Sample_2.2 | ecosystem: Environmental > Terrestrial > Soil > Wetlands | place: USA... | reverse complement strand
CGGGCAGCGACCTGCGGATCAGCGGGCTGACGCCGTTCTTCACGCCGGACGCGGGGTTCTACCGCGTCGACACGGACCTGGTGCTGCCGCAGGTGGCGCCGGACAGCTGGACGCTGCGGATCGACGGCATGGTCAGCAGGGAAATCGAGATCACCTTCGGCGAGCTGCTGCGGATGCCGCTGACCGAGGCCGACATCACCCTCGTCTGCGTGTCCAACGAGGTCGGCGGCCCGTACGCGGGCAACGCCCGGTGGCTCGGCGCCCCGTTGGCCGCCTTGCTTCGCCGGGCGGGGCCGCGGGCCGGCGCCGATCAGGTGCTGTCGTCCGCGGCGGACGGTATGACGATCTCCACGCCGCTCGCGACCATCTTCGACGGGAGGAACGCCCTTCTCGCCGTCGGCATGAACGGCCAGCCGCTGCCTATCGAGCACGGGTTTCCCGCCCGGATGCTGGTGCCTGGCCTGTACGGGTACGTGTCGGCGACCAAGTGGGTCACCAGGCTGACCGTCACCACCTTCGCGCAGCAGCGCGCGTACTGGACGCAGCGCGGCTACGCCGCGCGGGCGCCGATCAAGACCGAATCGCGCATCGACGTTCCCAAACCGCTCGCCCGGGTCCCGGCCGGCCGGACACCGGTCGCCGGCGTCGCCTGGGCGCCGTCCCGTGGCATCGCGGCCGTCGAGGTCAGCGTCGACAGCGGCCCATGGAAGACCGCCAAGCTCGCGGCCGCGGACGGCGTCGATACCTGGCGGCAGTGGCTGTGGACCTGGGACGCGACGCCAGGCCTGCACCAGCTGCGGGTCAGGGCAACAGACGCGGCCGGCGTCACGCAGACACCGCGCGACGCCGCGCCGTTCCCCGACGGCGCGAACGGCTGGGACTCCGTCGTCGTCACCGTCACCTAGGAAACCCTGCAGAAGGAGAAACAATGAAGCACCGCCGGAACATCGCACTGTACGGGCTCGCCGCGAGCCTCGCCATTGGCGCCGCTGCGTGCGGCTCATCCTCGTCCTCGAGCTCACCGGCAGCGCCGGCCAAGTCCTCATCGGCCATGCCCTCGTCGTCGGCCATGCCGTCGTCGGCCGCCATGTCCGACTTCGGGCCTGGCTGCGCGGCCGTGCCAAAGTCGGGGGCGGGCAGCTTCACCGGCATGTCGGCTGCGCCGGTGGCCACCGCCGCGTCGAGTAACCCGGTGCTGTCCACGCTCGTGCAGGCGGTCAAGACGGCTGGCCTCGTGGACACGCTGAACTCGGCCAGCGGGATCACGGTTTTCGCTCCGGACAATTCTGCGTTCGAGAAGATCCCGTCCGGGACGCTGAACAAGGTGCTTGCCAACAAGGCCGAGCTGACCAAGATCCTGACTTACCACGTCGTGGCGGGACGCTACACCCCCGCCCAGCTCGCCGCGGGCAAGCCGATCAAGACGCTGGAGGGCGGCACCGTCACCCCGGCGGTGACGGGCGGGACCTACACGGTCAACGGCGCCGACGTGGTGTGCGGCAACGTCCAGACGTCCAACGCCACCGTGTACATCATCAGCTCCGTGCTGATGCCGTCCTCCTGACGGGGCCGTTACCGGCCGGGGCGCTCGGGCCTTCCGGGACGTCCCGGCTGGCCTACGGTCCCGGCCGGCACCGGAAGCCGCCGCGACGGGCGCGATCCCCGACCCGGCCGCCGGCCCCGCCGACGGTGGCCCGGTGCCTGCCGTGCCGCATCGGTCATTGCGTGTCCTTCGGCTAGACACAAGCTTTGCGCGAAGGGTTGTTGTCCGAGAGGGATTTGAACTCCCATGCCCCTGACCTGCGGCGTTGCTTATCGCGCTGATGGACGGAACAAATAACCACAGGTCAGAGAGTTGCAGCTGTGTGTCCGAGGGAGACTGCACCAAAAACCCTATGCTTGCTGACGTGCGAGTTTGCCCTGGACGACGTTGGCGGTGCGCAGTGACCGCGACGGAGCATGTCATCAGGTGGTCGACCGCGGGCGTGGTGGACGGGGTGCCTGGTGCCGCTGACGATGGACGGGCTGATCTACGCGAGTTCGATGGTGATGCTGGACTCGGCGCGCCGCAAGGTGACGGTTCCGGCGCTGGCACGGCGGCTGCTTGGTTCGGGCATTGGGGCGGCGCTCGCGGCGCACGGGCTGGGGCACGGGCCGGTCGCGCGGCGGTGGCCGCGTGGCGGGCGGTTGCGCTGGTCGGCTCCTATGAGCTGCTGATGATGGTCATCCGCAGTTCTCAGGCGGTACCGCGGGGCACGTCCGACAGTCCAGGCATTCCGGACCCGCTTCAGGAACAGGCAGCTGAGATATTCGCCGACCAGCTGGCAGCGGATCGCGTTCCCTCGGTCCGCGCCATCCGTGCACAGCTGCCCGTTGGCCAGCCCCGGGCGCAGCGGTTGCGAGAGTTTCTCGCTGCAGAAACTACGGGACGGGCTGAGAATCCAGCGGCGTGAGCGACTTGGGGAGAGTCGGCACGCTAGCGGTGGCTTTGCGCGGGCGGGACAGGGTCAGGGGCGCTGCCAGCGCTGCCGTCCTGCGGTGGCGCCGTGGGCGGTGTATGCGCCTGGCGTCGGCGGTGTGACGGGACTGAGCGGCGGCGCTGGCATGGCGTGCGGCCTGGACGACGGCTGCTGACCTGCTCATGTCAGGCCGAGAAGTTCGCGACCATTGCTGGCAATAAGCGAAGCAGCTTCATCCGGCGATTCCACTTCGGTATAGATACGCGCCTCTTCGAGGAACTTGAGCCTTGCTGCAACGGCGCCGAATCCGCGAAGCATATACGGGCTGGTAAGCCCCTTCTGGACGATGATTGTGACTTTCATCTTCGTCCCTAGGGCGAAGCCAAGCTCGACGAAAGCGCTAGAGGGTCTCAACACTTCAGCGAACTGCAGGTATAGATAGGCTTCACAGCCGAAAAGTGCGATCATGTTTCGTTCGGCGGCTATGTCAGCGGCAACAGTCTGCCGGTCCGCCGCAACCTTGATGCGTTCTCCTGGCCAGATGAGACCGTTGACATGCTGACGGGCAGCTTCCACTACTCTTGCGACGGCATCGTGGTGTTCGCTGACCTTGTCGGCCGATATTCCCGACACGGGCGCCGAGACAAAAAGCTCATGCTCAGGCGTGGATGCACCGAAAGGCTGGGACAGGTCAACTTCGAGTATCTCTTCGATACGACGGAGATTCCGCAGATGAGGTACTGCTTTGCCGCGAACCCATCGACTCACTTGGCCTGGATCGATGTGCAGCTCCCGGGCTAGGTCGGCCTGACTCTCGTGCTTATCCTTGAGGGCTTTACGTAGCGCTCGTGAGAAGCTTGCGGCATCTTGCATCCCCTCGTCTTCTTGCGTCCCCATGCGCGCATGTTAGCGCAAGCAGCCCAATTTGAACGCAACATGACGTCAAGTTGGCGAATCAACGCACGAGTGAAGGCCCAGTCGCCACGTTTGAACCTGAGGAGGCAACAAGCCGGCAACTGCAAGCTATTTCGAATGTCGCCATCTGCCTTATGATTGAGATCAAGGGCTGGCGCAATCCAGGTTCGCCTGGCCCTGGCAGCGAAGGTAAACAGTTCGGTAGCGAACTGCGTTGCTTAAAGAGGAGGAAACGTGCCATTCGATGTCCTTGCCAGCGCGGTCGTCGGTACCGCCGCGCTGCAGCGGGCAGGTCTGCTGCCCCAGTTCAGCGGCTCAGTCACGTATCACCGGCCTGCCCCTAGCCCGCTCCTACCCGTACCACGGAGTTCGCCATCGGGAAGCCCTCTTCCGGTACCCCACTACCAGTCACTAGCTCAGACCGCTAGTGAAGCTCTGTACGGCTTCCTGCCGCAGCGTGTCCCGCAATGCGTACGGTACAACGGCTTGACCTTCGATGAAACTGAGCAGCGCGAATACTATCCGGACGGCAGCCTGAGGTCCGTCACCACTCACCGCAGGATAGCGGGTCCTTCGCTAGAGGTCTGGTACTAAACGATCCGTCGGTGCAGCACGGTAATCGGCCGGCGATTGGCCGGTTTGTGACCTACTGCTATGTGCCAACGGAGATCTCGTGAGATCCAGAGTCGTCCCGAGCACGGCGGCAAGCGCAGGAGCAGGCAATGGTTCGTGAGGAGGGGCAGGGGAAGGGACCCGAGACCGGCCGCTGGGTCTAGCTGATGCGCGGTCGGCTGGAAGGAGTCCAACATGATCGGTCGGCAATAGTGGCCGGAGGCGTGATCACCCGCCTTGCCCTGTAGCGGCAACGAGCCAGCGACGGGAATCGATGGCTTTAAATTCCTTTACGGCTGGTCTGTACTTCGCCTGTGTCGGCGATTACTGTCAAATCCCATCATTTAGGGGAATTGACCAGAAGTGTCATACCTAGTTTAGTCACATAACCTAGGTATGAACTGTGATGAACATAGATGGCGCGTGGCCGGACGGACGGAGTGCAGTCGTGGTCTCGGACGGGGTCGATTCACAAAGAGTATCAAAATTCAAACTGCTGCTTGCGACCCTTGGCGGGGGCGACAGGAATATCTTGGCGCGCTCCGGAATTGACGGGACGCAATTGGTGGGGCGGGGCATCGCGGCGATCATTCCTGCAGTGTTCGGTGCCGCCGCGGTGTGTATCGCGTTCAAGTACGCGTTCGCGCTGTCTCTGCCTGGCGCAGCGGTCGCAGGTCTGGTGTGGGGCGGCATTGTGCTGTGCTTCGACCTGTCCCTGATGACACAAGGGTCTGATGGCAGGCTCGTGGGGAGGATAGTTCGGTTCGGACTGCGTGCCATCGTGGCGGTACTCGCAGCTTTCACCTTCGCTAGCCCTATCGTTATCTGGATGTTTTCGTCCGATATCGCGGTTCAGGTGGCAGCCGACGAGCAGAATGGGCTCGCCAGCTACAACAAGAACGTGATCGCGCCGAAATACGCGGCGAAGATCGCAAAGGATAACGTCGCGATCACTTCTTACCAGGGCCAGCTGACTGCGGCATCGCAGTCAGTGGTCAATGCACAGCAGTCGGTCCAGACGGCTATGGTCCAGCTCACCTGCGAGGGCCAGGGAATCAATGACACGGCTGGATGCGGTGCCGGGACCGGGAAATACGGCCAGGGACCCGTCTATCAGGTCCGGCTAACCGAACTGGAAAACGCACAGGCCAACTTGACAGAGGCAGAGGCTGCCGAGAAGTCGGTTGACACCGAAGTTGGTCCGCAACTGCAGGCCGCGAAGTCGGATCTCGCCAACCTGAACAGCGAGGAGAAATCCGACTACGCGAGCGCGGAAGTTCGCTACGGTCATGATGACGGGCTCATCGCGCGCTGGACCGCGCTCAATGAACTGGAAGCCTCCTCGGCGACGGTGCGACTGCGTGCATACGGGCTTGAGGCACTGATCGTCGCCGTCGACCTGAGCGCGGTCATAGCTCGAATGGTCACCACGACGCCGTCTTACGACCGCATGGTCAGGCTAGAGCGCGCCAAGGTTGAGCACTTCGCTGCAGACGAAGATGACGATTTTGAAGAACATATGCTGCGCAGGCGCACGCAGCGACAGGCCGAAACCGCCATGGAAAACGCATGGCACGATGCGCAGCTAGCGGTGGCCCGTGATGACGCCGCCGCGTGGGCGGAGGTTCAACGGCACAGGATCCGCGCCTGGGTGGAGAGCGAGACGGGTCGGCCGTGGGGCGGCGAGACCGCACAGGAAGCTCAGGTGAGCGACTTTCAGAGCCCTACGCGGGACACGGTTGGACTGGCGGCCGCTCCCATTGGGGGTCCAAGCCTGGGCATGTTCGCGGCGGAGATGAAGCCCCATGAGAATGTGCCAGTTCCGTTCGACGCACGGTTGACTCGAGTCGCCTGGATTGGCGTTGGCCTGCTCGGTGTACTCGGAGCTGTGCTCCTGCTGCTCCACCTAACGGACAGCGCCGTGGCTGGCGACTGGCTGGCAGCACTTGGTATCGCTGCCGCGCTTGCGACCGCGATCTATACCCGAGGGTTCCGCAGGGGACCGGGATGGGCACACCAGGCCGGGTTCGCGGTTGGGCTCCTCGTCCTCCCAATAGTCACGATGATCGTCCTGCTCAACCTGTGAGTTCCGACACGAACGAGGGAAAGGAATCAAGAAGCCATGACCAGTGACGGCAGGCGGCTGCCAGCCCCAACCGCGCCAAGCAGCGTCCTACCCACTACATCTGACGCGATGCTAGCCCCGCGTGTCGCGAGCCGGGTGGCGACCCTCGAGCGCGACAGCCAGCACCTCGTCAGACGTGCGAGCCGAGCCGGGGCGGACATCACCTACCTGGGCATCGCGCCGCTTTTCGCCGAACCGACCGCGTACGAGGGCACACTAACGGACTGGGTGATCAGCCCGGTGACCGACCTTTCCGACGCCGTCGTCCCTTTGGCGGAACGGGAACGACTGGTGCGATTGGTCAAGGCCGACATTAACTTCCCCCTCCTCTACATGGCACACGAAATCCCTAAGGGCCGGCTCGACTTCGGATCGACCGGCCCTGCTGGCAGCAAGAGCGTCAGCGTGGTGCGGCAGCAGCCGATGGTGTTGGATCAGGCGACCGCAGCCGAAATCGTCGGCCCGGTCCCGGCACCTGCCCGGAGTACTTCGATCGCCGAGAGGGTCGGTGGCAACTCACAGCGCTTGCTGGATGTCGTCCGCACAGCCGCCCCCATAGCCGCGGGAGTAGTGCTCGTGCCTTTCGCGGTCGCGGCGGCGGCCGTTACCGCGCCACTCGTACTCGCGGCAGGGCTGTTGGCAGGTCTTGACCCGATCTTGTTCGGCGTCATCCCGGCTAGCCCCGAGGGGGCACGGGCCGGCGAGCCCGGAGCTTGGTACATCCTGGCGCAGTGGAACTGGGAATAGTGGCCTGTTCTCTCATCGCCGGACACTCAACCCTTCGCGCATATGACTTGTCAGGGGTGTGGTCCCCTGATCTGGGCAAGAGCGCCTCGCACCAGTCGATCTTGTTCTTGCCGCAGGGCAAGTCAGCGGTCAAGCACCCGATAGCCACTGGTGCCGATCTGAGCCGTTGCCGACACATAACTAGGACGCCGGTTGGAGAGCGCCTCAAGCTGTCCTCCACGCCCGCGCCACCCTAGCCTTGAAGGTCGGCCTTACGAACCCACGGACACTGCAATCCTCCGTGAGCGGACAAGCTTCAGTCGTGCGAGTCGATGGCCGACCGGCTATTGAACGCTGCCGCGCTGAGGCTGCGCCTGAGTAGGCTGTCAATTGCCAGTGAGTTCCGCAGTAAGGGCGTCACCCGTCAGACCGCCACCAGGCGGACGCCTATTCGCGCCTCCGCGATACAATTCTCTGACGCAATTTCTCGCGCTCCGCCGAAGCGCCAGGGAACGAGAAGGATTCCAGAACTTCCCCGCCCAGCCATGCCGTCCATGCAGAACCAATCTCGCTGCGGTCTTCAAATTTACCCAATGTCATCAGCGTGAGCGCGTAGCCATGAGCCATTATTCTGATCGCGTACCTTTGCTTGATTCTAGATAGCGTCGTCTTCGTGGCGCCCGTCGTCCACGAGGCAAATCGCCAGTTTCCTGCGCCCATCTGGAGCTTATCGGGGACTGAGTGCCCCCAGCCAGGCCGCTCTGTTATCTCTACCAACCGGATGTCCGCCCCCGGGGGTGAATAACGTCGCGCGGACTCCAGGGTAGACTCATAGGTTGCCTTATATGTTCGCGCTATGCTGTACAAGGATCCTATTACTGGGATTTCGTGCAGGATTCTCAGCGAGATCTTGTCGCGGGCGCTGCAATCGACAACCAGGTGAACCGAGACGGGTTTATGATGCTTCTCTTTCATAAGCAAATGGTCGGTGTTATGCGAATAGCTCCCTGCCCGGATGGGCCACTCCGTGCCGAGATTGTTGTAGACGCCGCCGTCTACCAGGTATGCCGTCCGCCCTCGAGGGCTACGGGAGCCCAACGACCAGCTATCATCTTTCCGGCCCGCAAGCCGGTCAAGCCGCATCCGCACCGGGGGAAGGATGCCAGGAAATGCCGCAGAAGCGCGCACCGCCCGCGCCATCGAAAGACGTTTCATGAAAAAAATGTCACGGCCATCCGCCATGTATGAATCACTCAGGAACACGGGCAGGGCAGCCCGGATGTCGACAGTGGAAAAAATATGTTCTACTGTCCTGGGATTCTCCCCGAGGTAAACGGCCTTTCCCGTGGTCGGCGATCTGCACCAAGCATCCCGTATTCCTAGCTCCACGATATAGCCGCGTAGCCGCCATGTAATTAGTCCAGCCAGGTAACAGACTACAGCGAGAACATATCCGGCCACCCCGCCGAGGATGGAAAAATAACAAATCCCGCTTACGGAGGAAAGCAGCACGATAAAGAAAAAAGTGACACGGAACCGGCCGACTCGCCCTCCGGTAACGGAGCCAGTCTTGGAGATGCGGCCCACCGCGCCTCTGCATATGCGGGAAAACTCATCCAGGGTTACCGCGGAATACTCGCAGTTTGCTGCAACGTAGGCGCTCGCAATAGACCCCCCAGACACGGAGTTGATCCAGTTAACATTGCTATTTTCCCCTATGTCAACTATCGCGAGGAGCGCTCCCAGGGCAAATAGGGTCGCCCTGTGCCCACCCCCCGAAAGCGAGATTCCTATACTTTCATCTGCACTAGCCATGGCAGCATATTATCTGACTCACTCGCCTGAGCGCTCGCGAACGGAAGGCAAGTCTCATTTCATGAGCACAACCGCTGACGTCTCAAGGGTCGGTCTGCTCCGCAATCGCGGATCGTTCGAGATGCAGCCGTCGGCGATCTCGGCCAGCCTTAATCCCTTGTCCGCGCACGTTGTTACCTGCGCTGAAACGGCACCAACCGGTCGGTGATGCCAGGCATGATGTCAGTCGCCCGGATTAGCCAGGTCGTCGCGCATTGCAATGACCAAGTCGGCAAAGGTCGCGCGAAACCCCCTCTCGCCACTCCGCGCCTGGTTCTCGGCTTCTATGGCCAATTCCCATACGTGGCTCGGAGCAATGAGAACGACCTCGTTAACAGCACTGGTCGCGGCAAGCGTAATCCGGCTGCGCTCCTCCTTGCCCATTACATTTACGGCTGTGAGGCTCGCGAGAGCCTGTGCGTAGATGCGGCGCTTCTCGGCAAGCCTGGCGCGTTCGTCTTCAGCACCAATGCTGGTTCGCAGGTTCTCAGCCGCTGACTTGCGCGTGATCTTGGCAGACACCAGGGTGCCGCCGATGCCGGCGAGGCCGACAATGCCGGTTATCCCCGCCGTTATGACCGGTCCCCAGTCCATGGCGGACATCCTGTCACTCCGCCAGGAACGCTGGGGCGTGCTTTGCGCCTGGAGGATTACTCCGTCAGCGCATGGGGTCAGCCGCCCGGCCGGTCGGCGCATGGGGTGCGTCCATGGGGTCGCGCCGATCGGCATCCTTCCATGGGGTCACAGGTGGGGCGGCGAGATCCGTGGCCTGCCGTCGAGCCGGCCCCGCCGCAGCCAGGTGCGCGCCGACGATGGCGGGCTCGCCGCTGGGATCGGCGACCTCGGCGCGCATGAGCCGAACGAGGGCAGGTCCGATTCGAACTGCTGGAGCTCACGCTCGACGATGGTGATCCCGTCAAGGGCGCGGAGTTCCCGCTTGTGCACAGCCTGTCGTCCGGCTCGTGTACCTCCTGTCAAGCCAGTAGGCCCTGTGGAGGTTGTCCTGGAGCACCGCGTGGCTGACAGCGATCCGCACCTGCGGCGCCGATGAGCGATCATCAGGGCGCCTGGAGTCTTTCCGCCCGGAGGGAATACACCAAGAAGTGCCGAGTTTGCGCTCGTGGGAGGCAGGTGACCTGCCGGGGGCTTAGCTGTGCGGTCCGTCTGCACCAAAAACCTATGCATGCTGACCGCGGAGTTCGCAGTTAAGAGTGGTGGGGTCTGATGGCGGTGGACCGGGTCATCTGGTGGACGACCGGCGCAGCCGTGATCGGCGTCGCTGCGGTCGCGGCGGTAGCCTCCTATGAGCACCTCTTTGATCTGGTCCGGGCGCACGGGAGATTGGGTAGACGGTTCGACTGGTCCCGCTCACCGTGGACGGGCTGATCTACGCCAGTTCGATGATGGTGCTCGACTCAGCTCCCAGCGGCAGACATCGGGGGCTTGAACAAGAGTCTTGTGGGCTGGAGCGTCTGCCTGCAAGATGGCCCTTGATAGCTAAGCCGCAGAGAATACGGCCGCCGAGGCGCTGAAGGATAAAATTTCGCCCGTGCACTTCAATGCGTTTGGTCCTATTTGGGGGAGCTACGAAGAGCATTTGGAACTGCGTGAGCCACGATCTTAAGCGTGGGAAATCTCCGCTGCGCGGCCGCGGGGAACCTGCTGGATAACCGCAGCGAGGTGACCTGTGACCGGCGACAACTGGGTAACCGACCCCGGGATAAGCACTGTCTCCGAGGTCGGTAAGGCACGCCTGCCCAGGGAAGACGAGCGCTTCATCACGGGCCGGACCAACTGGACAGACAACATCACCCTGCCGGGTCTGACGTACGTCGCGTTCGTGCGCAGCCCTTACGCGCACGCGCGGATCACCGGGGTGGACGTGTCAGCTGCCCGCGAGGCGTCCGGCGTGATTGCCGTCTACTCCGGCGCCGACTTCGCCGCCGAGCAGGGCAGCCTGCCGTGCGCCTGGCCGGTCACCGAGGACATCGTGATCCCCGATCACCCTCCGATGGCCGTTGATACCGTCCGGTATGCCGGCGAGATCGTCGCATGCGTCGTCGCCAGAGACCGGTATGCCGCCGCGGACGCGCTCGAGCTCGTTGAAGTCAGCTACGACCCGCTTGAGCCGGTTCTTGATATGGAATCGGCACTTGCCGAGGGCTCCATTAAGGTCCACGACGCAGGCAACAAGTCCTACACCTGGACGCTGGCCAACGGCGACATGGACGCGGCGTTCCGCCACGCGCCAGTGGTGATCGAGCGGACCTACCGGCAGCAGCGCCTCATCCCGTCGGCGATGGAGCCGCGCGCCGTCGTGTGCGCGCCAGTGGGCAATGAGTACACAATGTGGTCCTCCACCCAGATCCCGCATGTCCTCAAGGTCATGCTTGCCCTTGTCACGGGCATCTCCGAGCAGCAGATCCGGGTGATCGCTCCGGACGTGGGCGGCGGGTTCGGCTCCAAGCTCCAGGTCACGGCCGAAGAGGTGCTCGGGCTGCTGCTCGCCCGCAAGCTCGGCCGGCCGGTGAAGTGGACCGAGTCCCGGTCCGAGGGC
>Ga0335073_10013992_pt1 | contig 11248 bp, 8 predicted proteins | sample Lox_Sample_22_FD_207093 | JGI IMG/M metagenome (GOLD analysis project Ga0335073, IMG submission 207093) | Soil microbial communities from Loxahatchee National Wildlife Refuge, Florida, United States - Lox_Sample_2.2 | ecosystem: Environmental > Terrestrial > Soil > Wetlands | place: USA: Florida... | reverse complement strand
GGCACGTTTTATGACAGACTCTCCATCTGAGTTGATCCCCGCACCCCACTTGGTTACAAATAGAACGACCCATGGAGTCCAGACCATCCGCCGCTTTCACCCTTCGCGAGCCGCCTCCGCTTTTTCAATTCTGGTTACACATTCGCGCATCGCAATTCTGGATCGTCACCATCGCATTCCTGCTTCGCTTTGGATGGATCCTCATCGGCCACACCTACAAGTTCAAGCCCACCGACGACAATTTCGGATTCGGCTTTGAAATGGGACGCATCGCAGAATCCATCGCCTCCGGCCGCGGTTTCAGCAGCCCCTTCGGCCCCCCGACGGGCCCCACTGCATGGGAACCTCCGCTTTATCCATATCTCACGGCAGCGATCTTCGTCGTCTTCGGAATCTATTCCAAGTTGTCGGCATTCGTGCTTCTCACCCTGAACAGTCTCTTTTCTGCGCTGACGTGCATCCCGATCTTCTTGATCGCCCGCCGCATTTTTTCAGAAAAAGTCGCGGTTGGCTCGGCGTGGGTCTGGGCGCTGGCTCCCAACGTCATGTTCTGGTGCACGCGCTACGTTTGGGAGACGAGCCTGTCTGCGCTTCTGGTGGCGATGATTTTCTGGTTCACGCTCAGGCTTGAAGATCGCGACGGCCTGCGGCCATGGTTTGAGTTTGGCTTATTGTGGGGAATCGCTGCGCTGAACAGTCCTACATTGTTATCGTTTCTACCCGCCGCGGGATTGTGGGCGTGGTATCGTCGCGCGCGGCGTCGCAAACGTTCAGTCGCCGGAGTCGTGCTCGCATCCGTCATGTTCTTCGCCTGCATTACGCCATGGATCGTCCGCAACTATGAAGTCTTCGGAAAATTCATCTTCATTCGCGACAATTTCGGTGCTGAACTGCGCCTCGGCAACGGCAACGGCGCTGACGGCACGCTGATGCTTTATCTCGATCCCATGCACGACATTTACACCATGCGCCAGTTCCAAGCGATGGGCGAACTGCCGTGGATCGCCATGCGGAAGCGGCAGGCGCTCGTCTACATCAAAGACGACTATGCCCGGTTTGCGCTGCTCTGCTTCAAGCGATTCGTTTGCTTCTGGGCAGGGCCACCCAAGGCCACCGACCCCGAATGGCTGGGCCCAATTAAGAACTCGCTTTTTCTGGCTTCTTCCGTCCTGATGTTCTGGGGACTCGGACGCGCTCTCCGCCAGCGCAGACCCGGAGCCTGGCTGATCTTCTGGCTGATTCTCCTCTATCCAGCCGTCTATTACGGCGTCTACGCCATCCTGCGTTATCGCCATCCGATCGAGCCGATCATCGCGATTCTATGCGTATTCATCCTCACTGAGGCTGGCAGGAAGCCTGAATCAGTCCGTAACTGACCTCGGTCGGTCCGCCTCGGGAACAGCCTGGCCCCTGGATTCGTATCGGCAATTGTGAGACTTAGCCGTTTCTAGACTCACCATTTCAAATCTGTCTCGTCTAACGCCTCGAAACGGAGGTTTGTCATGTTTTCTCGCCGATCCGCACTCGCATCCGTTTTAGCTGCCGCTTGTTCCATCGTCCTCGCCAGCGCCGCTTATGCCTCAGGAAGTCCCTCGGATCATCGCGGCTCGATGACGGAAGAATTTCATCAGACCTACCCGATAACGCCCAATGGCCGAGTTGAACTCGACAACATTAATGGCGATGTTCACATTTCCAGCTGGGACCGCAACGAAGTAAAGGTCGACGCCATTAAGTATGCTGATACAAAAGAACGACTCGATGAAGCCACAATCGACGTCGATTCCGGCAAGGATTATGTTTCCATCAAGACCAGATATCGCGACCACGATCTGACGTTCAACTGGGGTTCGCATAACAATCCCGCGACGGTCGAATACACCATCACCGTGCCCCGCAACGCTGCACTGGACAAAATCGAGCTGGTCAATGGAGCGCTTGATGTCGCCGGCGTAAGCGGTGAGGTCCGTGCTTCCAGCGTGAACGGCCGCATCGCAGCTCACGATCTCGCCGGACGAACCCGTCTTGAAACCGTGAATGGACGCCTGGAGGCCAGCTTCAATCAGCTCGCCGGAAATTCGGTCGAGTTGAGCTCGGTCAACGGCTCGGTGAGTCTGACGATCCCCTCGGATTCACAAGCCGAACTTGAGGCGAGCACGGTCTCCGGTGGAATTGATAACGACTTCGGGCTCCACGTCCATCATCAGTTCGTGGGACACGATCTGCGCGGACAACTGGGCAATGGCGGTACGCGCATCAAGCTGGATGACGTCAACGGCGGAATCCAAATTCATCATGCCGAGGACGGCCGCACCCTCAGCCCGGTCAAGGACCTCAGCCATCACAACGACGATGACGACGACAGCATCTAGGAAGCACATCGGAATCTAGGGGCGCGTGGGCGCGGACCTGGGGATCGAGAGCGGGAAGGGCACGACTCCAGTCGTGCCGCCCGAACTGCCTAACTCGATGCGGCTTTAGCCGCTGAGGTGCTGCGGCCTTTGGCGGTTTCAGGGAAGGGGGCCTGCGCCCTCGTCAGTAAATCGTGTACCCCGGCGCGGGCGTGCGCAGATCGGGCTTTGACGCCATCAATAACAAGGCGCCTTCCCGCTTGAATCCCTTCAGATCTTCCAGGCTGTGGAACGATTTTGTCTTGTAGTCTTCCGGCGTCGGCGTGTCGTCAGAAATGCGCCGCGCTTCTACATTTTCAAATGCGTGCTTCTGCAAAAGGTCCACATACTCCGCTGCGGAGCGCACATGCACCGGGACTTTCAATTTATCGACCCATTGCAGCGAGTACGCATTATCTTTGTACAGATTAATCAGGATGAATAGTCGCCCCTTTGGCGCCATCACGCGAAACAACTCTTTCAGCGCCCGATCCTGATCGGCATAGTAATAAAACGACTCGACCGACAGCACCTTATCGAAAAAATTTTCTTCCCATGGAATCTGCTCGGCTGATCCCCAGATGTAGAGAGTGTTTTCGAAGTCCTTTGACGACTCACGCGCCAGCCGCACCATCTCGTCGGAAACATCCAGCCCAACAACTTGCCCGAATCCTTCCGGCCCGTCCGAAACCATGCGCGCCAGCAGCCGCGTCGCCCATCCCGAACCGCATCCCAGATCGAGCACCCGCTCGCCCGCGCGCAGATCCATCAGCCGGATCGTCTTCTCTGTGATATTGAGATGATGCTCCCGCATCTTCTCGCCTTCTCCGGCCGCGGCCCAACGGTTGAATTCCTGTTGCAACTTCTCATCGGGAGTTGGAGATTTGTCGGGCATATAAGCCCCTTTCGGTTGGCGAATGGGATGCCCCAGGTCTCGCCGCAGCTGCGAGACCCGGGAACCCTGACACAAGAATAAAGTAAAACCTGCGCGACGCGCAGCCCTCCAACCGCCGAAATTTCTCACATGTGATACACAATTCTTGATCCGCGTGCTCAATAGGACTGACTGTGCTACAGTCCTTCCTCATGGCGACACGCCCGCAGAACCCTTCGCCGCAGCCTGATCCCGGGCCGCTTTATTGCCCCAACTGCGCCCAGGAGGTCACCGATCCGCTCACTTGCGGTGATTGTTCCGCCGTCATCTGCCGACGTTGCGGCACGCCACTGGAATCCCCCGACGAACTCGGAATCGGATAAATGGACCCCAACCCCTCGGTCACTTCGATCGCCAAACTTACAGAAGAGGAATCCCGGACCGCCAAGCCTACACTTATCCGCGGTCTCAGCCTGCTCGATTCCGTTTTGCTGCTGGTCAGCGGGATCATCGGCTCTTCGATTTTCCTCACCGCCAAAGATATTGCGACGCCTCTGCCGCAACCCGTCCTGTTTTTGTTGGTATGGGTGCTGGGCGCGCTGATCTCTCTTTGCGCCTGCTTCGCTTTCGCCGAACTCGGCTCTATGTTCCCCGACTCCGGCGGCCAATACATCTACCTGCGCGAAGCCTATGGCGACCTCGTCGCCTTCCTTTACGGATGGATGCTATTCAGCGTCGCTAATGGCGGTTCCATCGCCGCGCTCTCGGTCGCAGCCGCGGCCTACGCGGGACAGGTCTTCCCTTTCTTTTCTCAGGATCACGTGGTGTTCTCGCTGGTGGGAATTGCGGTGACCCGCGCTCACCTTCTCGGCCTGATTCTCATCGCGGTTCTCACCTACGTCAACGTCGTCGGATTGCGCTGGGGCACGCTGCTGCAAAACGTCTCCACCTGGACGAAGTTCTTGGCGATGGCTGCCTTTGTTCTGCTTGGACTTGCCATCGGTAAAGGCAACTGGTCCAACTTTCAATCGCATGGCGTCAGTCTCACCATGGGTCTTGGTCCGGGAGCGCTGATCTCCGCGCTAGGCGTTGGCCTCATCGCTGTCTACTGGGCCTACGATGGATGGGTTTACATCACCTGGGTCGCGGGAGAAGTCAAGAATCCCCGCCGCAACGTTCCGTTGGCCATGGTGCTCGGAGTACTCGTCGTCGGCGTCATCTACATCGCGATGAACGTGACCTACGTTTATGCAATGCCGCTAAACCAAGTGGCGCAGCATGAAACCATCGCCCATGCCGCAGCCGCCGCATTATTTTCACCCCGCGCCGCAGTTTGGCTATCGCTGATGATCGCAATCTCCTGCTTCAGCGCGGCCGCAACCTGCACGCTTTCCGGCGCGCGCGTCTATCAAGCCATGGCTGAAGACGGCGTCTTCTTCAAAAAGATGGCGGTCATTCATCCTAAGTGGCGCACGCCCGCCTTCAGCCTCATCGGACAAGGCATCTGGGCCGCCGCTCTCACCCTCAGCGGCCGCTACGATCAGCTTTACACCTACGTCATTCTCGGCATGGTGATTTCTTACGAACTCACCGTCATCGGCATGTTCTGGCTGCGCTGGAAGCGCCCCGACATTCCCCGTCCCTATCGTTGCACCGGATATCCCTGGCTCCCCGCCATTTATGTGATCGCGGGTGCGGCCTGGATTCTCAACACGTTTTGGACACGCCCTCAGGAATCCTTCTGGAGTCTCGTGATCGTATTCATGGGCGTTCCGGGATATCTTTATTGGAAGCACAGCAATCGCCAGTCCTCCGCTGTGGAGTAAGTCATGTTTGAGCGGTACACAGAGAAAGCGCGCCGCGCGGTCTTCTTCGCGCGCTACGAAGCCAGCAATTACGGCTCAGAGAACATCGACAGCGAACATCTTCTGCTTGGACTGCTCCGCGAAAACGAGCACCTGCTCCAGTGGATACCTAAAGCATCGCCGGAAACTATTCGGGAATGGATTGAGGCCCAAACTCCCCAGCGCAGCAAGACGTCCACAAGCATCGATCTGCCACTAAGCAATGAGTGTAAGACGATTCTGAAAACCGCAGCTGACGAAGCTGATCGCCTCACGCACCGTCACATCGGAACCGAGCACATCTTTCTTGCCATTTTTTCGGTTCCTGACTGTCTTGCTGCCAAGTTATTGCTGAGAGCTGGTGCCGAGCAAACGAAGCTTCGAATAGTCCTGAAGCCGCAGCCAGATCAACCACTCGCACGCGGCTCGCTCAAGGGTGCTGAGAGGTCGGCGCGAAATCCAGTCGTGGATTCAATCATTGAGATTCACGGCCTGCGACGAAATCCACAAAACATCCGCGAGTTGGTCCGAACGCTTCGCGCCTACAACTGGCACTGGAATAAATCCACATGGAAGCCGCGCGATGTCGTGATCAACAAGGCAAACGGCAGGTGTTCCTTCGACCTCAGTCTCGCCGAGAATGCCGGGAGCTTCATGCTCGTCAAAGGTGGCTGGACGAAGGACCACTGCGCCGTCTGTCATTGGGAGCTGTTCGAATCCACCGATGAACACGGCACCGGCTATACCAACGGCCAGCACTGGCTATGTCTGGAGTGCTACGACAAATTCTGGGCGCGGAACGATTTCATCTCCGGCGCCTATGGAGAGATGACGTAAACACTTTGCCCCTGCGACGCAGGTAGGGCTACCTCAGATGTGGCCTCAAACTGCCTAAAAGGCGGCAATCGAACACTGCTTTCGTCTTGCCCACTGTTTATCGGAAGTGATATTCCTTCACGGATGCCCACTTCTCGCCGTATTTGCGAGAAGTGGGAACCGCGAAACTTGACTCCGGGACACACTCTTGCCCGACTCCAATCCGCATCCATTCTCGAGCGCGCCCGGCATTCTCTCCCCTGGCATTTCCATCGCCGAAGCCGCCCTCCCCGCGGACGATCCCAACCGCCCGCGCCAGGTCATGGGGTTCCGCGACCTGCTGCTGTTCTACGTCATCACCGGCATTAGCCTGCGCTGGATCGCCACGGCCGCCGCAGCCGGCCCGAGTTCAGTCGTCATCTGGATCGGCGCTTGGTTCTGTTTCTACACTCCGCTGGCTCTTTCCGTGCTCGAACTTTCTTCGCGCTATCCGAATGAAGGCGGCCTTTATGTCTGGAGCAAGCGCGCCTTCGGAGACTTTGCCGGATTCATTTCCGCCTGGACTTACTGGACCAGTAACCTTCCCTACTTCCCCGCCGTGCTCTATTTCGCCGCTAGCAACATCCTGTTCATGCGGCAGGCAAGCTGGCAGCATCTCTCCGGCAACGCAACCTTCTACATTGTTTTCGCGCTGCTGACTTTGAGCGCAGCAACCATCCTGAATCTCGTCGGTCTCGACGTTGGCAAGTGGCTGCACAACGTCGGCGCGCTCGCCATGTGGATTCCCGTCGTAATCATCATGGTCATGGGAGTCGTTGCCTGGCACCGCTTCGGATCCGCCACGCATTTCACCCTGCATTCCATGACGCCGAGCACGCATTTGAACGACATCATCTTCTGGTCGGTGCTCACGTTCGCCTTCGGCGGCTGCGAAACCGCTTCCTTCATGGGAGAAGAAATCAAGAATCCGCGAAGGACCATCCCTCTCGCGCTGCTCACCGCGGGAGTTACGGTCACTATTTGCTACGTTCTCGGAACCGTCTGCGTCCTGCTCGCTCTTCCCTCCAGCGGTGTCAACGATCTGCAAGGATTGGTGCAGGCCGTTTCGGCAACCGCATCGCGCGTGGGGTTTCCCGGCATTCTACCGCTGGCGGCGTTTCTCATCGCCCTTAGCAACATCGGCGCTGCCGGAGCTTATCTCGCGGCCGTCGCACGTTTGCCATTTGTCGCTGGCCTTGATCGTTTTCTCCCAAAAGCCTTTGGCTCGCTGCATCCCAAGTGGAAAACACCATGGGTTGCGTTGCTCACGCAGTTCGTCCTCGGAGTTGTGTTTATTTTTCTGGGACAGGCTGGCACGAGCGTAAAAGGCGCTTACGACGTGCTGGTGAGTATGGGCGTGATCACGTACTTCGTTCCGTATCTGTTCTTGTTCGCCGCCATGATCAAGCTCCAGCGCGAGCCCGCCGGTGCGGATGTGATCCGCGTTCCTGGCGGCAGCGTGATAGCCAAGCTCGTCGCCATCCTGGGATTTCTGACCACCACGGTGACGATCGCTTTATCTCTGATTCCGCAGCCTGACGAACCCAACAAGCCGCTGGCCTTATTCAAGATCCTTGGCGGCTGCGGAGTGCTGCTGCTGATTGGAGTCTGGCTGTACATCGCCGGAAAAAGGCGCGCCACACAACTCTGAATCCGGGAATTGTCTGGCGGTGAGCCGCGACTCTTGTTACCCTTCCTGCGGGCTGTCCCTGGGAGGTCGCTGTGCAACGAATTGCTCCGCTACTGGTCCTGTTGACCTGCTGCATTCCTTTTCTGTTAGCCGAGGACATTCAACTCAAGGACGGCAGCAAAATCGCTGGAAAAGTGATCGGCGTGAATGGCGATACTTTCCTTGTGAGGACAAACTACGGCGAGATCAACGTTCCCCGCTCCGACATCGTCAGCATCTCATTCCCAGAGAATGCCCCCAAGGGCAGCGATAACAGCGGTCCCACGCTTCCAAAGATGGACGAAGACCTCAACCAGGGCATCTACACGAACCGGACGATAGGTTTTCAGGTCACGATCCCGACGGGCTGGAAGCTCGCAGAGGAACTTCGGAAGCAGGATACGCCCGCGGCATTCGATTCGCCGGACGAAACACTCTTTTTAATGGTTACTCCAGAAAAATTTTCCGGCACACTAGCCACCTACAAGGTCCTGGCCGAGGCGCAGTATCAGAAAAATTTCAGCAGCTATGTGAAAGACGCGGATACCGAAACACAGGTGGATGGACATAAGGGAGTCCGGATGGTGTGGCACGGCACATCCAACGCCAACCAGGCGGCGTTAAAGTTCCTGGTTTACATCGTCCCCTACGAGGGGCGAATGGTTCGACTGAGCTTCTTCACGCTGGTTCCGTTATTCGACGACGCGGTTCCAACCTTCGAAAAGATCGCGATGTCCTATCACGCGACCGCGATACCGCACTAAACCGGGCTCGCCGTCTTCCTTGCTGGATTGAAGAATGGCATCGGCACAACCTTTACGTTGGTCTTCAGCCGTATCGCTTCAATCGTAATTTCCATTTGCAACGGCGTATCCGGCTTGGCGTATTCGGTTTCCAGGCTGGCCAGCGCAATCATCTTCTTCAATGTCGGCGACCAAGTCGTCGTCGTTGCCTTGCCCACCTGATCGTCTCCCGCATACACCGGAACGGACACGCGAGACGCCTGCGCCGGAGCCGCTGGCGTCAGTCCATAACGCTCATAAAGCCGCTCCACGTCGATCCAGTCGACTTCCAGCCCGCAGAACTGCCGCTCCACGCCATCTTTCGCATCGCGCTCCAGCGCGCGCTTCCCAATGAAATTCTCTTTTTCCAGATGCACCATCTTGCCGAAGCCCAGCTCATACGGAGAATACTTCTGCGACGGAATCAGCGCCTTCTTCGAGCTGACGTAATCCACTTCGATCAGCAGCAATCCCGCCTCAACCCGCGCCACATCGAGCGCCAGCATGCCTGCGGCATGCAGATCGAATTGCTTTCCCTTCTCCGCAAGAGCATCCCAAACTTTCACCGCTCCGTCACCCCATGGCATCCAGATTTCGTATCCCAAGTCGCCCGTATACCCAGTGCGCGAAATATCGACAGGAACGCCGGCAATCTTTCCGCGCGTCACGCGGAAATATTTCAGATTGGCGATATCGGCCTCGGCCACGGCCTTCAGCAACTTCGCCGAAGTTGGACCTTGCAGTGCCAGCGCGGCGGTCTTCTCGGAAATGTCTTCGATCTGCACATCCATGTTCAGTCCGTTTTGCCGAAACCAGCGCAGGCTCGGATCGGCCGCCGTCCACCGATAAACGTTTTCCTCCAGCCGCGAAATCGTCCCGTCGTCGATGACCTTGCCCTCTTCATCGCACCAGCAGCAATAGATCACCTGCCCGACTTTCACCTTGTTGATGTCGCGCGTGATCACGCGATTGACCAGCCGTGTCGCGTCTTTTCCCGTGATCAGATACTTATAGAGCGGCGAGATATCGATCAGCGCGCAAGCGTTGCGGATCGCGTTGTACTCGTGCTCGTGATGCACTTCGTACACGCTGACCGTGTAGTACCCAGACCATTCGCGGTAGCTGAGGCTGTGACAAAGAGGAAAGGTTCGCTCGTGAAATGCAGTTCCGATGGGCAAAGGTGCTCCTTTTTTCCCAAACCGAAATCGGATTATATGCACGCGCACGCACTCGCAGCAACCTTCTCTGTTTTTAGGCGTCATCCCGAACGCCCGACGACTCCGCCGGGTAGTGTCTGAACTTTTCAGACACCCTCCGCCGGGTTCATCTCCCAAGTTGCACTATCTTGCGCTACAATGAGTCTCCATTATGCGTCGCCTCCTTCAATGGACTGTCCTGCCTAGCGGCCTCTAATCCCGCTACCGTCCGCTTCCGTGCGCGAGTATCATTGCGTTTCCAATTCGAAACAACTTCGACGCTCACAGCTCAAGGCTCAAAACTCATGGCTAACAAATACGACGTCATCGTCATCGGCGGAGGCCACAACGGCCTCGTGAATGCCGCCTACCTGCAACGCGCGGGCAAGAAAGTCCTCGTGCTCGAACGCCGACACGTGCTCGGCGGAGCAGCCTGCACCGAAGAGATCGTTCCCGGATTCAAATTCTCCGTCTGCTCTTATGTCGTTTCGCTTCTGCGGCCTGAAATTATCCGTGACCTCGATCTTCCCCGCCATGGCCTCGAAATCCTTCCGCTCGACGGCACCTTCACGCCCATGCCCAGCGGCGACTATCTCTGGCGCGTGAACGATCACGGCAAAACGCATCGCGAAATCGCCCGGCACTCGCGCGTCGACGCGGAAGCCTATGACGAATTCGGCAAAGCCATGCAGGCCATGTGCCGCTTCGTGAAGCCGATTCTCAGCATGGTGCCGCCCGATCCCACCACCCTGAATCCGCGCGAGCTGATGAAACTTGCTTTCCTCGGCAAGCGCTTCCAGCACATGTCGACTTACGACAAGTACAACCAGGTCCAGCTCATGACCATGAGCGCGATCGACTTTCTCGATCAATGGTTCGAGACCGACGTGCTGAAGGCCACCATGTCCGCCTCCGGCATTATCGGAACGTTTCTCGGCGTGCGCTCTCCTGGAACCGCGTACGTACTTTTGCACCACTACATGGGAGAGATCGACGGCGCCTTCCGCGCCTGGGGATTCGCCCGCGGCGGAACTGGCGCGATCTCCAACGCAATCGCCGATGCTGCGCGCGAAGCCGGAGTGGAGATCCGCACCCAATCTGCTATTTCGCAAATCATTATCAAGGGCGGCAAGGCCAAAGGTGTGGCGCTCTCGAATGGCGACGAGATCTACGCCGACGTGATCTCCTCGAGCGTCGATCCGCGCCTGACGTTCACAAAATTCATGGGCCCGGAGCATCTGCCCGGCGACTTCCTGGAAGAAGTCAACCGCTACAAGTTCCGTGGATCCTCCGGCAAAGTGAACCTCGCCCTCGACGCTCTTCCGAATTTCAAATGCATGCCCGGATCCGGCGCGCACCTGCGTGGTGCCATTTCCATTTCGCCCAGTGTCGAATACATGGAGCGCGCCTACGACGACGCCAAATACGGACACTTTTCAAAACGCCCTTACATCGACATGGTGATCCCATCTCTCACCGATCCCTCCGTCGCTCCCCCGGGCAAGCACGTCATGTCGTGCTTCGTGCAGTACGCGCCTTACAAGCTGGCGCCCGGGTTGCATTGGGACACCGAAAAGGAAAAATTCGGCAACACCGTCATCGACACCATCGCGGAATATGCGCCCAACATTCGCGACA
>Ga0335073_10013990_pt1 | contig 11250 bp, 10 predicted proteins | sample Lox_Sample_22_FD_207093 | JGI IMG/M metagenome (GOLD analysis project Ga0335073, IMG submission 207093) | Soil microbial communities from Loxahatchee National Wildlife Refuge, Florida, United States - Lox_Sample_2.2 | ecosystem: Environmental > Terrestrial > Soil > Wetlands | place: USA... | reverse complement strand
CTTTGTGACCGTGGTGGGCCTTCAGGACCTGGGTCCAGACGATGCGGGCTTTAAGATGTGGGTCGCCGATTCGCAGTCGGGCCGCGTATTACAGGTATCGGTCTGTGCGGGAAGTGCTCCCTTCCGTGCCATCACTGATAAACGGGTCAGAAATGGCAAAGAAATTGATCAATGGACCGGGGGCTATCCTTATTTGACCATCCGCTCGCCAAAACTGGAAGATATTCTGGAAGGCGACGCCGCGCAGTCGCATCCGCAAATTGTCTGTGTTCTTCAGTTTGTAGTGCACCGGTAGAAGAACTTTGAAACGTTGACGCTGGTTGGCTTTGCGCCTGGATTTTTTGAAGCGTTTTTGCATGACCGAAATCATTTTTCAGGTAGAGCCGTGTGCTGAAACCGGCGGTTTCGTTGCGCGATGGGATGCGCCGCGCAACCGTGGCGGCATTACAACACAGGGCGACTCATTTGCAGAATTGGACGCAATGATTGAATCAGCCGTGGGATGAAAGTGGCGGATACAGGGTTTCGACGTTACTCTGTATTTTATCGGGAAGTGTCGGGGCGAATTCAAATCTGGCGCGATTTGCCAAACTTTGTCCGTTAGCAGCGCTTTTTTGCCTTTTTCCTTTTACGTTTTTCCGTTTTACTTTCCCGGTGACGTTGCTCGAAATCAATAATTTGAAGATGGACTTCGGCAGGAATGCCGCGGCGCTGCGCGCCATTGACGGCATTTCGCTCACTATCGACGCCGGCGAATCGGTCTGTCTGGTGGGCGAAAGCGGTTGCGGGAAAACGGTCACGGCGCTATCGATCGCAAAACTGGTTCCCATGCCGCCGGCGAATTACGTGGGCGGCGAAATTCTATTGAACGGGCGCGACGTGTTAAAAATGTCGCGAACTGAACTGCAGAAGATCCGAGGCGGCGTGGTGGGATACATTTTCCAGGAGCCGGGCGCGGCGCTGAACCCGGTGTTCCGCGTGGGCAATCAAATCAAGGAATCACTGAGACTGCACCGGCCGGAAAAGGCAAATGACGCGGAAGTCATTCGTCTGCTGAAACTGGTGGGCATTCCGGCGCCGGAATCGCGCATTCGCAATTATCCATTTGAGATGTCGGGCGGGATGCAACAGCGGGTCATGATCGCCATGGCGCTGGCCAGTGAACCAAAATTGCTGGTGGCCGACGAACCAACCACCGCACTGGACGTCACCATCCAGGCACAGATTCTCGATTTGCTACGGGAATTGAAACAAAGGTTGGGGATGGCCATTTTACTGATTACTCATAACCTGGGAATCGTGGGCGACATGGCCGATCGAGTGGCCGTGATGTACGCAGGGCAAGTGGTCGAGCTGGCCCCGGCGCGCGAGCTATTGCGCCGGCCATTGCATCCCTATACGAAAGCGTTGATGAATTCGGTGCCCAAATTGCAAGGTGGAGCGGAGCGGCTGTCTGCAATTCCGGGTAACGTTCCGCGGATTGGAAATTTTCCCCCGGGTTGCCGGTTCTATCCCCGCTGCCCCAGCGCACGGCCCGAGTGCACCAATAAACTACCGGATTTGACGGAAGTTGAACCCGGGCGATGGTCACGGTGTTTGTATGCTAAAGAACTTCGTTGAAGCGTAGAAGCGGGCTTGCACACGGGCTCCGGCAGCTAAATATATGTGACGCTCTGATGCTTGACGCGGGCATCCATGGTGGCAAATTTCATGCCGTGCCGTGCCGCAAGTTCGGCCAAATAGCTGTCCGTAAGTTCCTCTGATTTCGCTGGGTTTGATTCCAAGGCGGGCAAGTCATCCGGTATTCGGCTTGCGCCCCGTTCATCAATGAACCGTTGCAACAGTTCTTGCGCTCTGTCCATCGGCGCATTGATGGTGGCCTTCGGATTGGTACTGATTCGTATAAAACCCAATTCAGTCAGAGGGCAAACGGCGATGGCCTTTCCCTTGATTCCATCAAACGCCCGCTGGTGTAAAGTGTGACCGTCCCAAATCGCTGCGAGCAAGACGTTCACGTCAAGCAGATGGGTCATGGAAATTCGGCTAATGCCTCTCGCAATGCTGCGTCATCGATCGGGTGGTCAAGCTTGCCGACGGTAAATCCGTCCTTCTTTACGAGTTTCACACCCGCGGGGCGAACGGGCACTGGCGCAAGCCGCGTCAGAATGAACTGGTCCTCGCCAATTTTCTTTAAATCAAATCGTTCGCCCGGTTTTGTCGGCAACGTCACGCGTTTCTTGTTGTCAGCAATCACTGTCATTGTGGGATTATCCCACTAAAACTTCAATTCGTCAATAACAATCCAAAAGGCTTGGGCCTTTTTGACTCAATGCACGCGAAGGGTTGACAAATATCGATTTTGCGCCATATTGGCGCTTCAATTTGATATTTTGCGATGGTTTCGCCTAAATCCAGCTTTCTAGATAAGGTCCTTGGCCGGATCAGCCGGCTTGATAAAGAAGGATTGCAGACGGTGGTCCAGCGGCTCGCGCGGGAGCGAAACTTTCTCGAAATTCTTTTTAATACCATCGAAGACGGCGTCCTCGTCGTGGATGAAAATGGACGGATCCTTTACTTTAACCATGCAGTAACGCGCCTTATCGGGCTGCACTCAGATGGAGAAGGAAGGCCTATCACGGATTTCCTTCCCGAATTGGACTGGGAAAAAATTTCCAAGGCGGACTCATCCGGTGGCGAGCGCGTCGCGCGTCACGAATTCGAAATTGACTATCCACGCTCGCGTTTTCTGCGGCTTTATGCCGCGCCACTGGATGGAGATGCCATTGGCAGCTCGGGCGTTGCTCTGATTCTGCACGATGCCACCGAAGCACGGCAAAAGACATTTGAAGCGATCGAAAGCGAACGTGTCCAGGCATTGACCCTCCTGGCGGCCAGCGTCGCCCATGAAATCGGCAATCCCCTGAATGCGCTGCACATTCATCTGCAACTCATGGAGCGCGGGATCAAGAAACTCAAAAGCGAGGGGCAGTCAGGCCGAAAGGGTGCGGCGGATTCTTCGTGGCGGGAAACGTCCGGCAAACTCGAGCAATATTTGGAGGTTTGCAAAGGTGAAATCGCGCGGCTTGACTACATCATCACACAGTTCCTGCAGGCTATCCGGCCGGCGCCGTTGCAGATAAAATTAGCCTCGCTGAATGAGGTCGTGGACAAGACACTTGAATTGTTGCGGCCGGAACTTGAGAACCGGGGTCTGGCGGTGAAAATACGCGCGGCGCGGCATTTGCCTGCCACGCCCATTGACGCGACCCAAATGCAACAGGTTTTGGTGAACCTCATAAAAAACGCGATGCAGGCGATGTCGCGGGGAGGGACGCTGACCCTGCAAACCGGCGAAGGCTCGGATGGCGTTTGGGTGAGCGTGGCTGACACTGGCGGAGGCATTCCACAGGAGCAAATCACCCGGATTTTCGAGCCGTTTTACACGACAAAAAAGAAAGGAACCGGCCTGGGGCTCATGATCGTGCAGCGGATTGTCCGGGCGCATGGCGGAAAAATCGAAGTGGAAAGCCGCGCGGGCCAGGGAACCACGTTTCGTATTTGGCTGCCATCACATGAACGAAAGACCAGGCTGCTGACGGAAGCGCGGGAAAGCTTCCAGGGTGTTTAACGTATGGCTGAAAAACCGACGTTGCTAATCGTAGATGACGAAAAGTCCACGCGTGATGGTCTGCGCGCCGCATTGGAAGAGCGTTATGACGTCTATGTGGCCGATGATGCGAAATCAGCCATAGAATTGATGGAAAGCGAAGGTTTCGACGTCTTGCTCACGGATTTTAAGCTGCCTGGCGAGGATGGTTTGAAACTAATTGCGCGCGCCAAGTCATTGGCCAGGCCGCCGATTTGCATTTTGATGACGGCTTATGGCTCGGAAGAACTTGCCGTGGATGCCATGAAACGCGGCGCGGACGATTACATTGCCAAAGGCCGTCTGCAAATAGACGAACTGGAAATGCGGATCGCGCGCGCGTTGCGGCAGCAAACTTTGGAAACGGAGAACGTCTCACTGCGGCGGCAGTTGGCGACGCAGTTTGGAATGGAAAACATCGTGGGAAATTCGCCTGCGATGAAAGAAATTTTTGAAGTGATTGAACAGGTTGCGCCTACCCGGGCGACGGTTTTGCTCATGGGTGAGAGCGGGACAGGCAAAGAAGTTTTTGCGAAGGCCGTTCATCAATTGAGTCCTCGCGCGAAACAGCCGTTTGTGGCCGTGCACTGCGCGGCGCTGGCTCCGGCGCTGCTGGAGAGCGAGCTTTTCGGGCACGAAAAAGGGGCGTTTACGGGGGCTCACGAACGGCGTATCGGGCGGTTCGAGCAGGCGCAGGGCGGGACGTTGTTTCTGGATGAAATCGGTGAAATTGACGCATCCATACAGGTGAAACTGCTAAGGTTTTTGGGCGAGCGGACGTTTGAGCGCGTGGGTTCGAACAAAACCCTGACCGCCGACGTGCGGCTGATAGCCGCGACGAATAAAAACCTCGAAGAGCTTGTCAAAGCGGGCACATTTCGCGAGGATTTGTTTTTCCGGCTGCGCGTCGTGGAGATTATGCTGCCGCCGTTACGGGAACGCGCCGGTGATATTCCGCTGCTGGCGCAGCGATTTCTGAAGGAATTTGCCACGGAAAATGAAAAAACCGTGAACGAATTCTCGGCTGACGCGCTCGAACTGCTAATGCATTATTCCTGGCCGGGCAACGTCCGGGAACTGCGAACGGCCATTGAACACGCGGTTGTTTTATGCCGGAGCGGGAAGATTTCGGCGCGGGACTTACCGCCGTCGGTCAGATCGGCAGGCTCTCCCGGGCTCCAGCCGGAACCGGCTTTGGCCGCGAATGATTTGACCGTTAAAGAAGCGGAAAAGCAGTTAATCATACGCGCTCTGAAGGAAACCGGTGGGAACAGGACCCTGGCGGCCAAAAAGCTCGGCATGAGCCGCCGTACATTTCATCGGAAATTGCATGTTTATCATTTGGAAGGATTTTAGTCATGAGTTTGCAGGACATTATACATTATATCGAAGTGGGAGCGGGAAAGCGTTATCTGCGCTTCCTGTTGCCCTGCGTCCTGGTTTTAGGGCTCGCCATTCTTTACGATCTTCGGGTATGGAGAAATCTTTCCGCGCCGGATGCTATGGACTCAGCGCAATTGGCGCACAACATCGCTGAGGGGAAAGGCTACACGACCCTGTTCATTCGGCCCTTAAGCATTTACCTGGTCCAGGCCAGGAACCAGGGCAAAGGCGCCACCGGGTCGTCGGATCAACCCGATTACGCGCGGCTGAAAACGGCGCATCCCGATCTGGCCAATGCGCCGGTCTATCCGCTCGTCCTGGCGGGCCTGATGAAAATTGCGCCGTTTCAATACGCGATAAATCTCAAAAGCATTTTTTGGGCGAATAATGGATACTTCGCCCGCTATCAACCCGATTTTCTCATTACCGTTTTCAATCAATTGCTTTTCCTTGCCGTCCTGGTCCTGGCTTATTTCATCGCCAAAAAACTTTTTGACACTAGTATCGCCCGGCTCGCCGCTCTTCTGATACTTGGCTGCAATTTGCTCTGGCGATTCAGCGCTTCGGGTTTGTCCACCATGCTGCTGATGCTGGATTTTCTGGCTCTCTTCTGGTGTGTTCTCAAAATCGAGGAACTCGCGCGCGAGGACCAGCCGGATGCCACGCGGATTTTGTGCTGGTCCGTCGGTGCGGGGGTTTTAATGGCTGTGGGCGCGCTCACGCGATACGCTTTTGGCTGGCTGATCATTCCTCTGGCGCTGTTTCTTATTTTATTCAGCGGCCCCAGGAAATGGCTGAACGCGGGAGTGGCGTTCGCGGTATTTGCAATTGCTTTGTCACCGTGGATTGCGCGCAACGTTGCTGTAAGCGGCACGCCGTTTGGAACGGCGGGCTACGCTATTTTCGACGGAACAAAGTTGTCCGCCGCGCCGCTGGAACGCTCTCTGCATCCGAATTTGCTGGATCCGCTTTGGCCCGGCAACTATTGGACCAAATTCGCCGCGAACGCATTGCCAATATTGGAGAATGATTTGTTGAAAATCGGCGGGACCTGGCCGAGCCTGTTGTTTTTGTCCGGACTTTTGCTGGCGTTTAATCGGCCTGGCGCGAGGAGAATGCGTTATTTTCTGTTGATGTGCGTCGTGGTCTTTATCGTGGTCCAGGCGCTGGGAGAAACGTCGCTCTCCGATCTTTCGCCGGAAATCAATTCTGAAAACCTTCTCGTGCTGGTGGCGCCGCTGGTCATCATTTTCGGCACGGCGTTTTTCTTCATTTTGCTGGACCAAATGACCTTGCCCGCGGTGGAATTGCGCTACGTCGTTATGAGCATCTTCGTTTTGCTGTCGTGCCTGCCACTGCTTTCCGCGCTGTGGTTTAAACCGCCGACGCCAATTTCCTACCCGCCATATTATCCCCCAGACCACAAACAAATCAGCAGTTGGATGAAAGAAAGCGACTTGACCATGAGCGACGTGCCCTGGGCGGTGGCCTGGTACGGCAACCGTCAATGCGTTTGGTTGACCGAAGACCTGGACTCATTTTTTGAGATTAACGACTATATAAAGCCTGTTAACGGGCTCTACCTGACCGAGCAGGCCGAGAATTTCCGATTAATGGCCGACTGCCTTCACAGCGGGGAAAACAGTTGGGGCAAGTTCATTTTTAATCTTTACTCAGGCCAAAAAAAACCAATTCCGCCTAATTTTCCGTTGCAATACGGCGCAACCGGATCGGCGCGTCTGATTTCGGGATTGTTTTTGTCGGACATGGTACGGTGGAAGTCGGCTCCTGCCGCGCAATGAGATTTCCGGTTTCGAGGACGAGAAAGATTAAGAGGATGCGCGGCGGAGACGGTCCGTGATGCCGGACCATTCGGGCGCATCGGGCGGGGCTTCGACAACAATGGCCTCTGCGCCTTCGTCCTCACAATGATGCAATTCCGCGTAAATAGCCCGCGCGAACGCCTCGGCATCGTGGGGAATCACGCAGACGCGCGCAAAAGGATCCGGCGACGGGATTCGCGCATGCGCGATGATGTGGCATTGCTGAGTTTTGAGTTTTGAGTTCTGAATTTTGTTCTTGAGTTCGGAGTCATCCCGCCAGTTTAACAGCAATAATTTTGCTTTTGGTGCGTAATGCTTTTTTAACCGGCCTGGACTTTTAAGAGACGCCGTGTCCGCAAATGTTCCGGCATTGGCAACGGGAAATCCAGCGGCGGCCAACGAATCGCGATGGATCATTCCCGGCCGTAAAATTTCCGGGGGCGAAACCGTCAAATCCAGAACGGATGATTCAATGCCGACTGTCGCCTGGCCGCCATCTACGATCGCGGCGATTTTGCCATTGAGCTGTTTGTGAACGTGTCCGGCGTTGGTGGGCGAAACCTGATTGGACAGGTTTGCGCTGGGGGCAGCCAGCGGAAAATCGCACTCGCGAATAACGGCTTGAATAAGCGGGTGCGAGGGCCAGCGAATTCCCACAGTTTGGCCGCCCGCCGTGACGATATCCGGAATGGCGCGAGCGCGCGGCAAAACAAGCGTCAGCGGGCCCGGCCAAAATGCCTTTGCCAGTCTCTCGGCAAGCGCGGGAAAATCGGCCACGCAACGTTTTGCCATTTCAAGGCTCGCCGCATGGACGATTATCGGATTATGCGCCGGACGCCCTTTTACCCGAAAAATTTTCTCCACCGCCGCGGTATCCAGCGCATTGGCGGCCAGGCCATACACGGTTTCCGTGGGCAGAGCGACGACCTCGCCGCCGCGCAACAACTCAGCGGCGCGGCGAACGGTCCTTTGAAACAAATCCGGTGTGTGCGCCGTGAGGATTTCTGTGTGCATTTTAATTGGCAGGGACCGCGCTCTTCGCCGGCGGCGCTGTCACCGTCCCTGTCGCCCTATTCATATCGCAAGGCGTCGATCGGGTCGAGCCGGGACGCTTTGCGGGCGGGATAGAATCCGAAGAAAACGCCGACAGCCGCGCTGACAAGAAACGCAGCAACGATCCAAAGCATCGGTGTTTGCACCGGCCAATGTTTATGCGCGGAAATGAATTGGGAACTTCCGAGACCCAGGCCGATGCCGATTAGCCCGCCGAGCGCGCTCAAGGCGATGGCTTCAATCAAGAACTGAAGCATAATATCGGTGCCGCGCGCGCCCACCGCCATGCGAATGCCTATTTCCCGGGTCCTTTCGGTGACACTGACCAGCATGATGTTCATGATGCCTATCCCGCCCACGACGAGCGAGACGCAGGCGATGGCCGCGAGCAAATACGTCATGGTTGTCGCGGTGGCCGTCGCGGCATCGGCAATTTCCTGCTGATTCCGGACGGTAAAATCGTCGTCCTGAAAATCGTGCGTGTGATGACGCTGGCGCAGCAAATCCACGATCTGGTCCTGGACCGGCTGCAAGAGAGTGGGTGACACGGTCTGGATATCAATCGCGCGCAACGACGTCGCGCCCAGGACTCGTTTCATTGCGCTGGTGTAAGGCATAATGATGACGTCATCCTGGTCGGAGCCCATGACTGAAAGCCCTTTGGGCCAAAGAACTCCACAGATGATAAAAGGCACATTTCTGATGCGAATAATTTGGCCGAGCGGATCGTCATCGCCAAAGAGCTGCCTGGCGACTGTTTTCCCGATGATACACACTTTGCTCATGGCCCGGACGTCCCGAGGACCGAACGGCGCGCCCTCGGCGAGCGGCCATTGCCGCAAATTGAAATATTCATCGGATTCGCCCATGACCGTCGTGTACCAATCCTCATCACGGGCAGCCACCTGCTCGTAACCGCGGACTTCAGGGCTGATAATGGTAATGCCGGGAATCTCCGTCTGAATGGCCTGGGCGTCTTCAAGTGTGAGTGTGCCGGCGCTGCCGAAGCCGCTGTGGTAGCCGCCACGTGTCACGTTGCCGGCCCAGACCAGGATGATGTTTTGGCCCAGGCTGGCAATTTGGGCCTGCACCTGGGCCTTGGCCCCGTTGCCGATGCCCACCATCGCGATGACGGCGGCTACGCCGATAATCATTCCCAGCATCGTCAGCAGCGTGCGCATTTTGTTGCGGCGCAATGCGCGCAAGGCAATCTCAAATATGGCAAAAATCCTCATCGCTTTTGGCACTATGCCAGTTTGACCGCCTGCTGCGCCTGGCGCAACTGAAGCAGTTCCTGTTCGGCAATCAACCGGTCGCCAACCATTTCATCGGTCACAATTTTGCCGTCACGCAGCACAACCATGCGTTTGGTGTAACGGGCAATGTCCAATTCATGCGTGACCATGACAATGGTCATGCCCTGGTCATTCAATTTTTGAAAAACGCCCATGATTTCAATGCTGGTTTGCGTGTCCAGATTGCCGGTCGGCTCGTCGGCAAGCAATAGCGACGGACGATTGACGAGCGCGCGGGCGATGGCGACACGCTGCTGCTGGCCGCCGGAAAGCTGGTTGGGATGATGTCCGGCGCGTTGCGCCAGGCCAACCAATTCAAGAGATTGCAAAGCACGCTCGCGTTGTTCGCGCGGCGGAACACGCCGGTGATTGTACAGCATGGGCATTTCAACGTTTTCCAGAGCGGACGTGCGCGACAACAAATTGAATCCCTGGAAGACGAAACCGATTTTTTCGTTTCGGATTACGGCCAGGGCATCGCGGTCCAGCGTCGAGACGTCGATTCCGTCCAGCCAATAATGTCCTTTAGTGGGACGGTCAAGGCAGCCGATCATGTTCATCAAGGTGGATTTGCCCGAACCGCTCGAACCCATAATTGCGACGAATTCGCCGGGGTGAATTTCCAGCGATACGCCCTGGACCGCGTGAACATCCACTTCACCGGTATGGTAAATTTTGTGGATAGTGTCGAACTTGATGACGGGATTGTCCTGCACGGCAATTTCAAATCTGATTAGAAACGGCGAAATCCTCCGAACGGATTGGACGAGGGCCGCAAATCCGATGAACCAATCATATACGAACTGGTCACAACCTGTTCCCCCTCTTTGAGACCGGAAACGACTTCGGTATAAATACCGTCGGTAATGCCGGTCCGAATTTCAATCGGTTTCAATTTAACGTCCCTGCCGTCGCCTGAAAGCACATAAACAGTATGGACCGAGGTCTGGCGCGCCGCCTTTTGGCCATGCCCGTGTGACCCGCCGCCCGAAAAGCCGCTGCTGAATGTTTGGGCAAATTCCGGACCCGCCATGTCATTGGTGTCGTCATCCGGATGAAAGCGCAACGCGGCATTGGAGATTTTGAGCGCATTATGGCGCTGGGCGATGACAACATACACCGTGGCCGTCATGCTCGGACGCAATTTGTAATCCTGATTGGTCACGTCAATAACGCAGTCGTAAGTGACCACGTTGTTGACGATGGTGGCGGCGTAGCGCACTTGCCTGACTTTGCCGTGAAAAGTGCGGTCCGGATACGCTTCCACGGTGAAGTCAACGTCCTGTCCTTCTTTGATTCCGCCCATGTCCGCTTCAGCCACGTTCGAGTCAATCTGCATTTCCTTTAGATTATTGGCGATTTGGAACAATTCAGGCGTGTTAAAGCTGGCGGCCACTGTTTGGCCCACTTCAATGTTGTTCACAATCACGACACCGTCCACAGGCGAATAGACTTTGCAATAGCCGAGGTTGACCGAGGCCATGTCGACCGCCGCCTGGTCTAATTTCACCGTCGCCTTGGCTTCGTCCAGAGTCGCCACCGCTGTATCGTAGTCTGAACCCGAAACCAGATTATTGCTGTACAATTCACTTTCTCGTTTCGCTTCAGCGTTCTGCAATTCCAGGTTGGCCTTCGCATTGGCCAGGTTGGCCTCGGCTTGTTCCAACTGCGCCTGATATGTCGAGGGATCCAGTTCGGCGATCAACTGGCCGGATTTCACTTGAGAATTGTAATCCACGTAAATTTTGCTGATGGTCCCGGATACCTGGCACCCGACCAGGACATTGGTCAGCGGGTTCAACGTTCCTGTCGCGGTCACTTCCTGCGTAATGTCGCCCCGTTCAACGGGCACGGTCTGATACAAGGGATCGTCATTCCGGCTCCGGTTAAAAAACCAAATGCCGCCGCCTATAACCACGACCGCGACAATAACACCGGCAACCCATTTGCCCCGACTGCTTCGCTTTTCAACCATAATTAAATTTTAATCCAACCGCGCATCATCATTAGACAGATTGCGCATCATCCAAGTTACGAAATTGTCCCGCCC
>Ga0335073_10013989_pt1 | contig 11250 bp, 5 predicted proteins | sample Lox_Sample_22_FD_207093 | JGI IMG/M metagenome (GOLD analysis project Ga0335073, IMG submission 207093) | Soil microbial communities from Loxahatchee National Wildlife Refuge, Florida, United States - Lox_Sample_2.2 | ecosystem: Environmental > Terrestrial > Soil > Wetlands | place: USA: Florida... | reverse complement strand
TCGCCTCCGCTTTTGCCACCGCGGGGTTCCAGCGCTATCGCCGGCTTTTTCTGTCGCTGGCCCTCGACGGCCTCGATGCGCCGCCGATTCCCCCTTTGCCGCTGCCGCCGGAAATTCAGATTCGCCGCTGGATCGAGCAGGATTACCAGCCCGCGGCGAGTGTCATCACCACGGCGTATCGCGGGCATATCGATTCTGAGATCAACGATCAGTACCGCACGCACGCCGGCTCTGTCCGCTTCCTGAATAACATCGTGCGCTTTCCCGGATGCGGCGTGTTCGACACCGAGTCGTCGTTTTCGGCGATCCATCGCCCCACCAACTCACTGGTGGGACTCATTCTCTGTTCGCGTGTGCGTAACGATGTGGGACATGTGACGCAGGTATGTCTGCTGCCTGAATATCGTGGACAGAAAATCGGCGAGAACTTGCTGGCCTGTACGGCAAACTCGCTGCGCAGCCGGCATTTCAGCCTGCTGTCGTTGACCGTGACCGAGATGAATGATCGCGCAGTTGATCTCTATCGGCGTCTCGGGTTCATCGATAACAACGCGTTCGATGCCTTCGTGTGGGAGGGGTGATCCTCCCAGAATCACGGGTTGCACTTATTTAGGTTTTGGCCCTCTTGATCACCTCGCGGGCCTTGGCGACCACGTTGTCCACCGTGAAGCCGAAGTGCTTCAGGATCTCCTTGTAGGGAGCTGACGCGCCGAAGTCGTCGTGGGCCACGGTATCGCCGTCAGGTCCGATGTACTTGCTCCAGCCGAGGCTCGCGCCCGCCTCCACCGATAACCGCGCCCGCACCTCCGGCGGAAAGACAGCAGCCTTGTATTCGGCAGACTGACGTTCGAACAGCTCCCAGCAAGGCATAGACACGACTCGCGCTTTTACCCCTTCCTGAGTGAGTTGCTCATAGGCGCCAACGCAAAGCTGAACTTCGGAGCCGGTGCCAATCAGGATCACGTCGGGTGTACCGGGCGAATCGCCCAGGACATACGCACCCTTGGCTACGCCCTCAGCCGAGGCATATTTGCTGCGATCGAAAGTCGGCACTCCCTGCCGTGTGAGCACCAGCGCCACCGGCTGGTCTTTCATCGGCATGATGACGCGCCAGCTTTCAGCAACCTCATTCGCATCTGCCGGACGTATCGTCATCATGTGGGGCATGGCGCGGAGCGAGGCAAGCTGTTCGATCGGCTGGTGCGTTGGACCATCCTCGCCGAGCCCAATCGAGTCGTGCGTGTAGATGTAGATGACCGGCAGCTTCATCATGGCAGCCAACCGAATCGGGGGGCGCATGTAGTCAGAGAAAATGAAGAACGTCGCCCCGTAGGGACGTACACAGGAAAGCGCCATGCCGCTGATGATCGAGCCCATGGTGTGTTCGCGAATGCCGAAGTGAAAGTTGCGGCCGGAGTAGTTGCCCTTCTCAAAATCGCCACCGTCTTTGACGATGGTCCTGGTGGAAGGATACAGATCGGCTGCGCCGCCGATGAGCCAGGGAACCTTCGGCGCGATCGCATTCAGGACCTTGGAACTTGACTCGCGCGTAGCGATGCCTTTGGCGTCGGCCGGAAACGTCGGAATGTCCTTGTCCCAGCCCTGGGGCAACTCCTGCTTCGACATCTGCTCCCACATCGTGGAAAAATCAGCATTCGCGCCGGCCCATTTCTTGTAGTTTACGTCCCACTCCCGCTCCCACTCGGCGCCACGTGCAACCGCTTTGCCCATGTAGTCACGGACTTCGTCGGGGACGAGGAAGTGCGCGTCGGGAGGCCAGCCATACACCTGTTTCGTCAGCCGGACCTCTTCCTCGCCGAGCGCTTCGCCGTGCGCTTCCTTGGTGTCCTGCCGGTTAGGCGAACCCCAGCCGATATGCGAGTCGACGATGACCAGCGTCGGGCGCGCCTCTTCGCGTCGTGCTGCCCGAATGGCCACGTCGTCCAATTCCAGATCATTTACGTCGCTGATGTTGAGCACATTCCAGTGCCAGCCACGAAAACGCGTTGCCACGTCGTCGGTGAATGCCAGCGAGGTGGTGCCTTCGATGGTGATGTGATTGTTGTCGTAAAACCAGATCAGATTCGATAGCCCAAGATGTCCGGCCACCGAAGCCGCTTCATTGCTGACACCCTCCATCAAGTCGCCATCACCGCAGAAGGCGTAAATGCGATAGTCAAACGGCGTGTAGTTATCCTTATGAAATTTCGCCGCCAGCCAGCGTTGCGCGATCGCCATTCCGACAGAGTTGGCCACGCCCTGGCCGAGCGGACCAGTGGTAACTTCCAGTCCGGGAACGTGATGGTATTCAGGATGTCCGGGCGTCTTCGACTCCCACTGGCGGAATTGCTTCAGGTCATCCAGCGACACGTCGTAGCCGGTGAGGTGCAGCATGGCATACAGCAGCATGCAGGCGTGACCATTGGAAAGAATAAAGCGGTCGCGGCCCGGCCAGTGCGGGTTGTGGGGATTGTGCCGCAGATAACGGTCCCACAGTACGAAGGCCAACGGCGCCAGCGCCATGGGCGTTCCGGGATGGCCGCTGTTGGCCTTCTGCACGGCGTCCATGGCCAGCGTGCGAATGGTGTTGATGCACAGGTATTCGAGGTGCTGTTGTCCCGCCGATTCCTTCTCCGCACCGCGCTGGGGCTCAACTCCCGTGTTGCCCTTGGGCCGCTCGGCCGTAGCTTGCTCTTTGCCTTGAACGTTGATATCGACCTGGCTACTCACCTTTCCACCTTTCTACCCTGCCGCCGATTTCTTCAGCGCTGCATCAGGTCCAGCTTGCGTTTCGTGCTCAATCTCTACCGCGTAGTCGACGCCCTGCCATTGGTTGTCCATCGGCCAGTGAAAGGTGAATCGCAACGGCGCTTTTTGTCCCGCCTCGACCTGAATATCGACGTACTCCACTCCCAGCGCGGTGGGCGTGGAGGGAGTATCGCACGGCGTCTTCCACTCGTCGTCGCTCCAGTGCAGGACGAAGGGCGACGACGCCTGGATGCGCAACAAACCTCCGGCAGGAACTTTCCGGACCTGACGATTCATCTTCCATACTTCGATTACGCGGCGCGGGTTATTGTTGCAATAGCGCTCCGCGACGCAAGCGAGACAATCGAAGATTTTGTTGTCCACCATGGAGCGGAGCAGCTTGACGTATTCGGCGTGCGCCCACATGAGGGGAATCGCCGCTCCCGTGGCCTTACCGAAAAACATGTGCTCCGCCGGAATGTCGGGAGCGTCCCAGATTTGCTCGGGAAACAGACCTACGCCGGTGGAGAATCCCTCGGCCGCGCGGACGTACTCGTCGATATTGCGGCCGGCGGCGAGCTCATAGGTGGCGCGCTCCAGCATCAGCAGCGGCCAGGCGTGTCCCACACCCCAGCCGCGGAACGATGTTCCGTCGGCCCGCTGGCCGTAACCGTCATGGTTGTATCTCCTCCAGCACGGCCCGTAAGGTGTATCGACCTTCAACACCGCATCGACGACCTTCAGCGAGTCCTCGATCAGCGGATCGCCCGGCCTGCGAATGCCAAAGCGAACCAGCTCCAGGAACCCACCATCGACGATCTGGTTCGCCGGATACACAGCGCGATCGCCCGGCTTCTGATTGGCTAGCATCAATTGGCCGGCGTCCGGATTTTCGTCGCCCGTCGCCCCCTGCTGACTAGTTGCAGGATTGATGCGGATGTAGTGCCGCCTGATCCCTGGCACCAGGCTGCCTTCATTGGTAACCGTCCACTTCTCGACGTGCGACTCGAGAAAATCGGCGTAGGTGCGGACGAACTCGGCGGTGTGTTTGTCGCCGCGGGCTTCGATCATCTCAGCGGCACAGGCCAGGGCGGCGATATTGCTGGCCAGCGTGGAGGGCGAATATCCGCCCGCTTCCTCCCAGCGCTCCTCCGGCGTGGCCGGGCCTTCCCGGATGAGATAGCCACAGGCGCGGAAGATGGTCGGGTACGGATCGAAGTTGGCCAGCGCATTCGCCTTCCAGAGCCGCCATGCCCCGATGATGGGAAACGACACTTCGTCCAGTTGCACACCTTTCCAATAGGGACGGCCGTCGATCCAGAAGTTCTGGTAGAAGCCGCCGTCCTCACGCTGGGTGATGGCCAGGTAGATCATCGCGCGCAGCGGAGTTGTAGTATCGCCCGCGGCCATCAGGGCGCTGGTGCATTGCACCATGTCGCGCGTCCACACCAGGTGATAGCCCCCAAGTTCGTCATCGCTCTTGTCTTCACCCCAAGGGATACTCATGCTGGCGATCATGGCGCCGGGATACACCTTGTCTTCGTGGGCCAGCAGCAGATTGATGCTGCGCGCAAATAAGTCGGAAGCGGCAGCGGAAATCCTGCCGTGGTTCATCGCAATCACATTCAAGCGCTTCCGTGTCCGGTGCCACTGCTCGATGAAGCTCTTCAGGTTGGTTTCAAAGGGAATGCACAACGACTGAAACAAGATGGCCCCGGCATTGTGGGGGCTGCGGCCAAGGGCAAGACCCAGGGTAAACTCGGTGCCGCGGGAAAGATCGATCTCCGCGGTTAAGGCGATGTTCCCGTCGACGGCCGAGTCGTACTCCCAATCCATCTTCCGATTGTGGGCGAGGTCGGTCCAGCCGTCACTGGTACCCACGTAGCCGCAGGAAAGCTTGGTGGATCCCGCCGTACTACCGAGGGCGAGGTAATAATCGTCCCGGTGGGCGATCATGAACCGGCGTCCCTTCTTCTGCACCACCTCCGCATTGTTGTGCCAGCCGCCAATGTTGAGGTGTGGAGCGCAGATGACGTACAAATGCAGGCGACCCTGCCATTCCGGGGCAACGTTGAATTTTGTGTGAATCAGGAGGCAATTCAGGTGGGGATCGCCGATGATTTGCTTCTCGATGGAATACCGGCCTTCCGGGTCGGTGTTGGTGATCTTAAAGCCGAGAGCGTCAGGATCGATCAGCTCCGTTTTACTGACGGTATTACGCCGTTCGTCATGAAAGAAGGTCTCGCCGTCGCTGACCATGTACTGCAGGTCGCGGACTTGCGGTGTGTCGATGGTGGGATAGTAGATTTCCGTATTCACGCCATTGGCCAGCGTGTACCAGAGGCGGCTGGAGACGGCATACGCCGTGCCCACCGCGTCTTTGGCACCGGCGGTCCAACGTGGTTCGATGCCGGGAGCACCCGGCGCTGGATTCTTGCCGTTCACGGTCACAGTCCCCCTCTCGCGATGACCACTGCCCACTGCCCGCCTTGGAAGTGTATCGCGCCGCGTCAAGCCTTACGGTGTGGGAGGTGGTGCGAAATTGCTTCCATTTAGCGCAAATTCACATATCCGGGAACCTTGGTGCTTGATATCATGAAAACATAAGCAGGATGTGGCAAGCGGCTGCGCTTCAGCGCGGCCTGTCCTGGACCAAGATCGCTGTGGTTGTTTCTATATCGGCCATGTCTCTCCGATTCCGCAACCGAAGGCACGCGTACACCTTTCGTCGGCCATGATGCCCCCCACGGATGCCACTGCCGAGAAGTATCTTGCCTTGATGAAGGTGTCCAGCGTCATCGCCTCGCATTGCGATCTGGCGGAGTTGTTTGACAAGCTGGCGGAGTGCCTTCAGCAACTGCTTGGTTTTCACTACCTCGCCGTCGCCCTGCATGACGAAAGCTGCGATGTGATGCGGCTGCATGTGCTGCATTCCCGGGACCAGAAGGTCGATCCCAAGGGCACGCAATTCCCCATCTTCGGGTCTCCGTCCGGCGAGGTCTGGATGACTCAGGAGGTGCGGAATTTCAAATCGGTCGAAGAGCTACGCCGGTATCCCCAGGTCCTTGAGTTGTTGCAGGAGCATCAGGTGGTTTCGTTCTGCAGCCTGCCCCTGACTACGGCGCAGCGCCGCCTGGGAGCCATCGGCTTTGGGCGCTCCTCGGAGGGAGGTTTCAGCGATAAGGAGCTGGAATTTGGCAATCTCGTCGCCGCGCAGGTGGCCGTGGCCCTGGACAATGCGCTGCACTACGAACAGACGCTGGCGCTGCAACAGGAATTGACCCGTGAAAGCGACCGGTTGCGTCTGGTGCTGGAGGTGAACAACAGCGTGGTGTCGACGCTGGACTTAGACGAGCTGTTTCAGGCCATCTCCAGCAGCTTACGGCGCGTGATCTGGCACGATTCCGCGATTCTCCTGCTGCCCGATCCGCACTCCCCCAACATGCTGCGAATCTATGCGTTGGATTTCCCCAAAGGCCGGGGCTTCCTTCAGCGCGACATGCTCCTCTCCATCGAGGACACCAATCCCGGCAAGGCGTTTCGCAATGGCCGGCCGATTCTGGTAGGCGACGGCCCCGGTTATGTGCCGTTCACCAACTCAGGAAATATGCGGATGGTGGAAGGGGAAGGTCTGCGCTCGAGCATGGTGCTGCCGCTGGTATTGAATGGATCCGGGTCGAGTGTGGGCGTGCTGGCGCTGGGCAGCCGTACGGCTTCCGCCTTTTCGCACGCCGACCTCGGCTTCTTCCACCAGGTCGCACAGCAGATCGCCATCGGAGTGAAGAATGCGCTCGAGCATCGCAAACTTTCGGAGAGCGCCGAGCGCGTGAGCGAGCAGAAAACCTACCTGGAGGACGAAATCCGGGCGGAGCAGGACTTCGAAGACATTGTCGGTTCCAGCCCCGCCTTACGTTACGTGCTGCAGCAGGTGGAGACGGTGGCGCCCACCGACTCGACGGTCTTGATTCAGGGCGAGACCGGCACGGGCAAAGAGCTCATTGCCCGCGCCATTCACGATCGCAGCACGCGCCGCGAACGCACGTTCGTCAAGATCAACTGCGCCGCCATCCCCATGGGGCTGCTGGAGAGCGAGCTGTTCGGTCATGAAAAAGGCGCCTTCACCGGGGCCATTGCGCGCAAGATTGGACGATTTGAGCTGGCGCACCAGGGCACCCTGTTCCTCGACGAGATTGGCGATGTGCCGCTGGAGCTACAGCCGAAGCTGTTGCGCGTTTTGCAGGAGCAGGAGTTCGAACGCCTGGGCGCGACAGCTACGCGCAAAGTCGATGTGCGCGTGATCGCGGCCACCAATCGCAACCTGAGCTTGATGGTCGCGCAGGGCGAATTTCGCAGCGACCTCTTCTACCGGTTGAATGTGTTTCCCATCACCCTGCCGGCGCTGCGCGAACGCCCGGAGGATGTCCCGCTGCTGGCCCGCTATTTCACCAGCAAGTACGCAAGGCGGATGAATCGCGCGGTGAAGCTCATCCCGGTCGAAACCCTGGAGGCGATGACCCGGTATTCCTGGCCGGGCAATGTCCGCGAGTTGCAGAACTTCATCGAACGCGCGCTGATCCTGAGCGCCGATGGCGAGCTTCGGGCGCCGCTGTCGGAATTGAAAACCGATCAGCAACCGGTCGCCGGCCCGGTCTCGGTGGAGACCAAAACTCTACGCGATCTGGAGCGGGAGCATATCCTCGAAGCTCTGGAGAAATCGAATTGGGTGATCGGCGGCCCGGCCGGCGCAGCCGCACGTCTCGGAATGAAGCGCACCTCGTTACTCTACCGAATGGAAAAACTGCACATTTCTCGTTCCGCGAACTTGAGCGCCTGACCGTCAGCCATCCGACAGTGCTGTCGAATTTTCGACTCTGGATTCCGACACGACTTTCGGCCTATCACCCAAAAGTCGCCAGACCATGCCGTAACCTCGCGCCAATCATAGACTTCTACGTCGCCCCCAAATTCTCCACCAGTGGCACTAAAGTTGCAGAGTCAAGGTACAAGACTGCGATCCAAGCTGTTGGCTTGGATTCGGCGGTGTGATCGTGTGCCAGCCGCGAGTGTCCTCGATAGTTGCTGGAGCAGACCGGCCTGCCGCGCACCGTGACCAGCAACAGTTGCAGGTGTATCTGTGGAACTTGCACCAAGGGCGGAGGGAATTTGTTACGGATAAGCGTTGAACAAAACCGGGATTCTCTCTTCTTCGTTCTGGAAGGCCGCCTGGTTGGTCCTTGGGTTGAGGAGTTGCGAACGGTTTGGCAGCAACGGGCGAGCGCCAAAGAAGTCACACAGCTCACAGTAGATCTTTGCGGTTTGACGGCCATGGATACTGGAGGCCAGGGCCTCTTGGATGAATTTCTGCAACATGGGGCGACGCTGCGCTGTTCCGACGTGATGAACCAGTATCTGATCGAACAGATGGGCGCCTCCCGCGGACGTTTACAGGAAGCCTGCCGTCCCTGCCAGCGCTTTCCAAACGACGCCACTTTGTCCGCCCCGGCGAAAGATGCCGGGGTTGCTTCTCCCGTATGCACTGATAGCGAGTTACCACATCAACAGCTCAATGGAAAGAGAGGATAGGCAAGTGCGAATCGCAATCGCTTCCGATGACGCAGGACACGAAGCAAAGGAAAATCTGGCGGCCAAGCTGGTCGTCTATGGCCACGAGGTGTTCGACGCCGCACCGCAAGTGCAGGACCAGGCCCGCCCCGATTACGCCGAACAGGTGGCGCTTTCGGTCCTGCGGCACGATGCCGAGCGCGGCATCATCGTGAGCAGCCGCGGGGTGGGGGCGTCGGTGGCGGCCAACCGGGTGCCAGGTGTGCGGGCTGCCCTGTGCAATGACGCGTATTCAGCTCATGTGGGCGCCAAGAATGAAGGCATGAACGTGCTGGTCCTGGCACTGCACGCCCTGGAGGGCGATCTGGCGCAGGAAATCGTGGATGCCTATCTGAGCGCTACGCTCGCCCCAATCGAAGTCGTGGGCGGCTTGCCGCCTCGCCGTTTGCAGCGGGTCTTCTCGCACATCCGCGAGAACATCAACCGCGATCTCTCCGTCACCGAACTGGCGCAGGTGGTGGGAATGAGCCAGTACTATTTCTCCAAGCTCTTCAAGATGAGCACTGGCACCACGCCTCACCAGTACGTCATGCGGCAGAGAGTGGAGCGCGCGCAGGAACATCTGCGCGAGGGACAGATGCCGCTGGCCGAGGTGGCGACACAGGTCGGCTTCGAGACCCAAAGCCATTTCACCAGCGTCTTTCGCCGGCTGGTGGGAGCCACACCCAAGCGCTACCGGGAAATGCACCAGTCGACGTTGGCCGCGACCGAGACACAGCAGCCAGCGGAACACAAGGCTGCGACTGCGGCGTAAGCGGCAAGCAGGCCTGCAGGGCGACGCCGCAGCAAGTCACCTATTGCTGCGGCTGCTTGCTCACCGGCTTACGCATTTTGTGTTGCGGGGGCGGCTGCATCGCGGTCTGCGCCGGCATTAATTCGTTCACCAGAGCATCGGCGTGATAAATCTGGCGCAGCGCCTCCGTAATGGAGCGCGAGTCGACCTCGACGGCGCGGGCCACCTCATCGCTGTACTGGAAATTTCCCGCCAGCATCTCGATGTTGCCGTCAAAAACGATGCCTACCACTTCTCCCGCCTTGTTGATCACTGGACTACCCGAGTTGCCGCCGATTATGTCCGCCGTCGAGACGGTATCGAATACGGTCTTCAGGTTGATGGCCGATTTGTACTTGATCCAGCTCTCCGGAAGCTCATAAGGAGGCTGGCTGCCATGCTTGGCGGCGTGCTCGTAGGCGCCGCCCATGGTAGTGAACCAGGGCACTTGCTTGCCGTTCAGCTTGTAACCCTTGATGGCGCCGTAGCTGAGACGCAAGGTGAAGGTCGCGTCCGGAGGCACGTTCAACCCCTGTTGCGCAAACAGCGCCTTGCCGATTTCCGTGCCGCTCTGCCGCAGTACTGACTGCACCTGATCTTCATCCTGATTGTGAAGGGCGCGGGCATCGGGATCGATCGCCCGCATCAGCACGATGAGAGGATCGGTGCTGGCGTTGACCGCTGTCTCCCCACCTTCATAGAGCTGCTTGCGGACGGCCACATCCTCAAGCCTGGTACCGGAGATCAGTTCCTTGGCGCGCTCTTCGGGCGGCTTGCCGTCCAGCGCTTTCTTCACATCCGGATTGTCGGCACCGAGAACATCCTGCATCTCGCCCAGGCTCTCGCCCAGCAAGACCTCTTGCAGATTCTTGTAGATCGGCGCGGTGGAGAACAAACGCTGCTCCAGGGTCGGCAGTTGAGCATCCTGATAGCCGCGCATACGCTGGTCATCGGGAAGCTGCCTCTCGGCGGCGGCACGCACGATGTCGCGCGCGTAGCGGGCAAGATCGCCGCTGAATCCGCGCAGAACGTCCAGATAAATCAGCTCCTTGTACATCGTCTTTTGGATATCGACCGCCTTGGAGATGTTGGCCCAGGGATCGCCAAACTCTTTTTTCCGCTGCGGATTGGAGTCCACGAACTTCTGCAGACTTTTTTCCTCGGCCGCCTTCTGATCCATCAGTTCCTTATCCTTCAAGCCGGCCTCGTAACCGGTAATTGCCTTGAAGGAATTCTGGACTCCGAAGAGATCGCTTTGTGCCTCCCGGGTGTTTTCCTCGGATTCCGCCCCGAATTTTTCCAGAACGGAGATGCGGCGGCTAAATGAGTTCAGATACAGCGGGTACACATAGTCTCGCAGGAAATACAACTGATCCATGGTCAGCAAACGGCTGGTCCGGCCGGGATTGCCGGAAACGAAGATCAACTCGCCATCATTAGCTCCGTTGGGCGACCACTTCAGGTAGTTCGGCGTCTTTGCCGGCTTGCCGTCCTCATAGGCACGGAAGAACGAAATATCGAGGTCGTAACGGGGATATTCGAAGTTGTCGGGATCGCCTCCGAAGAACGCGATAGCAAACTCCGGCGCAAACACCAGCCGGATATCGTCATACTTCTTGTACTTGTACAAGTTGTACATCGCTCCGGAATAGAGCGTGACAACATCGCAGCGAATATCACCGCCGGAACATTGTTTCTCAAGAGCGGCCATCTCCTCGCGCTGCGCCTTGCCCGCCTCCGCCGTCGACATGCCCGGCTTCACCGCCCCATTCACCTGCGCGGTGACGTCGGAGATCTTCTCCAGCACCACAAATTCCATCCCGGGACACTTGGCCTCCTCCGCTTGCCTCGCCGCATAGAAGCCGGTCTTCATGTAATCCTTGCCGCCGGTGGAGAGGTCATGAATGCATCCCTGCGCGATGTGATGATTGGTGAAGATCAGCCCATCGGGTGAAACGAAAGACGACGAACCGTTCGGCGCGCGCGCCGATGATAGGCGCACGTGGTCCAACCACGCCTGGTCGGGCGCGAAACCATATTCAGCTTGTACCTTGTCTTTGGGGAAGGCATTGAACAACCACATGCCTTCATCGCCGTACATCGAGCTG
>Ga0335073_10013988_pt1 | contig 11250 bp, 9 predicted proteins | sample Lox_Sample_22_FD_207093 | JGI IMG/M metagenome (GOLD analysis project Ga0335073, IMG submission 207093) | Soil microbial communities from Loxahatchee National Wildlife Refuge, Florida, United States - Lox_Sample_2.2 | ecosystem: Environmental > Terrestrial > Soil > Wetlands | place: USA: Florida... | reverse complement strand
CTTCTGAGCGGCAGAGAGTGCGGATCTCCTGAAATAGCGAGCGCACTGGCGAACGGCGTTCACATTGCTTGCTCGTGACGTCCAAAACTCCTCTAGACCCTCGTAACCAGACTTGAGGATGCCGTTTTGTAGGTCTTCGCTTTCTAGGCCGTACAGTTCGAGATTTGAGAAGTCTTCTCGAAACGAAAATACGGCTTCATATGCGCCAAACCAAATTTCCTCACACTCGAGAGTCCAGTGCACAAAAGTCGAGATATCATCGACACCTTTCTGAGTCGGTTCGGTGAGGGCATGGGACGAATTTGACAGAATTCGATCCAACCGGCTAACATCCTTGGTAAACCACTGGCGTACAGCATCAAGTTGGCCAACCTCAGGACGCAATGGCTGCTTGTACTTGTCGTGCAAAGCCAGCATGAGGTGTTCGAGGAAGAAAGAGGTCGCCCCAGGCTCCTTTACTTGAATTTGCCTCTCATACGCATTCCATATACCTCGGGCTGCCGAAACTTTCTCAGCATCCCAAACGAGCTGCCATCGTGTTCGTCGAGACAAGGGCTGATAATGTGTCTTGAGAAAGGTGATGAGGTCTCGGAGAGCTTTTGCTCGTAGATTGAGGTGAACATCCATAGACGGCAGAACTTCTGGTAGAAATGGAGTTCGAGTATCGATAATTTCGCGACTCAGAGTCAAAGCTGCCTCTTCAACTTCCGTCATAGAGAAGGGTATTGCGGAGATATGAGTGAAATCAAGGATATTGCCTGGATCCGACCCGTAGAAGATGGCTTGCTCGAGCTTGCTTTTGGCAGTGATTTTGTGGCGATCTGGACTTTGACCTTTCATTGCGGGATCTGTCGCGGTTACGCGTACCAAACCGGTTTGCTTCGTGAGTAGGACGATACTCGCTTGTTCATGTTTCTGATTGTGGGAAGTATGCTCGACTGCAGCAGTATCGATGATTGCACCTTTGTCCTTCCGAAAGTAGATGACATCTTGAAATGGAATAGCAGGTCCATAGGATTCTGCTAGGAGTTGATCATCCGGACCATTGATAGACTGTTGAGTTTGCTCAAGGGACACAATGTAGACCGCGTCGTCGAGAACAATGAAAACCGTATGCTCTGGTTTTGGCAGAAGAAGCTGCGGTTTCAAGTTGGCAATACGTTCCGGACTCTCATAGGCGATAGGAATGACTCTTGATACCGCTGCAGTTTCGGAAGAAGTCATGAGCTCGACAAGAGCGAATCGAGTTGAAGTCGCCACCTGAATGCCTACTAAGGTAAGAATATGCATCTCAGGCGCGGCCGATGGCGCAATTATCGCATGTTGGCTGCCATTTGCTTCTGTAAGGACCACGAAGTCAAGTGTCTTGAACTCCTCCTTTGCTGCTGCGTTGAGTAGATGAAAGCGGATCAGTGCAGACCTGATTTCTTCTGAAACATTGTGTTCGCCGATGAAATTACTATTCCCAGCCCAGTTGATCTCCCAAGTCTTGAACAGTGCCTCTCCGTTCAGACCAATAATTTCGACCTGACCCTTTGTTGCCGATGGTCGAGTTCTGACTGACGAAATAGCTTCCCGCCATCCACGTCCAAGGGCATGTGTCCAACTGCTTAGCCAACCAGTTGAAGGTCCCGCATTAAGAAGAGACACATTAATATGAGGTCGGCCCTGGGCATCCCGTATGGACACGTGGGCAAGTCTTCCGGAAGAGAATAGCAATATGTACCCAATGCTCTCGGCATCGATAAGCTGGTCAATGGTGTCGCGACTTAGAAGTCCCGTAACCGTGCCTTCGACGAGATGTTTTCGTTGCTGGAACAGTGAAAGTGATTGGATGCTGTCAACATTCTCCCAGTAGAAAATTTTACCCGAGGCCGGGTACACTAGAACCAGCCCGACTTCGGTGGATGAATTACTTATGACCACGGAGGCAAAGGGGAGCGGTTCTGTAGGTTTACATCGAATGGGTAGGGTAATGCGGCGACTCGGAGGATGTGCGGCTGGTGCAGCGTAATCCCAGATGAAAACGTGGTCGCCATTCACCGCGACAGCGTACGATGATGAGCTCATGGCTAGAATCGAGCCTTTGAATGGTACTACACTGGTTAGTTCAAGATCAGAGAGCAGTTCAGCTGGAACTTACCTTCGCGGTTGCTGCCAACAATGTCTGGCAATGCCGAGACGTGCTTCACTGTATAGTTCAATGTTTTTGACTGCGTCTTGTCAGGAATCACTGAGAGGTTATTTGGTGAGTGAAGGCGGCGCACCAGAACGTTGCTTTCATCGGTTTTTGATGGACGCCATTGTGAGCTGGCCTGCCTTCTGTCTCGCACAGGTATGGCAAAGTCGCGTGCAAATAGGCCGTTGCCGTGTCCGCCATCAGGATGGCCGTTTATCTGACCATCACCATTCACGTTGGATGTTGCGACGGGCTGGAAGTTGTCGGCGGCGATCTTGCTGCGCTTGCGTGGGATTTCTCGTTGCCGTTCAGTATCATCGCGGCGACGACGACGTGGATTTCGCAGAGATCCATTAGACGCGCCATTGAGCGTCGCATCAGGTGAGAACATGTCTCCTGATGGCGACGCGCAGGGTCGATTGCGCGTTGGTTGTGGTGGCCTCGCGGAAGTTTTGTTGTTTCCTGGGAGCTTATGGAGTTGACAACGCTTTCGTGCTTCTTGCAAGGATCCGCAAGCGGAGATTCGCTAACTCCACCACGCTCACGAGTCAAGGTGCCAGGAACGCTTTTGAGCCTCGACAAGGCCCAAAAGAATTGGCAAGATTAGTTGGTGCGGAGCGAATAAGATTTCCGAGTGTTTGCACCAGCTGTTGGACAGGAAAACATTAATCTCAGTAGGAAAGACGCTGATACGGTCAAGTGATTCGAAATGCATTCCCGAGTCTACGATACGCACGAGACCTGCCTAGTTCTAAAGTACATGTTTCCCATGGCGTCTAATCGTGAGACATTTATCCGTAATATGTTGTCAGTGCCAAAACACCCTCTTACAACTGTATGTCATTGTTCAATAGGCGGACTTCTTCGCCCGGCTTGAACGCTGGTAGCCCAATATAGGGACAACCATCACAACGGAATGCATCACCTAGTGCGCAATTTCCACAGCTTCCAACTTTGCCTTGGACTGTGAAATCAACCTCCGCAAGCTCATCAGGTTTGAGCTTCATTGTATTAAGCGCTTTGTCGGCTGCGTCTCTCTTTGCTCGATCCTCTGCTTCAATTTTTTCCTTGAGGCCGCAGGTGCAATCTTTGCACGCTCTCCTTCGCTTTCCAGCTTTAGGTTGACACTCAGGAGCTACAAAGCTGGAGTCAGTATCACATTGTGACCAAACAAACTTTCGTTCTGGTTACTCACGTGGAACAATGGGTCGGGCTAGATCTTCCTCGGTTAGCAGGTCATCTTCGTCTATTAATTCATCGTCTTCTCCGGTGATGAGTGTATCCAAATCGTCACTGAAATCTACAAAGCCCACACCCGCTGGCTTTTGCAACACAGGTTCCATCTCCTTCCTTTTTCCATTCGACGTTATAGCCCCGTTAGTTCCATTTGCGGCATGAATGCCGTTCGCGTTTGACATTTTGCCCAGTCGTAGAGGCACTGATTGTGAGACTGTAGAACTAGGCTTTATCAATCCTCCGTGTCCAGCTGTATCTGTAACCAATCCGGCAAGAATAGCCTCCGTTTTCTCTCGGCCGTCAACCGTGCCGAGCGAACCATCCTGGCTCTTAAGTCTACCTCCTGCTTTAAGGGCCCCCGTCAACTTCACCATCACATTTCTGTCGACGAGTTGGAAGCTTTCAGTACGCGTGCCGTCGGCATCTGTAAGGAGGAGAACGAGGTCGTAGGTTTCGGAGGGCAGAGACACAAGACCGAGCGCTAATCGGTCTAGCATTTGAATATCTGTGTGACTTCGGTCATGAGCAGCAGCTAGCCGCTCGAGCAGCTCAGGATGTGCAGACACGGACGGAGGGGCGAGAAGAAGGGTGCGTGGTGAGGGAGAAGCTGCAGGCGCCGGAGCGCCAAAATCAGGCGTTTCGTCGATTGTGAAGGAGGGTGCCATGACGCCCGCAATTGTGGAGGGAGTATGTAGGTGTAGAAAGGAGGTTTGAATTTGTAGGAAGTGTAGGGTAGACGGAAAAGATGGTAGGTAGGATTAGTCAATGTTAATGACTACATGTATCCAGGACCGTAAAATGGCGAGAGTGGGTCCGAAGTACGGAGCAGATGATGATCGGAATAACGGTATATCACGTGACTGTCAACGTCTGGAGAGAAAGTTGTGATTGCGGTTCTCTGTAGTCGCAACTAAGTTATGATGTAGCTCATCAGGAGTTCTGTTATCTCCTATGCCCGGAATCTGACGCATTCTTTTCTGTGCATTCCATAACTACTGCTGCCTCCCTTTCTCCATACAATTTCGCGTTCTTCGTAGTACTGCCACCGGTATGCTCAGCCCGTCCCGTAGGTACGATTCCGCTGCACCCTGTTCCCTGTCCGACTGAAATTCGTTGTTGCCTTGTTATGAGTTAAGTCCAGACTTCCACGAGACCGTTCATTCTTGGTTAGCATAGCGAGGAAGACTGGCTGAGTCCTTGATCTGTTGGGACGTTGAGGAATTGAGTGACTCAAGATTCAATTTAGTACAGTACCATGATCTACGTACACGTACAAAAGGCTCACAACACTCTTTTAGTTTCACTTCTGCCGGTATCAATAGTTTAGATTTGCGCCAGCTAGACAGCAATCCTCAAGCCTCGTAGCCTCGTACCACTTCTTCAGTGTCTTTCTGTTTCCTATTAGAGCGTACTCTCTCGCCATTGTCTCGGTGCTTCGCCATGATGGTGCTTGTAATACCTTTTCTTGCCCTCGCGCGCTTTGCAAGTCCGAGGACAGCCGCTGCTTTTGCTGCAGCATCATCTGGATTATCGATCGGACGAGCTTGGAAGCGGTTCGGAGCAAGCTTATGTCCAGCCTTCAGCAAGAGGCTTCTCACGTTCAATCCAGGTGTGGCTTTAGAAGGTCGAGTAGGATTAGCTGACGCATCCGCCACAGAAGACGTTGAGACCAGGTCCTTAAGAATTTCGCGCAATTGCGAGACTGAAATCATGGGACCACCAAGCCACAGCGGCACAGCAGCCGGAGTGGGCTTCTTGCCCTCGAGATGATCAAGAGCTGAAATGCGTTTGGTCAGAACTCGGCTTGGGATGACTCGACCGCCATTCACGAGCTCACGGAGTTTGTGCATGCTTCCTCGCTTCTCCATGGCGCATACCTCTTCACTATTGATCGATTCAGATGATAGCGACGTACGGCATAGCTTTGGGGAGCTATGGAGGGGCAACGAATCGGAGGTCTCTTCCTGGCCATGAAGCTCGTTTTGCAGATGCAACATGCTTGCGAAGTAATGGTCCATCTTGTCCTGCAGGCTCAATGGTGTTTCTTCTTCTTTATCTGCATCAATTGATTGTGGAACCGGTGGCAGTGGCTTTCCCATATCATACTCTTCTGGAATTTTCATTCGGATCTCAGCAGATCCCCTAACAGTCGGCCTAGTTTTCTGCTGACGCATAACCTGAGCAATGTGACGGTTGTTACTAGACAGGGCGGGAATGTCCGTGGCCAAGGTGCTCGTGAGCTTCGAAATCCGGTTGGCTTTGTCCTTCAGATTTGAGTGGAACACCATCAGGTCCTGCATGGTAGGCATGGCATTCTCAGTGTCCATTTCGAAGGTACTGACAGTTGGCTTTGAGTAACCTGTTGACAAAATCGGCAATTGAACTTTACTGTCGTATCTAGGAACAGCCTGACTGGCTCCACCAGGTCTGAGTGGATCGATCTTAGTCGGATCACCATTGTGAGTGGGATGTACTGTTGGAACAAGTACAGATTGAAGCAGGTTGTCTAGCTTTCGAACGGCGCGAGAAACGTTGATGTTCTTCGACACATCGGCTCTCGTCTCCTCGCTTTTCATAGGTGAGTAGACTGTTGGTAGAAGAATTGGCTGACCGAGGCTGTTTCGTCCGATCGCTTTGTCATGGTCGATGATCTTTGGCAAGTCTGTCTTCTCTGGATCACCATTTCGTGGCGCGAAGGCAGATCGTAGAACAAACGTGAGGTTCTGCGGACGGATATTTGACGATGTGAAGAAGCTAGGTTCGGGAATTTGAAAGTCGTCGGTCTTAGGAGCTGGCAGCGCTTCAGTGCAGGTGAGATGATTTGGTGCTTGGTCCTTTACAGAACCCTCCTTTGGCTGGCACTTGAACTTGAGATCTGGAATCGCTGAAATTTCGACCTTAGCATTCTTGAGTTTGTTTTCGTAGATGCCGTCCATAAGAGCCAAGATTGCTTTATCGCGCCGTCTCTTCAAATTGGTTGCACCGATATCAGCGAAGAGTGGTGTTGGAGCATTGTCGATCGAGATCTCGGATACATCATAGTCGGAGGTGTCGGTTGACTCTTCAGTAACACCACGGTACGCCATGTAGACCTCGTTCATAAGAGCAGAAAGATCCATGATGACCTTGTGGATGTTCTCCGAAAAGAGCTCGTCAGGAGAAGTTATGTGGAAGGTGTACGGTTCATTGAAAGGCGAGAGAGAGGATCCGGGGATGTTTAAAAGCATGATGGCTATTAAGAGACTGTATACTGTTAAGGTATTGTAAATAACACACAGTCCTATAGTCAAGCTCAACTCCAACAATAGGAGGTTGGTTATTCATGTCGGCTACAACATCGCATATTCTCGCGATCATCTTAATATGCTGGGGCGTGTGCCGTGAGTGCATGACTTGGTTATGATCAGGTTGGATGGCCATATTACACTTTCATCGATGTTCTAGACATGTGGAGCGTTGCGTGGGATGATAGGGTGCACAGCGGTTTCGGCCGCGCAGACTTCAAGGCATGATATCGCGGAGATGGCGAAGACTATAATCATCGCACAACATTGTGAAAGGAAAAAAAAAGGCTCCACATAGAGAAATTGAGTAGATGACAGTTGTCAGACAAAAATCAAATCTACTGATCTAGCAGCGTCATAGAAGAAATGCGCTTCTTGAGGAAAATGCCAAGACTCACGATAAATTTTGTCAAGGAGGTTGAAATGTGACCTTTGCAGCTCTTTTCATTACCCACATGAAAGGCCCCCCACGTGGATCTACCTCAAAGTAACAAGCTCCTCCGCGCTGGTCGGATGTATGGCCACGCACCTGTCCAGGTCAGCCTTGGTCGCACCCATTTTGATTGCAACCCCGAAACCCTGCAAGATCTCACTACTTCCCTGGCCTAAGATATGAAGGCCAACAACTCTCTCGTTCGGACCTTCGCAAATGACCTTATAGGCCGTCGGTCCCTTCTCTTCGACGCTATCCATCATGGCATAGTACATGGCCGTAAAACTGGTCTGGTAAACCTTCACTGAATCGCCGTACTTCGCCCGCGCTTGAGGCTCCGTCAAGCCAATGGCGCCAATCTCGGGGTGAGCGAAAACAACACTTGGAATGTTGTTGTATTCCAGATGTGCATCCTTCTTGCCTCCGAAAAGGCGATCACTGAGACGTCGACCGGCTGCGATGGCAACTGGAGTCAATTCGAAACCCTTGTCACAGACGTCACCAAGAGCATACACATTTTCCACATTGGTATTCTGGTAGTCGTCGACGATGACTTGTCCCTTCTTGTCAAGCTCGACTCCTAGCTTCTCCAATCCCAGACCCTTCGTCTCTGGTGTGCGACCAATAGCCCAGATTAAAGCATCAACATCTAGGGTTCCTTCACCATTCTTGTCTTTGTAGTGAATACGCTTGAAACCATTGCCGAGATCTTCAACTTTCGACTGCGTGGAGCACTTATGAATGTGAATGCCTTGTCTTTCATACTCCGCAACTACTTTCTCCTGGATCATTGGGTCAAAGGTTCGTAGAAAGGTATCGTAGCGAATGAAGAGGTGGGTTTCAGTGCCCAAAGCGTGGAACATGCCAGCGAACTCGACGGCAATATAGCCGGCTCCGATAAGAGCGACCCTCTTTGGCTGTGTTTCGATCTCAAAGAAGCCATCACTGTTTGTCCCGAGCTCGGAGCCCGTAATATCTGCTGGAGGTACCGAAGGATGGCCGCCAACCGCAACCAGCAGTTTCTTGAATCCAATGGATTGCTTGCTCCCGTCGTCCAGAGTCACTTCAACCTCATCCTTCGACTTGATGATAGCGTGGCCATGGATGTATTCGACCTTGTCGTTGTGCAAATTCCGTTCGTATATGCCGTTCAAACGTTTCACATACGCATCCCGCTTGTGCTTGAAAGTTGTCCAGTCAAACGGTGCAGCCTCTTTGAAGTTGAAACCGTATGCCTTTGCGTCATGGAATGTCTCGCGAAGAGAAGCGGCATACCAAGTTACTTTCTTGGGTACACAGCCGACGTTGACACAAGTTCCGCCTAACCTCTTGGATTCGATCGCAATGACTTTGGCACCGTACATTGCGCTCGCTCTTCTGCCACAAGCAAGACCGCCGCTTCCTCCTCCTAAGACCAAAAAGTCACACTCCTTGCGTATTGGTGCCATCTTCGGGATTGACGAACTCGAAAATTGGCGGGAGACGGCGGAGAGGCGTAGGCTTGCCAGGGTCACAAGTCCGGTGGATGAAGCGGAAGTAGACGTTATCTGGCGTGACACTTTAGAAGCGTGGCTGAAAGTCGCTGAGTATGGAATTAGGGAAACTTGAAGGATGCGAACCACAGGACGAGCGATCATAGACCTTAAGATTGAATGACGCTATGTGTACTGCGACTTGACAAATCGCTTTCACGGCGGTACAAGTTTAGCTCCGAGGTGTTGAAGGCGCCGATTAGGAATCGTTATTAATTTGAAGTCCGTGTTTGCAGCGGTAGCAATGGCGTAAGCTATTGGTTCTTCGGCGGTTGGCAAGCTCATCGGAACAGAATAGAGGATAAATTCCTGCACGGCGTCCTGTCTCGCTGACTGATGTTGCAGCTTCGATTGCCCGAGCTCGGGTCCTAATCCGTAGTGGGATAAAGTGGCGGAGGAGTAATCGTCACTCTACGGAGTAGACCTTGCAAGCCATGCATTTGCTCATGCGAGCCGCTCGCCTACACCACCTTCCACTTTCATCGCAGATATGGCTACCTAGGGGAGTCTCAAGTACCATGGGTGGTAGGCAATCGAAGCCTCGAGCTCCACACGGCATTAAAGACATCTCAGTACCTGGCCGTCGGATTCCAAGGACCATCAATGGACGAGTACGGCCGATAGCTCTCTACGTCGAGGTCATAGCTAACCACCAACAGACTCTCATCGCACCGCTTGCAGCGGTGACAATGGCTTGCCTTCTATATGTCTATTCACGAACAGCAATCAATGCTGCTAAACTCAACGCTCAGAAACACCGTGAAGCCGATGGAGGCCAGTTAAATTGGCGGCATGAGTCTTTGAGACGTCATGGTCAACTTGACAAGATTGACGACCGCTCATTGCTGAAAGAAGCTCTACTTGGGAACAAGGAAGAACCTTCTGAGACAGAGCAAGCTCCAGTCAGAGGTACTCGAGGAAAAGTCCTTCCACAGAGCGAGGCGGTGAAGATTCTGGATGAGATAAAGGCAAGAAGCAAGAGAAGCCGAAGGGAAGATGAATAAAAGGATATCCAAAAAGGCGACTATTTGTGAGCCACCGATCTTCTATGGGGTCACTGGAATTTTTGCAGACAACAGAGCTTCGCATTTAGTCCATGAAGAGATTCATTCGACATTAAAAATTCTAAACGTTCTTCAACGATGTGGCTAGCTTCCTGCAAAATGGCTGATTTTAGTATCTTGGTCTATACAGACCATTATCGTACCCAATTAAGCACTCACTAGCTCGACAGCTTCTTAATCGCCAACGAGCCATATGAACAAAGACAAGTAGAACATCTGGAAACGAATTCATTGACAGCAATTCGCAAAATTTCCGACAACATTCCATGCGATCCATCGTCTCGAGGCTGCGCTAGGGTGAGTATTCTTTGTCAATGTGTTCTCTTTATTGTTGCCCGTTCGCGGCAATGGTGCTTCGTGATGATCATCCACGCAACAATGTGTGGTTTCTTGATATTGATACGCTGTCGGAAATTGTATTCATTCAGTTTGCTACGCGATACAACTTGACAAAGTCGCTCCGCTTCACTCTGGAGGACTTTCTGGAACTTTGAATACGTCTCCGTCAATAGCAGCAGAAATTCAAGCTGAACGTCGCATAACATGGAAACAGCGGCTAATCATCTCCCTAAGGGAAACGTCGTGACAACCATCTGCGGACCAACTCGTATCTCGCTTCGTCAATCAGCTGATGGCAACGAAACTGCAATTTTATCGTTCAGTACATCAGAGGGCAATCTACTGCACAACAAGACACTTATCGTCACGGTTGTGATTTGTATCCTTGTGGCTGTTCTCGTATTCATCGTCGTAGGCTCCATCCTTTGCTGCTATGGGAATGGCAAGCGTTGCTGCCTAACCACTGGGACTCGAGCTCGAAAGCCACGAACGGACCAAGAAAGTGCATGCGAACCGGATGAGGAGCCGTGAGTATCATGCCTGCAGCCAAAGGGCCAGTTGCAAGGCTGACTGCTATAGCTGAGTTTGTTTAATTGGCCGAGATATCGCTCTTCTCAACTCTTCCACAAGGCTGGCCGCACTGGCGTCTTGAACGCCTATGGATCAATACTGCAGTGCATAAAGTCGAGGGTAACTGGGCGTGTGGCCAGAACACTGGCACGAAGACTCATAAACCACACGTGGGCTATGGGCTATGGTGTGAGCATTGGGGGGAGCCGGGTTTGCTGCGCCCACGAACCTGCCCTATGGCATGCATTGCTTATGGTCAAATCGTAGCGAAGTCATAGCTCTTCTTCACAACATGTACACTAAACCACAATGTCCAAAATCTCGTCGAGGGATTCAGGCTCTCTTTCGCAGAGCTGTATCGTGCAAAGGTACACCGTACTATAGGTGGTCAAGGCTTCGAGCGAAGTAATTTGAACAAAACCAGCAAGTGAGAGCCCTTAGCAAGAGCTTGTTATTCGAATCAGATTCCGTTGGGAGTGTAGTTGCACACTGGAGAAGACGAGGCAGGCTGCATAAGGGAAGGTGGTATGTGGCGCCTATCATATTGTCATATCGTCATGCGATTGCGGAAGATGAGCGGAGCTGCATATTGACTGCACGATGAGGCTGAGGG
>Ga0335073_10013987_pt1 | contig 11250 bp, 9 predicted proteins | sample Lox_Sample_22_FD_207093 | JGI IMG/M metagenome (GOLD analysis project Ga0335073, IMG submission 207093) | Soil microbial communities from Loxahatchee National Wildlife Refuge, Florida, United States - Lox_Sample_2.2 | ecosystem: Environmental > Terrestrial > Soil > Wetlands | place: USA: Florida... | reverse complement strand
GCACCCGAGTGAGTTCGATCAGCGTGGCGAGCCCTGAGGCGCTGTCGGTCGGATCGGGCAGGTCCACCGCCAGGCCCAGGTTGGCCGGCGGTCCGCCGTAAGACGGCGGCAGCAAAACGCTCCAGCTCGGCGGGACTTCGAACACGCGTGTCTTTGCTTCTACCGCGGCGGTGGTGACCAGCATTAGCGGTGAGCGGGCGACGCCCTTGCCGGTGGGCTGCACGTCCTGAGCGCCGAGCGGGTAGGTGCGGGCGACGTCCACCCAGAGTGTCGAATCCGGAATCCAGGCGTCGATTGGTGCCATGCCGCCGAGCGAGGCCTGGCCGTCGATCTGACTGGCCTCGGCCGCGGACTGACCCGCAGTGATCTGGACCTCGACGCAGTGGCCGCCGGCCGTCACGTTCTGGTTGTTGAAGGCGCGCGCCACGGTCTGGATGGCCGGGGCGATGTCGTAGCTGACTGCCACATTGACCAGGACCGGGGTGTTGGAGCAGGATGCCTTGTTGATCACCGCGTTGGCCGTCATGGTGATCATGCAGATTGCCGACACGCCGATCGCGAGGGCCACCAGTTTCGCCGTGCCGATCCGGCGGGACCGGCCCCGACGGCCGAGGCCCGACCCTCCTGCGCGTGCTGACACGTCTGCGTCCTTCATCCGTCCGGCCGGCCGATGGCGCTACCACGCGGCGCTGCCATGTGGTCGCGCTGACTATATCGGACTTCACGTCACAGATCGGCCGACTTTACGGCGTTGGAATGGCAAGCTGCCGGCAAGCTCCTGGTGATGGCTATCGTGACATGCTCAGTCACCGCGGGGTTGGTTACCATATCCACGGGAACTCCCGTTATGCGTTGATCTTGCTCGTCTGCTGGAGAGAGCATGAGCGAGGACACGGCCGCCGCCAAGGGGGGTGCGCTGCGGCTCAGCACGCTGCCTATGGCAGAGAACAGGACAGACGCATACCGAGCGGTGCGGGCCGCGGGTCCGATTGCCCGTGGTATCGCCGGCGGCTACGTGCTGACCTCCAGCGATTACGTCGAGTACGCGCTGAAGAATCCACGCCTGTTCTCTTCGCAAAAGGCGTTTGATGCAGTCGGCAGCCCGCTGCCGATGGTGCCGATAGCCTTTGACCCGCCTGAGCACCGACGGTACCGGCGCATACTCCAGCCGTTCTTCGGCCCGCGGGGCACAGCAGCGTGGCAGCCACGAGTGCGTGCCCTGGTCGGTGATCTGATCGATCGCATCATCGACAGCGGTGAGTGCGACCTCGTCGTGGACCTTGCTGTCCCGCTCCCCGCCGAGGTATTCCTGACGCTCTTCGGTTTCCCGCTCGAGGATCTGGACCGGCTCGTCGCGTGGAAGGAGGGCCTGCTCGGAAGTCCGATGCTGAGCCAGGCCGGCCAGCCGTCCGGGGAGATGGTCCGGGTCGGTGCCGAGCTCTTTGAGTATCTGGTCGGTCACATCGAGCAGCGGCGCGGGCAGCCAGGTACCGATGATCTGCTCGGCCGGATGCTTGCCGATACCGGCGAGGAGCGGCTCAGCGACGAAGAGCTGCTTGGCATGTCGTTCCTGTTTGTCCTGGCCGGGCTGGACACGGTGACGTCGGCGCTCAGTACTGCTTTCGCAACGCTGGCCGCCGAGCCACGGCTCAGGCAGCAGATTGCCGCTGACCCGGCCGTCATCCCGAACGCGGTCGAGGAGCTACTGCGCGTCGACGGCCCGGTCGTCTTCCTGCCGCGCGTTACCACCCAGGATGTGACGTTGCCGGACCAGCTCATCCCGGCCGGCTCGAACGTGCAAGTAGCGATCGCGGTAGCGAACAGGGATCCGGCCGAGCACCCAGACGCCGACGAGATCGACTTCGGTCGCCAGGAGCGTCATTTCGCGTTCGGAGGTGGGCCGCACCGATGCCTCGGCTCGCACCTGGCGCGGATGGAGATGCGGGAGGTGCTCGCCGAATGGCACCGCCGCATTCCGGAGTACGAGCTCGCCCCGGGGACCATCCCGCGAGTGGCCTGGCCGACAGGTCTGATCGGCCTCGACAGCCTGCCGCTGGTGTTCCCCCCTGGCGGCGGGCGCTAGCGTTCGGAAGGCCCGAGCAGGTAACAGGCGATTGCCGCGGCGGACGCCACGTTCAGAGAGTCAGTGCCGGCCATCATCGGGATCCGGATGCGCTGGTCAGCGGCATCGAGCCAGCGGCGGGACAAGCCGCCTCCCTCGGTACCGAACAGCAGGGCGAGCTTGCCTGGGGCCCTGGCCTCCGCGATTGGCGTCGCGTCGGCCGCCGGCGTAAGCGCCAGGAGGCGGTACCCAGCAGCCCGGATGTCAGCCAGGCCACCGCGCCAGTCGGACATCCGCGCGTAGGGCAGGGCGAACACAGCTCCTGTCGACACCTTGACCGCGCGCCGGTAGAGCGGATCCGCGCAGCGCGGGGCGAGGACGGCCGCATCGAATCCGAGCCCGGCCGCGCACCGAAAGATCGCCCCGACATTCTCGTGGTCGACTAGGTCCTCCAGAACGACGATGCGCCGGGCCTGTCTCAGCACCTCGGCCAGCGGGGGGATCGGTCGCCGGTACATGGACGCGAGTGCGCCCCGGTGCACACGGAAGCCGGTGATGGCCTCGGCGACGTCCGCGGAGACGACATAGACGGGGGTGTCGTCGGCCTGGCCGAGCCCAGTCAGGTCATCGAGGCCCGCAAGCCTGCCGGAAGTGACGAGGAGCGAGCGCATCTGGTACCCCGCGCTCACAGCGCGCCTGATCACCATCTCGCCCTCGGCCATGAACAGGCCGTGCGTAGTCTCCAGGCGCCTGCGGAGATGGACATCGGTCAGGCCGACATAGTCAGCGATACGCGGGTCGCTGGGGGCGTCGATGGCGATCACGCAAGCCACAGGTCCAGTCTGGCCGGCGCCAGGCGAACTCGACCGCGGCTACCGGCCGCCGGCCGCGCCGTAGCTACGCTAGCCCGATGGAATTCTCCGAGGTGATCAAGAAGCGCAAGATGGTCCGGGCCTACACCGATGAGCCGGTCGACCCGGCAGTCAGGGATAGCATCCTGGCCGCGGCCAACCGGGCGCCGTCGGCCGGGTTCAGCCAGGGCTATGCGCTGCTGACGCTGGAAGGTGCGGACCAGCTAGTGCCGTTCTGGGAGCTGATGTCGACCTACCATGGCGACGAGGCGGCCGCCGGGCCGTCGTTCGACCCGGTCACCCGCGCTCCGCTGGTCGTCGTGCCGCTGTCCTGCAAGGACATCTACCTTGACCGGTACGCCCGTGAGGACAAGGGCTGGACGGACCGGGACGAGGCGCACTGGCCGGTGCCGTACTGGGACATTGATACCGGCTTCACGGCCCTGCTCATGCTGCTCGCGGCGGTGGACGCCGGTCTGGGCGCCCTGTTCTTCGGCATCCCGCCGATGCTGATCAGCGACTTCCGGGAACTCTACGGCGTGCCGGAGTCCTACCTTCCGATCGGCGCGGTCGCCATCGGACATCCGGACGCCCAGGCAGACGGCGGTGGCTCCGGGCGGGTCATCAAGCGCCGCAGCCTTGATGACCTGGTCCACGTCGGCCGCTGGTAAAGGCCCTACCAGGTAGTACGAGCGCAGACGCGCAACCGGGCAGCAGCACTGGCCGGCGCGCCGACATGGTCCAGGCCGAGCAGTGCCGCGCCAACCACCGGCGGAACGTCCACGATGCGGATCTCCGCACCCGGAATCGATGCCGTGAGTCGTCCAGTGATTGCACTGGTCAGCAGCGGGTCCCGCGCCGCCATAATGCTGCCGCCGAGTACGACCGGCACCGGCCGGACAGCCGCCAGCCCGGCAGACTCGCCCGCCGATCCGCCCAGGTCGGCCGACGCGCTCGCCAGTCCGAGATGGCGAGCGGCCACCTCGACCATCAGGCAGATCTCTTCAGCCTGGCGGCGCAGCACCTCCCTGGCGACCTGATCGCCGCGGCCGGCGACCTCGAACAGCACCGGCACTAGCCCGTGCAGCTCCAGGTAGGGAATCGTGCCCAGGTGCAGGCCGACAGTGACGTCCTCGACGCGCTCGACGTCAAAGTATGCTGCCACGGCCTTACGCAGCTCGGTCTGCGGGCCGCGGCCATCCTCGGCCCTGACCGCCCACCACAGCGCCTCCGGCCCGAGGTCACCGCCGCCGCCCCAGTCGCCGCTGATCTGGCCGAGAGCGAGAAACCTGAATTCTTCGCCGTCCGGTCCGGTGCCAGCGCAGTTGGTGCCTGCTCCGCAGACCGCGCCGATGCCCCACAGCGGTCCGTCGTCGGCCAGGCCAGCCCGCAGCACTGCGAACGTGTCGTTCACCACCGAGCTGGTCGCTGACCAGCCGAATGACTGCACCAGCCGGTTCAGGTCGGCTTCTTCTACTGGCAGGTCCGCACCTGCCAGGCAGGCCGAGGTATGCGTGGCGATGGCCTCGTCGGCAGACAGCCCGGCCAGCTCGGCCGCCTTCCGCACCAGCGTCATCAGCTCGCTGGACGCAGCTTCCACGCCAATGTTCTGGTGGTTGGACGGACCGCCGCGCACAGCGCTCAGGATCGTTCCGTCGGACCCGACGAGCGCCACCTCGGTCTTGCTGTTCCCGCCGTCGATAGCGAGTACAGCGGCAAGCTCCCTCACCGGCCAGCGGTCCAGGGGAGGAACTGTGCGTTCTCTGCCAGCAGCCGGTCCGTCAGCTTCTCGGCCATGTCGTACTGCCCGACCAGCGGGTGCGCGAGCAGCGCCTTGGCGACCCGGCCTCGCCCGCCGCGGAGCGCGGCGTCCAGCGCCAGCTCCTCATACGCCGACGCATGCGCGATCAGGCCGCTCATCAGCGGGCTCACGGGGGCTACCTGGACGGGGACGGCACCGGATGCACCGATGGCCGCCGACACCTCTATCACTGCCTCGTCGGCCAGGAACGGCAGCGTCCCGTTGTTGCGGACGTTCACGACCTGGCGGTCCCTGGCATCAGTGACTAGCGAGGCGAGCAGGGCCACCGCGGCCTCGGAGTAGAAGGCTCCGCCGCGATGCGTCAGCAACTCGGGCTTGGTGTCCAGCGCAGGATCGGCGTACATCCCCAGCAGCTGACGCTCGATCTCGGCGACGGCCTGCGCGCGCGTCTCCCGGCCCCGCTCCTCCTCGACGACCTCATCGTGCGCCCAGTAATACCGGAGGTAATACGACGGCACCGCGCCAACTGCGCGCGTCACAGCGAGCGGGAGCCCGGTGTGCACAGCGATCTGCTCGCCATGTGCGGCAATCAGCTCAGGAAGCCGGTCCACGCCGTCGACGATCGCGGCCCGTTCCCAGGTCAGATGGTTCAAGCCGACGTGGTCGAGTGCGACAGCCTCCGGCGCCACGTGCAGCAACTGCGCGAACTCGCGCTGGAAACCGATCGCCACGTTGCAAAGGCCGATCGCGCGGTGGCCAGCGTCCAGCAGAGCCCTGGTGACGATCCCGACCGGGTTCGTGAAGTCAATGATCCAGGCGTCCGCAGCCGCCCGCTCGCGCACCCGAGCCGCGACGTCCAGCACGACTGGCACGGTGCGCAGCGCCTTGGCGAAGCCGCCGGCCCCGGTGGTCTCCTGTCCGACGCACCCGCACACCTCCAGCGGCCAGGTCTCGTCCCGGTGCCTGGTGGCCTGCCCGCCAACTCGGAGCTGGATCAGAACAGCGCCGGCGCCGTCGACTGCCCCGTCGAGGTCCGACGTCCACGAGACCGTCGCCTGGTGGCCATAGCGGGCCATGATCCGGGCGGAGAATGGCCCGACGACCGACAGCCGCTCGGCATCCGGATCGACGAGGACCAGCTCGGTGATCTTGATGTCGCCGGTCAGCCGCGCGATCCCGTCGACCAGCTCCGGGGTGTAGGTGGAACCGCCGCCAACGACAGCGAGCTTCATCGAGAACGCCTCACTTCCGCTAGGAGAATTGCACTTTGAGACAAGGCAGGTACGTCGGCTAGAACGCTTTAACCTCGGCGCCGGACTTCGCGACGTGGCAGGCAGCGGCATGGCCCGGAGCGAGTTCGGAGAGCTCCGGGGTGACTGACTGGCACACCTCGATGGCGAGCGGGCAGCGCGAGCGGAACCGGCAGCCAGGTGTCGGATTGATGACCTTGGGCGGCTCGCCGCGGTCGGTTTCCGCCGCGACGTTCAGCTCCGCCTTCGGGTCGGGCGCCGCGGACAGCAGCAGCTGAGTGTAGGGATGCCGCGGGCTGCTGAGCACTTCCTCGGCCGGGCCGGTCTCCACGATGTGCCCGGCGTACATGACGATCAGCCGGTCAGAGACGTAGCGTGCGCTGGCCAGGTCGTGGGTGATGTAGAGGATTGACACCCCTTCTTCGTCGCGCAGCTTGGCCATCACGTTGAGCAGCCCGATGCGGATTGACACATCCAGCATGGAGACCGGTTCGTCGGCGAGGATCAGCTTAGGCCGCATCGCTAGGGCCTGGGCGAACCCGACCCGCTGCCGCTGGCCGCCACTGAGCTCGTGCGGATAGCGCTCCAGCACCTCGGCGCCAGGGATGAGGCCGACCGCGTCGAAGACCCGCGCTGCCTCGGTGAGGCGCTGGTCACTGGTCAGCTCGGGGCGGTGCAGCTTCAGCGCCCGCATGACCCCGTGGGAAACACGGAAGACGGGGTTGATTGAGGAAAAGGGGTCCTGGAACACCATGGGGACCAGGGCGCTGTAGCGGAGCTTCTCGCGGCGTGACCGGATCGCCGACAGCGGCTTGCCCTCAAAGTAAGCCTCCCCGCTGGTGGTCTTGTAAAGCTTGGCGAGCAGCCGGGCCACGGTGGTCTTGCCGCTGCCGCTCTCTCCGACGATGGCAACGATCTCGCGCTCGCCGACCGTGAAGCTCACTTCGTCGACCGCGTGCAGGGTCTGACGGGACAGGGGGTTGCCGATATTGAAGTGCCGGCTCATCCGGTCAACCCGCAGCAGCGGCTCCTGGCCGGGGCCAGCGTTCTGCGGCCCGGGCCGTATCTGCAGCTCAGTCACTGAGAACCTCCGTCGCCGTCGTACAGGAAGCAGCGCACCGAGGTGCCTTCCACCTCATAATCGGGAGGCGGGGTGGTCTCGCAGCGTGGCATGACCTTCGGGCACCGCGGAGCGAACCGGCAGCCCGCAGGCGGCCTGGCGAGGTCGGGTGGGCTGCCGGGGATACCGGTCAGCTCCGTCCGCGGGCCCCGGATCGAGGGGAAGGCGTCCATGAGCCCGGCCGTGTAGGGGTGATGCGGGTGCTCGAAGAGTTGCTGAGTGGGACCGACCTCGGACACCTGACCTGCGTACATGACCATCAGCCGGTCGGAGAAGTGCCTGACGAGCGACATGTCGTGCGTGACGAAGATGACGGCGAAGTGATACTCCTGCTGCAGGTCCTTGATCTGGGCCATCAGCGAGCGCTGCGCTACCACGTCAAGCGCCGACGTGGGCTCGTCCATGATGATCAGCTCGGGGGTGAACAGCATCGCCATGGCGATCATCGACCGCTGCCGCATGCCCCCGGAGAGCTGGTGCGGATAGCTCTTGAGATGGACAGGGTCGATGCCCACCATCTTGAGCACCTCGACCGAGCGCTGGTGGATCTCTGCTTTGGACTTCGTGCCATGAGCGCGCATGGCATCCCTGAACTGCGCACCGACGGACTGGACCGGGTTGAGCGCGTTCATGGCGCTCTGCATAACGACGGACATGTCCTTCCAGCGGACCGCAGCCAGTTCCCGCTCGGTGAGCTGGACTAGGTTGCGGCCATGGAACGCTACGCTGCCGCCGCTGATCTCGGCGGGCGGGTTCAGCAGCTGGGCGATGCCGAAGAGCAGGGTCGATTTCCCGCAGCCCGACTCACCGACGATGGCCAGGAACTCGCCCGGCGCCACGTCGAAGCTGACTTTCTCGACCGCGCCGACGATCCCGCTCTCCAGGACGTACTCGACCGAGAGGTCCCGGATCTCCAGGACGGGGCCAGGCCGGAGCGGGCTGGCAAGGCCGTACTGGTCGTCAGCGAGCGCGTGCGCCATGGCCGGCGAGCCTCCTCTTCGTGCTGGCCTCGGCGGCCTTGCGGGCCTTCGCCGCGGTCAGCGGGCGCAGGGCCGGGTTGCCGATCTCGTCAAAGGCGTAGTTGATGAATGCGAATGCGGCGCCCAGCAGGGCTATGCACGCTCCGGGCACGATCGCCCAGGCGTAGAGGCCGCTGCCGAGTGCGTTGTTCTGCTGCGCCCAGTACAGGGTGGTGCCCCAGCTCACGTTGTTGGCGTTGCCAAGGCCGATGAACTGCAAGCCGGATCCTGCTAGCACCGCGTAGAGGGCGTTGTTCAGGAAGCTGGCCAGCAGCAGCGAGGTCATGGTGGGAAGGATCTCGACGACGATGATGTAGATGGGCCGCTCGCCGCGGACGCGCGCTGCCAGCAGGAAGTCCCGGTTGCGAATGGACTGCGCCTGGGATCGGAGCTGGCGGGCGGTGTAGGACCATCCCGTGAAGGTCAGGACCAGGATGAGCACGTTGTTGCCCGCATTGGGCAGGTAGGCAGCGATGATGATCAGCAGCGGGAAAATCGGGATGACCAGCAGCACGTCGGTGACGAAGTTCAGCACGCTGTCCCACAGCCCGCCGAGGTAAGCGGCGGCGACGCCGATCAGCATGGCCAACACGGTGGTGAGGAATCCGACCGCGAGTGCGAGGATCAGCACATTACGGGTGCCGTCGATCACCTGGGCGTAGACATCCCTGCCGAGGTTGTCCGTGCCCAGCCAGTGGGCGGCCGAGGGGCCGGCGAGGACCTGAGTGGTGGCCGTGTTGGGGTCCTGGTGCGCGAAGAGGCCGGGGAAGAGCGCCACGATGATGAAGATCGCCATGAGGACGACACCGATCGTGGCCTTCCGGTTGGTCCGGACGGCCTTGGTGATGCGGTTCAGCGCGCTGCGGTGGCGAGCCGCACCGACCCCGGCGGTCGGCTCGGGAAGGCCGGTCGTGGTGACGGGAATGGCCATGGTTACCCCGCCGTCCTGGTCCGTGGGTCAAGGATCGCCGTGGCGATGTCGGAGAGGAGGATCGCGACGAGCACGCAGACCGTGATGATCAGGAACAGCCCCTGCATGAGCGGGTAGTCGACGTTGTTTACCGCGGTCAGCAGCATGTTCCCGACGCCTGGGTAGTTAAAGACGTACTCGACCAGGATCGCCCCGCTGACGACGAATCCCAGTGACATGGCGAAACCGGTCAGGTTCGGCAGGATGGCGTTTCGCGCGGCGACGGTGACCATGATCCTCGATGAGGAGAGGCCCTTCGCGCGCGCCATGCGCACGTAGTCCTCGGTCAGGGTCGTCACCATCGTATTTCGCATGGTGAGCACCCAGCCTCCGATGCTCGTGATCAGCAATGTCAGAGCTGGCAAGATTGCGTACTGCAGCACCTGGCCGATGAACGTAAGGCTCAATGAGGGTGTGACGCCCAGCGGGTAGGCCCCATACGACGGCAGGACTCCCAGGATCGAGGAGAAGATCAGGATCAGCATCATGCCAACCCAGAAGAACGGGATGGCGGTGGTGAAGACGAAAAGCGGTGGCAGCGCGCTGTCCAGGTAACTCCCCCGTCGCCAGGCCGCGATCGCGCCGATCGCGGTACCGATAATGAAGGCGAGGATCGTGGTGATGCCGACGAGCCCGAGCGTCCACGGCAGCGCTCCCATGATGAGCTTGCTGACTGGCTCGCCCCCGTTCCCGAGCGAGAGCCCGAGCCTGCCCTGGGCCGTGTTGGCGAAGTAGGTCAGGTACTGGTGCCAGATGCTCGCCTTGTTGTCGATGCCTAGCGCGCGTTCGATCGCCAGTTCCTGGGCCGGCGTCACATTGTGCAGCTTGGCGATGATGTTGTTCATGGGGTTGCCCGGCATGATCCGCGGCAGGAAGAAGTTAAGCGACAGAGCAGCCCACAGCGTGAGCACGAAGAAACCCGCGCGGCGGATGATGAATCTCATAGTCGGCGGCCTTTCGTTCCTCTTCCTCGTCGGTGCAGCGTTGCGCGCTGGCCGTGGTGACTGCGGTGCCGGTTCGGCACCGCTGTCACCACGCCGTCCTGGTTTCTGTTATGACGTGGGCTTGATGTGGAGTAGGTCCCAGCCCCAGTCGGGATAGACGGTGTTGCCCTGCGCGTACGGATCCGCCGCAGTGGGCCAGCCAGTGAACTGGGCAGAGTTGTACTGGTCCCAGGACACGGCCGTGAGCACCGGGATGTACGGCACGTCCGACAGCAGGACCTTCTCCAGCTTGAACACGATGGACTGCTGGGCGCTCAGGCTGTCGGTCATGCCATAGGCGTTGAACAGCGCGTCCGTCGCCGGGCTGCTGTACCGCCCGAAGTTGGTCGACGCGGCCTTCCCGATCGGCGCGGTGTTCCCGGAGAACAGCCACTGCCGCATCTCGTACTCAGGACCGGGACCGCCCAACTGGTCCTGTATCCCGAGCTCGAAGTGGCCCAGGCTCATGTCGGAACTCCAGGCGTTCCCGCTCTCGTTGCGGGGCGTGACCTGAATGCCCACCTTCGCCAGCTGCTGGGCGATCACGGTGCCGTCAGCCACCCAGTCCGAATAGCCGCCGTTGTTCACCAGGGTGAACGCGAGCTTCTGGCCTGCGCTGTTCTCGCGGACGCCGCCGACCGTCTTGGAGTAGCCCGCCTGGTTCAGGAGGGTCTCCGCTTCCGATTGATTGAAGGCGTAGTCGTTGTAGTACGACTTGGCCTGTGCCTCGTCTACCCAGCCGCCGTTCCGGAAGGACTCGGCAACGCCGTCCTGGAAGGAGCCCGTTTCACTGCCGGTCTCACCGATGACGCCGACCTCGTTCCGGTTGATCGCCAGTGCCATCGCCTGCCGGACCTTGACGTTGTCCAGCGGACTGTTCTTCAGCCCGAGGTTAATGTCGAGGGTCACCGAACTCACCGACGGGGCCCAGTTGTGGTACGAGCTGTCCTTGGCGAGGTAGGTCCCCTTGATGTTGGGGATGTACTGGCCGCCCCACTGGCACTGGCCGTCGATGAGGCAGTTGTTGCCGGTGGTGTTGCTCAGGTAGGCCGGCCACTCCACTGTCTTGACAGCGGGCTTGCCTGGCTGCCAGTAGTGCGGGTTGGCCTTGTAAATGAGGTTCGTGGAACTGCAGCTCCCGACCGTGTACGCACCGGTGCCGACCGGGTGGGTGTCCGGGTAGGTCGGCAGCTTGGAGACCGGGATCTTCGACCAGATCTTCTCCGGGAGCAT
>Ga0335073_10013985_pt1 | contig 11251 bp, 9 predicted proteins | sample Lox_Sample_22_FD_207093 | JGI IMG/M metagenome (GOLD analysis project Ga0335073, IMG submission 207093) | Soil microbial communities from Loxahatchee National Wildlife Refuge, Florida, United States - Lox_Sample_2.2 | ecosystem: Environmental > Terrestrial > Soil > Wetlands | place: USA: Florida... | reverse complement strand
CAGTGCGGCGATGCTGGCTTTGCCACAGACGCCGCAGGCGCTGCTGGTCAGGAAGTTGCGCCCAGGGGCGGCCGGCAGGTCAGGCCGCAGGGTCACGTCGGCTATGTTGCCCATCGCGTCATCGGTCTCGTGGTCGTGACCGCACTGGCTGCCGTCGCAGATCCTGATCGACACGATGTCGGCGGCCGAGCTGATGATACCTTCGCTGAACAGGAAGCCGGCCGCCAAATCGATGTCGTCGCCGGGCGTCCGCATGGTCAGGCTGACGGCCTCGCCGCCGATCCTGATGCCGAGTGGCTCCTCTGCCGCCAGCAAGTCGGCGCGCTCGCTGATTCCGGGGTCGTCGACGCAGATCCGGATGATTCGCCTTCGCGTCGTTCGTCCGGCCACGGCTCCTCCGACCTCCTCGTAGTGCAACGCGTTTACGCCACTACCCGTACCCCGCTTGCTCTTCGCAGGCTATGTCCGTTTGGATAGGACAGTGGCGCCCGACGCTCGCAACTGGATCGAGAACTGGCCTGCCTATCGGCAGCTGACCGGGCGCGACCGGCTGGGCCGCGGCGAGGCGGTGCGGTCACCGCATACCGAGGCGGCCGCCCCGCGCACGCAGGCTGCCGACCGCGTTGTCGCCTCTGTCTGCCCGTACTGCGCGGTTGGCTGCGGCCAGCGGGTATACGTGGCCTCCAGGCACGGCCGGGACGTCGTCACCCAGATCGAGGGTGACCCGGACTCGCCGGTGTCGCGCGGCCGACTGTGCCCCAAGGGCGCGGCTAGCAAGCAACTGGTCACGCAGCCAGGCCGGCTGACGAAGGTGCTGTACCGGCGACCGTACGGCACCGTATGGGAGCCGCTGAGCCTGGACCAGGCGATGGACATGATCGCCGACCGGGTGATAGCGACCAGGACAGCAAACTGGCAGGAGCACGCGGGCGGCAAGCGAGTGGCGCGGACGCTCGGGTTCGCCAGCCTCGGCGGCGCCACCTTGGACAACGAGGAGAACTACCTCATCAAGAAGCTCTGGACTGCGCTCGGCGCAATCCAGATCGAGAACCAGGCACGCATATGACACTCCGCCACTGTTCCCGGTCTGGGAACAAGCTTCGGCCGCGGCGGAGCCACCACGTTCCCTCGCGATCTTGTTAACTCGGACTGCATCGTCATCTGCGGTTCGAACATGGCCGAGTGTCACCCGGTTGCGTTTCAGTGGGTAGTGGAAGCCAAGGCGCGCGGCGCGAAAGTCATCCACGTCGACCCCAGGTTCACCCGCACGAGCGCGCTGGCGGATATGCACGTGCCGACGAGGGCGGGCGGCGACATCGTGCTGCTCGGCGCGCTGATCAACCATGTGCTGTCCGGCGGGCACGAGTTCACCGAGTACGTGCGTGCCTACACGAACGCTGCGGACATCCTGCCTGACGACTACACCGACGCCGAGGACGGCGGCGGCCTGTTCTCTGGCTATGACCCGCAAACCAGGACCTACGACAACGCCACCTGGCAGCCGACCGGCGAGCGGGACGAGACACTGACCCACCAGCGGTGCGTGTTCCAGATACTGAAGCGGCATTTCGCCCGGTACACCCCGGAGCTAGTCGAGGAGGTCTGCGGGATTTCTCCGGCGGAGTTCGGCAAGCTCGCCGACGCCGTCGTCGCGGCCAGCGGCAGGGAGAAGACGACAGCCTGGGTCTACGCGGTGGGGTGGACGCAGCACACCACCGGTGTCCAGCACATCAGGACGGCATCCATCCTGCAGATGCTGCTCGGCAACATGGGCCGTCCTGGCGGCGGCATCATGGCCCTGCGCGGACACGCGAACATCCAGGGCGCGACCGACGTGCCGACCTTGTTCCATCTGCTCAGCGGCTACCTGCCAATGCCCGGCCCTGGCGAGGACATGTCCAGTTACCTGGCGCGGATACCCGACACCGGTTTCTGGGGTAACAAGCGCAAGTACCTGGTCAGCATGCTCAAGGCATGGTTCGGCGACGCGGCCACCGCGGAGAACGACTTTTGCTTCGGCTACCTGCCGCGGATCACCGGGGACCACGGCACCTACCGCACGATCCTGGACATGATCGACGGCAAGGTCAAAGGATTCTTCCTGCTCGGCGAGAATCCGGCTGTCGGATCCGCGGGCGGGCGGTTGCAGCGGCTGGCACTGGCCAACCTGGACTGGCTGGTGGTCAAGGACCTGACCATGATCGAGAGCGCCTCGTTCTGGCAGGACTCGCCTGAGGTCGCCGACGGCGAACTGGTCCCTGACCGCATCGCGACCGAGGTGTTCTTCTTGCCGGCAGCTGCGCACGTGGAGAAGGACGGCACGTTCACCAATACTCAGCGGCTGCTTCAGTGGCACGCCAAGGCGCTGGATCCGCCTGGCGACGCACGAAGCGACCTGGCATTCATGTACGACCTCGGCAAGCGGATCCGCGCCAGGCTGGCTAACTCAGATAACCAGGCCGACCGGCCGGTGCTTGACCTGACCTGGGATTACCCGGAAGACTCGCGTGGCGAGCCGTCGGCCGAGGCGGTACTGGCAGAGCTGAACGGTTATGCCGCGGACGGCTCGCCGCTGTCGTCCTTCGCGCAGCTCGCTGACGACGGCTCGACCCGCTGCGGCAGCTGGATCCATGCGGGCTGCTTCGCCGGCGGAGTGAACCAGACCGCGCGCCGGAAGCCGTGGCGGGAGCAGACTTACGTAGCTCCGGAGTGGGGCTGGGCATGGCCGGCCAACCGGCGCATCCTGTACAACCGGGCGTCGGCCGATCCGGATGGCAAGCCGTGGAGCGAAGCCAAGGCCTACGTGTGGTGGGACCCGGAGGCGGGCGAGTGGACCGGACTCGACGTACCGGATTTTGAGAAGAACAAAGCGCCGGACTACGTGCCGCCGCCTGGCTCCACCGGGCCTGCCGCACTTGGTGGCGCGGACCCGTTCATCCTCCAGGCTGATGGCAAGGCCGCGCTCTTCGTCCCGAGAGGACTACAAGACGGCCCGCTGCCGGTGCACTTCGAGGCGGCAGAGTCCCCGTTCCGCAACCGGGTATACAAGCAGGACGGCAGCCCAGTGTCCATCCTGTACCCGGGCCGGCTGCCGACCCGCGAACAAGTTGCCGGGCATGACGCCACCTATCCGTATGTGGTGACGACCTACCGGCTGACCGAGCACCATACGGCCGGCGGGATGAGCCGCACCCTGTCCCGGCTCGCCGAGCTGCAGCCCGAACTGTTCTGCGAGGTGTCGCCGGGCCTGGCTGCCCAGCGCGGCCTCGAGAACGGCGGATGGGCGACGATCATCACTGCGCGCGCGGTGATCGAGGCACGAGTCCTGGTGACGCGGAGGATGCGGCCGCTGCGGATACCTGGTGAAGGCGTCATTCACCAGGTCGGCCTGCCTTACCACTTCGGCAGCGAGGGCCTGGTGACCGGCGACTCGGTCAACGACCTGCTGCCGCTCGCACTCGACCCGAACGTATTCATTCAGGAGAGCAAGGTGGCTACCTGTGACATCAGGCCCGGACGGCGGCCGCGGGGGTCGGCCAGGATGGAACTCGTGAACGCCTACCGGCACAGGGCGGGCCTTGGCGACGAAGAACCGCGGGCCGCAAAATGACGACCGGTACACCCCCGCGCAATTCGCTGTACGGGCCGCTCGCCGACGTCGCTGCCGACGCCGGCTATCCCGACAGCCATCCCGCCCGCGTCGGGTTTTTCACCGACACCAGCGTCTGCATTGGCTGCAAGGCGTGCGAGGTTGCCTGCAAGGAGTGGAACGACCTGCCTGACCCGGATTTCGACGTACTCGGGCTGACGGGCATGTCCTACGACAACACGGGCGCGCTCGGCTCGAACAGCTGGCGGCACGTCGCCTTCGTCGAGCAAGACGTTATCCGCGAGATCGCAGACGGGCCCGCCACCCGCTGGCTGATGGCCTCGGACGTGTGCAAGCACTGCACGCACGCGGCGTGCCTGGATGTGTGTCCTACCGGCGCGCTGGTGCGCACCGAGTTCGGCACCGTGATCGTCCAGCCGGACGTCTGTAACGGCTGCGCGTACTGCGTGTCCGCCTGCCCGTTCGGTGTCATCGACCGGCGCGATGGCGACGGCCGCGCGTGGAAGTGCACGATGTGCTACGACCGGCTGCGAGGCGGGCTGGAGCCGGCCTGCGCGACCGCGTGCCCGACCGACTCCATCCAGTTCGGGCCGCTGGCCGAGCTGCGCGATATCGCGGAGGCCAGGCTGGCCGAGGTGCACGCGGCCGGCCACCCGGAGGCGCGGCTGTACGGGGCCGACCCTGACGATGGGATCGGCGGCGCCGGCGCGTTCTTCCTGCTGCTCGATGAGCCAGAGGTGTACGGCCTGCCCCCGGACCCGGTGGTCACCACCAGGGACTTGCCCTCGATGTGGCGCTGGGCAGGAGCGGCGGCGGCCGTGCTCGCGGTCGGCGTGGCGGTGGCGTTCTCAGGGCGGCGCTCGTGACGGAACAACTGCAGGTCCCGCCTGCCGACTTCCAGTCCTACTACGGCCGGCCGATCCTGAAGGTCAGCCGGTGGAAAGAACCCCACCTGCCCGCGTACCTGTTCCTGGGCGAGCTGTCTGGTGCGCTGGCTATGGTTGGCGCCGCCGCGCACGCGACCGGACGCCCGTCACTGGCGCGGACAGCGCGGCTCGCCGCCGCCGCCGGGGCGTTCGGCGGCGGCGCCTTCCTGACCGCGGAGCTCGGCCGCCCCGAGCGCTTCCTGAACATGCTGCGGGTGGCCAAGCCGACATCGCCCATGAGCATGGGCTCGTGGATCCTTGCGACGCATTCCGGCCTCGTGTCCGCGGCAGCGGCCACTGAGCTGACCGGCCGGCTCGCCCGGCTCGGCAGCCTGGCTGGTGCCGGATCCGCGCTGACCGGGCCACTGCTGGCGGCCTATCCGGGTGTGCTGCTGGCCAATACCGCGGTGCCTGCCTGGCACGAGGCGTACCGGCAGCTGCCGTTGCTGTTCACCGGTGGCGCGATGACCGCGGCCGGCGCCGCGGGACTGGCGGCAAGCGCGGTGAGTCACGATAGGTCCGACTTCGCTAGCGCCTATCGGCTAGCCGCGATCGGCGCGGCGGTGGAGAGCCTGGCCGGGTACGGGCTGGAGACGATGCCGGGGCTGGCGGGCGAGCCGTACCGGACCGGCCCTGGCGGCAAGATGCTCACCGCGGCCAGATACCTGACCATGAGCGGGGGAGTGGCGGCACTGGCCGGCCGGCGGAGCCGGACGGCGGCCGCGGTATCGGCGGCGCTGCTCACCGGCGGGGGCCTGTGCGCTAAGTTCGCCATATTGCGGGCCGGCAAGGCCTCGGCTGCCGACCCGAAATACGTCGTCGCAACCCAGCGGCCCGGCGCGCCGAAGGGCTGAGCGCCGGCCCGCTCGGTCGCCGGCCCGCTTCCTCGCACGCGGCTGGCCAAGGCGACGTCAGCCGAGCACCTTTGCCTTCGCCGCCGCGAACTCGTCATCTGTCAGAGCGCCCTGCTGGTGCAGCATGCTGAGCTGGCTGAGCTGGTCCATCATCGCTGCTTCCGAGCTAGCCGCGCTGCTCTGGGCCGGGACGGCCGGCCGGGCCGGCGGCTTCCCGGCGTCGCCGGCAGTACCCCGTTGCTGCGCGTGGCGGCGTACTGTCCGTCCGACGGAGAACGTGGCTCCGACCGCCGCGGCTCGCAGCAGCGGGCGCCGCCGTACGACTACAGGTCGGCCGATCATGTGGCATGCCTCCGTGTATCCGGCCCGATGACGGGCCGGCTCTGGTTAACCAGGTCCCAGTTACCGGCTCCGCTTGCCGCCGTTACTGGTTGCGCTCTCAGTGTCCATTTCGGCCGGAAGCTCCAGGCCGAGAGCGATCATGACTTCCGGCGCGGCCGAGACCACCCTGGCCATGCCGGCCTGCGGCGCTACCGCGGTCAGCACGCCGAGAATCTCTCGTGGCGACGCACCGGCATCCAGCGCTCCCTGTACCTGGAACAGGTAGGACGCCGGCGCAGCGTCCAGTGCAACTAGCGCGGCGATCTTGACAAGCGCGAACGTCTTGCCGTCAAGGCAGCTGTCGGCTCGGAGTTGCTCGCGCATCTCCATGGCCTCGCCCATTACGCCTGATTCACCCATTGCGAGCGCCAGCAGCGTGTCGGTGGTCGCCTGATCGACCGTCACACCCATATCGGGAACGCCCACTAGTCCTCCACGGTTCGTCAGCACATCGCCGGTCCGGCGCGGACTCGCCTGCCGCGCGCCGGCCGGACGCGGTTTTCCACACGATCCGCCAGGGGGCCGGGTGCTGTCATCACCCGGCCGGAGTGAATACGCCCGGCCGCTGCCGTGCGATGGTGGGTGTGACGGCTTGGCGCGGCCGGGCCGGAACACCTGCGGGGGCCTCAGATGCTTGCTGCGATCCTGAATGTCATCTGGCTTGTGCTCGAGGGCCTATGGATGGCAATCGCGTACGTGATAGTCGGCATTATCTGTTTTGTTCTCATCATTACGATTCCGTTCGGGATTGCCTCCTGGCGTATCGCGGGGTATGTACTGTGGCCCTTCGGCCGTACCATCGAGCGCCGGCCCGGCGCCGGGCTTGCCTCGGTGATCGGCAACGTGCTGTGGGTCGTCCTGTTCGGCTGGTGGCTGGCGATCGGGCACCTGGTGGCGGGAGTGCTGCTCTGCCTGACGGTCATCGGCATTCCCCTCGGCCTGGCCAGCTTCAAGATCATTCCCATCACGCTGGTCCCGCTGGGGGTGCGGGTCGTGCCATCGAGCGCGCTCCGCTACTAGATCCTGTCCGTGCCGCGTCCCCCGAACTGAGGTCTGACCAGGTACAACGCCGACGCGGGTAGCCTCAGGAGAATGGCGGGCTTGCCGGGGCGAGCCGGCGATGACCGGGCTGCGGGGGACCAGGTGGCGCTGCGGCGGGTTGCGACGCTGGTGGCCCGCGGCGCGCCGCCGGAGGCTGTGTTCGCCGCGGTCACCGAGGAAGCCGGGAGGCTGCTGGGCGCCTACAGCGCAACGATGGCCCGGATCAACCGGGACCGCACAGGAACGGTCGTCGCCTCGTGGTCCAGCATCGGCGGCCCTGCCTTCCCCGTCGGCAGCCGGTGGAGCATCGGGGGGCGGAACCTGCTCACACTGGTGTTCCAGACTGGTGGCGCGGCGCGGATCGATGACTTTGCCGGTGTCTCTGGCTCGGCAGCGAAGGCCCGTGAACTCGGCATTCGCGCGGCGGTCGGCGTGCCGGTCAGCGTCGAAGGCCGTCTGTGGGGCGTGATGGCCGCGGGGTCCGCGCGGGAACCGTTTCCGCCCGGAACTGAGGAGCGGCTGACCGGGTTCACCGAGTTGGTCGCCGCCGCGATCGCCAACGCCCAGGCTCGCGTGGAGTTGCGCGGGTACGCCGAGGAGCAGGCCGCGCTGCGGCGGGTGGCGATGCTGGTGGCCGAGGGGGCGGCGCCAGAGACGGTGCTTAACGCGGTCGCTAAGGAAGTGGGGCTGCTGCTGGGCGTCGAGTACACGGCGATGACCCGGTATGACCCGGACGGCTTCCGAAGGGTGGTCGGCGCCTGGAGCAACAGCGGCCCGAGCTTTCCTATCGGCACCCGGACAAAGCTCGGCGGACGGAACGTGACGACACTGGTGTTCGAGACGGGCCGGCCGGCCCGGATCGATGACTACACCGGCGCCTCAGGGCCCATCGCGGAAGCCGTACGCAACTTCGGGTCGAACGCGGCAGTCGGCGCGCCGATCAGGGTGGAGGGGCGGTTGTGGGGCGTCATAGTCCTGGATTCCCGCTCGGGGCCGTTGCCGGCCGGTACTGAGGAGCGGCTGGCCGGGTTCACCGAGCTGGCCGGCACCGCTATCGCCAACGCCGAAGCCCGGACTGCCCTGGCTGCCTCGCGGGCCCGTGTGGTGGCCACCGCTGATGCCACCCGCCGCCGCATCGAACGCAACCTGCACGACGGCGCTCAGCAGCGCCTGGTCTCGCTCGCGCTCGACCTGCGCGCGGCAGAAGCGGCCGCGGAGGCCGGGACCGGTGACCTGGCACCGGAACTGGACCGCGTGGCCGCCGGGCTCGACGACGTGCTGGCAGACCTGCGCGAGATCGCCCGCGGCCTGCACCCGGCCATCCTGGCCGACGGCGGCCTGGCCGCGGCACTCAAAACCCTTGCCCGTCGCTCCGCCGTCCCGGTGCACCTCGACATCCGGGTCGACAGGCGGCTTCCCGAGCCAGTCGAGATCGCGGTGTACTACACCGTCGCAGAGGCCCTGACCAACGCCGCCAAGCACGCCGGCGCCACCGCCGTGGACATCGAGGTGAGCATCGGTGAGGGCGTACTGAATGTCCGCGTTCGCGACAACGGGCGCGGCGGTGCGAACTTTGGCGACGGCACCGGCCTGCTCGGGCTCAGGGACCGGGCCGAGGCACTCGGCGGCCACCTCCTGCTGCACAGCCCGCCCGGAGAGTCCACCACGCTGGAGATCACACTGCCCCTCGACGAACCCGCCGCGCGCTAACCAGGCAACCCGGGCACGCACTCAGCAGCGGCAGCCGCTAGCGCACTACCAGAACCTCGGGGCCGGAAATGATCAGCTCACCGATGACAGGCGCACCCGGAATCTCGCCAGCGAGCAGCAATCCGCCGGACGTCTGAGCATCGGCAAGCAGGATGAGCATTTCCTCGGTCACGCTGCCGAAGTCACTGTGCGGCGCGACCCAGTCCAGGTTCCGGCGGGTGCCTCCGGGCACATAGCCCGCTCGCACGGCATCGGCAGCGCCCTCGATCAGCGGCACCGCCGCGCTGTCCACGACAGCGGTGACGCCGCTGGCCCTGGCCAGCTTGAACAGGTGGCCAAGCAGTCCGAAGCCAGTCACGTCGGTCGCGCAGCTGATGCCGGCCGCGAGCGCGTGGCGGCTAGCTGAATCATTTAGCGCGGTCATCACGTCGATGGCGGCCGGGAAGATTTCGCCGGTGGCCTTGTGCCGCGAGTTCAGCACCCCGCTGCCGATGGGCTTGGTCAAACTGATCGGCAGGCCAGGCCGCCCGGCGTCGATGCGCAGCAGCCGGCCCGGATGCGCTAGCCCGGTAACCGCCATGCCGTACTTCGGCTCGGGGTCGTCGATGCTGTGGCCGCCGGCTACGTGGCAGCCCGCCTTCGTGGCCGCGTCGAGGCCGCCGCGCAGCACCTCGGCCGCCAGGTCCGCGCTGAGCACTTCCCGCGGCCAGCCGAGCAGGTTAAGCGCGAGCAGCGGCTCGCCGCCGACCGCGTATACGTCTGAGAGCGCGTTCGTCGCCGCGATCTGGCCGAACGTATAGGCATCATCGACTACCGGGGTGAAGAAGTCCGCCGTGGCGATCACGGCGCGGTCGGGCGCGATCTGGACCACCGCTGCGTCATCGCCATGCTCGACCCCAATGAGCAAGTCGGACGGCTTGCGCGCGGGGATCAGCCGGGCGACGGCTTCCTCCAGCTCACCCGGGGGGATCTTGCAGGCACAGCCGCCGCCATGAGCGTACTGAGTAAGCCGCACTGCGGCCTCGATGGTCATGTGAAGAACTGTAATCGCTGGCCGGCTTGCGAAGCCGGCGGCGTGCGTGGTGCCATGCGATATGAGTCCGCGCCAGTCGATGGGGGCGCGCGCCGCGACGAACGAATGGAGGCTGCGGTGACCAGTGCTCAGGTGCCGGCCGAGATTGCCGCGCAACGGGAAGCCCTGCAGCAGCAATGGGCCGCACAGACGCTGTGCGACGCCCTGGCCAGCACGGCGGAGCGCTACGGCGATATGCCCGCCTACTCCGACCGGGATGCGCCCGGCGCGTGGCAGACGATCAGCTGGGCACAGACGCGGGAGCTGGCACTGGAGCTTGCCGCCGCGTTTGCCGAACTCGGATTGCAGCCAGGCGACAAGGTCGCGCTCATGCTGCCGAACCGACTCGAGCACGTGCTCGCGGACTTCGGCGTGGTGCATGCGGGCGGGGTGCCAGTCACGTTCTATGCCACGCTCGCCGCCGAGCAGATTGCCTTCATGGCGGGCAACTGCGACGCCAAGATCGCGGTCATCGACGGCGCCAGCGAACTCGCTCGCTGGCAGGAGGTGCTGCCGCAGCTGCCAGCGCTACTTAAGGTGATCGTCCGTGACACGGCAGTGTGTCCGGCAGAGGCGCCGTACCTAAGCTGGCAGGATTTCGCCGACCTCGGCAAGCGACGGCTGGCAGCGGACCCCGGCCTGGTTGCCAGCCGGATCGCCGCGATCAAGGCGGATGACCCGGTTACGCTGCTCTACACCTCGGGCACGACCGGGAACCCCAAGGGCGTGATCATCCCGCACGCGAACGTGCTGTACGAAGTGGAAACCGGCCGGGTAGCCGACCTCAGCCGCATGCACGTGCGCTGGGTCTCCTACTTGCCGCTTGCGCACATCGCGGAGCGGATGTTCACCCTGTACCTGGCGATCTGCAACGCGACGCACACGTACTTCTGCCACGACGCCGCGAGCCAGCTCATCAGCACGATGGGCGAGGTCAAGCCGACCGCATTCTTCGGGGTGCCAAGGATCTTCGAGAAGGTCATGGCGGGGATCCAGGGCCTGCTGGCCGCCGAGCAGGACCCCGGGCGGAAGGCCGCGGTGACGGCGGCCATGGAGACCGGCCTGGCATACGTGCGCAGCTGCCAGTACGGCGAAAGCACATCGCCCGAGCTAGCCGGAAAGTTTGCGGCGGCCGAGGAGCAAGTGCTGAGTCCCATCAAGTCGCTACTCGGCCTCGGCGAGGCGGAGATCGTGGTCAGCGGCGCGGCGCCGCTGCCGCCGGAAGTGGGCGCGTTCTTCGGCGGCCTTGGCGTGCGGATCATGGACGTGTACGGGATGAGCGAGACCACCGGCGCTTTTACCACGAACACGCCGGGGGCTTTCAGACTCGGGACGGTGGGACGGCCCGTTCCCGGTATTGAAGTTCAGATAGCCGACGACGGCGAGATTCTCGCACGCGGCCCGCTGAACACTCCCGGTTACCTCAATCTGCCCGAGCAGACCGCCGACCTGATCGACGCGGACGGCTGGCTGCACACCGGCGACATCGGCTCGATCGATGACGACGGATTCGTCCGGGTCGTCGACCGAAAGAAGGAGCTGATCATCACTGCGGGCGGGGAAAACGTCTCGCCGGCGGCGGTGGAGAACCTGCTGGTCGCTCATCCGCTGATCGGGCAGGCGCTCGCCTACGGCGACCGCCGCCCCTACCTGGTAG
>Ga0335073_10013984_pt1 | contig 11251 bp, 6 predicted proteins | sample Lox_Sample_22_FD_207093 | JGI IMG/M metagenome (GOLD analysis project Ga0335073, IMG submission 207093) | Soil microbial communities from Loxahatchee National Wildlife Refuge, Florida, United States - Lox_Sample_2.2 | ecosystem: Environmental > Terrestrial > Soil > Wetlands | place: USA: Florida... | reverse complement strand
TACCCCGTCCTGGATCAGGTTGACGCGCTGCGCCTTCTGGCCTTCGTCGTCATACTCGTAGGTGCCGCTCAGCCAGGTATTGCCAAACCTCGCCTGCGTCGGATCGTCCGCCACCGACAGAAAACTCGGCAGCACCTCTTTGCCCACGTCTTTCGTAAACGTCTGGCCTTCCTCGTCGCCGCGCTGCCGCTGGCCTTCGAGCCGGTGGCCCAGCACTTCATGGAAGAACACAGCAGCCGCGCGCCCTGACAGAATCGCCGGACCATCGAAGGGCTCCGTCACCGGAGCCTTGCGCAGCGCCTGCAGGCTTTCAGCCAGATCACGCATGGCCGCTTCCAGCTGCGCCTGCCGCGGCAGCCCGTCCACCGTTTCGGCTTCAAAGGTCTGGTCACGGAATAAATCCATGCCGTCCTCCGCGCGTGTTACCGCCACAACCACGAGCCGCGCCTGCAGGTGCGGCGCCACAATCTGCGACCCTTCAGATGACGCAAAGTAGTCGGTCGAGTTCTGCACCGTGAGCATCACCATGTTCTGGTACACATCGGGATACTCACGGAAGATCTTCGAGAGCGCCCGCACGCGCTGCTCCCACGCCGCGCGGTCGATCGCCACCGCTGGAGCCGCGGCGCCGATATGCGTCTGCGCCGGTTCCTCGCTGAAGTCGGGGGAAGTGTCTTCTTCCTTGGCGCGCACCTGGGCCTCAGTCTTCACGCGCAAATAGTTGTCCAGCGCGTTGCCATAGCCGGTATTGGTCGCGCGCCACAGCGAGCGGGCCAGCGCCTCGCGGTCGTCGCCCAACGGAAGCTGCACGCTGTTCACCGCCGACCCGCGATGGTCGCCGTGCGTGTTGTCCAACTTCGGTTCGCCCACGCGCACCTGCACATCCGCCACGCGCACCCGGCCCGCCGCGCTGTCAACCAGCGCTCCATATTGCGCGCGGATGCTCACATAGCTTGCTTCATTGACGGAATAGCTGAGGAAATAAGGCGGCAGCGGCTTCTCGTCGCCCGTCGTCGCCGTACGGCCCAGCGAAGTGAACGCGCGGTGCAGTTCCGCCGTCATGGTATCCAGCAGAACCGGAGCCTGACCGGACCCGTCTTTACTGGCGACCGACCCAGGCTTCGCGTGCGGCACAGCGGCCGAAACGGCAACCGGCAGAACCAAGGCTGCGGCGGCAACGAGGGAATGCACGCCGAGACCCCGCCGCGCCGAAACCGGGTGCCGAACAGTCCAAGGATGAACTAGCACTTTTCGAGAAAAATCAGGTAAAAGCATCTGTATGGTCGATTGTCGCAGAGTTCCCGGCTCGCGGGAGGGACGGTCCTTGACTTTACCACGCGGCATCTTGCTTCTGTTCAGCCTGTGGGTAGTACTGGCCGGTTGCGGACAGCGGCCACTCGCCGCGCAGGCTGCCCCGCCTCCGGCAAGCACCACATCAGCAGCTGCCCCACCATCCGCACAGCCCAGCACCGGCCAGGCCTACAAGCTGCCGCCCGAGAAGCTGGCCAAGGCCATCGCATTGAGCCGCATCCGCAACATCCTGGACATCGCCGGCTCCATCTGGGGTATCGTCTTCCTCTGGCTGCTGCTTGCCTTGCATGGCTGGTCCGGCCTCGAAGCGTGGGCGCAGCACCGGTCCAACCGCCGCTGGCTGCAGGGACTGCTCTTTTTCGCCGCCTTCTTTCTCATCACCACCCTGGCCGGTCTGCCGCTCGATCTCTTCGGCCACACGATGGAGCGCAGCTACGGCATCAGCGTGCAGGGCTGGGCCAGCTGGTTCGGCGACGCCGCCAAGGGCCTCGCCCTCTCGCTGGTCTTCGGCTCGCTCCTGCTGCTGCTCTTTCACTGGATCGTCCGCATCTCGCCGCGCCGCTACTGGCTCTGTGCCTGGCTCATCACGCTGCCGCTGATGGTGCTGGTCGTCTTTGTCCAGCCGCTCGTCGTCGATCCTCTCTTCAACAAATTTGAGCCGCTCGCAAAAACCAACCCCGCCCTCGTGCAGCAGCTCGAGCGCGTCACCACCCGCACCGGCACCGACATCCCGCCCGACCGCATGTTCCTGATGAAGGCCAGCGAAAAGACCAACGGCCTGAACGCTTACGTCACCGGCATCGGCGCCAGCAAGCGCATCGTCGTCTGGGACACCACCGCCGGCCGCATCCCCGACGACGAGATCCTCTTCATCTTCGGCCACGAGAGCGGCCACTACGTGCTGCATCACATTCCCAAAGGGCTCACTATCACGGCCATCGCACTCTTCTTCATCTACTGGGCCTGCGCCGGATGTGCCGCGGGTCTCATTCGCCGCTTCGGATCGCGCTGGGGCGCGCCCGATCTCGCCTCGCGCACCGGCTTCGTCGTGCTTCTGTTCACCATCTCCATCCTCAGCTTCGTGCTCGAACCAGTCGGCAACGCCGTCAGCCGTCACTTCGAGCACCAGGCTGACGTCTATGGGCAGGAGGCCATTCACGGCATCGTCGCCGATCCGCAATCGACCGCCGTCGCAGCATTCAATGACTTAGGCGCAGCCTGGCTAGACGACCCGAATCCAAGCCCGTTCCTCGAGTTCTGGCTCTACAACCACCCCAGCACGCAACGCCGCGCCAACTTCGCGCGCCGCTATGATCCGTGGGCGAATGGTGGGCATGGCAGGTACTTCCGCAACTGAGTATGAGTGTGGACAAACAGATTGGAGCAGTGGCTTTGGGGGGCACTCCACGTTAAAATCGCAATTTTTACTTCGAGGTAACTCCGGATCGCCGACAATTCTCCAAAAATGAAAGTCCTGACGGAAAAATCATCAGTTTAAACTAGGGCCGGGAGATTGAGGCCGGAATGCACTCATACGAAAAGATCAGTTGCAAGGCGACATGGAACGACTACTCGACTCCATCGCAGGCTTTCACGACAGCATGACTAAGGAGATTCATCTAACGAATCGCGGCTATATTGAGCCTGGTAAGTGTATGGCGATGTCCCATAGATATGACGCGCAGGTGTTGATCCAATCACAGTGGAACCCATTCGCAATCTAGTTGCTCTTCGCCGACGTCGAAGATATGCATTTAGGCAATCCACGCGAGTATTGGGGTGCTTCGGGCGTCGTCGAGACTGAAACAAGACCGCTTGGTACTTCCCGTATCGATGTCCTTTGACCGTACTAACCTGAAGATCGTGTGCAAAGAATTGCTCTACAGAGTCAGGGAGAATTGGCTTGGCAAGGAGTCCTTCCTACGGTCTGAGGTTCCATCTCCTGAGGCCGTTGTCGCACAGAGGATCCAAGATAACTGGCGACGGTGTTCGTCATGTAGCGATGCTTGGGAGGCACCCATCAGCGAGGAGTTTTCTAATTGTCCCAGTTGCGGGCTCCTCACACAGTTAGCGGTTGCGGATGGAGCGCAATGGTCCGAAGCGGTCGAATAACTGGTTATGTGAACAGAACGCATTTTTGCGGTTGCAAACAGCGCCGAGAACAAACGCAGATCCTTCGACTCCGCTACGCTTCGCTCAGGATGACAAAACCAAAAAAATGGCGTGTCACCAACTGTCCTGAAGTTACGTAGGACGCAAGATGCATATGTGACGCGGCTTTGATCCAGCCAACCATCTTCACTGCAAGAACCGGCTGCCTCACTCCGCCGGCGCGACCGGCTTTCCCGGTGGCTTGAGGACAAATCCCTTGCGCACCAGCGCGAACCCCTCTTGGGGCAACTCGGCTTGCAGAAGCTGATTGTCGGGCCCGGAGAACAGATCGGTGTTCGCGCCGGAGATCGTCGCCACCAGATGGTGCACCATGATGGGCTTGCCGTCGAGCGTCCCCTGCTGGTCTGGATATGTCGCCAGCTGCACCTGGGCAATCGAACCCGCATTCTTGGGAATAATGGCCCAAAGATCGTGGCCATTCTGCGCGACGCCCAGGGTCAGCAGCGTTTCGAGCCCGCCCGGATCGAAGTCCGGCAGAAACACCGCGTCATTGTGCGCCGCCAGCGGCGTTGTGGTGGTGCGGCCATTCGCCGAAATCTTCAGCACAATCTGGCCGGATGCCGGCGTGCCAATCACCGACACTGCCGAGCCGTTGACCGTCGCGCTCAGCTGAACCTGCTGGAGTTGATGTGCGGACGAAAGCTGCTCAGTCTTCGACAGGCTGTAGTTCAGGCCCTGCATCGCCACATGCACCACAGAGGTCGAACTAACGCCCTGCATCGCGGCCGTGAACTGGAATGAAGCCGTGCCCACAGAGTGGCCGTGCTGCGCAATGTCGAAGCTGGCGGACTGTGCCGGAGAGACGAGCGGGGCAACAAAGGCAAAAACTCCCATAATCGGGAGCAGAGAAGAAAAGTTGCGCACAGGTTACAACGCTCCTGTACGGTTAGACTCCAAAACAGGTTTCAGGGATCAGGAGTAAGGGATCGGTCTGTCGTTCGACGGAGTTGAATCCGTGCTTTCCCACCCTTCGCAAACTACGCGAAGGATGGGGCACCGTGCATCTGTGGTTCGTTCTGTTCCCTGTTCCCTTATTCCCTGCCTTTTTATCCCTTGGCAATCCCGAACCGCCGGTTCACCTCATCCCAGTTCACCACGTTCCACCATGCGGCGAGGTAGTCGGGGCGGCGATTCTGGTACTTCAGGTAGTAGGCGTGCTCCCAAACGTCGTTGCCGAGAATCGGAAACAGCCCCTGCGACAGCGGCGAATCCTGGTTCGGCGTGGTGATCACCTTGAGCTTGCCGCCGGTGAACACAAGCCATCCCCAGCCGGAGCCGAACTGCTTGGCGGTCGTTTCATTGAAGGTCTTCTTGAAGGCTTCGAAGTCGCCGAAGTCCGCCGAGATCTGGCTGGCGATCGCGCCCGTTGGATTGCCGCCGATGCCCGGCGTGTTCGCCGGTCCCATCAGCTTCCAGAATGCGGTGTGGTTGGAGTGGCCGCCGCCGTTATTCCGCACTACGGTGCGAATGTCTTCAGGAACCTGGTTCAGGTCGCGCAGAAGATCGTCAACGGATTTGGCAGCCAGGTTGGGATGGTTCGCCAGCGCGGCGTTCACATTGGTGATGTAGGCCTGATGATGTTTGTCGTGGTGGAGCTTCATCGTCTCGGCATCGATAAACGGTTCGAGAGCCGAATAGTCGTAGGGAAGCGGTGCGAGTTCGTAGGCCATAAGGCGAATTCTCCTCCGATGGGATTGTACTGTGTGGGGGTCAGGCCTCGTTCCCCAATGAAGGATGCGCAAGGCGCCGGATCAAGTGGAAAGCGACGCCCCTTAACTGTCGCGTGTCCCGGTACAAGGATGCGACAGAAGGGGCGGACGGTGCAGAAAGTTGGAAGAAGGTTGAGGCCGACGTCAGAATCTGTGTGCGCTGCCGTTGCCGTTTGCGTGCCCGTTCTGCAAACGCGGAGCCTCGATGACTCTTTCGATCCAGAAACTGCATGGCCACGCGTTCTTGCCATCCAGGCTCGGTGAGAACATCTTCAGCGATGAGGGCATGCGCTCAAAGCTGCCTTCCCATGCGGGAAAAACTTCGCGCAGCACCTCCGGATGGAACTGCTGCATCGCGCTTCCCGCCCACATCACCCGGTAGGTGTTGTTGAACGAGAGGAACGCCTCGAGCATGTACTGCTCGCTCCAGAAGCAGAGGTTCGTCATCACAAACTTTTCCGGATAATCGAGCGGTGCGAAGATGTCGTGGAAATGCACGAGAACGCCCGGAGCCAGAGCGGGCATGATGCGCAGCAACTCGAACAGCACGTCGCTGTCGGTCGAAACCACGTGGCTGGAGTCGATAAACAGAATGTCGCCGGCCTCGAGCTGGAGAAACAGCTCAAAGGGGGCCTGCTGCACCGGCTTTTGCACGAGCGCTGACAGACCCGGCACGCCGTCCTTGAGGAACTGTGCAGGAAATGGTTCGATGGCAGTGAGCTCTGCCGGAAATCCCTCTTCGGCATTCTTCCGCACCGCGGCTGCCGTCACCAGCGTCGTATTGCCGCTGCCCACCTCGACAATGCGCTTCGGCTTGCGCTGCCGGACAAACGAATACAAGATCTCCGCGTCGATGCGCTCGAAATATCCGTTGTTGAAATGAAACTGGTGCTTGCTGCCATTCGCCGTCTCCGGAAAGTTGCACTCGGAGATATACGGAAGCAGTTCGGTGCGCAACCTGTGAATCTGCTCTTCGAGACGGAAGTCCACCGCGCCGCATGGCCGGCACGCCCGCCAATCCTTGTCTTGAAAAGATTTCAGGCTTGGGACCGGAAAATAAAAATGCTTCGGGGTAACGCTTACTCCCAACCCTCCCTGCACTGCCTGAAACAAGGAAGAAAGAGTCACCCTCACCTTAGGGCTTCGCATGATGCTGGTCACAATAACTACCTCGAAATCAAAAACTTACAAAGATGTAGTACAGCCAGGAAAAAGTACACATGAACTGCCGATCGACACACCTATAGAACCTAAGATGCTGATTCTTCGTTTGCGCCGGTTTCTTTCAGAAAAAAAAACCTCACCCCTGGATCAAACATCGATAATGGCGTTGGCAAGCACGACCGCAGAGTTTCACGACCTCGTCTTCTAACTTTCACCGTTTCCCCATAAACAGAAATAAGTTGGTGACAATGAGCGAACAGCCCTTGTACAGATGGCTTGAGCAGCAGGGAGAGGCCTTCGGGGCCCCGGGCATGGAGCCGCGCTGGACCTCGAGTGTTAAAGATGCGGTTGTGACGGCATATGCTGCCTCGAGCCGCATCTGGTTTACCTGCTCACACGGAGTTCTCAATGAGATCTACCATCCCAACATCGACCGCGCGCAGGTCCGGGATATGGAGTTCCTCATCACCGATGGGGAGACATTCGCCCACGAAGAGAAACGCGACCTCGATACCCACTTCGAATACATCCATCCCGAAGCGCTGGGCGTGCGGTATGTGAACCGCGACCGGCAGGGGCGCTACAGCCTCACCAAGGAGATCATCTGCGACCCGCACCACTCGGTGGTGGTGCAGAGGGTCCGGCTTGCGGGCCATTCCGATCTGTTGCCGCGCCTCAAAGTCTTCGCGCTCCTTGCGCCGCATCTGAACGGCGGTGGCGCGCGCAATTCGGCGCGCGCCGTCGATGTCGCCGGCCGCAAGGTGCTGATGGCCTGGAAAGACGGCTGGTCGCTCATGATGGCCGCCAGTTGCAGCTTCTCTCATCTAAGCTGCGGGTTCGTGGGACTGAGCGACGGCTGGCGCGACATCATGGACAACTTCCAGATGGATTGGGAGTTCGGCTCAGCCACCAACGGCAACATTGCCGTATTGGGCCAGCTGGACCTCAAGGGTCTCGTCGCGCAGGTAGACGGTGACCAGAGCGCGGTCGAATTCACCATTGCGATCGGCATTGGCTCCGGCCATCACACTGCGGCGCAAAAAACACTCGGCTCTCTGGCCGCGCCATTCCCCGACATGCGCAAACGATTCATCGAACAGTGGCAGCGGGCGGCGAACCCGGAATGGCTGGCCGCGAAGGCACAGGATGGCGGCAAGCTGATGCGCGCCAGCCACAACGTGCTGCTGGCGCACGAAGACAAGACCTTCTCCGGTGCTTTTGTCGCCTCGGCATCCATTCCATGGGGCCAGGCAAAGGGTGACGACGATCTGGGCGGTTACCACCTCGTCTGGACCCGCGACATGGTGCAGACCGCGTCGGCCCTGCTGGCCTGCGGACGCGCAGAAACCGCGCGCCGTGCGCTGGTCTATCTCGCCTGCACGCAGCAGCAGGACGGCGGCTTTGCGCAGAACTTCTGGATTGACGGAACACCCTACTGGGGCGGCAAACAACTCGACGAGGTTGCGTTCCCCATCATCCTCGCATGGCGGCTGTGGAAGGCCGACGCCCTGGGCGAGCTCAAAATCTTTCCTTTCGTCGAGCGGGCTGCCGGCTGTCTCGTGCGCCAGGCGCCCATCACGCACCAGGAACGCTGGGAGGAGAATGCCGGCTATTCCCCATCCACGCTCGCCGCGGTAATCGGCGGATTGATCTGCGCGGCAGAGATGGCGCGCGTCCACGACGCGGCAGAACTCAGCCAGTTCCTTGAGGAGTATGCCGATTGGATCGAGGGCCATCTCGAAGATTGGACCGTAACCAATAATGGCGTGCTGCATCCAGAGATCAGACGGCACTACATGCGCATTCGGCCGCCGGAGTGCGGCGAGGCCTACGCGCATGAAGGCTGCGGGACAGAAAAGATCCGGCTCTCGAACCAGCAGCCGGGCTCGCGCTACGAGTTCGAAGCGCGCGAGATCATCGACGCGGGATTCCTTGAGCTGGTGCGCTATGGTATCCGGCCGCCCGACGATCCGCTGATCGCAGACTCACTGAAGGTGGTCGACGCTGTGTTGAAACGCGATTTGCCGCAAGGACCGGGATGGCTGCGCTACAACTACGACGGCTACGGCCAGCGGCCGGACGGAGGGCCGTATCTGGGATGGGGCCAGGGCCGCGTATGGCCTCTGCTCGGCGGCGAGCGCGCGCATTACGAACTGGCGGCTGGCCGCGATATCAGCGCCTTCATTTCTACCTATGAGAAGTTCGCCACCTGTGGCCAGATGATGCCCGAACAGGTGTGGGATGAAGCGCCGCGCCCTGATCGCAGGCTCCGTCCGGGGCATCCCGCCGGGTCGGCTGTGCCGCTCGTGTGGGCCCACGCCGAGTACCTCAAATTGCTGCGCTCGGCTCACGACGGCCGTGTCTTCGACTGCATCGAACCCGTTTACCGGCGGTATTGCGCGCCGGACGGCCGCAATCGCAAAAGACACCGTCTTGAAATTTACAGCCGGCACAGGCCAGTCCAGAGCATGGTGCGTGGCACCACTCTGCGCATATTGGACGAGCGGCCCTTTGATGTGATCTGGACTGGCGACGGCTGGCAAACCAGGCATTCCACAGCAAGCCGCGGACTCGGCTGCGCAGGCTTCCATGCGGATATCACTCCGGACGAGCGCAGCGGCGAGCTCGAGTGGACGCTGCATTTCACCGATCAGAACACCTGGCTTGGATACAATGTGAAGGTCAAGATCGAAGCCGCCGCGTGAACAAAACCAGGGTTGATGTATCTCGGAGGCACAACATTCGCGTCGACGCGACCATCAGGGAGCGGCGACCTGGAGCACAACTCAAAAGGGCACAGTAAGCCTGGTTTTGTCGTAAACCCTTTACCGGGTGCTCATCCGCACTCAAACCGAAAGGACCAGATCCAAGCGCTATGACTTCCAGCCTAGCCTCCCTCTCTCTCGATCAGCTTTCTATCGACACGCTGCGCCTGCTCGCGGTGGATACCGTCGAAAAAGCCAAAAGCGGCCATCCCGGCGCCCCGCTGGGCTGCGCTCCTATCGCCTATCTGCTCTTCCACAAGCTCATGAAGCACAATCCCCATCACTTCAAGTGGGCCGACCGCGACCGGTTTGTGCTTTCCAACGGGCATGCATCCGCGCTGCTCTACGGCTCCCTTTTTCTCTCGGGATATAAGCTCACGCTGGACGACCTGAAGAGCTTCCGCCAGTTTGAATCGCTCACTCCGGGGCATCCGGAATACGGCGAGACCGAGGGCGTCGAGGTGACCACCGGCCCGCTGGGCCAGGGCATCGCGATGGCCGTGGGTATGGCGATGGCCGAGAAGCACCTGGCTGCGGTCTACAACAAGCCAGGCTACGAGATCGTCAATCACTACACCTATGCGCTGTGCGGCGACGGCGACCTGATGGAAGGTGTCTCGCATGAGGCGGCAGCACTGGCTGGAACCCTTGGCTTGGGCAAGCTGATCTTCCTCTACGACGACAATCTGATCTCGCTCGACGGCCCTACGGAACTGAGCTACCACGACAATTTCCTGGAGCGGTTCGAGGCCTATCACTGGCATGTGCAGCGCGTCGCCGACGGCAACGACCTGAACGCCATCGAAGCGGCGATCGAAGCCGCAAAGGCCGAGACCACCAAGCCCTCGTTCATCGCGGTACGCACGGTCATCGGCTACGGCAGCCCGCGCGCCGGCACCAACAAAGTGCACGGCGAAGCGATGGGCGCAGCCGATGTGGCTGCGACGAAAAAGTTCTTCGGCTTCCCTGAAGACCAGAGCTTCTATGTCCCCGACGATGCACTCGCGAACTGGCGCAAGGCCGTCGATCGCGGCAAGGAGTATGAGGCTGAGTGGAACAAGCTGTTCGCCGGCTATAAGTCCGCTTTCCCCGAGTTGGCAGCAGAGTTTGAGCGCACGCAGGCCAGTAAGTTAAAGGCCGGATGGGAGAAGGCGATTCCCAGCTTTCCGGCGGGCAAGCCCGTCGCGACCCGAAACGCCGGCGGCTCGGTATTGAACGCCGTCGCCGAGAACGTCCCGGAACTGTTCGGCGGCGCGGCTGATCTGACTGCTTCGACCAAAACGATCTTCAAACCCGGCGCCAATTTCCATGTCGACCCCACCGGCCGGAACGTCTACTTCGGCGTGCGCGAGTTCGGCATGTGCGCCGCGGTGAACGGCATGGCGGCCCACGGCGGTCTGGTTCCTTTCGGTTCGACCTTCTTCTGCTTCTCGGACTACTGCAAGCCCGCCATCCGTCTGGGCTCGCTGATGAAGATCCACTCGCTGTTCATCTTCACCCACGATTCCATCGGCCTAGGCGAAGACGGCCCGACGCACCAACCCGTGGAGCACCTCACGATGCTGCGCGCCGTACCCGATCTCACCGACTTCCGCCCTGCCGACGCCAACGAAACGGCCGCTGCATGGCGACTGGCCCTCGAGCGCAAGAGCGCGAGCTTTATGGCCCTCACCCGCCAGGACCTGCCGGTGATCGATCCTGCCAAGCACGACGCCTATGCCAACGTGAGCAAAGGCGCCTACATTCTCGAAGATGTCCAGAACCCGCAGGTGATCCTCATCGGCACCGGCTCCGAGCTGTGGCCCGCCGTGGAAGGCGCCAAGCTGCTCGCGGCCGAAGGAATCCGCGCGCGCGTCGTAAGCTTCCCAAGCTGGAAGATCTTCGAGGAGCAGACAGCCGAGTACAAGGCGAGCGTGCTCCCGGCAGGCGTGCCCAAGCTGGCCATCGAAGCAGGCGCCACGCTGGGATGGTGGAAGTACGTTGGCTCCAACGGCGCCGTAATCGGCATCGACCGATTCGGCGCATCGGCCCCGGGACCGATCGTGATGAAGGAGCTTGGCTTCAGCCCCGAGAACGTAGCCGCCAAAGCGAAAGCGCTGGTGAAGTAACAATGCAGAGACTAAGGGACTA
>Ga0335073_10013983_pt1 | contig 11252 bp, 9 predicted proteins | sample Lox_Sample_22_FD_207093 | JGI IMG/M metagenome (GOLD analysis project Ga0335073, IMG submission 207093) | Soil microbial communities from Loxahatchee National Wildlife Refuge, Florida, United States - Lox_Sample_2.2 | ecosystem: Environmental > Terrestrial > Soil > Wetlands | place: USA: Florida... | reverse complement strand
GAGCGCCTCTCGGTGGCGTCGAAGGCAGCGGATGGAAGCTCGTCTATGACGAAACTCCATCTGAGATGCTCTCGAGCATCGCGGGAATCTACCACCTGGCGATCGGGGGCTTGCCGCTAGGCCTCAATCTGCAGGGCGACGGCACTGTTGAAGACACCATCGAGGGCGAAGTCGCCGCCAAAGCCGGCATCGGCCCGGGCATGAAGGTCGTTGCCGTCAACGGCCGCCGCTTCTCTCCTGAAGTCTTGCGTGACGCCGTCAAAGCATCCAGCGGCAGCGGCCCTGCCGTCGAACTGCTCGTTGAGAACACTGACTACTACAAGACCTACAAACTCGACTACCACGGCGGAGAGAAGTACCCTCACCTCGTGCGCGACGAATCGAAACCAGACTTGCTGAGCGAGATTTTGAAAGCAAGGTAAACCTGAACAAGAGGGTCGCAGGAGTGCATTGCTCCTGCGACCCTCAGCCCCACGCAGGCGACCAACCGCGGTACAATCGCAGCCGCCCATGAACCTGCCTCGCTTCGCCCCGATCGCTCTGCTTTTTGTTTCTCAAGCCAACGCGCAAAGTCCGAGCATCCTCGGCTTCACTCCGACCTCCGCCACCCACGAAGCCCAGATAGAAGAAAAGTTCAAATCCATCCCCACGCCTGACCAGGAACGCCGCCAGCATCGCATTTTCACCGCCGAGCCTCACGTTGCCGGATCGAAGCGCAACAACGAACTCGCCGAATACATTCGCGACGAGTGGACCAAACAGGGCCTCGAAGACGTCGTCATCCGCCGCTACGACGTCTACGGTACGAATCCGAAATCCGCGTCGCTCGAAATGATCGCGCCCACTCACTACACCGCTGTCCTCCGTGAAACTCCAATCCCAGGCGACGACGACTCCAGGAACCCTGCCATCAGCCGAGCCTGGCTCGGCATGTCCATCTCCGGAGAAGTCACAGCTCCTGTCGTCTACGCGCACAGCGGCAATCCTGAAGACTACGAACTGCTGCGCAAGAACGGCATCAGCGTCAAAGGCAAGATCGTCCTCGTCCGCTATTCCAATCCCTACAGCTATCGCGGATTCAAAGCCCTCACCGCCGAGCGCGAAGGCGCAGCCGCCATGCTGGTCTACAGCGATCCGCAGGAAGACGGATTCAAGAAAGGCAAGGTCGATCCCGAAGGCCCGTGGGGCCCCGAATATCACATCCAGCGCGGCGCGATCACTTATGACTTCATCGTTCCCGGCGATCCCACCACGCCGGGATGGGCCTCGGTTCCCGGCGCCAAACGCATTCCCATCGAGCAGGCAAAGTCTGCTCCCAAGATTATGGCGCTGCCTCTTTCCTGGCACGATGCCAAGCCGCTGCTCGAAAATCTTGACGGCCCCGTCGCACCCGAAGACTGGCAAGGCGCGCTTGGCTTTCCCTATCATCTTGGCGGCGATCGCGAACAAGTCCATCTGAAAATCGAAATGGAGAACGGCATCCAGCCCTACTACGTGGTCGAAGGCCGCATTCGCGGCTCCGAACTTCCCGACGAATGGGTCGTCCTTGGCAATCACCGCGATGCCTGGGTCTTCGGCGCCGTCGATCCTTCCAGCGGCACGGCATCGATGATGGAACTCACTCGCGCACTCGGCGAGCTCGCGAAAAACGGCATGCGCCCGCGCCGCACCATCGTCGTTTGCAGTTGGGACGGCGAAGAAGTCGGCCTCACCGGCTCTACCGAGTGGGGAGAGCAATTCGCCGATGAGCTTCGCCAGAAAGCCGTCGCTTACATCAACGTTGACGAAGCCACGTCAGGCCCGAACTTCCACGGTCAGGCCGTCGCCTCGCTCGCGCCCATGCTCGAAGAAACCACGCGCTCGCTGAAAGATCCGTCAGGAAAAAATCTGTACGATGCCTGGAAGGAAACCATCGAGCGTGAAAATGCAGAGGGAAATCAGTCGGGCCCGTTCAATTCCGGCGCCGCCAGCTCTACGCTCGCCGACACGCGCATCGGCAGCGGCAGCGACCATACCGTCTTCCTCAACTTCATCGGCATGCCCGTCCTCGGCCTCGGATTCGAAGGCGACTATGGCGTCTACCACTCAGGCTACGACGACTTTTTTTGGATGAACCGGTTCGGCGACCCCGGCTACAAATACCACACGCTCATGTCGCAACTCTGGGGAGTCACTGCCTTGCGCCTCGCCAACGCCGACCTGCTTCCATTCGATTTCGCCACCTACGCCGTGAACATCCGCCAGTTCGTCGGCGAACTCGCGAAAAACAATGAGAAGAAGCTGGCGGGACAGCCTCCGCTCGACCTCAAACCAATCCTTGCCGCCATCGACAACTTCGAATCGGCGGGGAAACAACTAAACGATTCCCTTGCCCACAAACTCGCACAGGGCCCCATCAACCCCAAACTCGCCGCCACGCTCAATCGTGGAATGATGCAGGTCGAGCGCAACTGGCTCAACCCCGACGGCATCCCAGGACGCCCCTGGTTCAAACATATCCTCTACGGTGCACGCTTCACCTACGCGCACCTGGAATTGCCCGGGCTCACCGAAGCCGTCGAAGCCAAGGATTGGCCAACCGCAAAGCAGCAGGCAGATATTTTGCGAAACGCGATCGAGAAGAACACCAGCTTGCTCAACGAGCTGAACGGTGACTTGCACTTGGTTCCGGCAGAGTAGTGCCCCCGCAACTAGACCGACGTGCAGTGCTAGAATCCGGCCAAGGCTTCTTGCCTCGGCAAACCATGAATCTCCCGAGCCTGCTTCCGACGTTTGCTTGGCTCGTACTCTCCGCTGCATTCTTCGCCGTAGGAGAGTACTTCTCCAAGAAGTTTGCGCTCGCTCCGAGTCCGTCGTTGCTCGTCCTGGTGTGCTCCGCCTACTTGCTGGGATCGTTGGCATGGCTGCCGGCAATTGTGCGGACGAACCAGTTGGCCAGCACGGGCACTGCATGGTTACTACTGTCGATGCTGGCCACACTCGGCATCGGCCTCGGAATATTTCACGAGAAGGTCTCAAGCTACCAGATCGCGGGAATCGTGCTCGCCGCCATCGCGTTAGTCTTGCTGAATCACCAGCAGTAAAACGTTGTCATCCGCCGGTCCCGCTGGCATAATTCCCGCTACCCTTACGTTCACCGACGTGAGTCTCTTGTGATTGTCGAAGTTCTGACCGCCGTTCACAGCGCCATGAGTTGGCTCGGAGATTTCCTCCACTGCTGGAGCGAACCCATCGAACATGTCGTGGTCAGCCTCGCGAGCATCATAGGTGGCGCGTGGGTAGTCATCCGTCTGATCAAAGAGCGTGGCTTTGATTCTGCTCTGACGATTGAAGTCTCCCCCAAACGCCTCGATCGTCCCGAGAACGCCGTCTTCATCAACGTCAAGTTGTCGAATGTGGGCAAGGTCGAGCTGAGGGCTAAACCATGCCGGCCATCTGACATTGCTTACCGTGACAACGACGAAACTGTGAGCTACAGTTGCACCCTGAGTTTGAAAAGAATTCCTTCCACCCTGCCACCGGAAGGCAAAGCACTGGCCTGGTTTGACCAGGCTGCCTTCTCCGATCTCCAGAGCCACGACATCAATCTGCTCACTGAATATGAGGATCCCGAGGAATTCAACGCGGTGGATTTCTGGATGGAGCCGGGAGAGACCTACAACCTGGGCGCACTTGTTCACCTTTCCCGCGGATCCTATCTCGGAAAAGTCACATTTATCGGTTCCAAGAAAAAAGAGTTCTGGTCCAGAATCTTTCCGCTCGAAATCTGACCAGGCTTTGTGTCGCCTCTTATTTCGAACTCGCGATCGCCTTTTCCATTCCCTGCTGCGTATCCTCCGCGTGCTTCGCGCCCGCGAGGTACGTCAGATCTGCGATCACTGCCGGCTGCGTCGCGCCCGCATCCATTACCACCTGGTGACCACGCATTGCCCGCAGAATCCCGCGGATCACCTGCTCGGCGATTTCTCCGGTGCCGTACTTCGTGACTCCACCGTCGATGACCGTCGGCGCAAAGAACGGATGCACCGCCCCGGCCCGGTTCGCCTCGCGATAGGCGATCGCTCCCACCAGTTCCATCCGTTCCGGCGTAAAGCTGGCCGAATCGCCGAGCCCGATGATCAACAGCTTCTTTGCTCCCAAAGTTCCCGCCGGCGGACGCAGCAACATCGTCTCTCCCAGTTCACCGCGAAACACATCCGGCTTGCGGATTCGATCGAGCAGCCCCTTCAATTTTTCATTGGTCTCGATCAGCGAGCCATGCAACGTGTTTTCCGGAGTCAAGCGGAACAGGCAGATAATTTGCAACTCTGTGTTCGTCTCCGCCGGACTCTCCACCAGCACTCGCATCGGGATCGGCCCGTTCCCGACGCGGAGTTCCACGCTCTTGCCCACCGCCGGCGTTTCGGGGGACTGAGCCCGAGCCTCGACGCTTCCCGCGACGCACGCGAGTGCGACCAGCAAAAGCGTCGTCAAGAATGCAACCGTCCGCCAGTTCATGCGGCCGTCGGCCGGTGGGAGGGTGGTAAGAGATTTTGACACTCGATTCATATCAGTTAGCACATTCCTCTGCTCAGCCTAGCGAAGCGCGGCAGCGCTCCCGCTCACCTCTTCATCTCCCGCTGCATCACCGCGCGCAGCGCCTGATTGATCCTTGTCTGATACTTTCTGCCGTCTTTCTTGAACCACGCAATCACATCGGCGTCGAGCCGCAGCGTGACCGGCTTCTTCAGGGGCCGGAACAAATCTGCGATCTTCAGGTTGTGTAACTTCGCATCCCGCGCCCGAGCTGTAAGACTCAGCGCTCCCACCTTCACCGTCCTTCGCCGCGACCGGAACCGCTTTTTTCGCGGCAGGACCGTTTTCTGTTTTTTCGCCTTCCCTCGGCGCTTACCGGTCTTCTTCATAAGTCCTTCTTTCCACGCCATTTAGGTTAAAGGTCAGACCAAGGTATGTACAAGATTGTACATAAGAATGTTCCTGAAGGAACACTGTGGAAATCTCCCTCGAAAAGCCGCTAACCCGCCAGATCTTCAGTAGTTACGTCTTCTTCCAGGCCTTCTTCTCGCATAAACGCAAACGCTTCCTGCGGCACAGGATTCTGCCATACAGGCGCAAACGACTGGCGGTGCAGCGGCGTCGGCCCCAGCTCGCGCAACGCTGCCAGATGTTTCGGCGTACTGTATCCCTTGTGCGACGCCAAGCCATACGCGGGAAATATCGCGTCCCACTCGCACATCATCCGGTCACGCTCTACCTTGGCCAGAATCGACGCGGCGGCAATCGAAGCCGACAGCGCATCACCATGAATGATCGGATCCTGCGGCAGCTCGCAATCAATTCGCATCGCATCGATCAACAGATGATCGGGCCGCGTTGGCAGGTGCAGCACGGCATCGCGCATGGCCGCGCGCGAAGCGTGATAAATATTGATCTGGTCGATTCTCGCCGCATCGACCGCTGCAACCGACCACGCGATCGCATGCTCGCGGATGCGTTCCGCCAGCACCACTCGCCGCTCCGGTTCGAGCAGCTTCGAATCGCGCAGGCCACGCACGCGGTATGCCGGGTCCAGAATTACCGCCGCGGCCACCACACATCCGAATAACGACCCGCGGCCCACTTCGTCTACTCCCGCCACCAGCCGCGCACCGCCGCTCCACGCCTTTTTTTCATAGCGCAGAGTGCAACGCAATTTCTTGAGCAGACGCAGCTTGGCAGTGGAAGCCGAAACAGATCGCGCAGCCGGCGGCTTGAGCACGGAAGACTTCATCGAAACCCAGGAGATGCACCCATCTTCCCTGAGTCGAGCAAATCCTGCAAGCGGATTCCCCTCCGGCAAAACAATTTCCGCCTCGTCGATGCCAGCGATGTCAATTCGCAGTTAGTAACCACTCCGCGGATTACGACCGTACATTGCCCATCCGGACATGTACTGGTAACTTTGCCCTCAGTGAAGGATTCGTAACGGTGCAAAATAATCCCCATACGCCCTCTGAAGATGCGCTGCTGACCGGCAAAGTCGTGCATCTTGCCCTGCCCGTGCGCTGGAGCTTGGTCGGCCAGGAGGGTCGCGGCGGGGCCGAGATGGCTTGCACGTACGACATTCATCCCAGCGGAGCACGGCTGGTGGGCTTGCGCCCCGTTAATGTTGGCGATCTCGTGGTTGTCGAGCGCGGCCGCAACAAGGCCATCTGCCAGGTCGTATGGGCCGCCGATCCCGAATCGCCGTTGCACGGGCAGTTCTCCGTGCAATGCGTAGAGAGCAGAACGCCCTGGGATGAAGAACTGCGCCAGATGGAAGAGCAGTATCAGCCGGTTATTTTGGACGCGCCCCACGGCTCTTCGCGCGCCTTCACCCGTCCCGATAATTCCAACCGCCGTCGCCGTCCGCGCTTCTATGTTGAAGGGCAGGCCGAGGTGATCGATGGCGTGCAGCATCTTGCCGGCAAAGTGCAGCAGATCTCGGAGTACGGCGCGCGCATCAATGCGCCTGAATCCCTGCGTCCGGGCACTGACTTCCGGCTCATGTTGAATGTGTTCGATGTCACGCTCGCTCTCAAGGCGCGCGTGAAATACATGGTCGATAACCTGGGCATGGGCGTGGAGTTTCAGGAAATCCGTCGCGGTGACCGCCCATTGCTCAGTTATGTGCTCAGCAAGTTGAAAACCAGGCGCGTCGAAGAGTTCGTCGAGGTCGAGGTGGTTCGCGAGTCGCACCTGGCCGCGATGGCCGGGTAGTTCGTCGATTCGAATCTGATTTTCTGCCGCATGCTATCCTTCGGCGCATGCGAATCCGGTTTGCTCTCAGCCTGCTCGCCGTCATTCTCGCCGCCTGCGTTCTTCCCAGCGAAGCCCGCGTCGTCCGCGTGGAAGTTGCCTCGCGACAGGACGTGCTCGACGGCAAGCCTTTCGGAGACGCGGGCGCGTACGAGCGCATCACGGGGCGCGTCTACTTTTCCCTGCCCATCGCCAACCCGCATAACCGCCGCATTGTCGACTTGGGCAACGCGGTCAATCTGAAAAATGGCGAGGTGGAGTTCTCGTCTGACTTTGTGGCGATCCGGCCAAAAGATCCGCGCAAGGGAAACGGCTCGATGATTCTGGAAAACCCGAACCGCGGACGGTCGAGAATCATTTCCGTCGTCGATGGCGGCGACTGGGACGTCGCGAAAAATGCCGGCGATGCCTGGCTGTTGCGCGAGGGCTTCACCATCGTCAGCCTGGGATGGCAGTGGGACGCGGCAGGAGATGCGCTGAAACTCTACGCTCCGATCGCCAAGGAGAATGGCAAGACCATCACGGGCCTGCTTCGCGGCGACATCATGCCGTCGTATGAAATGCCGGAGATTCCTTTGGGACACATGATCATCGGCTACCTCGGCGGCACCGAATATCCGGTCGCGGCGCCTGACGATCCCCGAAACGTGCTGACCGTACGCGATTCGCGCGAGGCAACGCGCACCGTGATTCCCCGAAGCGAATGGAAGTTCGCGCACACCATCAATGGCGAACTCACGCCAAGCAAACTGCACATTCACCTGAACGGCGGCTTCCACGCGGGAAAAATCTACGAATACGTTTATGTTGTCGCCGATCCCGTCGTGGCTGGAGGAGGCTTCGCCGTGGTTCGCGACTTTGCGTCCTATTCGAAGCATGCTCTCGACGCCATTGCGCCCGCCGAGCGCGTCTATGGCGAAGGAATCTCGCAGAACGGACGCTTCCTGCGCGACTTTCTTTATGAAGGATTCAATGCCGATGAGGATGGACGCATGGCCCTCGATGGCGTGCTTGCCCACGTAGCGGGCGCCGGACGCGGCAGCTTCAATTACCGCTTTGCCCAGCCCTCGCGCGATGCGCAACCGACGTCATCCATCTTTTTCCCGACCGATCTCTTCCCTTTCACCGACGAGCCGGAAACAGATCCCGCGAATGGAAAGACCGCCGGTCTGCTCGACCCCGCCGCTGCAGAAAAAGTCGTGCCGCGCATCTTTTTCTCGAACACTTCGTACGAATATTGGGGACGCGCCGCCGCGTTGATTCACGTAACAGCAGACGGCAAGAAAGACGCGGAGATTTCCGATCATGTGCGCATCTATCACTTCACCGGCCTGCAGCATTTTCCCGGCCCATGGCCTCCGGCGAAAGGTTTGGGCGATCTGCATGGGCAGCAACCGCAATCGCCGCTGCCGGTGAAATATTTCTGGAGGGCGATGATCGCCAACATGGACGCGTGGGTGAGAAATAATACTCAGCCGCCTCCGAGCAGCTATCCGAAACTTGCGGATGGCACGCTTGTGCCGCTGAAACAGTACGCGTTCCCGGCAATTCCCGGCATCAACCAGCCCCATGAAGCGAACGCAGCTTATGACCTGGACTTCGGCCCGAAGTGGCGCGATGGAATTCTGAGCGTTCAGCCTCCGAAGATCGATGAGACTTTCCCGGTGTTGGTTCCGCAGGTGGATGCGGACGGAAACGAGCGCGATGGCGTGCGGCTGCCCGAGATTACCGTGCCGCTCGCCACCTACGCGAGCTGGAACCTTCGGGACCCCGCGATTGGCGCGCCAGACCAGCGGGTCGCATTCGAGCTCTCCTACATTCCGTTTCCAAAGACCGCGGACGAACGGAAGAAAACAGGAGATCCTCGCCGATCAATCGCCGAGCGCTACGCGGGTCGCGAGGAGTACATGACGCAGTTCACGCGCGCCGTCGACGATCTGGTGAAGCAGAAGTGGATTTTGCCCGAGGACCGCGAGGAAGTGCTCGGGCTCGGCCAACGCGAGTGGGACTTGGCAACGAAGTGAACCGGCCGAGGCCGAGCCGGGTCAGCCGCGTTAGCTTCCGGCTGGAGTGGAGTTTCAGGGCTATGCGATACTTGCATCACGCGAGGGCCCGTAGCTCAAACGGATAGAGCATCGGATTTCTAATCCGGTGGTTGCAGGTTCGAATCCTGCCGGGCCTACCACCGAACCCGGAACTCCCGAACTTCAGAACGGCAATCCCAAAGCGCCGGCGAAAAACCGCGCAAGCGGCGTCATCTTCTTGCACGCTCCGGCGAAGGTCGACATGAACCTCGGACTGCAAACCTGCGCTCCGGTGAACTCGACGGCGGTGCCAAGGTCGCGCAGCTTGAGATCGTCAACGAATTCGTGATCGCAGGGGAATCCGCGCGGAGGGCGCGAGAGCCGGGTCGCATCGTCCCAGTTGAGCAGCTTGCGCACCTTACGCCATTCGTCGCAACGGTCAACCATGGCCGTGCGGACTTTCAGCAGCGTCGGCGCTTCGGGATGCCACAGGCCCGAGGCGGCGAAACATCCGCCGGGCTCGAGATGAAGATAAAAGCCGGGCGAGTGCACATCTTTGCCGCGATGCGAGAAGCGCATGGCGACGTGGGTTTTGTACGGGCGCTTGTCTGAGGAAAAACGCGTGTCGCGGTAGATGCGGAATAGCGATCCGCGCGAAGTGCGGGGATCGGCAACCAGGTGCGGGGTGATCTGGTAAAGAGGCCCGGCAAAGTCGGTGATGAATCGCAAGGCAGGCTGGTGCGCGCACGATTCGTATTCGTCCTTGTGAGCGAGAAACCAGTCTCGATTATTGTTGCGCTTGAGCCGCGTGAGGAATCGAAACAGCTCGGGAGTGAAGTAAGAAGACATGGCAAGAATGTAAGAACGGCTGAGGCAAAAGTCAAAGGGCCTGATCTTTTCTCGGCGGGGCAGGGGTGCCATTGGTACTCCGGCCGCACTCCTTTCTCTGGCGCGCATCGCACCGCGCTGTCATAATGGAAAAATGGGGCGTATTTTCCTGAACGAAAACTGGCTTCCGAAGTCCGTACTCTGTCTTCGCCAATACAACGGGCACAAATTCGTGCTCGACTTGATCGCGGGCGTCACCGTGGGACTGGTGGCGCTGCCGCTGGCAATGGCCTTTTCGATTGCGTCAGGATTGACTCCACAGGCCGGAATTTACTGCGCGATTGTCACCGGATTTCTGGTCTCCGCACTCGGCGGATCGAAGACGCAGATTGGCGGGCCCACCGGTGCGTTTGTCGTGGTCGTCGCGGGAATTGTCGCAGTGCACGGCGTCGACGGCCTGTTCATGTGCACCGTGATGGCGGGCGTGCTGCTCGTAATCATGGGTCTGACTGGCCTGGGCACGGCCGTGAAATTCATCCCTCGGCCCGTGGTGATCGGGTTCACCAACGGAATTGCCGTGCTGATCGCGAGCACGCAAATCAAGGATTTCTTCGGCCTGCATGTCGACAAGGTCCCCGGCGTGTTCTGGCTGCGCATGGAAACTCTGGCCGCCAACTTTCACACGCTATCGTTTGAAGCCACTGCGCTCGCAATCTTCACGCTGCTCGCGCTCATTATTTGCCGCAGCATTTCCCCGCGCATCCCGGGACCAATCGTGGCTTTGCTGCTGGCCACCTGCGCCGTGTATTTCTTCAAGCTGCCGGTAGAGACGATCGGAACAAAATTCGGCGGCATCCCGGCCGGGCTGCCGCACCTGCAGATCCCGAAATTCCGCACTGACCTGATTCATGGACTGCTGGGCCCCGCGTTCACGGTGGCGATGCTGGGAGCAATCGAATCGCTGATGTCGGCAGTAGTTTCTGACCGCATGAGCGGCGACCGGCACAACCCGAACGTCGAGTTGATTGGGCAAGGCGTCGCCAACGTGGTTTCACCGATGTTCGGCGGCTTGCCGGCAACGGGCGCGATCGCCCGCACGGCGACGAACATTCGCTCCGGAGCGCAGTCGCCTGTCGCGGGAATGATCCACGCGCTGACGCTGCTGTGCATCCTGCTGTTTGCCGCTCCGCTGGTCAGCTACGTTCCCATGGCCGCGCTGGCGGGCATTCTGATGATCGTCTCCTACAACATGGGAGAGTGGCGCGAGATTCCGCAGTTGCTGAAGCTGACCAAGACCGACATCAGCATATGGCTGGTGACGTTCGCCCTCACCGTTTTTGCCGATCTTACGGTGGCCGTCGAGGCCGGAATGATTCTGGCGGCGCTGCTGTTCATCAGCCGCGTGGCTTCGACGACAACGGTCTCGCAAGTCACCGACGATTATGTGGAAGATGGGCGCGTGCACATTTTGCAGGACAAAGATATTCCCTATTATGCAACGATCTTCCGCATTCATGGCCCATTCCTGTTCGGAGCGACCGACAAGATCTCGGCAGTCACTGAGAATCTGCACAAGCTGCCGCCGGTCGTTATTTTGCGGCTGCGGAACATGACCGCGCTCGA
>Ga0335073_10013981_pt1 | contig 11253 bp, 13 predicted proteins | sample Lox_Sample_22_FD_207093 | JGI IMG/M metagenome (GOLD analysis project Ga0335073, IMG submission 207093) | Soil microbial communities from Loxahatchee National Wildlife Refuge, Florida, United States - Lox_Sample_2.2 | ecosystem: Environmental > Terrestrial > Soil > Wetlands | place: USA... | reverse complement strand
CTCGACGCGACGACGCTCATGCGCCAAGCCGATGATGCCGTCTACGCGGCCAAAGCCGCCGGAAAGAACGGTTATCGCTTCGCCAGCGGTTCGTAACGTTCGCACAGGGCACGTGCGCGTGCGAGAATCGGCTCGCAGAGTGAGAGCGGATCGATCAGTTCGACGTGCAGGCCCCACGTCACGAGATAACTCACCGCGGTCGCCTCGCAGGAAAACTCGACGCGTAGCGCGCGTCCGCCCTCGTACTCGATCGATTCGGTCGGGCAGAACCCGGTGATCATCTCGACGGCTTGCGGATCCGCGCGCAACACGACCATGAAGCGCGGCCCGGCGCTGCCGAACTGCGAGGCCGATTGCCGCCAGTGCGCGTCCAGATCGAACGCAGGATCGCGCTCGAAGCGCTCGCTGCGCTCGCGTACGTCGCGCATGCGATCGACGCGAAAGCTTCGATAGCCTTCGGGCGTGCGGGCGACCAAATACCAGACTCCGGCTTTCGAGACGAGCCCATACGGATCGACCACGCGGGTCGTCCGCGCCAACTGCCGGTCCTCGTAGACGACGTCTAAACACCGATCGTCCCACACCGCTCGGCGCAGCAGCGCAAGACGCTCGACCGGAGGGTCACTTTGATACCAGCGGCGCTGATCGATGTGAATCCGCCCGCGCGCCTTTTCGGCGGCTTTGCGCTGCACGTCCGAAAAGCCGCCGCGCAATTTTTCCAGCGCCCGATCGAGGTTTGCGCCCAGACCCAAGTCGGCCAGAACGGCCGAGCCCGAAATGAAGAGCGCGCGCACCTCGTCCTCCGCGAAGTGGGTGAGGGCCTTACGATATCCGTCCGCCAGCGCGATCCCACCCTCGGGGCCGCGTTCGGTATAGACCGGCACTCCCGAGGCGCATAGGGCATCGACGTCGCGATAAATCGTACGCTCCGATACCTCGAGCTTTTGGGCCAGGTCGCGCGCCGTGCGCCGGTGCGCGGACTGCAGGAGCAAGAGCAGCGAAATCAGCCGGTCGGATTTCATAACGCGAGCCTCGCAAACCTGACAGCAGATGTCAAGTAGGGGCTGCTACGATTCGCCCATGTGGACCGATCGATTGACTGTCGTGCGCGGCATGGACTGCGTTTGTTACCTTGCCAAGGATCTGGCGCGAGCGCGCGGGTTCTACGAAAGCGTGCTCGGCATGAGCCCGGCCACGCAGGGTGAGAGCTGGGTCGAATATGAATTCCCGGACGGCTCGACCTTCGCGCTCTCCCGGCTTCCCGGCGACGACTGGTATCAGAGCGGCGGCGCAATGTTCGCGGTCGACGATCTCCACGCTGCCCTCGAAGGCGTTCGCGGCGCCGGCGCTCACGTTCACAGCGAGACGATCGAAACGCCCGTCTGCACGATGGCGTGGTGCAGCGATCTCGAAGGCAACGGCTTCGCTTTGCACAAACGCAAGCACCTATGACGAGTAAAGCGACCGGCATCGACGCCATCTACTACTCGGTGAGCGACGTGACGCGCTCGGCCGGGTTCTATAAAGCCCTCCTCGACATCAAGCAGACGACCTGGGAGAACGAGCACGGCGCTGAATGGATTCTCGATGATGGCAGCGCGTTCGGAATCGGTAAGATTCCCGGCGCCGATCCGGCGCCCTCGGGATGCGTCCTCTTTGCCGTGCCCGACGTCGCGGCGATGACGCCGCGCGTCATCGAACTCGGCGGCAAACTGAGCGGCGATCTGCGCGACCTGCCGCCCTGCTTTCAGCAGTGGTGCCTCGATCCCGACGGCAACGCGTTCGTGCTGCACCAAAGAAAGAGCTAGGTCGCGCCTGCGATCCGCGGCTTGAGCCAGCGCACGGCGATTCGCGAGCCAAGGACGCCGGCCACCGAAACGAATCCAAGCGTCGCTGCGCTATCCATAGACTGCGGGTGCATCAGCGCTGCGGCGATCACGCCGATAAGGATCGCGCCGCCTGTCGCGAGCATGCGCACCGCGTTCCGGACGCCTTGATAGCGCAAATCGCCGTCGAGCCGCCCCCAGCGCACGCGAACGCCGTGCGCGTAGAGCGCGCCCATCGCGATGAAGGCAATGCTCTGCATGAGAAAATAGGCGAGAAAGGCCCAGACCTTGTCAGGCTCACCGGTGACATGGACGAAGACCTGCACGAAGTAGACGATCAGGCCGAGCGAAGCCAGGAGAACGAAGTTTAGGAGAATCGTGTACGGGCGCACCGTAAAAAAATACGAGAAGAGCCGCTGATGCGTGTACCAAATCGACGCGATCAGGGCGAACGTCCAAATGTACGCGATCAGCCACCACGGATTGCGGTAAAGCTCGACTACATGCGTTGGAACGACGAGCGTCAAGCTAAGAAGCGCGAGACTAAACCCAATCACCAAGTCAGAGAACGACTCCAGCCGGCGAATCAGGCGTTCGTCACGCTCCTCGTGATTCACGCGCTAGTTCGAAGCTGAGCGCAATTGCCGCAAGACGTACTGCAAAATTCCGCCGTGTCGATAATACTCCGCCTCGTCGGGCGTGTCGACGCGCACCAGCACCTTGAACTCGATCGACTTGCCGGTGTTCGGATCGCTCGCCCGCACGTGCACGTGCATGCGCGGCGTAATTCCGGCTGCCACACCGGTGATCTCGAAGACCTCTTCCCCGGTCAGCGCGTAGGTCGAGCGGTCCGCGCCGGCCTCGAACTGCAGCGGAAGAATTCCCATGCCGATCAAATTACTGCGATGAATTCGCTCGAACGACTCGGCGATCACCGCCCGAATGCCAAGCAAGTACGGACCCTTGGCGGCCCAATCGCGTGACGACCCCGAACCGTACTCTTTCCCCGCAAGCACCACCAGCGGCGTGCCTTCGGCCTTATACTTCATCGCCGCATCGAAGATCGACATCTGTTCGTTCGAGGGAAGATGACGCGTCACGCCGCCCTCGACGCCGGGCACGAGCAGATTGCGCAAGCGCACGTTCGCGAAGGTTCCGCGCACCATCACCTCGTGATTGCCGCGCCGCGCACCGTACGAGTTGAAGTCCTTCGGCTCGATGCCGTGCGCCATCAGATACTTTGCCGCCGGCGAAGCTTTGGCAATATTACCTGCGGGCGAAATGTGATCGGTGGTGATCGAATCGCCGAAGACGGCCAGCGCACGCGCATTCTTGATATCGGAGAGCGGCGCCGGAAGCGCCGGCATGTTTTCGAAGTACGGCGGAAGCTTCACATACTCGGATTTGGGATCCCAAGCGTAGCGCTCGCTCGGGGCGGCCGCAAGCTCAGCCCAATTACTATCGCCTTTGAAGACGTCGGAGTAGCGCGCCTTGAACATGGCGTCGTTCACGCACGCGGTCACGGTCTTTGCGATCTCATCGTTGCTCGGCCAAATATCCTTGAGATAAACCGGCTGGCCGGCGCGATCGGTGCCGAGCGGTTCGCTGGTCAGATCGAGGTCCATGCGTCCGGCGAGGGCATACGCCACCACGAGCGGCGGCGACGCGAGATAATTCGCGCGCACTTGCGGGTGGATGCGCCCTTCGAAGTTTCGATTTCCCGAAAGCACGGCAGCAACGATCAAATCTTGTTCGGCGACCGTTTCGGCCACATCGGGAGGCAACGGCCCCGAATTGCCGATGCACGTGGTGCATCCGTAGCCCACCAAATTGAAGCCGAGCCGATCGAGATACGGCTGCAGCCCCGCCTTGGCGAGATAGTCGGTCACGACTTTTGAACCCGGCGCGAGCGACGTTTTCACCCACGGCTTGCTCTGCAGCCCGCGTTCGATCGCGTTCTTGGCCAGCAACCCAGCGCCGATGAGCACCGACGGATTCGACGTATTCGTGCACGAGGTGATCGAGGCAATGACCACGGCGCCGTCGCTCACATCCTTCTGCGTAAGCGCGATCGTCGCGGTCTGACTTCCGCCTTCATTTTGCCAGCGTGAGACGGCGCCGTTTTTGCTCTCGCGCGCAGCCGTCCATTCGTCCATTGCAGCGTTGAACGAGCGCTTCACGTCGCGCAGGTTCACGCGATCCTGCGGACGGCGCGGGCCGGCGATATTCGGCTCGACCTCCCCAAGATCCAAATGCACGACGTCGGTGTACTCGGCATCGGGCGTCGCGTCGGTGCGAAACAGCCCTTGCGCCTTGGCGTACGCCTCGACGAGCGCGACGTGATCGGGAGCGCGCCCCGTGAGGCGCAGGTAGTCGAGCGTGCGATCGTCGATCGGGAAGATCGCACAGGTCGATCCGAACTCCGGCGACATGTTCCCGATCGTCGTGCGATCCGCAACCGGAAGCGAGGAGAGCCCCTTGCCGAAGAACTCGACGAACTTTCCGACGACGCCCTTCTTACGCAGCATCTCGGTGATCTTGAGCACGAGATCGGTCGCCGTGACGCCCTCGCGCAACTTCCCTTCGAGGCGGAACCCAATCACTTCGGGGATCAGCATCGTGACGGGTTGTCCGAGCATCGCGGCTTCGGCTTCGATGCCGCCGACGCCCCATGCCAAAACGCCGACGCCGTTGACCATCGTCGTGTGCGAGTCCGTGCCGACCGCCGTGTCGGGATACGCGGTCGCGCTCGCAGGATCGAACGCGACGCCTGCGCCGCCCGCCCCGAAAACCACGCGCGCAAGGTACTCGATGTTGACCTGATGCACGATGCCCGTGTCGGGTGGAACGGCGCGGAACCCGTCCAGCGCCGACTGCCCCCATTTGAGAAACGCATAACGCTCGCGGTTGCGTTCGAATTCGAGATCGGCATTCTTCTGCAGCGCGTCGTTCGAGCCGAAGTAATCGATCTGCACCGAGTGATCGATCACCAGCTCGACGGGCTGCAGCGGATTGATCGCCTTCGGATCGCCGCCCATCGCCGCCATCGCGTCGCGCATCGCTGCCAGATCGACCACGCACGGTACGCCCGTAAAGTCTTGCAGCAGCACGCGCGCGGGACGGAACGCGATCTCCTTCTCCGGCGCTTGGCGCGGATTCCAGCGCGCGAGCGCTTCGATGTCGGCGCGCGTGACGGAACGTCCGTCTTCGAAGCGCAGCAGATTCTCGAGCAAGATCTTCAAACTGTAAGGTAAACGCGCGAGCTTCGTGAGCCCGGCCTTCTCGACGGCGTCAAGACGGAAATATGCGTACGCGCGGTCTCCGACACTGAGCGTGCCGGCCGCATTCAGGCTGTTGGCGTGCTGATTCATGGCAATAGGCGTATTTTCGGATCGCGCTGCGCGTAGCCTTCGATTGCGACGTGCACCTCACCGGACAAAAGTCGCCACAAAGGCTCCCCCACCAGGGCAAGGCGCCAGTTCGAGAGCTCGAGCGCGGCCTCGAAGTCGGCGCGTTCGCCCGGCACCTCGCGTGCCACCCGGTCGAGCGCGGCCCGCGGCACGAGCAGGCTCTGTGGAAGCTCGTGCTCGCGCGCGATTTCGCCCACGACGACGCCCATGAGCGCCGCCAGGGTATCGCGACTCGACCCCAGCGGGCGCGCAGGCCGTTCCGGAAGCGCGTCTTCGGGAAGCGCTTCGCCTCGAGCAACGGCCTCGACGATCGCGCCGCCGAGCGAACGGCGGCCCCCCGCGTCAAAACGGCGCAGCTGTTCGAGGTCCTCGACGCGCTTGGGTCGCAGCGTGGCAATCCCCGAGACCACGTCGTCCGGGATGATGTACTTAGGGGGCAGGTCGCGCGCGCGCGCAAGCTTGTCGCGAAGTTTGACGATTTCGCTGAGCACGCCGAGCTCGCGCCGGTTCATACGCATCGCTCCCGGAATCCGTAGATACGCGCGGCGCTCGTCGCTGCGGTAGCGCTCGACGTCGCCCAGTGCCGCGCACTCCTCGAGCGCCCACGCGAGACGGCCGGCGCTCTCCAGCCGAGCGGTAAGCTTGCGATGCATCGGCAGCAAATGCGCCACGTCGTCGACGAGATACTCGAGTTGCTTGGGCGTGAACGGCCGCGTCGACCAGTCGCTCACGGTCTGCGTCTTCGCCAGGCGCACGCTTTCGAGTTCGCGCACGAGATCGGCGAGCGAGACTTGCATGCCGAACCCGAGAAACGCCGCTGCGACTTGGGTGTCAAACACGTTCGACGGCACGACGTCAAAGCGGTCGGCGAAGATCTTCAAGTCCGAGGAGAGCGCGTGACCGACGACCGTGGTTTGCCCTAGAGCTTCCACGAGCGGCCTCAGATTCGGCAACGCGAGCGGATCCACGATTACGGCGCCGTCGTCGAAAGCCAGCTGCACCACCATCAGACGCGGCGCATAGGTTCGCTCGGTGTGAAATTCGGTGTCGAGCGCAACGTGCTCGCTGCGCGCAATCCGCTCGCAGAGCGCCGCCAAAGCGGCCGGCTCGTCAATCATCACGATCGAATCGGTGGTCACGGTCTCGGTGTCACTTTCACGCGATGCGGCAGATGTAGATGCGGGCGATGCGCCTCCCAGTACACATGAGCCCGATGTTCGTAGTTGTGCACGACGACCGTCACGCGATCTCCGAAGATCGCGAGCACGGTGCAAATCGGCACGGCGATCGCGCACATCGTCCAGACGTGTCGCCAAACCGGCACGCGAAAGGTTGCCGCGCTCGCGGTGGCAACGGTTCCACCGAAGCCGGGAATGATACGCACGGCCAAGAGGAACGCAGGCGAGCCGACCGGGAACCGCCGGACCCACGCCGGCACGCGTTCGAGATAGGCATCCAAATCAAGCATGCGAGACGCATGCCGGTTGATCCAGTAGCCGATGAGCGCCGCGAGCACAAGGCCAATCGCATTCACGATCGACCCCTTGACCGGACCGAAGATCGCGCCGTTCATAATTGCCAGTGCATCGGTCACCGAGAACGGCGCCGAAGCGACGACCGCGAAGACCGCGATTGCCAAAGGGTAGGCGGAAAGGCCGAGCGAGCGAATCTCACGCTCGACCAGCGGCTGAAAGCGAATGACCAGGGCGGCCAGCGTAAACGAGGCGGCGAGCATCGCAATCGCTCCCAGACGTTTGCCGATGGGCTTCAAGAGGCAGGTGAGATCGGGATGGTGTTACGGGCGATAGTCACGATGCTCTGCGGAGTTGGTCTCTACGCTTCGGTTTTCATGCTACGCAAGGGCCGCGCAGCCGCCCGAGGCGAGCTCGCTGAGCCCAGCGTCGTCCAAACGCCGCGGGCGCGCCTCTTCGGGGGCGTCCCCAACGCCCTGATCGGCATCTGGTACTATCCGCTCCTCGGCCTCGCCGTTTGGCCGGCAACCGATCGGAGCGGGCTCGCAGTCCTCCTCGTGGCCTCGCTGATGGCCGCCGGCGTCTCGGCGGCGCTGGCGTATTCGCTGCTCTTCGTCACGCGAATGCCGTGCGTCTACTGCTGGACCTCACACGCAGTCAATTGGTTGCTTGCGTTGTGCGTCGTGCTCATGTTCCTAAATCCAAACTGCTGCCTCCCCCGTTAGCTCCTGTACAAGGAGAACGCTCATGAGAAATTTCGGGGTCGCAGCGCTTGCTGCAGTACTTTTACTCGGGGGAGCCGTTACGGCGGCGCTAGCCGCTGATCCGATGGTCGGCGGCGCAGCGATGTACGCAAGCAAGAACATCGTGCAAAACGCCGTGAATTCCAAAGATCATACGACGCTGGTCGCGCTCGTGAAAAAGGCCGGATTGGTTCAAACGCTCGAGGGCCCGGGGCCATTTACGGTATTTGCGCCGACCAACGCGGCATTTGCGAAACTGCCCAAGACCACCGTGGACAAGGTCACCGGCGATAAGGCGCTCTTGACCAAAGTGCTGACCTATCATGTCGTCGCGGGGCGCCTGAGCTCGGCCGACATCGAGCGCATGATTCAAAACGGCGGAGGAAAGGCCGCGCTCAAGACCGTTGAAGGCGGCGACCTCACCGCCGAGATGGACGGCAGCAATATCGTGCTGATCGACGATCACGGCGATCGCGCAACCATCACCGTTCCCGACGTTTACCAGTCGAACGGCGTCATCGACGTCATCAACACCGTCCTGGTTCCGTAACGGAGAAAGGGGCCACCGGTCAATGGGGAAGGGCAATTGCCGCCGAACCCTGCGCAGGTGGTCCCCTCATCGCGCCTCGCCGCAACGGTGATCCTGGTCCGTCCCGCGCCGGATTCAACCGAAGTGCTGATGTTGCGCCGCAGCGCGGCAAGTCCGTTCATGCCGGGGGCCTTCGTCTTCCCGGGCGGCGCAGTCGACGTCGAGGACTACGAGCGCGGCGCGGCGCCGGGGTGGAGCGACGAGCGCGTCGCCGCGGAGTTTCGTGCCACCGCTCCCTTGGAACTCGCCGTGGATCAACCGGCGATCTCGCTGCGCGACGGGCACGCCTTGCTGCACGCGGCAGCGCGCGAATTGCGCGAAGAAGCGAGCGTCGAGATCGACCCCGCGGGGCTTACGCTCTTCTCGCATTGGATCACTCCGGCTGGTGAGCCGCGCCGGTTCAACACGCACTTCTTCATCGCCGCCGCGCCGCCCGGGGCGCTCGGAATCGCGGACAGCGTCGAGACGCACGACGCACGCTGGCTTTCGCCGCAGCACGCGCTCGAAGCGCATCGCGACGGCGAGATGCTCCTGGTTTTCCCTACGATCAAACACTTGGAGCGGCTCGCCGCCTTCGCAAGCATCGATGCGCTGCTCGCGTTTGCGCGTGAGAAACCGATCGTCACCATCATGCCCGATCTGCCTCCGTCGGCAGGGGTGCAGCTGCCGCAAGCGTTAGAGGGACGATGGTGAGCCGCATCGCCTTGGTCCGCGCGCCGAATCCGTCCCCGATGACGTTAACCGGAACCAATTCCTATGTAATCGACGCGGGAGCGGGCGAAGCGCTCGTCATCGATCCGGGTCCGTCGATCGAACGGCATCTGGACGCGCTGCTCGCAAACGCGGCTGAGCGCGGACTGCGCATTTCGACGATTGCGGTCACGCACGGCCATCCGGATCATGCACCGGCGGCAGCGCCGCTGGCCGCGCGCACCGGCGCGAGCGTGTGGGTGCATCCTCACTCGGCGGTGGCGCACGATCGCACGTTCGAACTCGATCGGGACTGGCGCGTTGCGGAGCTCACCCTGCGGGTCATGGATGCGCCCGGCCACACGTTCGAACACGTGACGCTCTACGAACCCGGCGAACGCGCGCTTTTCACCGGCGACGTGATCTTGGGCGAAGGCACCGTCGTCATCGCGCCGCCGGGCGGCGCGATGCGTCCGTATCAACGCACGCTGCAGCGCCTGAACGACGAGTTCCCCGAGGCGCGGCGGATCTACGGCGGCCACGGTCCGATCGTCGAAGACGCGGGCGCGAAGATTCTTGAATACATCGCACATCGCCAAGCGCGCGAGGCCGAGCTGCTCGCGGCGCTGCACGAGCGGCCGATGACGATCCCCGATCTCGTTCTCGCGATCTATGGGACGCAGCGGCCGATGCTCTGGCCGGCGATGGCGCGCCAACTGCTCGCCTACCTCATCGCACTGACTGAAGAAGGAACGGTGCACGCCCGCGTGCTCGAGCGCCCGATGACCGAGCACGAGAACACGATCCTTAACCCGTCGTGGGAGTCGATCGTCGGCGCCGAACATGCGCCCGTCATTGCGGCTGAATTGGGCGCCATGCTCAAGCTCGAAAAATTGTACGAGTACTCGCGCCCGCGATAGCGCCTAGTCGATCGTCAAGACGATCTTGCCGAACTGATCGCTTCGCGCGAGACGTTCGGCCGCCGCCGCCGCTTCATCCATCGCATAGACGTGATCGACGACCGGCCGGATCGCGTGCTTGGTAACGAAATCCAGCATGCCGCGAAAGTCTTCAGGGCTCCCCATGGACGTGCCGCGGATATCCAGATGATTCCAAAAAATCGGAAAGATGCGCACCGTCGACTCGAGACGCGTGCCGCCGTACAGCACCACGCGGCCGCCGGGGCGCAAGAGTCCCAGCGCCTTGTTGAGGGTGTCGCCGCCCGAGGAGTCGACAACCAGATCGACATCGCCGCGTTTGATCTGCTTGTGCCACTCTTCGTTTGAATAGTTGATCGCTACGTCCGCGCCGAGTGCACGGGCACGTTCGAGCTTGGCTTCGCTTCCCGACGTCACGATAGCGCGCGCACCGGCGGCCTTGACGAAGAGCAGCACGAACGACTGCACGCCCCCGCCGATTCCCGGGATGAGCACGGTTTCGCCCGGCTGCAGCTGACCGCGCGTAAATGTCGCGCGGTATGCGGTGAGGCCGGCGAGCGGAATCGCCGCGGCCTCCTCCATCGAAAGATGCGGGGGCTTTGGATACACGTTGCCTCGGGGTACCGCGACGTATTGCGCAAACGTGCCGTCGTGCGGCATGCCGAGGATCGATGCATTGGGGGCCCAGAGATGGGGACTCGGTCCCCAGCCGAGCATCGGATCGATCACGACTTCGCCTTCGGTCTCGTCGTGAACGCCCGCGCCGTCTGACCCCAGCGTGCGCGGAAGCGATATTCCCGGATAGAGTCCTTGGGTGATGAAGACGTCGCGCCGATTGAACGCGGCAGCACGCACACGAACCAGCGTCTCGCCCGCTGCGGGCGCAGGGCGTTCTATTTCCTCGACGCGCAGGTTTTGAGGACCACCGACCTCGTGTAGGCGAACAGCCTTCATGACGGTCTTTCTCCTTACATGTGTGCGGTAAAGATGAACCGGAATCCGATCGGTTCGACGAAGAGCCGGTCGGTCGGCAGCGAGATTCCGCCGACCCCCAAGTACGGCGCGCCCGCACCGAACTGCGTGAAGCGACCGGCCGCGTCGTTGAACAGATTTGTTCCCTGCAAGCGTGCATGGGCGCTCTTGGATTCTCGCGAAGGGGTAAAATCCCCTGAAAGGATGCACATGTCAAAAAGTGCCAACATCAAGGCCGTGTTTAAGGGTCTCGCGCGCTTGCAGCGCGGCTACACGATAGAAGCCGGACCGGTGCGAGCAACCGGCGTCCCGGCGATTCTCCTTGGCGTGTGCGGGATCGTCGCGGCCGCCGGCGTCGCGGCGTTCCTCGGCCGCAGCGCGGGCCGCTTGCCCGAAACCCTGAGCGAGGCCAAGGGGTTGGCACAGACGTTGCGCGGCGACAGGCCGCGGCTCAACCCGTAAAATGAAGGCGTATGATCGATAACGATTCACTCGCGGCGCTGATCCGCCACGATCTGCCCGACGCGCAGGTCGAGATCGTCGACCGGACCGGAACGATGGACCATTTCAACCTGACGGTTCGATCCAGCACGTTTGCCGGGCGCACGCTCAT
>Ga0335073_10013980_pt1 | contig 11253 bp, 8 predicted proteins | sample Lox_Sample_22_FD_207093 | JGI IMG/M metagenome (GOLD analysis project Ga0335073, IMG submission 207093) | Soil microbial communities from Loxahatchee National Wildlife Refuge, Florida, United States - Lox_Sample_2.2 | ecosystem: Environmental > Terrestrial > Soil > Wetlands | place: USA: Florida... | reverse complement strand
TGATTACTCGTATTTAGACTCTGGCGGTCTTCATCCCGATTTCGCAGAACAATTACCTTCTGACGGAAGTTCTGCAAAAGCTATTTATCATGGCTCGCGTCCTCCTGTTTATCCTCCTGCAACGTCAAACCCGGCTTCTCCACTTCCACGATTAGCTGCTCTTCGGGGTAAATCGTATCGAGAACAACGTCTCGAGTTGGGTGGTCTCAACCCTCAAACTCCCCAAGGACCTGATATCGCAGAATGGCAGAATGCAACAGAAGAATCTGAGAATATGACAAATGAGGACTCTTGGATGGGAAAATCAGATCGAACTAGTGCTACGGAAAGTACTGTTGCCGAGGAAATGGAGGAACAGCAGAGTGAGGGAGGCAAATCCGAAGGAGTCGTAAATGAGGAGGACAGAAGGAGAAGGATGTTGCTTGAGAAGGCGACGAAGGAGTCTCGCTAGGTACCTGATTTCATGGCGATTTGTGAGCTAGCTCGCGTCGGTTATGGTGTGCATTGTTGATTTACTACTTTCCCACATGTCATACTATCGTTACTATTCGAGGAACCGGTCTTTTGTCGAACGAATGGCTCTGAGTTCTTATCTATTTCACACTCAAATCTATGTCTCTTTACGGTGGGTAAAATTCAGTCCGAAATGAACAAGGAGACCAAGAGTGCACCAGAGAACATGCAGTTTATTGAACTTTAAAGCTACTGGTTCTGATCCAACTCAATGTCCCCATGACGCGTTCCTGAATCCATTCGATACCCAAACTTAGGCCTTGACAATATTGCCTACAATTAACTTCGGAACAATTTGGTATTGTACCTCTAGCGTCCATCCTCACAGGTTCGTGCAAGCCAGTGCCAGGCGAGCTCCTATGGACGATAGGAGCGGGGAATCGGTTCCTCTTAACCTTCTCACCAGAATCATAAAGGACCACGTTTCCTGACATTAGTCTTCGTCAAATACAAGTCATACCGCTAGGATCGGTTTTAACAGGGATGTTTTCAGCGATTTGACGTCTCTCGTATTCAGACCTCTTTCCAGGATTCGCAGGGACGATATTTCCTGTACACGTCAATTCCCATTATACAGTGACCCAAACCTCTTTTATCCATGTAGACGGGATCTTGAAGAGCTAAGGTCAGACTGAAGCATTCTATTTTGGAGATACCAACTTGGGCAAGTGCGCCCACAGTTAGAGAGAGAATGACTGTAATGAGAGAAAGTTGCATTTTGACGTGAATGTGGAAGAGACCAGCTCAAAGATCAAAAATGAGAAAACAAGAACAAGTGAAGGAGTTAAAGATTGACAGCCCGGCTGAGGAGCGTAGACTGTCTCTCGGTCGACATTTATAAGAATGGCAAGCGATTGATACTGCATGTGAAATGAGTGAGGAGAACTCAATTCAGGATTTGATACATGTCCCCGCGTCAGGAGTTGCGTTTTAAGCTGTGGACCAATGAGAGGCGACAAAACCGACAAATTGCGTTTCATCGCGAGTGTCATCGCGACGCCGCCATTTCAAAAAGTGCAGATCTCGAAACTACCTTCGAAACAGACATAAATCCCTTTATTATTATCCTCGCTAATGCTACCCCCGAAGAACTAGAAACTACCCAAACAGGCGTTCAGCGCGTGTCTCATGAAACTGGCTTAATAAACCCTTCCAAATTATAGTCCTTAATAAAAAATATACCCTTGAAAATCTAATCAGTCAAAGCAGTCACGTCGGTGCGCTGTGCCACTCTGACCGCACTGTTTCCAACATCAAACACCGCATACACATTTTTCAGAAACACGTCGCCTAATATACTTATTCCGTTTCCGGATCCCCATGACTGAATTGCTCCATAACAATTTTCGTTATCGAGAGTTTCCCATAGTAAATCTGCGGCAGGGACACCAAAATACGAACCCCCTACACTGAAGTAGACATTTCGTCGTCCCGTATATGTACTTGAGGTGGCGTTACACCATAATGTATAAACTCCATATTGCCCGTTTAATTGGCCGCCCGGTAAATTGGAATAAAGGGTATCGCAATCTGATTTCGATAATAAAATGAGTGTGGTGCCGGTATCCACGATGAATGTGGTGGAAGGTGTGAATGAGCTGTAGGATGTACCGACTCGAATTGAAGGAACGTTGATTTGCCACCAGACTTGTTGAACGAGAGATGCTGTGGAAAGTGATCCGCGGATTACACTGGTGTCGTATCCGCCAAAAGTCCATTTTCCGCCGTTGGAGGTAGAGGTGTCGGCTGAGTCTTTGATGAGTTGGACTCCAAACATATCTTGTTTGAGGAGACTGTCGCTCCACATGTTTTGCATGATTGTTTTAGTACCTGTAGTTAGAACATGTAAAACGGATAAGATGTACCTTGCACAGCCTCGAGCGCTTGAAATCCAAGTCCGAGAATACCATCTAGTTGACTTGAGAGCAGATTGCTAGAGACACTGGTGGTGATGTCGATTGTCTGTTTGAATGTCACACCGCCAATAGCGATGTTGTCGGTCGCAGTGTGCCCACTGGCCTGCGATCCATCGCCATATGTAATATCGAAAGATGTTGAACTTCCCACGTATGTTGATGATAAGGAAGGATTGAATAGATTGCTTTTTCCACTACAGACTCCGCATTGCGTTGAGAAAACCCATAAATCTGAAGACCCGGTATCGTAGACGACGTTCATTGTTTGTTTTTGACTTCCAATTGCAATTGGACTAAGGTATTCCGAATCGTAGGAAATGTCTGTAGCCACAGCATAGAATACTCCCGATGTGGATGAAGAGCTCGTTGCAGTAGGGTTAGCTAGCAAATTAGTTGACGTTGCATGAAGGAAGAATACGTCTTTCGACTGCCGGGCCGAATGCGTATCGCTCCACAGCTGTTCCAAATCCATAAGTTTGTCGCTTCGCTAATCGATAATTTTCGTCGTGCAGTCCAATAATCTCATGACGTTTGACCACTCTCTGTATAGACCGAAAATAGACCAAGGGAAACGATCTATTGAAATTGGCGTTCCGGAAGATATCGATTTCAACAACCTGCTTAGCAGCCGGAAGGAAAGCTATCGGGGACGAGCTCGATGTTGAGGTTGACGACGATACTGATATTACTGCGGTTGGAACGGCATACGCAAATGCAAGGAAATGAACGAGGAAAGCAACTGATAACTTCATCCTGGTGGAGTCCGGGCCGACACGATCGATAAGACAGAAACATCCCGTCCGTCCCTCGACTTTAATACCATTTCAACAATGGTCCCGCCTCCCGCGGGAAAGTCCTAAAAACACACATCCAACGGCGTCATAATTCTCCTTGCGCAGCGGCCAAGCCCCGAGGAGTCTAGACCTGGCTCATAAGCCGATTGGACGAATTGACAGGATCCCATCAATTGAGTAGGATGTGGGTGGCGTAGCCTAGCAAAATCACCGAGTGGATCATTATTGGAAGGCGCTATAAGACAAGCAAGGCGTAGTATTACAGTCACCTTATCGTGAAAACGGTGGTGCCTCTGATATTTTGTGGTGGAGGTGGTGGTGATGGGTAAAAGCCAACGCGAAGGCTGGTAAAATTGGCCAATCAGGGAGAGCAGAGCTCAGGGTTAGGGGATCGTGGTCCCGCTCTTCCCTGCCGATCACTCACACCGTGTTCGACAGCAACCTAGCCTGGACGCAAAGGGACATGTCTGCGGGGTGTTATTAATGAGGCGGCGATGGAGGATAATCATGCGAATGAGAAGCTGGTATCTTTGAGCCAGTTGCGGGAATTTACTTCCCAATTAGAACGCTGGGATTCTCGGATCACCCTTGTTCAAGGTTCACTCACTGTCAACAGACAAAACTCATCGTCAGAGTCGCTAAGTACAAAGGCTGCCGAACTAGAGGAAATTCGTTCAGAGAAACGGATTTTGCTAGCAGAAAGAGAAGACTTATTGAAACGGTTACTGAGTGTACAATATGATCTCGAGAGTGTTAAGGATATGGAACAAAAGTTCATTCTGGAAACACAAAAGCTGGATCGAGATATCCGCGCTCACCAGCAAGATGAGGAATATGTTGAACTGCGAGGTACCCATTCTGAGTGTCTGTAACTGATGTGTTAGAAAAAGTTTCAGAATTACGCAAGGAACATGATCTCCCCGAACTACCGGCACTCGCTCGAAATCGAGATGAAGAACATGCGAGTTATCTCCAGACCCGTCTCAATGATCGATAGCAGAAAGTCATTGGACCATGAGGGATACAAATACATATCTCATCTCCTCAAACCTATTGCACCATCAAGACTTTCTGCAATTACAACTCAACGTAGCTTGAACCTTATTTGGGCTGTCATCGTGAATCCTGTGGGATGGCCGTCATCATTCCGTTCCAATCGTCGTATAAGTTCCTCAATATCAATCGAGATGTATTTGCGCGCAAAAATCCGCTCGTCCACTTGAGCAGGAGTGAGGAGTGAGATGAGTCTGGCATCCAGATGTGACTCGGTCATCTGGGGCACGGCAGGATTGCGTTTATACGTTCACGACGAACCAGAGTCGCAATGGACAATGAAGAATTAGGCTTAGTTTCATAAAATTCTAATTAACTACTCCAGAGAACTTTAGTATATATTTAACTGTTATACCAATTTCAAATGGAAGCTATTTTCTGGAAAATCTGCCCTGTTGGGTATTTCACTCGCGTCAAGTACAGTACAAACTTTTTTTGAACGATCACATGTGCCGAAATTCTGTCCGCACGACCTAATTCGGACCGTTTTGCCCGTGTCAAAAAAGAAGCGAGACATCCAAGGTCATCCCCACCTTCCGCCTCGTTTTCACCATGTCCTCAATAGCCTCACTACAAGTACGCTTCTTCCTCGGACAAACCTAACTTGAAAGGATGCCGCCACAAGGTTTCTTCTCGATCCAAACAATAAACCTCTTCTCGCCATCCTCAAAGGGTTACGAAATGGTTCTTTGCCGTCGCGTCTCTATTTCTGATTTCAAGGTATTGTCTACGGCGTCAAAATCCGATTTCCTCATGCCCTGATCATGACATTTCTCTTCCGATCAGGAACGTATGACCCAGTATCAAGAATGTAGTTAATGAAAGACTACGACAGAAATTCGCCGGCATCTTTAAATTAACGTTCCAACATGCTCGGAATTTGGGGATCTTTGTAACGATATACAAAACTTTGATGTACGTACAAAAATCCGCTCGAGGGGGTCGTGAAGAGGAACTTGATTCCTTCTTCGCTGGTCTAATCGGTGGCTGTTATATTTTTGGTAACGACTCTGCCGTTGTTCAGCAGGTACCTCATCCGCTCGTCCGAAATCTCGGCACAGGTCTAATGACAGATGAATTTATATGTGTTTGCACGAGTTATGCAGGGCTTTGCAAAATTGGCGATTAAAAAGGGATTTGTTAAGGATGCTAGAGGGACTGTGTCAAAATATTCTTGGCCTATTTTCGGGAGTTTGACTTGGGCTGCCGTGATGTGGATGTTCCGATGGCATCCAGAGGTCATTCAGGTATACTCTTGAGATGATTTTGAGGCTAATTTTAGCCGAGTATGAGAAGCTCGATGAAATATTTATATGTGAATTCAGACAACTGGGACTCGTGGAGGAATTACTTGTGGCATAATACATAGAACGTTGGAAAAGAAAGAGCGTCATAGAGGGGGAAAGAGGACGCGGAAAGAGATGTAATATAATAGAAGACGTAAGGGACTTGATTGAATACAGTGAAATAATGCACCCAAGAACCAAACTTGAGAAATATCCAGACGATGAACTTTCTTAATTTAATCAGTCCCTGCCATTCCATATACTACGTCCTCTACTAGTCAAACAATTCGTTCAAGCGCATCACCCTGTACAAGACCAAAACATTTCCTTCGTCATTGGATACCATACAATAAACAAGAATATAGATACACCTGGCTTGTCCGACCAATCGCTAGCTACACAAAAACACTATAAAAAAATGTTCACAAGAAAACCCATCCTTTCAATGTCATTCACAAGTTCACGCAAACAAGCCATCTTTTTCTTGAGCAGGCGTTGCAGGCCAAAAGCCAGGCATAACACCACGTTCAGGATGATTTCCAGCCGAGTCAGCAATGACTTCCTCGACTATTTCCTTTTTGGATTTGGAGCGGCGGATGGTGTTGGTGGGTGGTGCTAGGGTTGTGGAAGTGGGTCCGTTTAGTTCGGCGGGTAGAACATCTTTGTCTTTGGGTGGTCGGGTTTCTATGGCGAGGGGTGTGACTTGTTCTGAGGAAGGTTGATGTCCTGAGGATATTGCGGAGCCCACGGCTGCACCGGCTACGCCTCCTGCTAAACCTGCGAACGCAATGCCTGCTTGATCTGGACTTGTTGGTCCTGTGATGTGAGGTTGAGGAGCTGTTGAGCCGCTTGATTCGTTAGTCTGGAATGGTGCTGGATGTCCATCTGGGATGTCGTGGTCAATGTGGTCTGTGAGAGGAACTGTTCCCGCATAAACCTGCGCAGCATCATGTGGTGAAGCGACCTCATGAGCCACACCGCCATTATGCAATTCCTTCTCATGATCCAATACTTTAGCACCGACATATCCGGCAGCAGTATATCCAGCAGCAACACCAAGACCAGGAGCAACCGTGAACTCCTGTTCATCTCCAATCGATCCATCTTGTGTGGCAGGTCTTTCCAAATCACTCGCTGCAAACACTGCCGCAACGTCGTCATCTCTCGAGATTCTCGGCGGTTGTAAGTCGCTTGTGACATCGCTTGGAGCACGACTATGTTGTCCGTACATAGCTGCATCATTTAATTGTGTCTCACTAGGGAAGGATCCTCCCGGAGGAGGCCGTTGTGGAGACACAGGGGAATGATCTTCAATTGAATTGATTTGACTGTATGGTACCTCATCAGCCTCATCCTCATCCAATCCAGGAGAAGATGAGCCGCTTTGTCTTTCTTCAGTTGCATGACTTGCAATGAAGGTTTGTCGTTGAGATACTGACATGTGTGGCAAATTGACAAGTTGCTCGATATCATGATACCAAGCCAACATTTCTTCATGCGATTCAGCTCGGAACACCCAATTATGGCCACTATCGTAAGCATCCATCAAACAGAGGTGAAGATGTACCGATGCATTCCACCAGATTGACTTCCTTTGAGAACGAATTTGTGAGATTTGTCAGTCGGAGCAGAATGTCCTCCCAACGTACAGTGCGGCAAAAACAAACTGACTTGCAAATCACCCATATGACTGCTTTTAAACTCATGAAAATATCCGACCGCTGTCAAGATATAAAAAGCACTCGAATAGCTTTTCAAATACTTACTTTTGCGTTCCAATCGTCCACTTCGAATCAACGTTACTTGATGTGCTCCGGGATAATCAATGTCTTTGAATTGTCGCATTGGAATATGTGGATCCACCATATCTTTTGCATCAGCCACAAAGGCATCCCATTCCTTTTCGACAGGTAAATCCACTGCTGTTCGTCCAATTGTAGCTGCAAATTCGGATGTGGCGGTTGCTTCTGCATTCAACATTTCTTGATACTGTTGAAACGCATCACGAATAATCCTGACTACTAAACCTTCCAATGCTCTGCCCGAAGATTCGATGTTCCGATGAGCCTGATGTAGAAAGTTTTCTTCCTGGAGATGATGACGAAGTTGTCTTTCAAACGCCATCTTGACAAGATGCGGATCATTTTTGGGAGGAATTTCCAACGGTCGTTGACTAGCACCATTCAAAGATTCCGTCAAAGCAGCTAATTGTTTCCTCGTCACTTCCTGTTCTTTGCCAACAGAGTTCTTGAAATCCCCACTGAGACCTTTAATCTCTTTTATTTTGAGCTGTAAATCCGATCGCAATTTCTCGAGAGGCGGAACAATGTGAACTAGGATCTTGCGAGAATTATCGTTGCAAAGGGCAATTTGCGAACGAGCTCGTTCCTTGATGGCATGTCCGATATCTTGTATTCCACCTGATTCAAGGAAGAAATCTGCTGCATTGGAATCTCGAAACGGAATTGAAAGGGAATTATTCAGTTTTTGAATATTTCTGGATCGGGCGTCTTCGATGGAAGATATAGATTTGAAGTAATTGATAAGTTCTTTGATGACTCCCCGCCAAGCTATTGTCAGTCTATCCTGAGAGGGAATATGAACCTTGGAAGCGCATTGATAGGACGACGGTGGGGTCCGCATTGATTGGAACGGGACAATATGTAGGATTCCTACTGACGTCGTTTCGGGGAGGATGTTCTTCATGCCGAGGGGAAGTTGGTGAGAGTGTGGTTGAACCAGCGGTCTCTGCTTTTGAGCGTTTTGAAGCTGCTCTTTTGACACTGCCTCGTTTCTTCAAAGTTCCATGTCGAGCGGGGGGATCGTCTGGCTGCGATTGATTGACAGCGGTAGTGGTCTCTCCGTCTGTGGGAGGATTACTGGGATCTGTCATGATATTTTAGATAGGGAATGCCGCTATTCTGAAGGCAGCAATAATGCAATCGAATTGATTGGGATGAGGACAGGGTAGTTGAGGATGAAAATCGATGATGTCGATGATGATGTACCAGTGCAAAAGAGAGGAAGTGGAGGATGTGTGTTTGGATGTGGTTGTGGTTGTGGTGGTAGAGGGAATTGTGGAGTGAGTGATGTTGTATTGTAGTACTGAATGGGGGCACGAAATTGGCTGTGCAGGGCTTGTTATGACGTTGTCGATGATACCCACAAACTTAAGGTAGCATATAGCATATTATAATAACGTTATGAGATTGTCCAGAACCAGGCAAGCGATTTCATATATTAAGGGCGGTCCTGCGATCACCCACAGTGGAAGAGTAGACTAATTCACCGTATTGGGAAAGCTGCCAGGCAGTTGGGACTGCGTGTGCGCACAGACAAAAACGGCTAGATGAGCATACCCACACTATGCGATTGGCTAGCTGATCCCCGGAGATCTGCCTAAAGCCGATGACTTATTTACGTAATGGTCATCGCTTTTTCCCAGCCCATCACATGCGAAATCGGCGCACCACAGACAAAACCGGGATTGGGATTGGGATTGGGTTTACTCGATTCTCATCTCCAGGCAATCACCGCCACACCGCGTGCGTGCTCGCTTGTTTTCGCTTCACCCAATTCTCTCGGCCAGTCATGAAATCAGTGCTCGAGCCAAGCGAACACAAGAAAACTTGCAAGCAGAAAGTTATTTCGAGCATCATGAGACATTCGCTTGGCGAAGTCTCACTTGATCCTGTGGACAGACTGCCAAGAAGAAGCTCAAAATAGGACGCTGCCACTCAGATGACAACGTATTCGTCAGATCTCGCAAATTGCACTCAGCCGCAGATCGGCATTTGCTATTTTATACCCCTGAGCCATCAACAACCTATTCCTTCACACCATCTCGTTAACTCCATCTCGAAATTTGAAGACTCTATCCGGGATGCACCTCATCCAACCTCATCAAAGAGACTTCATGCAGACACTAACGCATATTCGTTTCAAGATTAAGTCGAATTGCGCCGGAACTGTTCTGGAACTACAATATCTTATGCAAAGCAAGAGAAATCTTTGTATGAAATCTTTGCCAGTCAGATATCAGCCCACGACGAAGCCGAGATGGATCTCGTATTCACAATCTCGGTTGGGTGGTACTGTATACATCAGATGCGCCCTCACGCTTTGAGAATCCCAGCACATCTGAACGACATCGCCGTGCCAACGGAAAATTTCCGTACAGATCTCGAAAGATTGTGACCGAGCTTATCCGACGGGGACTTTCAGACAGCCCGCATGTCAATAGTCATGAGTCGGGTTCCCTCAACAGATATTCTGATTCCTTCGAACGGAAACTGAATAACATGAATTCTTGTATTCGACATCGACACGACATGGTCTTCCGAGAAACTTGATTCTCCTTACGCTCCTCGGACAGTTCCGCCATATCAGCTTCAGTGTTCATTATATCTCTTTACGAAGTAATTCCTTTGACATTGTCGCAGCAGAAGTCGACTGCGCAATGAAAATTCGAGGAGTGTACAAAATATGTCAATTGGCTACGTGTCACTGCATCTCACCGATCCCGAACAGCCCCCTGAGCTGACTTATTCACTAAAAATATCATATTCACCGACAGTGAAATTACTGCAGCCGATTCACGTAGACAGCCGTATTCACGATGTCCGACGTTACATCGAACAATATCGAAAACATGGGTTTCCAGGATATATTGCCCGTCATCCGTCTTTCTTGCCAAGAAATATCCTTTCGCGTCACGTTACATATTCACTTTGGTTCTTCAGATGGGTTGATCTCACGGAGCCCTCATAAGGGCATACCAGAATTATTATTCCCTTAAGGGCTGATAGATAACAACCTGAATTCTTCATCCATGAGCACACAATCCCGATAAATTTCGGCTGATTCCTGATCAATAATTCGCCCCATATTATTCCTACGGAAACGCTGGACTCCGCTAATCAGCTGGTTCTGTCGCGATCGGGCCATCCGACATCTTCTCTCACGGCAAGTCACGCCCTGTCCAAGCGACATGCCAATGGCTTCTAGACGCTGTGTACAAGAGTCTTCGTATTCCAAAGAAGCAGCTACGACATAGATTATTCAGGCGTGTGCGGGTTTCTTCAAGAGTCGCCCGAACCTCCTGATTCTGGTATGTTTCCTCTCACACCAAGCTGACGTAGTGCCATTTATCGACTGCTGCGATTTAGGTATTTGATGTGCGTTCGTTGTGTCGAAGAATCTGAAAGGAATGAATTGTATCGTCTTCATCTAATACCCTAACAGTAGTTGGCAATATTGTAGGTTTCCGCATCGGTCAAATGTGGGAGACGTCAAAACTGACGGCGAATTGACAATAATCCTGCCACAGATGATGAGTCTGTCAGCCTGCTACTTGATACCCCCGACCCGAGATCGGATCGTTTCTATATCATTTGGTCAATTCGGCAGTCAAGTTCATTTCGCATTACGAGGCTGCTGGCATGTCACTCGGTCGCAAGATGGTCAATTCCCCGAATATGGCCAATGGACCATATTCTTTGGTTTGTCTTACTGGTATCTTGTATTTTGTGTCTTGTGCGGAGGCTTTTGCATTTGCAGTATTGTTCTCGTATTTCGTTTTGTGTTACATGACACTGTGGTCGCAAATCATGAAGAACATTGCAAGCACCACCAGTGGGTTATGGCCGTTCGTGCATCAAGAACAAGGTAAACGCAATTTGCCCTCGAACT
>Ga0335073_10013978_pt1 | contig 11254 bp, 11 predicted proteins | sample Lox_Sample_22_FD_207093 | JGI IMG/M metagenome (GOLD analysis project Ga0335073, IMG submission 207093) | Soil microbial communities from Loxahatchee National Wildlife Refuge, Florida, United States - Lox_Sample_2.2 | ecosystem: Environmental > Terrestrial > Soil > Wetlands | place: USA... | reverse complement strand
ACCCAAGGGTTCCCTGAATTTGACGGTCGCCGAGCCAATCACGTTGTCGCGCAACGACGACGGCGCCATCGTGGTCGCCCGCCCCGACGACGAGCGGCACAACCGTTCGCTGCACGGGCTGTCCCGCACCCTGGTGGCCAACCTGGTGACCGGTGTGACAGAGGGCTACACCACCAAGATGGAGATCTTCGGGGTGGGCTATCGCGTGCAGCTCAAGGGCAGCAACCTGGAGTTCGCGCTGGGGTACAGCCACCCGGTGGTTATCGAAGCGCCCGAAGGCATCACGTTCGCGGTGGCGACACCGACGAAGTTCTCGATCTCCGGGATCGACAAGCAGAAGGTCGGCCAGATCTCGGCGAACATCCGCCGTCTGCGTCGTCCCGACCCGTACAAGGGCAAGGGCGTTCGCTACGAGGGCGAGCAGATCCGCCGCAAGGTCGGAAAGACAGGTAAGTAATCATGGCGCAATCACAAGCTGCTGCTGCGCAAAAGCCGTTGGGGCAGAGCGTATCCACAACGCGACGGGTCTCCCGGCTGCGTAGGCACGCGCGGCTGCGCAAGAAGATCTCGGGCACCCCGGAGCGGCCCCGCCTGGTGGTGCACCGCTCGGCGAGGCACATCCACGTGCAGCTGGTAAACGATCTCAACGGCACCACTGTGGCCGCCGCCTCGTCGATCGAGGCCGATGTGCGTGGCCTCGACGGTGACAAGAAAGCCCACAGCGTGCGGGTCGGTCAGTTGATCGCCGAGCGCGCCAAGGCCGCCGGCATCGACACCGTGGTGTTCGACCGCGGCGGCTACACCTACGGCGGACGGATCGCGGCGCTGGCCGATGCCGCGCGCGAGAACGGATTGCAATTCTGATGATTGGGAGGACCGCATAATGGCGGAGCAGTCGGCAGGCGGCGGAGACAACCGCTCTGACAGCCGGGACTCGCGCGACGGCCGCGACTCGCGTGGCCGGCGCGACGGCGGCGGCCGCGGCGGTCGCGAACGTGACGGTGAGAAGAGCAACTACCTCGAGCGCGTCGTCGCGATCAACCGCGTCTCCAAGGTGGTCAAGGGTGGCCGGCGGTTCAGCTTCACCGCGCTGGTCATCGTCGGCGACGGTAACGGGATGGTCGGTGTCGGCTACGGCAAGGCCAAGGAAGTTCCCGCCGCGATCGCCAAGGGCGTCGAGGAGGCACGCAAGGGCTTCTTCCGGGTGCCTTTGATCGGTGGCACCATCACGCATCCGGTGCAGGGTGAGGCGGCCGCCGGTGTGGTGCTGTTGCGTCCGGCCAGCCCGGGTACCGGTGTGATCGCCGGTGGCGCCGCGCGCGCCGTGCTGGAATGCGCTGGGGTGCACGACATCCTGGCCAAATCGTTGGGCAGCGACAACGCGATCAACGTGGTGCACGCCACCGTGGCCGCGCTCAAGCTCCTGCAGCGCCCCGAGGAGGTGGCCGCTCGTCGCGGACTGCCGATCGAAGACGTCGCACCGGCCGGGATGCTCAGGGCGCGCCGGGAGAGTGAAGCCTTGGCTGCCGCCGCTGGCCGGGAGACGCAACAATGAGCCAGCTGAAGATCACCCAGGTGCGCAGCACGATCGGGGCACGCTGGAAGCAGCGCGAGAGTCTACGCACGCTGGGCCTGCGGCGGATCCGCCATTCGGTGATCCGCGAGGACAACCCACAGACCCGGGGGCTGATCGCGACGGTAAGCCACCTCGTCGAGGTGGAGCCCGCTGGAGGTGAGGCGAAGTGACGCTCAAGCTGCACGACCTGAAGCCCGCGCGCGGGTCGAAAACGGCTCGCACCCGCGTCGGCCGCGGTGAGGGCTCCAAGGGCAAGACCGCGGGACGCGGTACCAAGGGCACCAAGGCACGCAAGAACGTGCCGGTGACCTTCGAGGGTGGGCAGATGCCCATCCACATGCGGCTGCCCAAGCTCAAGGGATTCCGCAACCGGTTCCGCACCGAGTACGAGATCGTCAACGTCGGCGACATCAGCCGGCTGTTCCCGCAGGGCGGGACCGTCGGCGTGGACGAACTCGTCGCCAAGGGCGCCGTTCGCAAGAACTCTCTGGTCAAGGTCCTCGGCGACGGCAAGCTGACCGTCAAGGTGGACCTGTCCGCGCACAAGTTCAGCGGCTCAGCCCGCGAGAAGATCACCGCCGCCGGCGGCTCGGTCACCGAGCTTTAGGCTCGCGAGCAGACGCAAAAGCACCCGCACGCACGGCGTGTCGGGTGCTTTTCGGGCTGTTCGCGCAACTATAGATTGCGGATTATGAGCGACACTCCGGAAGCTGAATGCGAAGAGCAGCACCTGTCGTTCGATGACAGCTTGTGGGACACCATCGCCGCGATCACCGAACGGTTGCGCGGCAAGGGACCGCTCGTCGTCGCGAATGTGGCCACCGGCCTGATGATGATCGCCGGGATGGTCTTCGGCGGCGGCCTGGGACGCGACAGGCTCGGCCGCGATGAGGTCGTCATGCTTGGGGTCGCGGCGCTGTTCATGATGATTGCGCTTGTTGTCGGGTTTTCCCGCGCCTTTCGGCGGGCCCGCAGGGCGTCGGGTTGGGTCCGCGAACGCCGGCCGGCGACCGCCGAGGAGCGGAGTCTGGTGCTCCTGTGGCCCTGGTCGACGGCTGTCGATGTGTTCTTTGCCTGGGTGTCGGCAACGTCCGCGGTCGCCGTGACGGCCGCGGTGCTGGGCTATCCGCCGCTCAGCTCGATCAGGATCGGCGTGATCGGCGCCTTGGCCGGGTGCGGCGCCGCCGGTTTGTCGTTTCTGCTGCTCGAAGAGCTTTTCCGCCCGGTTCTGCGGGTGGCGTTGGCCGGGCACGCGGCACCCGGCGGAAACAAGCTGGGGCTGCGCCGTCGGCTGATCCTGCTGTGGGCGCTCAGCAGCGCCGTGCCGCTGTCGGTGCTGGGCACCATCTGGATCGGGCAGCCCGCACAGGAACGGCTCCTCCTGCCGGTCGTGCTCGCGGTGAATTCGGCTGTTGCGGTGGTGTGGGGTCTGGCGGGCACCTATGCGGTGGCCCGGTCGCTGATCGAACCGGTGACCAGCCTGAAAGCCGCCCAGCGGAAAGTGCAAGACGGTGACCTGAACGTGCAGATCCCGGTCGACTACGGCGGCGAAGTGGGCGAACTGCAGGCCGGATTCAACCACATGGTCGCCGGATTGCTGGAACACCAGCGGCTGCACGACATATTCGGCCGCCACGTCGGGTATCGAGGTGGCCCGTGCCGCGCTCGCGACGGGTGTGCGGCTCGGTGGCGAGCGCCGAGTGGCCAGTGTCCTGTTTTTCGACCTGATCGGCTCGACGGCGATGACCCAGCGGCTGGAGCCCGAAGACGTGGTGGCCGTCCTGAACGACGTATTCGGCGCCGTCGTCGACTGTGTGACCAAAGAGGGCGGGTGGGTGAACAAGTTCGAGGGCGACGCCGCGTTGTGTGTGTTCGGCCCGCCCACCGAGCACATCGGGCACGCTGCCGCGGCATTACGGGCGGCGCGGGCGCTGCGAACGGAGTTCATTGCCCTGGCCGAGAGCCATCCTGGCCTCGACGCCGCGATCGGCGTTTCCTCGGGGGAGGTCATCGCCGGCAATATCGGGGCGGCGGACCGCTACGAATACACCGTGATCGGCGACGCGGTCAACGAGGCCGCCCGCCTCACCGAGCAGGCCAAAAAGGTACCCGAACGTTTGCTTGCGTCACACGCTGCGGTCGCCGAGGCCGGCGACGAGATGTGCTGGTGGCGAGCGCACGAGCCGATGCTCTTGCGGGGCCGGTCATCGGCCACCGAAACCTACGTCCCACTCGCCGTTCGGCGAGCTGGGGGCACCTCCCGCTTGCGGGGGAACGCAAAAGCACCCTCTAGCCGAGCCGCGGAATCACCTCTGCGGCAAGGCGCTCCATTTGCTCACGGTTCTCCGCAACGTCGGCGCCGACGGGATTGAGCAGCAGCATCTGGGCGCCGGCGTCGATCACCTGACTCAGCCCTCGGACGACGTCGTCGGGTGTCCCGGACACCGGAACCGCGTCGATGCCGGGCATGCCGCCGTAGATGCGCCGCAGCCCGGCAAGCACGCGCACGCGGGCTCGGGCGGCATCGTCGTCGACGGTCAGATAGACCCGTTTGCCAATGGTGAACCGCGCGGCGTCTTTGCCCTGCTCGGCAACCTCACGGCGCACCACGGCCACGGCCCCGGCAAACGCGTCGGTCGTCGACGATCCCGCGCCCAGGAACGCATCACCGTGCCGCACCGCCCGGGCCAGCGCCTTGGGGGCAAGGCCGCCGAACCAGATCGGCGGGTGTGGTCGTTGCACCGGCTTCGGCTGGATGGGCAGGTCGTCGACGTCACGGAACCGGCCATGAAACGTCACCCTGGGCTGGTCGGACCAGGCCGCCTTCATCAACTCCAGGCCCTCGGTGAAATAGCTTATGTACGTCGACTTTTCGACGCCGAAGGCGGCGAACTGACGGGCACCGCCGCCTGGCGCGACGCCAATGTCGAGCCGCCCGTGGCTGAGCCGGTCGACGGCGGTCACCGCCGACGCCAGCTGAAGTGGCTCGTGCAGCGACGTCACCAGTACGGCGACTCCCAGGCGCAGCCGCTCGGTGCAGGCCGCGCAATAGGCCAGCAGCTCCAGCGGGGCTAACAAAGGTGCCTGGCCGATGGTCTGCTCCAGCACCCAGCCGCCTTCGAACCCGAGTTCCTCAGCACGCGCCAGATAGGCACGCAGGCCGGCGGCATCGAATTCGTCGTAATCGAACTGGGGGATCGCGATCGAGAACCTCACCCAACCACCGTACGGCGGGCGATCGGTAGGCTGGGACATCATGTTTGCCTTTCTGCCTTCATTTCCTGGCCTCGACGACGTGCGCGCCCTGGCCAGCCGGGTCGATACCGCCCGCCACCACGGCATACCCGACGGCTGTGTGCTCGAGTTCAACCTGCGTTCGGTGCCACCGGAGACGACGGGCTTCGACCCCGTCACGCTCGTCACCGGAGGTGGCCGGCCGATGGCGCTGCGTGACGCTGTCGCCGCGCTGCACCGTGCCGCCGAGGACCCCCGCGTCGCCGGGCTGATCGCCCGCGTACAGCTCGCGGCCGCCCCGCCCGCGGTGGTTCAGGAGTTGCGAGAGGCAATCCTGGCTTTCAGCGCCGTCAAGCCGTCACTGGCCTGGGCCGAGACCTATCCGGGGACGCTGTCGTACTACCTGGCGTCGGCGTTCGGCGAGATCTGGATGCAGCCGTCGGGAACCGTGGGGCTGATCGGCTTCGCGAGCAACGCCATGTTCCTGCGCGAGGCACTGGAGAAGGCCGGCATCGAAGCCCAGTTCGTTGCACGCGGTGAATACAAGTCGGCGGCAAACGTTTTCACTCAAGACGGCTTCACCGACGCCCATCGGGAAGCCGTCACCCGGATGTTGGAGAGCTTGCAGGACCAGGTGTGGCAGGGGATCGGCGAGTCGCGCAAGATCGCGCCCGGCAAGCTCGATGAGCTGGCCGACCGGGCTCCGCTGTTGCGCGATGACGCCGTTGCCGCCGGGCTGATCGACCGGATCGGGTTCCGCGACGAAGCCTATGCGCGGATCGCGGAAATGGTTGGTGTGGAGGACATTTCGCCAGAAGAGTGCGATGGTGGCGACAACCCGCCGCGGCTCTACCTGACGCGGTACGCGGGTGCCGCCCGGTCCCGGCTGACGCCGCCCGTGCCTCCGATTCCGGGTCGCCGGTCCAAGCCGACCATCGCCGTGGTCACCCTCGAGGGCCAGATCGTCAACGGCCGCGGCGGTCCGCAATTGCTGCCGATCGGTCCCTCCAGCGCCGGTGGTGACACCATCGCGGCGGCTCTCCGCGAGGTTGCCGGCGACGATTCGGTGTCCGCGATCGTGCTGCGGGTGGACAGTCCCGGGGGTTCGGTCGCAGCGTCGGAGACCATCTGGCGTGAGGTGGCGAGGGCCCGTGAGCGCGGCAAGCCGGTGGTGGCGTCGATGGGCTCGGTCGCCGCATCGGGCGGCTACTACGCCTCGATGGGAGCCGACGCGATCGTGGCCAATCCGGGCACCATCACCGGGTCGATTGGGGTGATCACCGGGAAGCTGGTGGTGCGGGATCTGAAGGGCCGACTCGGCGTCGGGTCAGATACCGTGCGCACCAACGCCAATGCCGACGCGTGGTCGGCTGACGCGCCCTTCACGCCGGAGCAGCAGGCCCATCGCGAAGCCGAAGCCGACCTGTTCTACGACGACTTCGTGGAGCGCGTCGCCGAGGGCCGCAAGATGACCGTCGAAGCCGTGGATGTCGTTGCCCGCGGCCGCGTTTGGACCGGCGCCGACGCTCTGCAGCGCGGTTTGGTCGACGAACTCGGCGGGTTGCGGACTGCGGTACGCCGCGCCAAGGTTCTGGCCGGCCTGGACGAGGACACCGAGGTGCGCATCATCAGCTACCCCGGTTCGTCGTTGCTCGACCTGGTGCGACCTCGCTCCTCGTCGCAACCCGCCGCGGCGTCGCTGCCGGAGGCGCTTGGCGCGCTGCTGGGCCGTTCGGTTGCCGGAATCCTCGAACACGTCGAGCAGACACTGAGCGGTGCCAGCGTGTTGTGGTTGGGGCAGTCGCGCTTCTAACCGCTCAGGCCGCCGCTGATGAAGATGATCTCGCCCAGTGGGTCGTCGTCTTCCGGGGTCGGCACATCGAGGCCGGCGCGGATGAATAGTTCGGTACGGGTCACGCCGTCGACGTTCCATCCCTTGGCCGTCAGATAGTCCAGGACGTGGTTGCGTTCGCCGGTATAGACCAGCGAGGCCATGTCGATGTCCACGCCGTGCTCCTGGAAGGGATTGGCCATCCCCTGCACCCGGTTGACATCGAAATCCACTATGCCAGGCACGAATTCGGTGGCGATCGTGCTGCCCGGTGCGCTGAGTGCGGTGATGTTGTCGAACAGCCGGTCCTGGGCTTCGGGCGGCAGGTAGATAAGCAGGCCTTCGGCCAGCCACGCTGTCGGCGCTGAGGTGTCCAGTCCGGCTGCGGCAAGCGCCGCGGGCCAGTCGGCGCGCAGATCGATGGGGATCGTCCGCCGGGTCGCGGTGGGTTCGGCCCCGATGTCGGCCAAAGTCGTTGTCTTGAACTCGATCACTTGCGGCTGATCGATTTCGTAGACCACGGTCCCGGCCGGCCACGGCAACCGGTAGGCACGCGAATCCAGACCGGACGCGAGGATCACCACCTGCCGTACCCCGGAACGGGCCGCGTTCAGGAGGTAGTCGTCGAAGTACTTCGTGCGCACCGCCATCCCGTGGACCATCGCCTGCGCGCGTTCCGGCGAGAAGTTCTCGAACGCGGTCAGGTCGAGCTCGCCGTCCATCATCTTGGTGAAGAAATCCAAGCCGACGGCGCGCACCAGCGGCTCGGCGAACGGGTCGTTGATCAGACCGTCCGGGTCCCTGCTTGCCATCGCACGACCGGCCGCCACCAGGGTTGCGGTGGCGCCGACGCTGGAGGCCAGGTCCCAGTGGTCGTCGTGGGCGCGTGGCATGTGAACACCTTACCGAAGGGTCGCGGCGACATAGCTCGCCTTGCTGAAGACTGCCGCCATCTCGTCGTTGGGAAACTCAAAACCGTTGTGCGCATACAGTTCCGGAGCCGTCCGGGCTGTCACATCCCAGCCGTGGCCGGCCAGGTAGTCGATGACGACGCTGCGCTCGCCGTCGTACATCAGGTTGGACATGTTCAGCTCGACGCCGAGGCGGTTCCAGCGCTCGGACAGTTGGTTCGCGCGCTCGGCGAAAAAGGTCTGCGGGTCGGGGAGGTGCTCGGTGGCAACCCGGCTGCCCGGTGCGCTGAGCGCGGTGATGTCGTCGAACAACCGGTCCTGAGCTTCGGGCGGCAGGTACACGAGCAGACCCTCGGCGATCCACGCCGTCGGTTGGGTGGTGTCGAAACCGTGCCGGCGCAACGCCGTTGGCCAGTCCTCGCGCAGGTCGATTCCGATCGGCCGGCGGTCGGCGGTCGGGGTCGCGCCATGGTCGACCAGCGTGCGGGTCTTGAAGTCGATGACCTCCGGCTGGTCGATCTCGTACACCACCATGCCCTGCGGCCACGCCAGCCGGTAGGCCCTGGTGTCCAGGCCGGAGGCCAGGATCACGGCCTGGCGGATACCCGCCTCGGTGGCCCCGCCAGACGCGGTGAAGAAGTCGTCGAAGAACCGGGTGCGTACGGCGATCTGCTCGTTCATCCGCTCGCGGTTCAGCAGCGGGTCGTCTTCGGCCGTGACTTCTCCGTCGATCATCCGCACGAACGGGACCAGACCCACCGCCCGCACCAGCGGGTCGGCCAGCTGATCATCGAGTAACGCGTTGGGCCCTTGCGACGCCAGCGCCCGCGACACCGCGACCATGGTCGCCGTCGCGCCCACGCTGGAGGCCGGGCCCCAGCTGTCGCCGTCGGATCGTGTCGAGTCGATCTGGGTCATCGCGTGCCGCTGACGTAGAACAGGTCGGCCCGGGGCATGTCGTCGTCCTCGACAGGCGGAAGCCCGTTGGCCGTCAACATGTCTCGGGCATTGGTCTTGGTAAGCTCCCAACCGCGGTCGGCCAGGTACGGCGCGGCCTCGTTGCGGTCGCCGATATACACAAGTCCGGTCATGTCGATGTCGAAACCGTGCGCGCGCCACCGCTCGGAGACCGCCTGCATGCGCTGCACCATCTTCTCCCGGTCGGCAGGGTCGATGTTGCTGACGCTTTCGGTGGCGAATCGGCTGCCCGGCGCACTGAGTTCCGTGACGGTGTCCAGCAGGCGGTCCTGCGCGTCCGGCGGCAGGTATCCCAACAGCCCCTCGGCGCTCCACGCGGTCGGTTGGGTCGCGTCGAATCCTGCGGCGCGCAGGGCGGCGGGCCAGTCCTCGCGCAGATCGATGGCCACCGCTCGCCGATCGGCGGTGGCGGACGCGCCCAGCTTGGCCAGCGTGCGGGTCTTGAATTCGATGACCTGCGGCTGGTCGATCTCGTAGACCACCGTCCCGTCGGGCCACGGCAATCGGTAGGCGCGAGAGTCCAATCCGGAAGCCAGGATGACCGCCTGCCTGATGCCGGCGTTGGCGGCGCCGGTGAAGAAGTCGTCGAAGAACTTGGTGCGGACCGCCATGTTGTCGGTCATGCGGGCCATCGCCCCGGTAGCGCGACCCGGGTGGTCCTTGTCGTCCAGGTCGGCCGGGTTCACTTCGCCGACGGCCAACCGGGTGAGCAGGTCTACGCCCACCGCCCTGACCAGCGGCTCGGCGAATGGATCATTGATCAGCGGATTCTCAGCACGGGTTGCCATCGCGCGGGCCGCGGCGACCATCGTCGCGGTCGCTCCGACGCTGGATGCCAGATCCCAGGTGTCTCCCTCGTACCTGGTGGAACCGGTGGACGTCATCTGTTGCCCTTCGGAGGTAGTGCCAGTTGATACTTAGCCAATATAACGAACCTCAAACCACTGTACGCCGTGACCGATTCCCGCGCCGGTGGACCCCGGTTACGCTGCAGCAGCGCCGAGGCACAACGGCGGCGATCGAGAAGTGTCCTCGCCCGCTCGGCGGTCACAAGGTGGTGTTGTGGCTCGTATACTCGGGGGCAGATCTTGCGGCGGGCGCTGTTCAGAGGCTGGAGCCTGGGGATGCATGCGGTTTGGAAGCCGTTATCCCGGTGGGTGTTACGACATTCTCCGGCGAACCCCCTTGCGGCGTTGGATGAGTCATGCCGGGACTGAGTGCTCGAATGCCCGAACTGTCTGCGCTGGAAATCTTTTCGGCGATCGCCAGGACGGGAAGTTTCGGTGCTGCTGCCCGAGAGTTTGGGCTGACACAGCAGGCCGTGTCGGCGCGGATGGCCTCACTCGAGGCTCAGACCGGTGTGGTCTTGTTTGTCAGGACGCCGCGCGGTTCGCAACTTACGCCCGCCGGCACCGTTCTGGCCGAGTGGGCCGATCGATTGCTCGACGAAGCCCACCAGGTGGACACGGGATTAGCGTCGATGCGCTCGGAAAAGCGAACGCGCCTCAAGGTGGTCGCGAGCCTGACCATCGCGGAACAGCTCATGCCGCGCTGGCTGGTGTCGATGCGTGCTGCGGCAAATCGACGTGGCGCGACCGTTCCGGAAGTCATCATGACCGCTACCAACAGCGACCAGGTGATCGCCGCTGTCCGCGATGGCGCCGCGGATCTCGGGTTCATCGAAACGCCGCACGTGCCGGGCGGGCTGCGCAGTCGCGTGATCGGTCACGACGAGCTCGTGGTTATCGTGCCTACCGACCACAAGTGGGCTCGTCGAAGACGTTCGTTAGGCGCGTGGGAGCTGAGCCAAACGCCGCTCGTCACCCGTGAATCGGGGTCGGGTACTCGTGATTCGTTGACGGCGGCGCTCCGTCACACGGTGGGTGAGTCGATGCAACAAGCGCATCCCATCCTCGAATTGTCTTCTGCCGCTGCGGTGCGCGCGGCGGTGGTGGCGGGCGCGGGGCCCGCGGTGATGAGCCGGCTGGCGGTGGCTGACGATGCGGCGGCCGGACGTCTGTGTATCGTGCCGGTTCCCGAATTGAACCTCAGACGGGAGCTGAGGGCCATCTGGATAGGCGGCCGCAATCCGCCCGCGGGAACAGCCCGAGACCTCATCAGTCACATCACAAGTCGCGGCGCTGATTAGCTTTGGGTTGTGGCTAGGGCCCGTAGCTCATCCACAGCGGCAGAACGGTGTTGAGGTACGTCATGAATTTGTGCAGCCCCACCCGGTGTTCCGTGAAGCCCAACGGGTCGGTGCGGCATTCTGGGAATGCGATGCCGAACCCGAAGAGGCCCGGCGCAATAATCCCGTTGGCCGGGTTGTAGTCGAGTCTCTCCCACTGCGGAGTGCGGGGAAGTCGCCGGCGCTCGAAGCCCACGGTGTAGACGACGTGATCACACTCGGCAAGGTGCTGTCGGAATTCGGGGCTGTGCATCGACACACGCTCGAGGCGCTCCGGGTACACGCCGTCGATGTTCTCCCGCGCCCACAGCGCCGCCCGACCCTTGAGACCGACATCGTCGAACAGCGTCCAATCCCCCATATCGACGGCGTATCTGAGCGGGCTGCGGTAGAAGTTGACCACTTTTTCCACGGGTCGGTTCAACAGATTTGGCAGGGCGATCATGGTTGAGTGAGACGACCCGAAGACGGCGACGGTGGCACCGTCCAACGGCTGGGCGGCCAGCTTTTCCGGATCAAGGGCGACATCTATCGGA
>Ga0335073_10013977_pt1 | contig 11254 bp, 10 predicted proteins | sample Lox_Sample_22_FD_207093 | JGI IMG/M metagenome (GOLD analysis project Ga0335073, IMG submission 207093) | Soil microbial communities from Loxahatchee National Wildlife Refuge, Florida, United States - Lox_Sample_2.2 | ecosystem: Environmental > Terrestrial > Soil > Wetlands | place: USA... | reverse complement strand
CCCGGGTGCCGTCTCGACGTGCGCGTACTCGATCAGCGGCACCTCCGTCGCGGTGGGCAGCAGGTAGTCCATGAAGGTGGTGGCGACCGGGTTGCCGTCCGCGTCGTAGGCGAGCTCCTCGAGCAGCGCGCCGCCGATGCCCTGCACGACGCCGCCGGCGATCTGCCCCTCGACGACGGCCGGGTTGATCATGTGGCCGCAGTCCTCGCCGACGATGTAGCGCAGCAGCGTCACCTTGCCCGTGGTGACGTCGACCTCGCATGTGCACACGTGCGTGGCGCACGCCCACAAGCCGATGCCCGTCGCCGCGTACCTGGCGGACGCCTCAAGGCCTGGCGGCATCCCCGGCGGCAGCGCGTACGGCTGGAAGTAGGCGATGTCGGCGAGTTCGGCAAAGCTGACCCCGGCGTCCGGGTCGCCCTTGACGGATGCCCGGCTGTGCGCGAGCTCGACGTCCGCCTCGCTCGCCTCCAGCTTGTGCGCGGCCAGCCTGGTGAGCTTGCTGCGCAGTTCCCCGGCCGTGACCCCCACGGCCCCGGCGATCATCGAGCCGCTGCGGCTGCCGCCGGTGCCCGCGCCGAAAGGTGTGACCGCGGTGTCGCCCTGGATGGTATGCACGTCCGCGATGTCGGCCCCGAGCGCGTCCGCGGCCAGCTGCACCGCCGTCGTCTCCAGGCTGTTGCCTGCCGAGCCGCCGGCCACGTAGACGTTGACCTTTCCCGACGGCTCGATCCTGATGGTCGCGCCCTCGGTCGCGTAGTAGCCGAACGCGGGCGCTGTCGGCTCGGCGTAGCAGGAGATTCCGACGCCCAGGTAGCGGCCCCCCTCGCGGGCGGCGGCCTGCTCCCTGCGGAACCCGTCGTAGTCCAGGACTGCCAGGGCCCGCTCCAGCGTCTCAAGCGGGTCCATGTGGTCGTACGGCATGCCGGCCGGGCTTGAGTACGGCATCTGGTCGCGGCGCAGCAGGTTCCTGCGGCGCAGTTCCGCCGGGTCGGCGGCCATCCGACGGGCCGCGATGTCGAGGGTGACCTCGCGGGCCAGGGTCTCGAACGCCCACGGTCCCCGGTAGGCGATCCGGCCAGGGGTGTTCGAGAATACCGAGGCGTGGCGGAAAGTGCCCTTGGCGACCCGGTACGGGCCGGGAAAGATCATCCCGGTCGCCGCGCCGGTCATGACCGGCCACGGCGTCGGGTACGCGCCGACGTCCTGCACGTGGTCGAGCGACGCGGCGAGCAGTGTCCCCTTCTCGTCGAAGGCGAGCCGCGCCTCGCCGTGCTCGTGCCGCGCCGTGCCGGCCGACTGCAGGTTTTCCCTGCGGTCCTCGATCCACTTGACCGCGCCTGCCAGCTTGCGCGCCGCCAGCAGCACGCAGATGTCCTCGCGCAGCGGCACGACCTTCTGCCCGAAGCCGCCGCCGACGTCGCGGGTGATCACCCGCACGCTGTGCTCGGGGATGCCGAGCAGCCGGGCGGCGAACATCCGTACCTCGTGCGGTGCCTGCGTGGCGGCCCAGACGGTCAGCTCGCCGCTGCCCCTTGACCACTCCGCGACGAGGCCGCGGGTCTCCATCGGGACGGCGCCCTGCGCCTGTTCCCAGATCGTCTCGCTGACCACGTGCGCGGCGCTGGCGTAGGCGTCGGCGATCGTCTCGGCGGGCGCGCCGGCGAGCTCGCCCGCGAGGTTGCCCGGGTAGCCCTCGTGCACCAGCGCTTCCGTTGACCTGGCAGACGCGTAGTCGGCGGCCGCGGGCAGGGGCTCGTAGTCCACGTCGACCAGCTCGGCGGCGTCCTCCGCGAGGTAGCGGCTGTCGGCCACGACCAGGGCCACGATGTCGCCGGCGAACCTGGCCTCGCCGACGGCGAGCGGCGGCCGGGGCGTGTCAGGGACCAGGTTTCCGGTCCCGGTGTACCAGGCCTCGGCCACGTCGCCGTTGAGGTCGCCGGCCGTGAAGACGGCGTGCACGCCGGGCAGTGCCAGCGCGGCCGAGGTGCCGATGGACAGGATGCGCGCCCTCGGGTGCGGGCTGCGGACGAAACAGGCGTGCAGCATGCCCGGCCGGGTGATGTCGTCGACGAATGTGCCCGCGCCGGTCAGCAACCGGGAGTCCTCGACGCGCTGTACCCGGCGGCCAGCGTAGCGGGCCGCCCCGGTCGTAGGGAACGGGGCGGCGGTCATCCGACCACCAGGGGCAGCTTCTCCCAGCCGCGCACCGACGAGGTCTGCTGGAGCTTGGCCGCGTCCCAGTCAACCTCCCAGGATGGCCAGCGCTTCAGTATCTCCTCGAGCGCGACGCGGCCCTCCAGCCGGGCCAGGGCGGAGCCGAGGCAGTAGTGCGGGCCGAGGATGAAGGTCAGGTGCATGCTCTTCTTGCGGCGGATGTCGAACCGGTCCGGGTCGTCGTAGCGCCGGGGATCACGGTTGGCCGCGCCCACCATGCACAGCATCGCGCTGCCCGCCGGCACGGTCCGGCCGTACCACTCGGTATCCCGTGTCACGTAGCGGGCGTTGAACGGGCCGGGCGGCTCGCACCGCAGCACCTCCTCGACCGCACCGGGGATGAGCGACAGGTCCGCGGCGAGCTCCGCCCGCTGCGCGGGGTGCTTAGCGAGGGTCGAGCCCATCCAGCCGATAAGCCTGCCCGTCGTCTCGTTCCCCGCGCCGCCGATGACCGTGACGTACAACAGGACCTCGTCGCGGGTCAGCGTGCGGGTCACGCCGTTCTCGTCCGCGAACTCGGCATTGATCAGCTCGGTCATCACGTCGTCGGACGGGTGGGCGTACCGCCAGTCGATGTAGTCGCCCATCGCCTCGTGCGAGAGGATGACCTCCTCGCTGAAGTCGATCTTGCCGCCGTCGACAGTCTGGATCTTGGCGTTGGACTCGTCGCGGAACGCCGCCTGCCCTTCCTCGGGGATGCCGAGCAGCATGCCGATGACCCGCATCGGCATCTCCAGGCCCAGCTTCTCGATGAGGTCGAACCGGGACTCGCCGACCAGCGGGTCCAGGCAGGCGGTGCAGTACTCGCGCACCCGCGGCTCGAGCTCGGCGATCCGGCGCGGCGAGAACACCCGGGCGAGCAACTGCCGGTGGATGTTGTGGACCGGCGGGTCCTCCATGATGAGGGTGCCCGGCGGGATCTCGATGTTCGCCTTGATCAGCTCGAGCATGACCCCGCGGGCGGAGGAGTACGTGTCGGTGTCCGTCAGCACCCGCTCCACGTCGGCGTAGCGGCTGACGGCGTAGAAGTCATGCGGCTCGTTGTAGTAGAGCGGGGCTTCCTCACGCATCCGGTTGAACAACGGCCACGGGTCGGCCGCGAAGCGGGCGTCGTAGGGGTCCCAGTAGAGGCCATCGGAATCCACGCGGCAAGCCTCCCGTCGTTGGGTAAGCGGTTAATTATCTATATAAATCAGATTCCCGGCGATGACAAGACCTCGCTGACACTCGTCAGTGACTTTTGTCAGTGGCGGTTGTCAGTGACAGACGGGTAACATCGGGATGCGATGGCAACTGGGGAGGACAAGCCCAACGGGCGTGAGGTGCAGCGGCAGGAGACCCGCCAGCGCGTGTACACCGCGGCGGTGGCGGAGTTCAGGCGGGTCGGCATGGCCGCCGCTGACGTCACCGTCATCGCCAGGGAGGCGGGCGTGGCCCGCGGCACCTTCTACTTCCATTTCCCGGCGAAGGAGCATGTCCTCGCCGAGCTTGAGCGGCATGAGGAGGCCCGGCTGGCCGCCCAGCTGGAAAAGTTCCTGGCCCGGCCGCACGACCTGGCTGGCTCACTGGCCGAGACCGTCCGGCTGATGGCCCAGATGGAGCGGCGGGTCGGCAAGGTGCTCTTCCGTGAGATGCTGGCGCTGCACTTCGCCCCGAACCGCCCCGAGGCGCTGCCTGGCACTGACCAGTGGACGGACTATCCAATGATGTCCCTGGTAGTGCGGGAGATCGGGCTCGCCAGGGACCGGGGCGAGGCGTACCCGGAGGCGGACCCGTTGCGTGCGGCCCAGTTCTTCATGCTCGGCCTGTACGCGGTGCTGATCACCAGCCCCGACCATTCACGGGCGGCGCGTGCCGAGATCCTCGATAACTTCGTCGCGACGGTGCTGCGGAGCGTGGAAGCCCGTTAAGCGACCGGCCTCGGAGCGTGGAAGCCCGTTAAGCGACGGGCCTCGCAAGGTAACGCCAACCTCGCCCTGCGGGCGCCGGCTCCGCCCGGCGGTTAAGGCCGGGCCCGCCGGGTAACTACCCGAGCCAGTCGTCGATCACGTCCCGTAGCTCGCGGCGGTCGGACGCGAAGTTGTGCATGAGCGCCATCCGCGGGATCACCGCTGTGGTCACCTGCGGGGAGCCGCGGTAGGCGGCGGGGTCGCCCATGCCTTGCTTCTCCCGACGCGTCAGGCGTCGGTGTTGAGGCCGAGCGCCGCCAGTTCCCGTTCGGCGAAGAAGACCCGGCCGGTGTACTCGAGCGGGTTCTCGCACGCCGCGAAGTAGGCGAGCACCCTGGCCGGGACGTCCATCGGCACCATCTTGGCGTCCTGCCTGTGCCCGAGCTCGGTGTTGGCCTCGGCGCTCTCGGTGGCCACCCACCCGGGCATGACGCTCATGATGAACACGTTCTTCTGAACCAGCTGCGGCGCGATGACGTTGGCGAACCGGTCAAGCGCCCGCTTGCTTGAGAAGTAGGCTGGAGACCACAGGGCGGGGATGTTCATGCTCGCGCCTGGCGCCGGGATCCCGCCGGTCTCGTCCCCGTGGTAGTACCGGACGCGGGACGCGGGCGACGGCTCCTCCACCAGGCGGTGCGCCTCCGCGCTGCCGGTGGTGACGTTGAGTATCCGTCCGCCGCCGCGCGACTCCATGCTCGGCACCACAAGCTGGGTCAAGGTGAACGGCGCGTGCACGTTGACCGCGTAGTGGTGCAGCCAGTCCGCGCGGGGCATGTCGAGCAGCGGCGCCGACCAGTTGTAGCCGACGGTCACGGCGGCGTTGTTGACAAGGATGTCGACGCCGCCGAACCGGTCGACGGCCGCCTGGACTACCCCGTGCAGGTCATCCTCGTCCGACAGGTCGGCGGCGACCGCGATCGCCTCGGCCCCGAGCGACTCGATCTCCTTGACCGTCTGGCCGATGGTGCCGGGCAGCTCGCCGCCGGACTCCTCGACCGTCCGCGCGGTGACGACCAGCCGCGCGCCGCGGCGGGCAAGCGCCAGCGCCGTGCGCTTGCCGATGCCGCGGCTCGAGCCGGTGACGATTGCCACCTTGCCGGAAAGCCCGGCTTCGTGCTGGCGTTCCATGAGCTCTCCTGAGCGGGAAGCCGGCTAGCCGACCGGGATCGCCAGCGACTTGGTCTCGAGGAACTCCTCAAGCCCGGCAGGCCCCATCTCCCGCCCGACACCCGACTGCTTGTACCCGCCGAACGGCACGTCGGGGCCAAACCAGGCGCCGCCGTTGACGCCGACGGTGCCGCTCCTGATCCGCCGCGCGACCGCCAGGGCCCGCTCCTCGCTGCCGAACACGGCGCCGGACAGGCCGTAGATGGAGTTGTTGGCGATCCGCACGGCGTCGTCGTCGCCGTCGTGCGGGATGACCACGAGCACCGGCCCGAACACCTCCTCCTGCGCGATCTCGCTGTCCGGGTCCACGTTGGTGAGCAGCGTCGGGGTGTAGAAGTAGCCCGGGTCGACCTTCTGGCCGCCGGTCACCAGCGTGGCGCCGGCCGCGACCGCGCGCTGCACCATGCCGTCGACCTTGTCCCGCTGCCGCTCGCTGATCAGCGGGCCCATGTAGTTGTTCTGGTCGGCCGGGTCGCCGTAGGTCACCCGGCCGAGCGCGGCCGTGACGTGCTCGACGATGGCGTCGTGCTGCCGGCGCGGCACGAGCATCCGGGTCGGGATCGCGCATCCCTGGCCGGCGTGCGAGCAGGTCGCGAACGCCGCCGTGCCGATGGGCCCGGCGAGGTCGGCGTCGTCGAGGACCACAAGCGCGGACTTGCCGCCGAGCTCGAGGAACACGCGCTTGACGGTCGCGCTGGCGGCGGCCATGATCCGGCGGCCGGTCGCGGTGGACCCGGTGAACGTGACCGCGTCGACGTCGGGCGAGGTGGTGAGCGCCTCGCCGACGGCCGCCTCCGAGGAGGAGATCACGTTGACGACGCCGGCCGGTATGTCGGTGTGCTCGGCGATCAGCTCGCCGAGCGCGAGGGAGATCAGCGGCGTGTCCGGGGCGGCCTTGAGTACGACCGTGCAGCCGGCCGCGAGGGCCGGCGCCATCTTGACCAGCGCGAGGTGGTTCGGGACGTTGTAGCCGATGATCGCGGCGACGACGCCGACGGCCTCCTTCTCCACCCAGCGGTGGTGCTGCTGGCCGCGGAACTCCATCTCGCCGATTTCCTCGGTCATCGGGTAGCCGGGAAGCAGGTCGGCGTAGTAGCGGACGATGCTGATCGGCTCCTCGAGCTGCGCACCGTAGGTGAGCACCCGGGGCGCGCCGACGTCGGCGATCGTCAGCTCGCGCAGCATCTCCTTGTGCTCGGTCAGCACCCGGTGCAGCTGGTCAAGGCAGCGGGCGCGGAACCCGGGGTCCGTTGCCCAGCTGGTGGTGTCGAACGCGCGCCGGGCGGCGGCGATCGCGGCCTGCGCGTCGGCGACCGACGCGTCCGGTGCGTGGTCAAGTACCTGCCCGGTGGCCGGGTTGATCGACGGGTAGGTACGGTCGGCCGTGACCAGCTTCCCGTCGATGAGCATGCGGTGCATCCACGTCTCCTTAGTCGCGCCGGCGCGAGGGGTTCCGTAAAAGTATAATCAGAGTACTATTCATCCTTGTAGTAATGAGTGTGCGCTAGCTTGTTGCATCCAGGCTCGTTGCATCCAGGAAGGGATACCCATGGGACGCGTCCAAGGCAAAGTGGCCTTCATCACCGGGGCCGGCCGCGGTCAGGGCCGCAGTCACGCAGTGCGGCTGGCGGAGGAGGGCGCGGACATCATCGCCGTCGACATCTGCCACGACGTCGACAGCCTCCCCTACCACCTGGCAAGCCCGGACGACCTGAAGGAGACCGCCCGCCTGATCGAGGCCCTGGACCGCCGGGTGGTCGCGGTGCAGGCCGACGTGCGCGAGCGGGCACAGCTCGTGGCGGCGATCGACCGCGGGATTGCGGAGCTGGGCAAGCTCGACATCGTGGTGGCCAACGCCGGCGTCATCGGTCAGAAGAGCAAAGAGCCGCTGCAGGCCTGGGCAGACGTATTCGACACCAACGGACTCGGCATCATCAACGCGATCCACGCGGCGCTGCCGCACCTGCAGGCGGGCGCCTCGATCATCGCGACCGGTTCCACCGCCGCCTTCATGCAGACGCTGCCGATGAGGGAGGTGGGTACCGACTCCGGCGGCATCGCATACATGGTGGCCAAGCGGATGGTGTCGAGCTTCGTGCATGACCTGGCCAGGGAGCTGGCCCCGCGGCAGATCCGGGCCAACGTCGTCCACCCCACGAACGTGAACACCGACATGATGCGCGTCGAGCCCATGTTCCGGTCCTTCCGGCCCGACCTGGAGCACCCGACCCTGGAGGACGCGTTGCCGGCCTACCGCGTGCAGCAGGCGATGCCGATCTCGTGGGTCGAGCCGGTGGACATCAGCAACGCAGTGCTGTTCCTCGCCTCGGACGAGGCCCGCTACGTGACCGGTGTGCAGCTGCGGGTGGACGCCGGCGGGTACCTCAAGTGGTACGACTACCACGCCTGACGGAAAGCGGGACGGCGCCGCGGTCAGCCGCGCCCGTTCGGAAGAAAAGAAGGGAAACCTGACGTGAAGGTACGCGTCGACCCCGAGCGGTGCCAGGGGCACACGCTCTGCTCCATGATCGCCCCCGCCCTGTTCACGCTGGACGAGGAGGACGGCCACTCCACCGCCATCGACGGCGAGGTACCGGCCGGCCTGGAGTCCAAGGCGGCCGAGGCGATCCGCTCGTGTCCGGAACAAGCCATCTCGGTCATCCCCTAACCGGGCAGGAGGCACCCGCATGACCACCGAACCCGTCGCAGGCGACGACGCCGAGCGGAAGAAGAACCGCTACCACTTCGACCGGCACACGCCCGAGTACCGGCAGCAGTTCGCCGACGTCACCGCGGAGATGCTGGACAAGTGCCCGGTCGCGTGGAGCGACACCTACGGCGGCCACTGGGTCGCGGCCGGCCACTCACAGGTGTTCGAGCTGGCCCGGTCGGCCGAGTACGTGTCGAACGACCACGACCCGGCCCGCGAGCGGCGGGGCTATAAGGGCATCTCGATCCCGTCCCCTGACGTGGGGTTCCGCGGCGGCTTCCTGGAGATGGACCCCCCCGAGCAGCGGCATTACCGGCAGCTGCTCAACCCGTACCTGTCGCCCGCCGCGGTGGCCCGGTGGACGCCGCTGGTGGACGAGATCGTGCGGGCCAGCCTGAACGAGAAGATCGAGTCCGGCAGGATCGACTTCGTCGACGACCTGGCCAACATCGTGCCGGCGGTCCTCACCCTGGGGATGCTCGGGATCCCGCTGAAGAACTGGGACATCTACGTCGAGCCGATCCACGCCTCGGTCTACACCTCGCCCAACTCGCCCGACATCGCACGCATCCAGGCCAGCAGGATCGCCATGCGCGACGACATGGCCGCCCAGCTCACGGGAATCAGGGCGAACCCACGGCCCGGCCTGATCAACGCGCTCGCGCATGCGGAGATCAACGGCACCGTGCCGCCGGACTTCGAGCTGCTCGGGGTGATCGCGCTGCTCATGGGGGGCGGGTTCGACACCACCACCGCCCTGACCTCGCGCGCCCTTGAGTGGCTGTCTGAGCACCCGGACGACCGGCAGCGGCTGTCGGCCGAGCGCGACACGCTGCTCGACTCGGCCACCGAGGAGTTCCTGCGCTACTTCACCCCGGCCCCCGGCGACGGGCGCACGATCTCCGCCGATTGCGTCATCGCCGGGCAGGAGTTCAAGGAGGGCGAGCGGCTCTGGCTGTCGTGGGCGATGTCCAACCGCGACCCGGCGGTCTTCCCCAACCCCAACGAGGTCGAGCTGGACCGTACCGGCAACCGGCACCACAGCTTCGGGCTCGGCATCCACCGCTGCATCGGGTCCAACGTGGCCCGCATGGTGTTCAAGCGGATGGTCACCGCGGTGCTCGACCGGATGCCCGATTACGTCTGCGACCCCGCGGGCGCCGAGCACTACCAGACGATCGGCATCATCCAGGGCATGAAGCACCTGCCCGCCACCTTCACCCCCGGCCCCCGGATCGGTGACGGGCTGGAGGAGACGATCGCCCGGATGCAGGTGCTGGTCGACGAGCAGCGGCTGGCCGAACCGGTCACCGCCCGCAAGGGCGCGGCCAGCGTCAAGTTAGCCGGCCCGCAGCGCCTTCCAGGTAGGCCTGCCAAGTAGCGGGACACACCCCCGACGCGGGCTAGCGCGTCGGGGGTGTTTCCGTATAAGGTCAGATCAGATAACTATTAATGACATGTTCTTAGGTTATCCGGTGCTGATCCGAGCTACCCGAGGAGCGGCCGATGGCGATCATGCCGATCGAGCGGGGCAAGGTACGCGAGTACGCGACGGCGACCGGTGCCGCCCGCCCGGCGTACCTGGACGACCCGAAGGCGCCGGTCCCGCCCACGTTCCTGGCCACCGTCGTGTTCTGGACGCCCATCGGCGAGACGCTGCGGTCAGCGGAGGTGCTTCAGGCCTGCGCCGACGCCGGGACGACGGCCGACCTGGGCAGCCTGCTCTCGCTCGAGCAGGAGTACGTCTACCACGGCCCGCCGCCGCGCGCGGGGGAGACGCTGACCACCGCCGAGCGGCTGAGCGACATCCGGGTCAAGCGGACCCGAGACGGCCGGGCCATGGTGGTCATCCGGTTCACCGTGGACTTCCGCGACGAGCGCGGCGAGCTGCGGGCCGAGTGCAACTACACGTCGGCCTACGTACAGCGCCCGGGCGAAGCGAAGGAGCGGCCGTGACCGGGCTTGCCCCCGGCGACCGGCTCCCCGAGCGGGTGTTCGGCCAGGTGACGCTGACCGACATCGTCCGCTACCAGGGCGCGAGCGGGGACATGAACCCGATCCACCACGACGACGAGTTCGCCCGGGCGGCCGGGTTCCCGGCCGCGATCAGTGTGGGCATGCTCGGCGCCGGCTGGCTGGCCGCCTACTGCACCGAGCACCTGGGCGAGGAGACCGTCCGGCGCTTCCGCACCCGGTTCTCCCAGGTCGTCTACCGCGGCGACCGGCTGACCGCCTCAGGCGAGGTGGTCCGGCTGTTTGATCGCGACGGGGAATCACGGGTGGAACTGGCCGTGCGGCTGCGGAAGGACGACGGGTCTGTCGTCATCGACGGTACCGCCGAGTTCGCCATGGCAACGTCGGCATGAGGAATAGAGGAACGGTGCGTACGGGAACCAATGAGCGCCCGGGACTTCCGGTCGCGCTGGTCATCGGCGGCGGCGGGATGGGCATGTCCACCGCCCGGCGACTCGGCCAATCCCACCGGGTGGTGCTGGCGAGTCAGTCGGCCGCGAAGAACGCCGTCCGGGAGGCGGCGCTACGCGAGGACGGCATCGACGCGGTCACGGTCCAGTTCGACGTCACCGACCCGGACTCGGTCGCGGAACTGGCGGGATTCGTGGCCGGAACGGGACCGCTGCGCACGCTGGCGCACGTGGCCGGGCTCTCCCCGTCGATGGGGGACTGGCACCGGATCTTCGGCGTGAACCTGATCGGGACCGCGCTGACGGAACGCGCCTGCCTGGAACTGGCCTCCCCCGGCACCGCGGCGGTGTTCGTCTCGTCGTCGGCGGGCCATCTGGCCGAGCCGCCGCCCCGCGAGGTCGCGGCCGTACTCGACGACCCGCTCACGCCGGGCTTCTTTGACCGGCTGAACGAGGTCATCCCGAAGGACGAGCAGACCCCGTTGCAGGCCTACCGGCTGTCGAAGTGGGCGCTCAACCGGATGTGCCGCCGCCGCGCCACCGCCTGGGGAGCCAAGGGTGCGCGGATCGTCTCCATGTCGCCGGGACCGATCGCCACCCCGATGGGCGCCAGGGAGCTGGAGGGGCCAAGCCGCGAGGTGAAGCTGAGGCTGATGGAGAAGCTCCCGATCGCGCGCGAGGGCACCATGGTCGAAACCGCCGACGCGATCGAGTTCCTGGCGTCCGACCGGGCCTCGTACATCACCGGCACGGACCTGCTGGTCGACGGCGGCATGGTGGCCGCCACA
>Ga0335073_10013975_pt1 | contig 11255 bp, 10 predicted proteins | sample Lox_Sample_22_FD_207093 | JGI IMG/M metagenome (GOLD analysis project Ga0335073, IMG submission 207093) | Soil microbial communities from Loxahatchee National Wildlife Refuge, Florida, United States - Lox_Sample_2.2 | ecosystem: Environmental > Terrestrial > Soil > Wetlands | place: USA... | reverse complement strand
CAGCGCTGACGGCTCGGGATAACGCGCGTGGCCGCGGTTTAGTAACAGCCCTGCCGGCGGTTGGCCCCCGCGGGAGATGCGCCGTTACCGCGGGGGCTGGTCAGGCTGCCGGGCTGGGTGGTGCTGCGGCGGCCTGGTCAAAAGGGGTCCGGCCGGCGTCTGTGACGCCGGCCGGGGATGTGGCTGGAAGGTGAGGGACGGGGGACGGCGCTGGGGTCATGCGGCCTTGCCCGGGGCCTGCCCGGCGGCCGGGATCGCGGTGACCTGCGGCCGGGCCTGACGCCGGGCGGCGAAGCCGGCCACCGAGCCGACCGCGGCCAGCCCGCCCAGCACGAACGCGACGATCGAGGCGATGAACATGATCTGGGAGACCTTCCACCAGCCGTAGGCGTTCAGCAGCATGCTGCGCAGCGTCGTGCCCTTGAACACCGTCGCGACCTGGCCGGCCAGCTTGGCGTTGTTCGGCTGCGCGATCGCCGCGGTCGACAGCTGCGAGTAGGTCTTGCCGCCGCCGATCTCGCTCAGGTGCACGGCGATGAAGTGGTCAGCGTAGGCCTCGGCCTGCTGGCCGGTCACCAGCTGCTGCCCGGCGTACTGGGAGACCGACGGGATCATGCTCGGCGTGATCTCGGTGCCGGCCTTGGGGTGCGCGAACGCGGCCGCGGGCGGGAAGTAGATCTGCTGCTCGGCCAGCTGGCTGTGCACGGTGTTGTGCACGTAAGCCGACCCCCAGACCAGCAGCCCGCCGGCTGCCAGCAAGACCACTGCCAGCGCAAGGCCTGCCCACCGGAAAGCTGAAATGCGGCGCATCTTCAGACGCCTCCTTTTTCTATCCGCCGGCCCCGGCATTCCCGGGATCCGGCTTTATCCGACACATCAAAGTTTTCCGCTCACACCCCCCGCCACATCACGGCTAAATGCCCCCACTTCACCCCGACCTTCGTCACCACCACAAAGGGACCAACCGCCCCAGCTATCCGATGGCCGAAGGTCCCGTCGACGCGGGCCCGATGGCCCCGCCCCCGGGCGGCCGCCTGGTGCAAACGTCGAAGGTGGCGGCGTGGCAGCAGCAGGGAGGCGGGGTCATGACAACCAGGACCGTTCACGAACAGGACCGGCGGCTGACCAGCGAGCAGGTGTGGCGGGCGATCGACCGTTCATCGTTCGCCGTGCTCAGCTACGTCACCCCGGCCGGGGAGCCCCGCTCCAGCGGCGTCGTGTACAAGACGAGCGGCCGGAGCCTCGTCGTCGCGGTCGAGCCCGGTAGCTGGAAGGCCCGGCACGTCGCAGCGGACGGCCGGGTCTCGGTGACCGTCCTGGTGCGCCGGGGCGGGATCTTGTCGCTGATGGCGCCCATTCCCCCGGCGACCATCAGCTTCCACGGGGCGGCGGTCGTGCATCAGGCCGGGTCGCCGGCGGCCCGCGGGCTGCTGGATGAGCTGGGGTCCCTCGTCCCCGTGGAGCGCTGGCCCACGGCGTGCGTCATCGAGATCACCCCGGTCGGCGCGTTCCGCACCTTCGGGATCGGCGTCTCGCTGCGGGCCATGCTCGACCCGTCCGCGGCCCAGGCACGCGTGCCGGTCACGCCGGGCGGGGACACCCAGTGAACGGGCCGCCCGCAGAGGCCGTGAGCGGGCACCTCGATGCCGCGCGCCGGGGTGACCGCATTCCATCCCGGTGTCGACCTCGCGCCGCTGTCCTTCGACAAGCGATCGGCGCACGAGGCCGACCGCAGGAGGTGAGCCCGGCTACTGCGGCGCCGCGTACACTTGCTGGCCGCCCACGTAGGTGAACCGAACGCCGGTGTGCGCGATCTGGTCGGGCGGGCCGTCGAACGGGTCGCGGTCCAGCACGACCAGGTCCGCCAGCATGCCCTCCTCGATCGCCCCGGTCTCGTCCAGGTGGTTCACGTACGCCGACCCGGCCGTGTAGGCGGCCAGCGCCTGGCCGAGGCGCAGGCTCTGCCCGGGCAGCAGCGGCTCCGCCCCGGTGCCCGGCAGGGTCCTGGTCACCGCGACGTGAACGGCCCGCAGCGGGTTCGCGCTGCTCACCGCCCAGTCGCTGCCGGCCGCGAGGCGGGCGCCGGAGCGCAGCAGGTCGCCGAACAGGTACTGCCGCGCGGCCCGCTCCGGCCCGATGAACGGGATCGTGAGCTCGTCCATCTGCGGCTCGTGCGCGGCCCACAGCGCCTGCACGTTGGCGGTCACGCCGAGGGCGGCGAACCTCGGGACGTCGTCGGGGTGCATCACCTGCAGGTGGGCGATGTGGTGCCGGTTGTCGTTCGCGCCGTTGGCCCGGCGCGCGGCCTCGGCCGCGTCGAGCGCCTCGCGGACCGCGCGGTCGCCGATCGCGTGCATGTGGACCTGGAACCCGGCGGCGTCCAGCAGCGTCACGTACTCGCGCAGCAGCGCCGCCTCGACGTGGGACAGGCCCCGGTTGCCGGTCTGGCAGCCGCAGGCGTCCAGGTAGGGCTCGATCATCCCGGCGGTGAAGCTCTCCGCGACGCCGTCTTGCATGATCTTGACGGTGTTGGCCCGGAACCGGCCGGCCTGGCCGCGCTCGCGGCGGGCCAGGATGTCCGGCAGCTGCTCCTGCCCCCGCCCGCGGTCCCACCAGAGCGCGCCCTGGACCCGCGCGGTGAGCGTGCCGGCCCCGGCGGCGGCCAGGTACACCGGCAGCGGGTCGACCGAGCCGAGATAGTCACCGACGATCGCGTCCTGCCACGCCGTGATGCCGCGCGCGTGCAGGTGTTCCTGGGCCAGTAGCAGGCCATCAACCCGTTCCTGCAACGTTATGACCGCAACATGACGACCCACCATGGTGGCGGCGCCTTCGTGGAGCGTCCCCTGCGGCGAGCCGTCATCCCTTCTCTCGATCCTCCCGTCGGGCGGGTCCGGGGTATCCCGGTCGATGCCGGCGATCCCGAGCGCGCGGGAACTGACCCAGGCGCCGTGGCCGTCGCGGTTGGTGAGGTAGGCGGGACGGCCGCCGGTGACCTGGTCCAGCGGCTCGCGGGCGGGCGTGCCGTGCTCGAACCACTCCATGCGCCAGCCGCTGCCCGCGATCCACTCCCTGTCCGGGTGGGCGGTCGCGTAGGCGCTGATCCGGGCCAGGGCCTCGTCCAGGGTGGCGGCGCCGATCAGGTTGCAGCCGATCATCGTCACGCCCGCGAACGCCGGGTGCACGTGCGCGTCCTGGAACCCGGGCAGCAGCGCCCGGCCGCGCAGGTCGATCACCTCGGTCCGGGCGCCCGCCAGGTCCTTGATGGCATCGTCGTCCGCGTCGCCGACGGCCACGATCCGCTCGCCGCGCACGGCGACCGCCGTGGCCGGCCGGCCGTTCCCCGCCCTGACCACCTCGCGCCGGGACGGGTCGGCGGTGTAGACCGCCCCGCCGGTGAAGACCACGTCAGCCCGCTCTCCCATGCGCTCTCCTCCGCGCTCGCCCGGTGGCACTCTAACGCCGGCGTGCAGGATGCGCGCGCCCTCACCGTCGGCCTGGAGGTGGCCGACCGTGGGCGGCTCGCGGGGGGGGTGAACCGTGGCCCGGTGATCTGGGGTGCGGTGATCCGGTCAGGACCTGACCGCGATCAGGACCACCCGGTTGACACAACGATTATCGGTATTTACGATTCTCGATAATAATGATATTCGATAAGCGAGGCTCCCGATGTCCGCATCTACCCTCAAGCCCGTCAAGCCGGGCAGCCGGCTGGGCCGGCTCGTCACCCCCGGCCGGCTCGCCACCGCGGTCACCTGGGTGTTCTGGCTCTTCACCGTCGGCACCGTGCTCCAGGCGATAGTTGCCCTGACCCGCACCGGAGCCCTGTTCGGCCCCGGCCTGCCCTCTCAGCCCGGTCAGCCGGCGCTCGTCTGGCTGGACATCGCGCCACCGCTGCTCCAGCACGCCGGCAGCGGGCTCATTCATTCCGGCCTGGCCCCGGGCGTGCATGCCGGCTGGAACGGCGCCCTCCTGGGCACCGCCCACCCCACCGCCGGGCAGGCCCTGGCCTTCACGCTCACCCTGCTGCCACCCGGCCTGCTCCGCATCGGCACGCTCTACCTGGCGATGCGGCTGGCCCGCACCGCCGCCCGCGACGGCGTCTACACCGAACGGGCCGCGCGGCTGGTGCTGATCCTCGGCTGGTGGCTGCTGGCCGGCGGCCTGGTCGCCACCGCGGCCCAGGGACTCACCCGGCTAAACCTGCTAACCCAGCTGGTCACCTGGCCCGTCAACTGGGCACACTGGCCCGACGCCTGGGGGGTGTCGTTGCCGGTCTTCTGGTTCGGGCTGGCCCTGATCATCTTCGCCCGCATCATGCGGGTCAGCGCCGGCATGCGCGCCGACCTCGAGGGGACGGTGTAGTGCCCCCCGCAGACCCCGACGGCCACGCCATCGACATCCACCTCGACCAGCTCCTGGCCGACCGGGGCATGACGCTGACCGAGCTCTCCGAACGGGTCGGCATCAGCCTGGTCAACCTGTCGATCCTGAAGAACGGCCGCGCCCGGGCCATCCGGTTTAGCACCCTGACCCGGCTCTGCCAGGCACTCGACTGCCAGCCAGGCGACCTGCTCAGCCATCACGGCGCAGACGGCCGGGCCGGACAGCAAGGCTCGGACGGCTGACCCGATCGTCGAGGGAACTGCGATGAGTAACGCCGCGGCCGCCGGTCTGACCGACGAGCGACCCTCATGCCCGTGGGAGGCGACAACCGTGCCTGATGACGACGAGGCTCAGATCCGCGACCTGCTGGCCGGCCTGGCGGCCGGGCACCATGCCAGGGACGCCGGGCAGATCGTGGCGGGCTATGCCCCGGACATCGTGCTGTACAGCCTGGCGCCGCCGCTACGATCCCGCCGCGGTGCCCTGCTGGAGATCGGCGGCCGCAGGGTTGACATGACCACCACTGATCAATACCTATCCCGTGGTGAGCTGACCAGCGTTCAAGGCCGGGTGCTCTGGGCCATCCGGGCCAGTGCGGGCGGCGTCAACCGGCACAGGCCAACCCAAGGACCGCCCGACCGAACCCGCCGGGAGACGCGGCACACCCATCGCCGCACGGGCCCGCGCCTGCGACGCAGATCGGGGCGATCGGCAGGCGGGTCAGTCCCAGCAGAGGCAGAAGGGGTGGCCGGCCGGGTCGAGGTAGACACGCCAGTTGTCGTCGGGGACGCCGGGCTGCTCCTGGGTCTTCGTCGCGCCCAGCGCCAGCACGGCCTGCTCGGCCACGTCGACGTCGTCGACCGTCACGTCGACGTGGAACTGCTGCGGCACCTTCGGGTCGGGCCAGGTCGGTGCCACGTAGTCGGGGGCGAGTTGGAACGACAGCTTCCCGCCGGGACCGGCGAGGTCGACCCATTCGTCGTCGGCGGAGGTCACTTCCCAGCCGAGCAGCTCACCGTAGAAGCGGGCGAGCGCATGCGGCTCGGGGCAGTCGAGCACGATCGTTCGCATCCGGGCGGTGCCTGCCAAGGAGTTGCTCCTTCCCTCCGGGTTAGTCGCGCAGCTCGCGGGCCTGACCGGCCATGACGCCCACCCAACCACGCCGCGCGCCCCGGACGCCACGCAGTTACCTGGCGCACGAAGGACCCGGCTGTTCCAGGGGTTGTGTGCTACGGCCGGGTGTCCGCTGTTGTCCGGGCCAGGGCAACGCGACGCGAGGCCCACGATCGACCCCACGACGGCGAGCCGGGTCCCTGCCCGGATAGACGCGACGACAAGGTAGATCGCGATCAGGATGAGCGCGAGCCCACGACCACGTGCGATCCGAGCAGGGCGCTGGAGAACAGCTTGAATCGGTCACGGCGTCGTCGACGTGCGCCATCGCGGCATTGGTCTCGTGCGCTCCGGCCGGCGGGCTCGGGTCCAGCGGATCGTCCTCGGTCTTGACCATCCCGCCCTGGCGGGCGTAGCGGTACGCGGCGAAGCTCTGGGCGACGAAGCGCCCGACGCCCGCCTCGGCGGCCACCGCGAGGAGGGCGTCGGTCCCCGCCGTGCGCAGCCGGTTGGTCTGGGCGAAGGGCTTGTCGAGCTTGCGGGAGAAGCCGCCGCCGGCGAGCGCCGTCGCCTCGTGGACGATCGCGTCCGGCTTGGCGTCGAGCACGGCCTGCCGGGTGGCGGCGGCGTCGAGCAGGTCGAGCTGCCGGATCGTGGCTCCGCGCCCGCGCAGGCGATCCGCCTCTTCTGATGACGACCGGTAGGTGCCCACCACGTCGTGCCCTCGCTCGATCAGCTGGGGCACCAGCCGCCGTCCGATCGCGCCGGTCGCCCCGGCGACAAAGACCCGCATGACCTTTCCCCTTCCTGCTCCCCGTCTCGGCACGCTCGGGCCGGGACCGTTGCGCTGTGTATGACACCCGGGGGCAGGCGCGTGTGACACTCCGCAGTTGAGGCGGCGTCACGTCACGGGCCGGCGGTGCCTCGCGGGACAGGTCCGGAGGGAGCCGGAGCGTTCAGAATAACGATCTTGATGTCTGGGACGGCTGGCCCCGGTCGGCCAGCGCCGACTCGTCGAGCCCGGCCAGATGGCAGGCGACCAGGCTGGTCGCCGTCCCGTCGGCGGCGGCGGGCAGGACCGGCACCGGCGTGGTGCGGCACTGCTCGGCGCGCTCGTCCCCGGCGGGAAGGGCGGCGTGCAGCGGGCAGCGCGGATGGAACCGGCAGCCCGCCGCGATGTTCGTCGGGTCGGGCGGCTCGCCCGCCAGCGCGCGGCCCGGCTGGTCGCGGCTCGCGTCCGGGAGCACGGAGATCAGCGCCCGGGTGTAGGGGTGGCGCGGGCGCAGCAGGACCTCGCTCACCGGGCCCGCCTCGACGATCCGTCCCAGGTACATGACCGCGACCCGGTCGGCGATGTTCCAGGCGACTCCCAGGTCGTGGCTGACGATGAGGGCCGCCAGCGACAGCTGGTCGCGCAGGCCGAGGATGAGCTTGAGGATCTCGCCGCGCACCGAGGCGTCCAGCGAGGACACCGGCTCGTCGGCGACGATCACCGAGGGCTCCAGCGCGAGCGCGCCGGCGATCACGACCCGCTGCTGCTGGCCGCCGGACAGCTCGTGCGGGTAGCGGCTGACGAACTGCGCGGGCGGCCGCAGCCCGGCCCTGGCCAGCACGTCGTGCACCCGGCCGGTCAGGCCGGCCCGCATGCCGTGCAGCCGCGGCCCCTCCGCGACCAGGTCGTAGACGTTCTGCTTGGGGTTCAGGGCGCCGGCCGGGTCCTGCAGCACCAGCTGGACGTGCCGGCGATGCTCGCGCAGCGCGCCGCCGGAGTAGCGCAGCGGCGCGCCCGCGTAGCGCACCTCGCCGCCGGTCGGCTCCGCCAGGCCGACCAGCGCGCGGGCCAGCGTGGACTTGCCGCAGCCGGACTCGCCGATCAGCGCGACGATCTCGCCGCGCCCGATCGTGAGGTTGACGTCGTCGACCGCGCGCGCCGGGCCGCGGCCGCGCCGGGCTGGGAAGACCACCCGCAGGCCGCGCGCCTCGAGCACCGGCTGGCCGGCGTTCGCGGGTTCGGCGGCCGGCCCGGCAGGCTCCGCACGGTCCCGGACCGCTTCGGCGGCGGGGTGCGCCTGCAGCCCGCCCGGCTCGCCCTCGAGGACCTTGATGCAGGCCGACAGGCGTTGCTCGCCGGCCGGCCACAGCTCGATCTCGTGGGTAAGGCAGTCCGCGACCGCTTCGGGGCAGCGCGGCGCGAACGGGCACCCGGTGATCTCCTCGCGCAGGTCGGGTGGCTCGCCGGGCAGCCCGGCCGGGGCCATCCGCGAGCCCGGGTCACCCATGCGCGGGAACGCGCGCGCCAGGATCCTGGTGTAGGGGTGACGGGACGAGCCGAGCACCTGGCGCGACGGCCCCAGCTCGGCGATGCGGCCCGCGTACATGACCGCCAGCCGGTCACAGGTCTCGGCGAGCACCGACAGGTCATGGCTGATCACGATCATGCTGATCTGGCGATCGCGGACGAGGCTGGTCATCAGGTCGAGGACCTGCGCCTGCACGATCACGTCCAGCGCGGTGGTCGGCTCGTCGGCGATGATCAGGTCGGGTTCGCACGCCAGCGCCATCGCGATCATCACGCGCTGGCGCTGCCCGCCGGACAGCTCGTGCGGGTAGCTCGCCCGGCGCGCCGACGGCACCCCGACGCTGTCGAGCAGGTCGGCGGCCCGGCGCTCGGCGACCCGCCGTCCGACCTTCTCGTGCAGCACGATCGGCTCGCAGATCTGCTCGCCGATGCTGCGCACCGGGTTCAGCGCGCTCATCGCGCCCTGGAACACCACCGACGCCTCGGCCCAGCGAACCGCGCGCAGCTTCTGCCAGCCAAGGCCGATGATGTTCTCGCCCTTGAACAAGATCTCGCCGCTCAGCCTCGCCGACGCCGGCAGCAGCCGCAGGAGGCTGAGCGCCACCGTGGTCTTGCCGCAGCCCGACTCGCCGGCCATGCCGAGGGTCTGGCCGGCGTCGAGGGTGAAATCGACGCCGCGCACCGCGCGCACGGCCTGGCCGCCGGAGCCGTAGGTCACCGAGAGACCGCGCACCTCGAGCAGCGGGGCCATCGCCGGCTACCTCCCCATCCGGGGATTGAGGATGTTCTCGACCGCGCGGCCGATCAGCGTGAAGCCGAGCACCACGATCAGGATCGCGATGCCGGGCGGCAGGATGTACCACCAGGCCCCCGCGCTGACCGCCCCCTGGAAGAACGCCTGGTTGATCATCGCGCCCCAGGACACGTCGGTCGGGTTGCCCAGCCCGAGGAACGTCAGCGTGGTCTCGGTCAGGATCGCCCCGGCGACCGTGAGCGTGGCCGAGACCAGGATGAACGGCGCCACGTTCGGCAGCACCTGGCGGACCATGAGCTGGTCGTCGCGAGCTCCGAGCGCCCTGGCCCGCTCGATGAACGGCCGCGCCTCGACCGCGAGGGTCTGCGCCCGGATCAGCCGTGCGGTGGCCGACCACGAGGTGACCGCGATCGCGATCGTGATCGACGTGTCGCCCTGGCCCAGAACCGCGGCGAGGGCGATGGCCAGCGGGAGCGTGGGCAGGGCGATGAACCAGTCGGTGACCGCCATCAGCACCTTCGACGTGAGGCCGCCGTAGTGCCCGGCGAGCAGCCCGATCGTGCTGCCGAGGATCATCGTGAGCGCGGTGGCGATCACGCCGATCGCCAGGGACGGCCTGGCGCCCCAGATCAGCAGCGGCAGGATCGAGCGGCCCGCGTAGTCGGTGCCGAGCGGGAAGCGGGCCGACGGGGGCGAGATCGGCTGCCCGGGCGCGTTGATCACGTCCAGGTCGCTGGCGTGGATGAACAGCGGGGCGGCGAGCGCGAGGACGGTGACCGCGACGAGGATGGCCAGGCCGGCCACGGCGGTCGGCCGCGTGGCGAACTCGCCGGCGAACCTGCGCAGCGCGATCAGCCGCGGCGGCGTCGCTTCCGGCGGTGCCGGCGCCTGCGTGGTCGCGGTCATGCCCGCCGCACCCTCGGGTCGAGGTAGCGGTACAGCAGGTCGGCGAGCAGGTTGAACACGATCACCGACGCGCTGAAGACGATGAACGTGCCCTCCAGCAGCGGCAGGTCGGGGATCTGCAGCGCCTGGTAGGTGAGGTAGCCGAGGCCCGGCCAGGAGTACACGGTCTCCACCGTGATCGCGCCGGTGATCATCGTTCCGACCTGCAGGAAGATCAGCGTCACCGACGGCAGCAGCGCGTTGGGCACCGCGTGCTTCCGGCGGACCTCGGCGTCGCGCAGGCCCTTGGCCCTTGCGGTGAGCAGGTACGGGGTGCCCATCTCGTCGACCATCGACGAGCGCATGATCATCTGGTATTGGGCGAAGCTCACCAGGACCAGGGTCAGGCAGGGCAGCACCAGGTGGTGCGCCACGTCCAGGATGTGCGCGGGGGTGAGGCCGCCCGGCGTTCCGGGCGTGGACATGCCGCCCGCGGGGAACAGCGACGGGATCGGACCGAACCCGGTGCTGAGCAGCACCAGCAGGATGATCCCCAGCCAGAACGTGGGCACCGACCAGAACGTGATGGCCGTGCCGGTCGAGACCCGGTCGAGCACGCGGCCGGGCCGCCAGCCGCTGTGGATGCCCAGCCACATGCCCAGCAGGATGGACACGATCGTGGAGGAGCCCATGAGCAGGATCGTCGGCCACAGCCGCTGGGCGACGAGCGTGGACACCGGCGTCTCGAACTGCCAGGAGTAGCCCAGATGGCCCTGCAGGGTGTTGGCCACGAAGTGGCCGAACCGCTCCCACACGGGCTGGTTCAGCCCGAGCTGCCTGATGAGGAACTGCATCTGCCTGGCGCTGGTCGCATGTCCCCTGGTCAGGGACTCGACCGGATCGGATGGCATCAGGCTGAAGATGACGAAGCCGAGCACCAGCAGCATGACGAAGCTGATCACCGCCGCGGCCAGCTTGCGGGTCAGGTAGTGGGCGAAGTCCCGGGCGCCGGAGGCCCCGCCTGACGGCGGGACCTCCAGCGCATCCAGGCTCTGCGCCGAGAGCGGCGCGGACGTGCTGCTCACGTGGTGCTACTCCCGCTCGCCCGCGCTGGCACGGCGGCGAACGAGGATGCCGCCGCCGGCCAGCACGGCCACCACCACGACCGCGATCACGATCCACAGCGCCGCGCTCGACGACGAGGACGCGTCGCCGGCCACCGGCGTGGCCATGCGCCAGTTGATGAACTCGTTCGGGATCGGGTAGAAGCCCTGGGCGTCCGGCTTGCCGTAGAAGTAGTTCTTGGCCACGCTCGTGCGCACGGCGCTGAGCCAGTCCGGGTAGTACAGGATCACGTCCACCGCGTTCTGGTAGAGGATCTGCTGCATCTGGTCGATCGTCGCCGCCCGCTGCGCGGTGCTGAACTCGGTGGCCTGCTGGGCGTAGAGCTTGTCGAAGGTCGGGTTGCAGAAGAACGCGTCGGTGTTCCCCGCGGTCGTGATGTTCGGCGGCAGGTCCCCGCAGGTCTGGATCGACAGCAGGTACGTCGGGTCCGGCAGCTGCGACCAGGTGTCGGACAGCATGTCCCAGTCGCCCTTGGGCAGGTCGGTGTTGAGCTGGTTGAAGCTCATGGCCTGCACGTTCACCTGGATCCCGATGGCCTTCAGCCATTCCACGATGTACGGGGCCATCGCGGCGTCGGGCGCCTCGTCGGAGTGGATGCCCAGGCGCAGCACGAGCGGCTGGTGCGTCTTCGGGTCGATCCGGACGCCGTTCGGCCCCATCGTGTATCCGGCGGAGGTGAGCAGCTGATTGGCC
>Ga0335073_10013974_pt1 | contig 11255 bp, 10 predicted proteins | sample Lox_Sample_22_FD_207093 | JGI IMG/M metagenome (GOLD analysis project Ga0335073, IMG submission 207093) | Soil microbial communities from Loxahatchee National Wildlife Refuge, Florida, United States - Lox_Sample_2.2 | ecosystem: Environmental > Terrestrial > Soil > Wetlands | place: USA... | reverse complement strand
GTGCACGGCGGCGTGCGGCCGTGGTGGCAGCAGGGTTCAAGCGACACGTACAGGGTGGCGCCGCAGAGATCCTGGCCCCCGGCCGCGGCGATTGCCTCGATCTCGGCGTGGGGCGAGCCGAGCGCCTGGTGAAAGCCCTCGCCGAGCACCTCGTCGTGGCGGCCGATGACCGCGCCGACGAGCGGATTCGGACTGACCCGCCCGCGGCCGCCCTCGGCCAGTTCGATCGCGCGAGCGAGATGGCGGCGATCGATGTCGGTGGGCGAGGACATGGCGGAACCCTGGAGAATAAGGGCAGTTGACGCACATGCGGCGGCGGTTCTCTGGCGCCCCTCTCGCTACCGTTGTCTGACCAGCCCCCGGGGCGTACCGCGCTCCATTACGCCGGAGTGCTCGTTTTAGAACTCAGGCCCGGCTCGTTTCCCATGAAGCTCATCATCCAAGTTCCCTGTTTCAACGAGGAGGACCAGCTTCCGCTGACACTCAGCCACCTCCCACGTCAGATCGCCGGGTTCGACACGGTCGAGTGGCTGATCATCGACGACGGGTCGACCGATCGCACGATCGAGGTGGCTAAGGAGAACGGCGTCGACCACATTGTCCGGCTGACGAACAACAAGGGCCTGGCGGCGGCCTTCCAAGCGGGGCTCGACGCCGGCCTGAAGCTGGGCGCCGACGTGATCGTCAACACCGACGCCGACAACCAGTACGAGGGGTCCGATATCCCGAAGCTGGTGGCGCCGATCCTCCGCGGCGAGGCCGACATGGTCATCGGCGACCGGCAGGTGGAGACGATCGCGCACTTCTCGGCGCCCAAGAAGCTGCTCCAGCGGCTCGGCTCGTGGGTCGTCCGCCACGCGTCCGCGACGGAGATCCCCGACACCACCTCCGGATTCCGGGCCTACAACCGCGAGGCGGCGCTGCAGGTGCAGGCGGTGTCGAAGTTCACGTACACGCTCGAGACGATCATCCAGGCCGGCCGCCTCCAGGTCGCGGTCGATCACGTCCCGATCCGGACCAACCCGAAGACGCGCGAGTCACGCCTGTTCCCATCGACCGCGGCGTACGTGCGCCGCAACGCGCTGTCGATCTTCCGCGTGTACTCCCAGTACCAGCCGCTCAGAGTGTTCTGGACCGGCGCGCTGATCCTCGGCGTGGCCGCGATTGCGATCTTCATCCACTTCCTCGTCTTCTTCGTCCAGCATCCCAATGCCGGGGCGCGCCACATCCAGGAGCTGATCGCGGGCGGCGTGCTGTTCAACGCGGCGATGCTGCTGGGAGCGCTCGGCGTGATCGGAGATCTGCTCGACGCGCAGCGGACGCTGTCCCAGCGGACCTTCGAGCGCGTCCGGCGGATCGAGCTCCAGCTCGGGGTCGAGCCGTCCCACTACGAGCGGGGCGCGCCGCCGGCCGAGACCAAGGAAGCCGGCGAGAGCGCGGCCGCGAAGACGCCGCCGGCGAGCAACGGCCAGACCGGCACGGAGGCCCCGGACCGCAGGGCGCTCGGGGTATGAGTCGTACTCCCGAGGTCGCCCCGGCCGGTGGCGATCCCATCGACGTCCCGACCGGCAACACGTTCGACAAGTACGGCTCGACGAACCCGGTCGTGCGTCGCCTGATGTCGGGGTTCGAGGGCACGCTGGCGCGGCTGTTCACGCGCGCCGCGCCCGAGTCGGTGCTCGACGTGGGATGTGGCGAGGGGGTGCTGACGTACAAATGGGCGCAGGCGCTTGGCGACGGGCCGGTGCTCGGAATCGACCTGGCCGACCCGAAGCTCGAGACGGAGTGGAGCACGCGAGCGCACCCGAACCTCGAATTCCGGGCGATGGGAGCCGAGGAGCTCCAGGATCTGCCGTTCCCGGACGGATCGTTCGATCTGGCGGCCGCGATCGAGGTGCTCGAGCACGTGCCCGACCCCGAACAGACCCTTGCGGAGATGGCGCGCGTGGCCTCGCGCCACCTGCTCGTGTCGGTCCCGCGCGAGCCGCTGTGGCGCGCTCTGAACGTTGCCCGCGGCGCGTACGTGCGCGATCTTGGCAACACCCCCGGGCACGTCAACCACTGGTCGAAGCGGAGCTTCGTGGAGATGGTCGGCAGCCACGGCGAGGTGATCGAGGCGCGGTCGCCGTTCCCGTGGACGATGCTGCTGGTACGCGTCCGATGACGCCGCCGCCCGAGAACACGACGACCGTTCCTGCGCCCCCGGCGACGAACGGGAAGGGCACCGCGTCGCCGAACGGCGCTTCCGAGGAGCCGTCCCAGCCGTCTTACGCCTCGGGCGCTCGGATCCTGTCGGTCGGGATCGCCTCGACCGGCATCTTCACGTTCCTTTACCTCGCCGTAGCGAGCCACGAGCTCGACCCGGCCTCGTACAGCCGGATCTCGCTGTGCTGGGCGATCATGTTCGTGATCCTGTCGGTGATCTACCGGCCGATCGAGCAGCTGCTGTCGCGGACGATCGCCGACCGCCGGGCCCGGGGGCTCCACGGCCATCCGCTCCGGATCCCCGCACTGATCCAGTTCAGCTTCGCGACGCTGTTCCTGATCGTGGCGCTGGCGCTGCGACCGCAGATCGAGCAGGGGGTCTTCGACGGCTCGAGCGCGCTCTACTGGATCCTCGTGATCGGCGTGCTCGCGTATGCCGCCAGCTACTTCGCGCGCGGGTGGCTGGCCGGCCACCAGCGGTTCGCGCTGTACGGCGGCCTCGTGTTCCTGGAATCGACCTCGCGGTTCATGTTCGCGCTCGCGGTCGCGGTCGGGATCGCGTCCGGTCAGGCGGCGGTCGGACTCGGCATGGCGGTGGCGCCGTTCGCGTCGCTGTGCGTGATCCCGTTCGCGTTCTCCCGCCTTCGTGTCGAAGCTCCCGCCGGTGTCCCGGTCGCCGACGCGGCGGGCGAGGGTCCCGCCCACGCCGAAATCGAGGAGGCCGCCGCCGACCTCAGCCTCAAGCGGGGGAGCGGATTCGCGGTCTCGGTCGTCGGGATCATGCTCGCCGAGCAGACGCTGATGAACGCCGGCGTGCTGATCGTCGCGGCAAACGCCGGGAGCAAGGCGGGCCTCACGGTCGGAATCACGGGGTTCGTGTTCAACGTGATGTTGATCGTGCGAGCGCCGCTGCAGCTGTTCCAGGCGATCCAGACGTCGATCCTGCCCCACCTCGCGAGCCTCGAAGCCCGCGAGTCCGCGGCGGAGTTTCACCAGGCGATCAAGACCACGATCAAGGTGATCGCGGCGTTCGCCGGCGCGGTGGCGATCGGGCTGCTCGCGATCGGACCGTTCGTGATGACCGCGCTGCTCGGCGACAAGGGCTTCCACTACGGCCGCGTCGGTCTCGCGCTGGTCGGGATCGGCATGGGCCTCCACCTCACCGCCGGCACGCTCAACCAGGCCGCGCTGGCCCGCGGCCGCGCCCCGCTGGCGGCGATCGCGTGGCTGACCTCGGCGGCGCTGTTCGTCGCGTTCATGCTCTCGGAGGCGATCAGCAACGAGGTGACCCGGGTCGAGGTCTCCTACTTCACGGCCGCGCTGATCCTGTGCGGTTTGCTGTGGGCGGTCTACCGGCGCGGGTCGGCCGCGCCGGCGGGGGCCGGCCGGTCCACCGCCGGCGCCTGACGATCAACCGTTGCTGAGGCTCTTGCAGGCGGCCTGACTGGCCGCCGCCTTCTCGAGATCGGGGTTGGTGAGCCCGCTCGAGTCGATGTTGTTGAGCGACCCGCGGACGCTCGCGCCGAGCGCCTGCGCCGCTGTCTTGAACGCGGTAGGTGAGCCGGTCGGCAGCGAGTTCGACCTGGTCAGCGCGACGCGCATCGCGTCGCGGAGCTCCGTGAACGCCTTCACGACCGTCCCCGCCACGGTCTTGCCGTTGGAGATGTCGGGGGTGCCGGCGGACTGGATCTTGGACAGCGCGTTGGCCGAGTCCTGCTCGACCGCGGTCAGGAAGCCTTGAAGCGTCTTCTTGGCCTCGGTGGCGTTCGCCGCGGTCGTGTTGTTGAGCGCGCTGCTTCGGGTCACGACGTCCTTCTCTAGCGGCGAGATCGCCGAGCACACGGAGGCCACGTAGTGGCTCGCGCTGACCTTCGAAGAGTCGCTCGATCCGCACCCGGCGCACACGGCCAGGGCGAGCAGCACGGCAAGAGCTGACCGAAGACTCCCAAACCGCATCATGGTCAGGCTAGCGGCGGATCGGACTTAGTGCGGCGCGGGATCGATCCGTCACGCGATGCCCGCCGCCGCGGCGATCGCCGCGTACGCGGCGGCCGGGTCGCTCGAGCCGAACACCGCGGAACCGGTCACGAGCAGGTTCGCGCCGGCCTCGATGCACGCCCGGGCGGTGCCCTCGTGGACGCCCCCGTCGACCTCGAGCGCGACGTGATCGTGGAGTGCGCCGCGCATCCGCGCGAGCTTGTCGAGCGACCACGGGATGAACTGCTGGTTGCCCCATCCCGGGTTGACGCTCATGCACAGGGCCATGTCGAGCAGTTCGTGCGAGATCTCCTCGAGGCTGTCGGCCGGAGTGCCGGGATTGATCGCCGCGCTGGCGGTGCACCCCGCCTCGCGAATCGCGTTCAGCGTGTAGTGGAGGTGCGGCGTGGCCTCGACGTGGATCGTGATGCTGTCGGCACCCGCCTTCGCGATGTCGCCGACGTAGCGCTCGGGGCGCTCGATCATCAGATGGACGTCGAGGATTCCGCCGGCGCCGTGAACGCGCTCGGCGAGCGCGTCGACGATGATCGCGCCGAACGTGATCGGGGGGACGAAGTGACCGTCCATGACGTCGACGTGGATGACCTTGGCCCCGGCCGCGAGCACCTCTTCGACCTGCTCGCCGAGGCGGGCGAAGTCAGCGGACAGGATCGACGGGGCGATCCGGCGCCCGCGGAGCAGGAGCAGGGTCGCGGTCGCGCGCTCGTCGGCCTGCGTGGCCATGTCTCAGACCGCCCGGAGCATGCTGCCGTGACAGTGGTTGCACGCCACGACGGCCGTGCTCGACATGCGCACGATCGTCGAGTGCTCGCCGCAATTCGGGCACACGGACACGAGCTCGTAGCGCTGCAGGCAATAGACGCATCGATAGCGCCCGGGTGCCGCGGTCGGGCGTAACCAGGGCTCACCGCACCCCGGGCACTCCGGACCGAGCTTTGGCATCGGATCGGTCACGGTAGCCACACAGGTTAACGGGCGGTTCGGGTGGCTCAACCCGGTCGTCCTTTCACGCTGCCGAGGCACGGCATAGGCGGGCGATGAAGAACCCATCGGTTCCGTCGCGGTGGGGCAGCAGCCGGACGTGCTCTTCGAGCCTGAAATCGCCGTGCTCGCGCAGGAATCCCGCGATCACGTCTTGGCTCTCGGCGCGCGAGATCGTGCAGACCGAGTAAACGAGCGTCCCGCCCGGAGCGAGCGCCGCCGCTCCGGCGTCGAGGATCCGGCCCTGGAGCGCGGCGAGCTCGCCGATTGCGTCGGGGCGTGCCCGCCAGCGCAGATCCGGCCGGGATTGGAGCGTGCCGAGACCGCTGCACGGGGGATCGACCAGAATTCTGTCGAATGGTCCGTCGGAGCGCCGGGCTGCGGCGTCACCGACTTCGACACGCACGCAGGAGGCTTTCATCCGCGCCACCGTCCGCTCAAGCGCTCGGGCGCGCCCCGGGTGGCGCTCGACCGCCACGACCTCGCCGGCATCGTCCATCAGCGCCGCCAGATGCGTGGTTTTGCCACCGGGGGCCGCGCACAGATCGAGCACTCGCTCCCCCGGCCTCGGTCCGAGCATCCGCGAGACGAGCATCGACGCGCGCGATTGTGGCTGCACCGCGCCGGACCGCCACAGCTCTGAGCCCTGGACGTCGAACGGGCCCTCGAGCACGAGGCCTTCGGGCAGACCGGGGGCGGCGCGGCTCGGAACCGGCAGTTCCGCCACCACCTGAGCGACCGGGGCAACGAGCGAATTGGCCCGCAGCGCGGACTCGGCCGGCTCGTTGACCACGCGCAGGAGTGCGCGGGTCTCGTCGGGGCCGAGCTCACTCCACCACCGGCTCACGATCCACTCTGGGACGGAGTGACGGATCGCCGCAGACTGGGTCGTGTCGTCGTCGAGGTCCTCCAGCATCGCCGCGCCCTCGCGAGTCGCGCGCCTCAGCACGGCGTTGACCAGACCCACCGCGTGGGGGCGCGCCTGCTTGACCAGTTCGACGGTCTCGCTAACCGCGGCATGCTCGGCCGTTCCACCGAGATACAGCAGCTCGAACAGCCCCAGCCTGAGCGCCGCGAGTACGGGCGGGTCGAGCCGATGCAGCGGACGGTCGGTCAGCCGCGCCGCCACGTGATCGAGCGTGGCCCGCCGCTGGACGGTGCCGTAGGCCAGCGCCATCGCCAGCGCGCGGTCGCGCGGCTCGAGCCCGTCCGCCTCGGCGGCGAGCGCACGATCGGCGTAGGCGTCCTGCTCGAACACGCGTCGGACCACGCGGAACGCGCAGGCTCGTGCGGGCGACACGCGGATCTGGGTTCTGGTCGTCGGCAATTCACTACCTCCGGTGGCCGCGCAGGTAGTCCTCGCCGCTCATCGGGCGGCCGCCGGGCGGCTGCACCTCGAGCAGCTCGAGCGCGCCGTCGGCCGTGCCGAGCACCGGAACGGGCCCGTCGAAGGAGAGCTTGCCCTGGGGCGGGCCGGTGCCTCCTGCGACGCGCGCCGCCCTCACTCCGAGCCGGGATCCGTCACCGAGCACCACGTGCGCCCCGATGTGCGGCATCAGCGCCCGAACCACCCGCTCGAGCTCCGCCGCCGGCCGCGACGGATCGAGCTCGCGGTCCTCCGCGGTTATCTTGGCGGCGTAGGTGACGAGCGCCTCGTCCTGCGGGACGCACGGGGGCCGCTCGTCAAGCGTTCTCACAAGGAGGTCGGCACCCAGGGTTTCGAGCCGAACCGCGAGCGAGCCGTACGTGTCCTCGGAGCCGATTGGCTCGGTCGCCTGGCCGCACACCGGCCCGTCGTCGAACCCCGCGCCGACGCGCATGATCGACACGCCGGTGACCTCGTCGCCGCTCATGATCGCCCGCTCGATCGGAGCGGCGCCGCGCCACCGGGGCAGCAGCGACGGATGGACGTTGAGCATCTCCCAGCGGGACAGGAGCGGCTCGGTGATCAGCGCGCCGAACGCGCACACCAACACCACGTCCGGGCGCGCCCGCGCGATCGTGTCGACGGCCTCGGGAGCGTTGACAGACGCCGGCTGGTCGAGCGCGATCCCGAGCTCGCGCGCGGCGTCGGCGACCGGCGGCGGCGACAGCTTGCGGCCGCGTCCGCGCGGGCGATCAGGACGCGTCACGACCAGCTCCGGGCGATGCGATGACGCCGCCAGCTGCCGCAGGACGGTGGCGGCAAAGTCGGAGGTTCCGAGATAGACCGTGCGCATGCCGCCGGGATCAGCGGTCTCGTGACGTGGGCGGCTACGCGGCCTGCTCGGCCTCGCGCAGAAGGCGCATGGCCTCCTTGCGCTGGTCCCGACTGGTGCGGTCGAGGATCAACACGCCGTCGAGGTGGTCGATCTCGTGTTGGATCACGCGGGCCTCGAGTCCGGAGGCCTCGATCACGATCGGCTCGCCGTGCTCGTCCAGCGCGCGCACGCGGACGTGGATCGGGCGGTCGACGTCGACGAGTACGCGCGGGAGGCTCAGGCACCCCTCCTCCATCGACTCGGTCTCGCGGCCGGACCACTCGATCTCGGGATTGATCAGTGCCGCGAGCTGGGCGTCGTGCGCGATCTTGTACACGAGCAGCCGGTGGACGACGCCGACTTGCGTGGCCGCCAGCCCCACTCCGATCGCGTCGTCCATGAGGTCGCCCATGCGCTGAATCTCCTCGCGTAGGGCGTCGTCGAACCGCTCGATCGGGCGCGCCTTGGTGCGCAGCACCGGATCGCCGAACTGCCGGATCTGAGCGAGCGCGGCCTTCCGACGAGCCGCAGTCTCGGGATCGAGCTCGGCCTCCCTGGGCTCGGCGCCGGCGCCGGCCTCGACGTCCTCTTCGAGCGCGGTCTCGGCAGTGGTCTCAGTGGTCGAATCGGACACGGAATGAGCTTAGTGCGTCGGCGCGGTCCGGGCCCACTTCACTCACTGCGGGTCGACGTCGACGCTGACGCTCACGCCTCGTCGCACGGCGTCGGCCGCGCACTCATCGACAGCGGCGCCGACGGCGCGCACGGCCGCCTCTCGCTCTGTGCACTTGATCACGAGCTGACTGCGCGACCTGCCACGCAGCCTGAACAGCGGCGCCGGCCCGAGCACGATCTGCCCCGACGGCGCGATCAGACTGTGCAGGCGCCTCGCTACCACCACCGCCTCCGGCGCCTCGGACGCCGAGCAGACGATCCGGATCAGCGACCCGTGCGGCGGATAGCCGAGCGCCTTGCGCCGACGGAGCTCCTGTTCGAGGAAGCCGTCGGAGTCGTGGTGCGCCGCGAATGCAATCGATTCGGCGGACGGAGCCAGCGTTTGCGCGAGCACGCGCCCACCGTCTCCGCTGCGGCCCACCCGGCCGGCGAGCTGTGTGATCAGCGCGAACGTCCGCTCCTCGGCCCGGAAGTCCGGGAACCGCAGCGTCTGGTCGGCATCGAGGACGACCCCCAGCGCCACGTCGGCGAAATCGTGGCCCTTGGCGACCATCTGGGTCCCGACCAGCACGCCGGCGCGGGTGGCCTCGAACGCCGCGAGCGTCCGAGCCAGGCGGTCCTTGCCCGCCGCGGCGTCGGCGTCGAGGCGGAACACCGGGAGCTCGGACCCGAACGCCTCGCGCAGCTCCTGCTCGACGCTCTCGGTCCCGGCGCCGTGGCGAGCGACCGCGACCGAACCGCACGCGTCGCACCGGCTCGGCGCCCGCCGGCGGTGGCCACAGTGGTGACATGCGAGCTGGCCCGACGCCCGGTGCAGCACGAGCGCGACCTCGCAGTTCGGGCACATCCACACATGTCCGCAACCGCGGCACGAGAGGAAGTTCGACCAACCCCGCCGGTTGAGCAGGACGATCGCCTTGCCGCCCGCGGTGCGCACGTCGGCCAGCGCCATCCGGGTCCGCGGATGTAGCGGATGGTGGACGCCTCGCATGTCGAGCACCTCGACCCCCGGCAGCGCCCGCCCGTCGACCCGGCGCGGCAGCCGCAGGCGGGCGAGGGCGACGACGCTCTCCGGGCGCGGGGTCGCGCTGCCCGCGAGGACCACCGCGCCGTGCTGCTCGGCCCGGCGGAGCGCGACCGTCCGGGCGTCATAACGCGGGTCTCCCTCGTGCTTGTAGGACGCGTCGTGCTCCTCATCGACGACGATCAGGCCGATGTCAGCCAGCGGCGCGAACACCGCCGAACGAGGCCCGACGCACACGCGCGCCTCCCCCGAGCGCAGGCGAAGCCATTCGTCGTGTCGCTCGCCCTGCCCGAGCCCGGAATGCAGCACCGCGACCACGTCGCCGAACCGTGCCTGGAACCGTCCGACGGTCTGCGGCGTCAGCGCGATCTCCGGAACGAGGACGATCGCACCGCGACCGGCCGCAAGCGCCGCCTCGACGGCACGCAGGTACACCTCGGTCTTGCCCGAGCCGGTCACGCCGTGCAGCAGGAAGCGCCCGTCGCGGGCATCTAGCCCTCCGAGGACTGTGTCGAGCGAGGCCCGCTGCTCGGGCGTCAGCGCGGGCGCGCCGTCGAGCCGACGTCCGATCGCCACCGAGGCCGGCCGGCGCGCCTGGGCGCGCGAATCGAGCTCCACCAGACCGCGGCCTTCGAGCCGCCTGAGCATGGGAGTTCCGAGCGTCGCCGCCACCGTCGGCCCGTCGCGCCGGAGCACCTCGAGCGCGACCCGCTGGCGGTCGGTCAGCGGAGCGCCTCCGTCGAGCGCGTCGACGCCGGCATCGGTGAGCTCGGCGACCAGCACTCGCTTGCGCGTCACCCCGCCGACGGTCCCGGGCGGCAGCACGAGCGTCAGCGCCCTCGCCGGGGTGGAGCAGTACTCGCGGGCGATCCAGCCGGCGAGCTCGACCAGGTCGGCCGGCACGCCCGGAGGCAGCACCGCGTCGGGCTCGGCGAGGCGGTCCGGCGCCAGCTCGGATTCGGTGGCCAACTCGAGCACGACCCCGAGGGCCTTGCGCTTGCCGAACGGCACCCGTAGGACCGTGCCTACGCCCACGTCGGCCTGCTCGGGGCGCAACCGGTAGTCGAACGGTCCGCGGACTGCCCTGGTGAGGGTGAGCGGCTCAACCCGGGCGATAAGGCCCGGCCTGCATGGGAAGTTGGCTTGCATCGGAGGATCGGAGGGTAAAGTCCGACGAGGATGACGGCCGATAGTCCCGCCAAAACCACGCGGGAGCCGGTTCCCGGCCGTGGCGATCGCGCCGAGCTGGGCCTTCCCGCACCCACGATCCTGTCGATGTGCGATCAGCTCCTGGGCGAGGTGGGTCGCCGGCACCACATGTTCACGTGGCTGCGTGCCCCCAGCGCCGGCACGGGCGATTGGCTCGCGGTCGACTCTTACTATCCGCGGGCGCGGCTCGTCGTCATGTGCCGCTCACGCCCGGGGCCGTACGACGCGCTCTACAGAGAGCAGGTGCCCGCGCACGGGCTCGGCCTGCTGACGTTCGATCCGGCGGCGCTCGGGAACGACCGCGAGGCGGTCGGCAAGACGCTCGCGGCGAAGTTCTTCGAACTCGAACAGGCGTCAAAGGGCCGCGGGGGCCGGACGCCGAGAACGGCCGACCCCCCAACGCCGGCACCGTCGAGGGAGACCCCTCGCAAAAGCACTCGCGAGACGGCTCGCGAGAGCGTGGGTCCCGCCGAACGACCCGCGCCGCGGTGGACCCCGGTCAAGGTCGAGCGCACCCCCGTTCCGCGGGGGTTCATCCAGGCCCTCGGAGTGCTCGCGGGTCTCGCGTTTGCGGCGCTGCTGATCGCCGAGATCTACCTTGCCGTGATCGTGGTCGCCTTCCACGGCGGCAAGCTCGTGCTCGGGCTCGCGATCCTGATCGAGGCGCTCTCGCGGGTGGGCGGCACCGTTGCCGCCGAGCGAGCCGAACGGCGCGGTTGGGCGTGCGCATGCGCGATCTTCGGAGCGCCGGTCGTGGCGTGGATCTCATTGGTTCCGCGAACGGGCCGGATCACGACCGAGCCCGCGCCGCTCGCCGGGCTGCTCGCGCTGCTCGCCGGCGTGGTCGCGCTGGTGGGCCTTATTACCGGGACCTGAGATCCGGCCGCTACCCTGGCGCGCGTGAATCCCGAGCCCGGTGAGCA
>Ga0335073_10013973_pt1 | contig 11255 bp, 10 predicted proteins | sample Lox_Sample_22_FD_207093 | JGI IMG/M metagenome (GOLD analysis project Ga0335073, IMG submission 207093) | Soil microbial communities from Loxahatchee National Wildlife Refuge, Florida, United States - Lox_Sample_2.2 | ecosystem: Environmental > Terrestrial > Soil > Wetlands | place: USA... | reverse complement strand
CGGGAATCGTTTCAAGAAGCTAAGAAGAAAAGGAGGATTCTGAGCGTCGGCTCCCCTCTGCGCCTTCTTTTTCGAGGCCGTGTCCGAATAGCGCTTGCGCCTTTGCAGTACTTTATCGACAGCGACGCGTCCATCGCTTCACCCGGCGATCGTCAAAATGTTTTTCGGCGAATCCGGCATCACTGATACCAACACCGAGAAAAAAAACCGGGAGGCAACTTCGCCTCCCGGCTTTGTCTTATCGCAGGTTCTGCAGATTCACCAACGGATTTATGAGGGCCGCTATCTTTTGTCTTTATCCTTATCCTTGTTCTTGTCCTTGTGAATTTCCTTGCTCGTCTTGTTCTGCTCTTTATTCACTTGTTTCTTTTCCTTGGCAGTGAGCTTGCCGCCGTTGGCCTCGCGGTCGTCCTTAACCTGCTGGTTGATGTGCTGCTCCTGCCTTTCGACCCTGGCCGTCTCGCCCGCATTCATTTTGCCGCTGGCTACGCCGTTGGCGATGCGTTCCTGCTGGTTGTGCGCGCGTTCTCCGACTCTGCTCATCGCCGGATTCGCCGGGTGCCCGTGATTCTCTGACGCGAAATTCGACCTATCCATGCTGGCCGTGTGCTCATGGGACATCTGTTCGGACGTCGGTTGGACGTGCGGTTCAGTGGCATACGCCCGCTCCTGAGCCGTCGGTGCCGCAACAACTCCACCAGGGCCGTTGAAGCTCACTCGGGCGCCCACGCTGGCGTTGACGACGACCGACCTGTCGACAAACGTGCTGTGCACCACCGTGGTGTCGACATTGACCACCGCGGTGTTATACGCGAAGCGTCCGCCGCGCCATTCGCCGCCCACGAATCCTGCTCCTCCATAACCGAATCCGTAATTCACGCCGCCGTAGAATCCCACGTGAGGTCCCCAATATCCCGCGTGAAATCCATAAACGCCTCCCACGAAGCCCCAGTAACCGGGAGTCCACAGCAAACCTGGGCTAGGCGGAGCCACCCAAACACCGGGTACCCAATAGTAGCCAGCGTCGCCATAAGCCCAATAACCTGGCGTCCAGAGATAACCCTCTGTTGGGCACGGAGGCTGAACATACACTGGCAACGCCGGGGGTGCGATGCGCACCGAGATGCCCACCACGAGCTGTGCCGAAGCGGTAGAAGCCAAAAGCGCAAGCCCTAACGGCATGCAAAGAGCAAGAATTAGTGTTCGAATAAACGTTCGCTTAACCATTGCAAAACCCTCCCTTGCTCAACTTTTCTGTTGAGCCTCAGCTTTCAATTTGTAGCTGCGGATCGAAAATTCTACTGGGCACGACCCTTACCGCTTCTAACACCGGAACCCCAAGAACGTTGCGAGCCGTTTGGAATAAGAACTGGGTACAGGTAACTTCCTATATGGGGAGTATACGGTCGACGGAAAAGGCGGAAATCCTCATCGGTAAAAGTACTCCCCGAATCGGTTAACATCCTTGTACCCTCCTCATAATAGGAGGCTTCCCAAAACTGCGAGACGCCCTGCTCCCCATGAAACCCGCCCTTGCTAACACTCCGGCAAGCGACCCTCCGAAAACTCCTGACCTGCGGGGATTCCAGATATTCCTCCCATTGATCTAGTAGTCGTTGCCACTTCAACGCCAACTGTGTTCAGCAGCTCTGAAGCCAGTTCGGCAGAAAAGTTCGGTAGAAACGTTCGCCACCACCGGCTGCTCCTTTCTTTTGCGGTCGTCTATGTCTCTTGGGGAACAGTTTGGTCAGCCTAGATGTCCTCACTCGCTCCTAAATGTACGCTGGCTCAAGTTCCCGGGGATTGGCCCTCTGAAGGCGGCATCGCCGTGCCTTTAACTCTTGAACCTTGAACGCTCCAGCCCGCTGCGGACAGGCCGTCCGCTGTTAGCTGTGAGCTGTCAGTTGTGAGCTCTCGGTTGTCAACTCACACACGGGAGACAGACCACGGAACACGAATTCAGGATGGTAGGATGTTGTCGCATGCCATGACCACCGCCAAGACCACCTACGTCCCAGCTCTAGTCGTCGGCGCCGGCATCTCTGGCCTAGTTTGCGCCTACGCCCTGCGGAAGTCCGGCATCGACGCCCACATCATCGAAGCCTCGCCCCGCCCAGGCGGCATGATCCGTTCCGAGCGCCGCGACGGCTACCTCCTCGAACTCGGCCCGCAGAGCTTCACCAGCACGCCGCAACTCGCCGATCTCTGCCGCGACCTCGGCCTTGAAAATGAGATGGTAACTGCCCCGCCTCGCGCTCCTCGTTTCCTCCTCATCGAGGGCCAGCTAAAACCAGCTCCTCTCAGGCCAACCACTTTCTTCGCCTCTTCCCTGTTCGGCATACGCACAAAAGCAAGCGTCATTCGCGATCTTTTCGGCCATAGCACTCCTCCCGATGCCGACGAATCTGTCGCCGCCTTCATCCGCCGCAAGTTCTCCTCAGAGCTACTTTACAAGCTAGCTGGCCCTTTCGTTTCCGGCATCTACGCCGGTGATCCAGAGAAACTCAGCCTCCGCGCGTCCTTTCCGCAACTCTATGAAGCCGAGCGCACTGCCGGCAGCGTCATCCGCGGCATGCTCCGCGCCGCCAAATTCAAATCCAAACCCCGGCACAAGCCCACTCTTCAATCCTTCCGCGAAGGCAACGAAACTCTGGTCAGCGCGTTAGCCGCCAGCCTCGGCCCCGCTCTCCGCACCGAAGTTTCCGTGACCGAAATTCGCCTTTCCAAAACAGAACACGCAACCAAGTACGAACTCACGCTTGCAGCTAACGGCTCGACACAACAGATCAGCACGGCTAATGTAATCCTTGCCACGCCGACTCAAACTGCCGCAAATCTGCTCCGCGTCCTCCACCCCGAATGTGCACCCTCTCTAGCGTCCATCGAATACGCCCCAATCACGGTTGTTTCCCTCGGCTATCCAAAATCCGTCGTTAGCCACTCACTCGAAGGCTTCGGCTTCCTGATTCCCCGCTCCGAAGGACTTCGCACACTAGGCACCGTCTGGAACTCGTCGCTTTTCCCCAACCGCGCCCCCGACGGCCACGCCTTGCTCACCAGCTTCATTGGCGGCACCACCGACCCTCAGGTCGTGGCACTCTCCCCCGACGAACTCGCCTCCCTCGTCCACAAAGAAATCGCGCCGCTCCTCCAAATCAGTCAAACGCCGACCTTTTCCAATGTTGCGATTTATCCCCGCGCCCTACCTCAATACAATTTGGGCCATTCGCAGCGTATCGCCGCTATTCAAAAATTAAGTTCTGAGCCCCCTGGTCTCTGGCTCGTCGGAAACTATCTGCGTGGGCCGGCCATCGGCGCGTGCATCGAAGAAGCCCAATCCGTCTCAGTCGAAATCCGCTCTCGAGCTTCGCGATGAGTTGAGAGCGGACTCTTGTAGGGTCCGCCTTCTGAGTCGGACCGCTCTCGGCTCCTTGCTTTGCCGTTGGACCCTTAGCTGACTCCCTTGAAATGGTTCCGCGATATTATCTGTAAGCTGTAAGCTGTAAGCCGCGTGCCGTTGGCTGCTTTATTGGCCACTCTGCAGGCGCCGCACGTGGGTCGAATGACATCCATTCGCCCCACTGTTTCGTATACCTTCTTAGGAGAGGAAGAAGCCGACTCTCGTGTTCCTGGCGGCTTTCACATCTAGTGGTCCTCGCGAAGTGTCGCCAGATGCGACGCTCTTGTTGCGCCTTCTCAAAAAAGACGTGAGCGCCTTTGAACAGCTCTATGATCGCCACTCGCGCCTCGTCTACGGCTTGGTTCTGCGCATCGTCCAGCACGCCTCCACCACCGAGGAAGTCGTGCAAGACGTCTTTCTCCAGCTCTGGCGTAACGCCGATCGATACGACGCCGCTCGCGGTCCTTTCCTCCCCTGGCTGTGCACCATGGCGCGCAATCGCGCCCTCGATCACCTGCGCCTGAAAAGCGAGCGCCAGCGCCGCCGCGAAGATACGCCCGACGATTTGCCGTCCGCCATCATCGCGCCGGATTACGAGAAGCAGCTCGACGAAAAACGGCGCGCGGAGCGCGTTCGCGCCTTGATGGCTTCGCTCACGCCGCAACAGAAAAAAGCCATCGAGCTTGCTTACTTCGAGGGGCTGAGCCATTCGGAAATTGCCGCAAAACTAAGGGAGCCGCTCGGCACGGTGAAAAGCTGGATTCGGAACGGTTTGCTTCGCTTGAAAGAAGGATTGCAGGCCACGACGTGAACAACTGCGACCAATTCCGCGAAATGATCGAAGCCTATGCTCTGGGTGCGCTCGATCCTGAAGAACGCGCCGCGCTTGAAGCGCATCTCGCCACCGGCTGCCGCGACTGCGCCAAGACCGTCGAAGAAGCGCGCTGGCTCGTCAGCCAACTCGCCTACGCCGCTCCCGATGCGGCTCCCTCGGACATGCTCAAGGGCCGTCTGATGCAAACCGTTCGCGCCGAAGCCCAGACCCACTCGGAAGCAAAGCCATACGTCATGCCTGCCCAAAGCGCTGGTCCCTATTGGTTGTGGACAGCCGTCGCCGCGCTTCTACTTTTTTCCATCTACTCGTCTTGGAATATGCGCCGCATGCAATATGAAATCCGCGAATCCAACGACCGCGCTGCCGCTCTTCTCCAGCAACGCCAGAAAACAGAGCAGCAACTCGCCGCTGCCAAGCGCGAAGCCATGATTCTCATGGATCCCAGCTCCGTGAAAATTGTTCCTGCGGGAAACACCGCTCTGGGCATGCAATTGGAAGCAAAGTGGAATCCCGAACTAGGTATCGTCGTCATGGGCGAAAAAATTCCCATGCCTTCCCCGCATCACGTTTTGCAATTGTGGTTCATTCCCAAAGCGAAGGGAGCCAAGCCCATGCCCTCAATGATGATGATGCCCGACGCGAATGGAAAATTTATGGTTCTCGTTGCGAATCCGCCGGAGTCGATGAATGCAACGAAGGCCATCGCCATCACCGAAGAGCCCGAAGGCGGCAGCCCTTGGCCGACTGAAACGCCGCGGTGGGTTGGCGGCGTCAGCTAACATCAGAAAATTCAGCGAACGGAGTTTTTCTTGCCATAACGCAAAGCCAGCCGAACCTCGCGCCGTTTCGCCGCCTCTCGAAATCGCCGCCGCTCCTCGGCCGTTTTTACAATCAAAGGCGCAACACGCTTCGGCAACTTGGTGTTTTCATCGATGGCCACGAACGTCACGTACGCCGTCGTCGTATGCTTTTTCTCGCCCAGCATCACGTTTTCCGAATACACTTCGACGCCCACTTCCATCGATGTGTGGAACACCCGATTCACTTGCGACTTCAGCGTCACAATCTCTCCCAAATTCACGGGGTTGCGAAAATCGATGTAGTCCACCGACGCCGTCACCACATAACTGTTCGAGTGCCGGTGTGCCGCCATGGCCGCCACCATGTCTACCAAATGCATTACTTGGCCGCCCAGCAATTTCCCCAAAGGGTTGGTCTGCGCCGGCAGAACAATCTCCGTCATCTCGGACCGCGACGCGCTCACCGGCTTGCCCTTCAACGTCACTTCCCCGCTCATCTCGCCCTTCACAAGCTTCTCTCGCTTCATTCGCTCCCCATTCCTCTTGCAATCTCTTCTCTGCGTTCTCCGTGTTCTCAGTTTCCTCTGTGTAAAACTCTTGTTTCTTCGGTTCTCCCCGTATAATACGGGAGCCAACCATGAGTGACCAAAAGAAAACCCGCCGCCAGATGCTCGAAGAGTTCGTCGCCCAAAAACCAGACGACGCCTTCTCCCGCTACGGTCTAGCAATGGAATGCATGAACAGCGGCGACGCAAGCGCGGCCGACAGCCACTTCCGCGCGATCCTCGAACGCAACGCCGACTATGTTCCGGCGTATTTAATGTACGGCCAACTTCTGGCGCGCGAATCGCGCAACGAGGACGCGCGCAAAATTCTTTCCGCTGGCATCGCCGCAGCCTCCCAAAAAGGAGACGCGCACGCACGCTCCGAAATGGAAACACTGCTCAGCGAAATCGGCTGAAGCCGCTGACTTCTCAATGGACTGCGAATCTGGAAAATTCGTTCGGATCATTCGGATCAAAAGATTGCACCTGCCGTCGCTTCACTGTCATTGCTTCCTTTTAACGTATCGGCCGCTTCAGAGCCTCCGCGATCCCTGCTTCGGCCAGTGGCGCCATGATTCCATATCCAGCCGCGTTCGGATGCACGCCGTCGGGGCTGAACTCCTTCTTCAACCCACCTTCGCTGTTCACCATCGCCGAATAGTAGTCCACATAAACGACGTCATTTTTCGCGGCGTACATTTTGATCCACTCGTTCAACGCTTTTATTTTGGGCGCCGGCTCCAAGCCCTTGTGCCACCAGAAATCCGTCGAGGGCAATACGGAACACAGCACCGGCCGTATCCCATTCGCCCGCGCAAGCTCGACCATGGATTCGAGATTGCCTTCCGTTTCTCCAAGGGTCATTTTCCCGGTGTTCTCGGCGATGTCATTTGTGCCAGCAAGAATCACCACCACTTTGGGTTTCAAGTCGATGACGTCCTGCCGGAACCGAACCAGCATCTGCGGCGAGGTTTGCCCGGAGATGCCCCGGTTAAGATAAGGTTTTCCTGGGAAAAACACGCCGCGCGCCGGCGACGCTGCCGTGGCTTTCATCCCCCAGCCTTCGGTGATGGAATCACCCATGAAAACGACACGTATCTCGTCGGGAGCGGGAGCCGGCAACGCTTTATCCGCGTCGCGGAATTTCGCTAGGTAGCCCCAATCGGTGTACATGCGTTCGACCTGCGACTTTTGGTAAGGCGTCAAAGCTTTCCAATACGCCTCCGCCGGATCGGCTGGCTTGGCATTCTGTCCGGTAGCGGCCTGCGCCGCAGACTGGGCCGCAGCCTGGGCATAAGCCAGCCCGCTAGACCCAAGCATCGCAACGGTCAAGCACGCGCTGCACATCGCCAACGAAACTTTCTTTTTGCCGTTCACCGGATATTCTCCTTCGAGTCTTTGTCCGCTAAAGCCTTGCCAGCTTACCACCTTCGCCCAGCCACCAACTTTTGAAAAGGAAGCGGTTCAGCTTCGGCCGGACCGTTGAAGTCCGTTTGAAAGATGCCTTCGATGAACCATTCGCCGTTCACCAGTAACTACGCACCGCTCACCCCTCACGTGTCTCTACTTGCCACTCACAAATTGACTCCGTCTGGTATCATCGAAGCAGGCACTATGCGGCCTGATCGAATACCGCTCTTTCCACTGAACGTCGTCCTTCATCCCGGCGCGGACCTTCCTCTGCACATCTTCGAGCCGCGTTATCTCGAGATGGTCGGCCGCTGCCTGAAGGAAAAATCCGGGTTCGGCGTTCTCCTGGCGCTTCCCAAGGGTGTGGTGCGCGTGGGCTGCACCGCGGAAATCATAGAAGTCGTCAAGCGCTATGACGATGAAACGATGGACATATTGACCGTTGGCCGCGAACCTTTTCGCGTCGTCGAATTTTTCGACCAGAACCCGCTCGCCGAAGGCCTGGTGGACTATCTGGAAGACCAGGACTCGCCGGCCAATCCGGCGTTGCGTCGCGAACTCGTCGAACTTTACGAAACTTGCCACACTCTCATCTTTGAGGACTATCCTAAGAACATCGACGGCCAGTCGCCGGCCGAATTTTCTTTTGTTGTTGCAAGCACTTTGCCCATGGATCTGCTCTGGAAGCAGCAGATTCTCGAATTGCGCACGGAAGCCGACCGCCAGGAGCGTCTCGTCGGGTATCTTCGCGCGTGGGCGCCGCATCTACAGAAAACAGGCGTACTGCGCCAGCGCGCCGGCGGCAATGGACACGGCTTGAATTAGTCAGGTTGAATCAGACGGGTGGAATTAGGCGGCTTGATTCAGCCGGATCGAATTGGACGGATCGAATTTGCACGACTGATTGAGCGGGAAGTGCATCCCTTTTTTTCGGGACGCGAATCGAGGCCCCATGACGGCAAGCACATCGTTGCATTCCTCAGCGCATCCGAGAGTTCGGACTCTCGGCGAACTCAAACGCATTCCGGACTTCGACGCTCGCACCGTCTCCCGCTCCGTCAAGACCGAGATGCGCCAAAATCTTCTGCGCATGATTGAAAAGAACGAGCCGCTCTTTCCGGGCGTGCATGGCTATGAAGATACCGTCATCCCCCAAATCATAAACGCGCTGCTTTCGCGCCACAATTTCATTCTCCTCGGCCTTCGCGGCCAGGCTAAGAGCCGCATCCTTCGCGGCCTGGTTCAGTTTCTCGATCCCGAAATCCCCGTCATTGTAGGCTGCGAAATCAACGATGATCCGCTCCGGCCTATTTGCCGGGCCTGCCGCGAAAGAATCGCCGCCGAAGGTGACAATACGCCCATTGCCTGGATGCCCCGCGATCACCGCTACGTTGAAAAGCTCGCCACTCCAGACGTAACCATGGCGGACATTATCGGCGACGTCGATCCCATCCGCGCCGCTCGCGGCGGACGCGATCTTTCCGACGAGCTGACGATTCACTATGGGCTTCTTCCGCGAGCGAATCGCGGCATTTTCGCGGTCAACGAGCTTCCCGATCTCGCCGGCAAAATCCAGGTCGGCCTTTTCAACATCATGCAGGAAGGCGACATCCAAATTAAAGGCTACCCGTTGCGCCTGCCGCTCGACGTCCTTCTCGTTTTCACAGCGAATCCCGAGGATTACACCGCGCGCGGAAAAATCATCACGCCCCTCAAAGACCGCATCGGCGCGGAAGTTCGCACCCATTATCCTTCCACGCTTGAGGAAGGCATGGCCATCACCGCCCAGGAAGCTTGGGTCGCTCGCGATTCCGGACGCAAGGTCGAAGTTCCCGCGTACCTTCGTCACGTTGTCGAAGAAGTCGCGTTTCAGGCGCGCGAGGACAAACGCGTGGACCGCCGTTCCGGCGTCAGCCAGCGCCTACCCATTACCGCCCTCGAGAGCCTCGTCAGCAGCGCCGAACAGCGCGCCGCTCGCACCGGCGAAAAATCCACCGTGGCTCGCATCGCCGATGTCTACTCCTCGCTCCCCGCTATCACTGGCAAGCTCGAACTCGAATACGAAGGCGAACTCAAAGGCGCTGACACCATCGCGCGGGAGCTAATTCGCACCGCCGTCGGCCGCGTCTTCAGCAAACATTTCGCCGAAATCAGCTTCCAACCCGTAATCCAATGGTTCGAGATCGGCGGCGAGCTGAAACTTCCGGAACTCGCCACGGCTTCCGAGCGCTTTCAACAACTCTCCAAAATTCAAGGGCTGATGGAACACATCGGACGCCTCGGCGTTCAAGATCGTAAAGACGCTGCGAGCGCCGCGTCCGCCGCCGAAATGATTCTCGAGGGCTTGTGGGCGCATCGTCGCATCGGCCGAAGCGAGGAGCGCGGCTTTTATGCTGATAAACCCAAGCAGCCCGAACCGCGGGAACGCGAAACTCCCGGCCGCCCGCCGCGCCGCCAATTCAATTGATATGCGCGCCAAGCGACAATCCGTACCACATTTCCGCTCAGCGCCCGGCTCGCTTTTCCTGTGTATGAACTGCGAACTGTGGGCTGTCGGCTTTGCGAGGATTTTCCGATGAAATTCATCCGCTACGGAAAATACACCGGCGAACCCGCCGATGCCATCGACCTCGAAGAACTTGTAAAACGCCTGGGCGATTTTTTCCTGCAAAGCGGGTTTGAATCGCAATTTTACGGCGTTTCCCAGATGGATCCGGAGCGCTCCATGGAAGCTCTCCGCGAAGCCATTCTCCGCGCGCTGCAAGAAGGCGACCTCCTTCCCGAGGACGGCATGAGCGAAGAGCTCCGCGAGATGCTGCAAAATCCGGAGGCCCAAAACAGTCAAGCCGTCAAAGATCTCATCGAAAAACTAATGGAGCGTCTCGCCCAGGAGGGCTTTATCAACCCGCAGCAGCCGCCGCAAGTCACGCCGCCTCCGCAAACCACCGCGCGCGGCCAGCTTGGACAGCCTCACGAACGGCAACCCGAGGCGCGTTTTGAAATCACCGACAAGACCATCGATTTTCTCGGATTCAAAACGCTCCAGGACCTTCTCGGCTCGCTCGGCCGCAGCAGTTTTGGCCGCCACGACACGCGCGACCTCTCGACGGGTATCGAATCCGGCGGCGTCTCCCGTCCTTACGAATTTGGCGACACGCTCAATCTCGATATCAGTGAGACTCTCTTCAACGCCGTCCGCCGCCAGGGCGCAAAAGTTCCCATCGACATGACGTACTCCGATCTGATGGTCCATCAGTGCGAATACCACAGCTCCTGCGCCACGGTCGTTCTACTCGATTGCAGCCACAGCATGATTCTTTATGGCGAGGACCGCTTCACGCCCGCGAAGCGCGTGGCCATGGCGCTCTCTCATCTCATTCGCACGCAATTTCCCGGCGACACGCTTAGCCTCGTTCTTTTTCACGACAGCGCCGAAGAAGTTCCCCTCGGCGAACTCGCCCGCGTGCAAGTCGGCCCTTATTACACCAACACGCGCGAAGGCCTTCGGCTGGCCCAGCGCATCTTGCTTCGGCAGAAAAAAGACATGCGCCAAATCATCATGATCACCGATGGAAAGCCTTCCGCGCTCACGCTCGAAGATGGCCGCATCTACAAGAACGCTTTTGGCCTCGATCCCTTCGTCGTCGGACAGACTCTCGAAGAGGTCAACAAGTGCAAGCGCGCCGGCATCATGATCAACACATTCATGCTGGCCAGCGATTACAGCCTCGTCCATTTCGTCCAAAAAATTACGGAGATGTGCCGCGGCAAAGCCTATTTCACCACGCCCTACACTCTTGGCCAGTATTTGCTAATGGACTACATGCAGCGCAAGACCAAGCAAATTCACTGACCCCAATTTCCGCGACAATTTTTCAGAGTCTGCGGCTAACTCCTGGAAGCTGCTATCATCTGTAATCCCATGGCACAATGCCCCCAGTGTGGAAAAGAGTTTGAACGCAACTTGGGCGATTCGCCGGCCTCGCTGACCTGCCCCGAGTGCGATGCGCGCCGGGCACAGTTGGCTCGCGCCAGGATTCCAGATTCGGGATGGACTCGCGCTACGTCCTCGTTTCCCATCACGACCGTCCTAGTTGGATTAAACGTGCTGGTCTTTCTCCTCATGGTGCTGCGGGGAGTTTCCTTCTTCTTACCGACGCCGCAGCAAGCAGTCGCGTTCGGCGCGGACTTCGGTCCGCTGACGCTGAACGGACAATGGTGGCGCCTGGTCACCAGCATGTTTGTGCACTTCGGAATCATTCACA
>Ga0335073_10013972_pt1 | contig 11255 bp, 8 predicted proteins | sample Lox_Sample_22_FD_207093 | JGI IMG/M metagenome (GOLD analysis project Ga0335073, IMG submission 207093) | Soil microbial communities from Loxahatchee National Wildlife Refuge, Florida, United States - Lox_Sample_2.2 | ecosystem: Environmental > Terrestrial > Soil > Wetlands | place: USA: Florida... | reverse complement strand
GGGGCACCCGGGTAGCCAGGGCCGGCGGCATAACCCGGACCTTGGGGGTATCCGGCGGGGCCCGGCTGGTACGCCGCAGGGCCGGGGCCGCCCGGGTAGAAGCCTGGTTGGGCATCTGGATAGGGCGGCATACCGTAACCCGGGACGCCGTGTCCGGGCATGCTGGTCATACCCGGCACGGGGCCGTAGCCGGGGCCCGCGGAATGTCCCTGAGGAGTTCGGTATCCGCCGCCCGCGCCCGGGCCGCCGCCGTTGCCCGGCGCACCACGGTCACCTGGCGCGGGACCGTGGCCCGGACCTGGCCCTTGGCCCGCACCGGCGCTGTGGGCGGGGGCGGGGCCGTGGCCGGAAGCGAAGCCCGGAGCCGGGGCGTAGCCAGGAGGCTGCCCGTAGGCTGAAGCGGCGGAGCCTGGGGCGCCGTAGCCCAGGGCCGCATCGGGGGACGCGCCGTAGGCGGGCTGCTGGCCGTAGCCAGCAGCCGGGCCATAAGCAGGTGGGTGGCCGTAACCGGGTGGCTGGCCGTGGCCAGGAACGTCACTGTAGTCCTGGCCGCGATAGCCCGGGCCAGGAGCGTATCCCGGCGCGCCCGGACGACCAGGCGCGGTGCCATAGCCGGGCGGACCGCCCTGGCCCGGCGGACCGCTGTAGCCAGGCGCGGCGCCACTGTTGGCGGCCGCTGGGCCGTTGCCGGGCGGGGCATTGCCGGGCGGGGCATAGCCGGGAGGGGCATAGCCGGGCGGGGCATAGCCGGGCGGGGTATGGCCGGGCGGGGCGTAGCCCGGTACGCCGCCGCCGTAGCCGCCGGGCGCTCCCGCACCGGGCATGTCACCGTAGCCCGGCGCGCCGCCATAACCGGGCGCGACGACGTAACCGGGCGGCGAACCGTAACCAGGCGCGGCGCCGTACCCGGGCGCGGTGGCGTATCCGGGGGGTCCTTGCGCCGGCGGGGCGCCGTACCCGGGCGGCGGTCCTTGCGCCGGCGGGGCGCCGTACCCGGGCGGCGGGGCGTAGCCGGGCTGGTAGGCCGGGCCGTAGCCGTCGGGCTGGCGCGGCGTCGGGCCGCCGTCGCCGTCGGGCGGGCTGATCAGGGTGCCGGGCGCGTAGATGGAACTCGGGGTGAGTATCGTCTCGTCACTGTCCGGGTAGGGCGCAGGCCGGGGCGCCGCACCGGGCCGCTCGCCGCGCGGCGCGCCAGGAGCGGGTACCGCGCCCCGTCTCGCGTCGGCGCCGGGCGGCTGCTGCTCGCGCCGCCCACCGGAAAACGTGCCCACACCAAAATCGTAGGCACGCGCACCGCGAATAGCATCCCGGCCGTCACCAAAGGCAGGCCAGCGATCGCCAGACTCAGACTTGCGGCATCACCTCAGCGGCGATCTGCTCTAGATGTCCGAGATCGTCAAGGTCGAGCACCTGCAGGTAGAGCGAGGCCGCGCCCGCCTCGGCGAACTTGCCGATCTTGTCCACGATCTCGGAGGGCGTGCCTGTCAGCCCGTTCTCGCGCAACTCGGGCAGCTCGCGACCGATCGCCGCCGCGCGGCTGCGCAGCTGCGTCTCGTCCTTCCCGCAGCAGACGACCTGAGCCGCGGAGAAGATCATCGAGGACGGATCGCGCCCGGCAGCCTGGCAGGCTTCCCGGATCCGGCCGAACAACCCAGCCGAATCTTCCGGTGACCGGAACGCCGCGTTGAACTCGTCGGCGTACCTGGCGGCGAGCGCGGGGGTGCGACGGCGCCCGCCGCCGCCGATGATGACCGGAGGGCGCGGGCGCTGCGCGGGCTTGGGCAGCGCGGGCGATTCCGCGACCTGGTAGTACGTGCCGTCGAAGGAGAACGTCTCGCCTTCGGGGGTTTCCCAGAGCCCGGTGATGACGGCGAGCTGCTCGGCGAGCCGGTCGAACCGCTCCCCAAGCGGCGGGAAAGGCACGCCGTACGCCTTGTGCTCGGCCTCGAACCAGCCCGCCCCGATCCCGAACTCCACTCGTCCGCCGCTCATGTCATCGACTTGCGCGACCGTGACCGCCAGCGGCCCAGGCAGGCGGAACGTAGCGCAGGTCACCAGTGTGCCCAGCCGGATGCGGCTGGTCTGAGTGGCCAGCCCGGCCAGTGTGGCCCACGCGTCGGTCGGTCCCGGCTGGCCCGAGACGCTGCCCATCTTGAGGTAGTGGTCAGACCGGAAGAACCCATCGAAACCGAGGTCTTCCGCCGTGGTAGCCACGCGGCTCAGCGTGCCGTAGCTCGCGCCCTGCTGGGGTTCTGTGAAGATCCGAAGTCGCATGTGTCCCATCCTGACGCATGCTCGGCCGCCCGTGCACGAGCAGGCCGCGCTCTTCAGGGCTTCTCACCACCACGTCACCACCACGGGGGCGGGAACCGCCTCGAATCCTCCTCAAGCAGTGCGGCCAGCTCGCTGGCCGTGGCGGCATAAAGCATCGGATTGCGCCTATCGCCGTGACGCCTGCCGTAGAAGCCCGGTCCCCGGCCGGTCGAGTACTCGCCCGGACTCCAGAACACCAGGTAGCCCTCGTGGTCGGCCTCCAGCTTGCGCACGGAGTCCAGCGCGCCGTCCGGCCAGTTGAGCCGGATGGCCAGCAGTTCCCGGTTCAGTTCCCTGAGCTCAGGTCCTATCGGTCCCATGAGAGCAGTATAGGGCAGTACAGTGCACGACATGCAGTGCTAGCCACGACATACCGCTAGAAGGCCCTGTCTTACAGTGAGCGGCATGGCCGTGAACTGGGAAGACTTCCGGGCGAAGCGAACCGCTACGCCCGTGTATGTGCAGTTGGCGGACTGGATAGCAGCCAAGATCGAATCCGGGGATCTCCAGCCGGATGAGCAACTCCCCTCTCAGCGGGAACTGGGGGAACTGATCGGCCACTCAACCGAGACGGCAGGCAAGGCCATGGTGCTCCTGCGGGTGCGCGGTCTCGTGGAAACCTCGACCATCGGCACGTTCGTAGCCGAGCGGCAGGCCGATTCCTAGCCCGGGCCCTTTTCGCGTGCGGCGACCGCGCGCCCATCCGCGGCCCGACGCCTGCCCCTGGGGCCGGGCCGCTCGGGCCGGGCCGCCTGGGCCGGGCCGCTCCGGCCGGGCCGCCTGGGCCGGGCCGCCTGGGCCGCCGCGAGTTATTGGATGCCAGTGGTCCATTCGCGCCGCTTGTCGTCGACGATCACGGCGCCCGCCCCGATAAGCAGTCGGTCTCAAGATCATGGGATATTCCGGGTAGCCCTGGCTCAATGGCCCCTTGGCTTAAGTTGATCTTGGTATAGGAGGGTGCGGAGCTGGCGTCCCGGGCGGCCTTCCGGGACAGGAGTTATCAGAGTCGGCTGACGGGAGCGTTTCGTCTGGTCGCGCTGCCGGACGTGACCGCGCGCCCGGTCCGGTGCCGGCATCGCCTGTCACACGAGCCCCTGGTCTCCACTTGGCGTACTTTGTGACGTTTTCTTGTCCTGATATGCCCGGAATGTCCATGCGAAAAGTACGCCAAGTGCGCGCCGGTGAATAGCCCGCCGGCTCCCGTGCTGGTCGCTGCGCATGTGCATGGGGCCGCGTCAGGTCGTGCTGGCTCGTTCCGGCTTCGGCGGGGGCGCTGGGCGCAGGCGAGCCGTTCGAAGGCCGCGGAAATGAAAGTGCCGCTGTGGCTGAGCCCTGGCTTACGTTTGCTATCCCTGATCTTGCGATCTTGCCCATGCCGGCCCTGTCCGCGTGGCGCCAGTGGCAGTCGTGCCGGGTGATGTTCACTGGCGCGGACCCAGACCGCCATCACCGGCGGGGGCCATGGGGCCTGGGCAGGGGACAGCGGGTGCCGCCGTCTCGTTCCGGGGGCCGCTCGCCGTCCCTATCGACGCGTGCTAGCTACAGGTCACGCGTCCTGATGCGGCGTTCCCGGCGGGGCCACCTGGCGGGCGGCCTGACTGTCCGCTTCCGCCGGTGCCTGCGCCAGGTCTTCCTGGAGACCTCGCCTGAGCCCGAGCAGTGCCACCACCGCCGCCACCGCCATGACGACGCCCATCCCGTAGAGCACGTCACGCGTCGCGCCGGCGAAGTCGGCGCGGATGAACTGCGGGATGGTCGACACGTTCCCGTTCCCGCCCTGCAGCTGGGCGATCTTGGCCGCGTCCGCGGCGGCCACAGGCGCGGGCGCGCCCTGCGAGATCAGCGAGGCGGTGATCCCGGACCGGAACCGCGAGATGAGGACAGTGCCCAGGATGGCGAAGCCCAGGCTGGCGCCGTAGTTGCGGACGGTCTGGGTGATGCCGGTGGCCTCGCCGTAGGAGTACCGGGAGGCCCGGTTGATCGCGTCAGTATTCGCCTGGCCGAGCATGAGTCCCATCCCGGCCCCGGCCATGACGATCCAGATCGTCTGCGCGCCCGCGCTCAGGTGGGTCGCGTGGCCCCCCCACAGGAAGAACCCGACGGCGGCCAGGACGCAGCCGAGCACGACCGGCCGCTTGGCCCCGACCCGGTCAAGCAACCGGCCGCCAATCTGCGCGCACACCACGAAGCCGAGGAAGAAGTACAAGATGAGCAGGCTGGCCGTCGTGGCCTTCTCCGCCAGGGCGATCTGCCCGTAGATGCTGGCGAAGAAGAACACGGGGATGAACGCCATCATGGCGATCAGCAAGATGATGTTCTCCACGAAGAACGCCCGGTTCCCGAAGATGCGCACGTTCATCAGCGGCGACTCTGTCCGCAGCTCGACGAAGTAGAACACCACGAGAAGCACCACGCCGATGGCGATGCAGATCTCGATGGCCGGGTTCCCCCAGCCCCACAGCGCTGACTGCTGGAACCCGAACACGCTGAGCCCCACCCCGCCGATGATCAGCGCGAGGCCCCGGTAGTCCATCGGCGCGGGACGGTGGTCGGTGACCGGCTTGGAGATGGCGATGAGCACGAGGGCGATCACGGCGACCGGGATGTTGATCCAGAAGATCGCTCGCCACGTCCACTGGATCAGGTACCCGCCCGCGATCGGGCCGATCGCGGTCAGGCCGCCGGCGACGCCGAAGAACAGGGCCAGCGCACGGCCGCGCGAGCGCAGGTCGAACGTCGCCACCACGATGGCGATCGCCGCCGGGAACATGAGCGCCCCGCCCAGGCCCTGGACGGCGCGGAACGTCACGAGCCATGCCTCGGCGGCGCTGCCGCTGGGCGTCGCGCCGCACAGCGCCGACGCGCCTGCGAAGACGATCACCCCGATGACCACCATCGTGCGGTGCCCGACCGTGTCGGCCAGTCGCCCGCCGAACGCGAACAGCGCCGCGAGCGCCAGCAGGTAGGCGTTGATCGCCCATTGCATGCCGCTGCTCGACAGCCCCAGGTCGTGCTGGACGGTTGGCGCGGCGATCGACACGATGGTCTGGTCGATGAACGTCATCGCCACGGCGAAGATCATCGCGGTGAGGACTAGGCCCTTCGACTGGCCACGCCCGCTAGCGGCATAGGTCATGACAGCCCTCCGTACGCAAGCTTCGATCCCGCCTCGACGACCCTGGCAGCGATCTTCCCCCCACGGGTCCCCGGTAATCAGCATGACATCACGGCCGGCGGCCGCTGCCCGGTGGGTATATGGGAGCGGAAAGGACGTTATCGCCTGCCGTGGCGCCCGGCGTTACAGTGTCGCTGTGGGGGGCGCCGTGACGGCGGGCGTGCTTTTTGGCAGGCACGCGGAGCTTGCCGTTCTCGATGAGCTGGTCGCGCGGTCGTCGGCCGGGACCGGCGGCGTCGTGCTGCTCGCCGGAGACCCGGGCATCGGCAAGACCCGGCTGGCCAGGGAGGGCAGCACGCGTGCCGTGGGCACGACAGTGTCGTGGGGGGCCTGCCGGGAGAGCGCCGGCGCGCCGCCGCTGTGGCCGTGGCTTCAGGTGCTCGGCCGGCTGGGCGGGGAAAGCGCCACCGCGGAGGCGAAAAACGCGGCGGAAGGGGCCGCGGAACGGTTCCGCCTCTTCGAGCGAATCGCCCATGTGCTGCGGGAATCAGCGGCGCGGACCCCGAGCACGATCGTGATCGATGACCTGCACCGCGCGGACGAAGCATCGCTTCGCCTGCTGGCCTACCTGGGCGAAGTGCTGTGGCCGGCGCCGGTGGGGATGATCGTCACCTACCGCGACACCGAAGTGACCTCCGAGTCGCTGGTCGCGGGTGTCATCTCCTGCCTGGCCCGGGTCCCCGGCAGCCGCCGGTGCGACCTCGCCGGACTGGGAGAGGACAGCGTGGCGCAGTGGCTGAGCGCCGCTGGCGTGACCAGTGTCGGCGCCGCGGACCTGCACGCGCGGACGGGCGGGAACCCGCTGTTCGTCTGGGAGAGCATCCAGCTGCTCAGCGACGATTCGCGTGACGGCATGCGCGACGGGTCTCGCGACCGCTCAGCCGACGGCCCGCGCGACCACCCACGGCCCGCCGCGCTCCTGCGCAGCGTCGGTGAGGTGATCGCCGAACGGCTCGCCCCGCTTCCCGCGGCCTGCCGTGCGGCGCTTGAGGTGGCCGCGCTGCTCGGCCGCGACTTCGACTATCCGCCGCTTGCCGCGGCCCTTGGCACCAGCCCGGACAGCGCCGTCGCGGCCCTGGACCCCGCGGTCAGCGCGCGGCTGGTCGTCCCCGACGCTGCACGGGCCGGCGCGTACCGCTTCGTGCACACGCTCATCAGGGACGCCGTCGAGCAGCAGCTCGCCCCATCCCGGCGCGCCCAGTTGCACGCGAAGGTGTTCGCCGCCCTCAGGGACACCGGCTGGGGCCAGGCCAGCGACCTCGCCCATCACGCGGTTCTCGCACGGCCCGGTGTCAGCGACGACGTGGCGGCCGCCGCTGCCCGCGAAGCGGCGGAGGCGGCGGACCGGCTGCTCGCCTGGGAGGACGCGGCGGCGTGGTGGGGCACCGCGATCACGCTCCGGGGGCCGGGAGCAGGCGTCGACACGGACATGGAAATGCGGCTCGGCCGCAGCCTGCTGCACGCCGGGCAGGTCGACGAGGCCCGCGAGCACTTCCAGGCCGCCGCCGATGAGGCGGCCCGCACCGGCGACGGGCTGACGCTCGCCGCCGCCGCACTGGCGGCAGGGGACACCGTGGCCGAAGTGGCCGCCGACCACAACCTGGTCGCGCTGCTCGACCGCGCGCTCGGCCACCCCGCGGTCCCCGCCGCGACACAGGCCAGGCTCACCGCCCGCTGGGCCATCGCCACCTACTGGAAGCCAGGCGCTCAGGACGAGAGCAGGCGCGCCAGCGGAACAGCCGTCGAGCTGGCCGAGCAGTCAGGTGACGACGAGGCGCTCGGCGCCGCCCTGATCGCCAGGCAGTTCACCCTGCGCGGGCCCGACTTCCTCGGCGACAGGCTGGCGGCCGGCGAAGCGGTTCTCAGAATCGCCACCCGGCTGGGCGATCAGGACCTGCGTTTCCGCGCCCATCAGTGGCTGGTGCCCGACCGTTTCCAGAGCGGGGCGCTCGGCCTGGTGGCCAGCGACATCGATCAGATGGCCGCGATCGCCGACGCGCGCCGCAACCCGCTGCAGCGCTGGTGGGTGCTGATCTACCGGGGCCTGATGGCGAGCTTCGCCGGACGGTACGGCGAAGCCGAGGCGCTGGCGCACGACGCGGCGGCTCTCGGCCGGCGGCTCGGCCAGCCAGCGGCGGACGCGTACCGGGTCGGGCAGCTTGGCCGCGTCTACTGGGCCACGAGACGGCTGGCCGAGCTCGAAGACGACATCGAGCTGGCGCTGTCGCGCTTCCCCGGGCTGGTCACGCTGCGCTGCGAACGAGCGCTCGCGAACGCGGCGGCAGGCCGGACCGCCGCCGCCGCTCACGAGATCGAAGCGCTTGCGGCCGACGATTTCGCCGCGCTGCCGAGGGACTCGCTATACCTGGCGAGCCTGGCGATCCTCGCCGAGGCGACGGTGACCTGCCGGTCCGCCGGCCTGGCCGGGCCGATCCTGGACAAGCTCGCGCCCTACGCCACGCGCAACCTCATCCAGGGCGTGCCCGTCGGCTGGGGAGCGGCCGCCTGGCACATCGCGCGGCTGGAGTGGCTGCTCGGCCGGCGCGCCGACGCGGCGCGGTCCGCCGCCACCGCGCAGCGGCTGCACCGTCAGTGGGGAGAAGGGCTCGGCCACCCGCTGGCCGGCCTCGACCAGGGCAGCGCGGCGGTCACGCTCAGCCGCCGCGAAGCTGAGGTGCTCAGCCTGCTGGCGGCGGGCCAGGCCAACGCCGAGATAGCGGACGCGCTCGGCGTCAGCGTGCATACCGTCGAGCGCCATGTCGCCAACATCTTCGCCAAGGCGGGCGTCCGCAACCGGGCCGAGGCGACCGCCTGGGCGCACCGCCGCGGGCTAGCCGGCTGAACCGGCCGGTCCGGCCGGACCGGCCGGACCGGCCCACCCGGCTGACTACATAGTTTCCGTGATGTCCCGGTCTGCCGCCCGCTGCGAGCATCAGCGAAACAAGCACCAGAAGCGGAGGCCCACCATGACAGACCACAAGATCGAGACCATCCAGAGCGTCTACGGAGCGTTCGGAAGAGGCGATGTCGACTTCATCGTCGACCAGCTCACCGACGACGTGGACTGGGCGTCGTGCCCGGACAGCGACGTCGCCCCCTGGCACGGCATCCACCGCGGCAAGGCCGAAGTGCCCGGCTTCTTCAAGGCGCTCGGCGACACCCTGGAGATCACCGAGTTCACGCCGCTCTCGTTCGCCTCGAACGAGACCGACGTGATGGTGGTGACCCGCTGGGGCGCCAAGGTCCCGGCGACGGGCAAGTCGATGTCCATGGACATCCATCACTGGTTCCGGTTCCGCGGCGACAAGATCTGCCTCTACCGCGGCACCGAGGACACGGCCAAGACCCAGGCCATGCTGAGCGGCGGCTGACCTCAGCAGCGAAAACGAGCGGCCGGCTGGCGGGAAGGCCAACCACCTGGCGAGGAAGGCCAACCAAAGGCCGAAGGTCCTCACCCCAGCCGGCCAACGGCCCTGAGCCGCGGCGCACGGCCGGGCGGACCATCGCTGAATGAGCCAGCCCGCGCAGACCCGCACCGACAACGCCACCGAACAGGCGCACCTGCTCACCGCGAACGCCCAGTACCTGATAGCAACGGCGGCGCGCGCGCCGTCGGTGCACAACAGCCAGCCCTGGCGGTTCCGGGCCGGACCGCGGGCGATCGAACTGTGGTGTGATCCCCGGCGCAAGGTCCAGGCCGACCCGATCGGCCGCGAGATGCTGGTCAGCTGCGGTGCGGCGCTGTTCGGCCTGCGGCTGGCGGTACGGTCGCTCGGGTATCAGCCCGTGACCGAGCTGCTGCCCGACAAGTCGCAATTGCGGCTGATCGCCCGGGTGAGCATCGGCGCCGCGGCGCCGATGAACGGGCTCGAGCGCGCCATGCTGGCCGCGGTGCCCCACCGGCACACGCACCGCGGCCCGTTCACCCCGGGCCCGCTGCCTGCCGGGCTCCTGGCGGGCATGCAGCACGACGCGCTGACCGAGGGGGCCACGCTGGCGCTGGTCGGCGACGGGCTCGCCAACGACAGGCTGGCCAGGATCGCGGCCGCGGCGGCCCGCCGCGGCGACCGTGACCCGCGCGCCCGGGCAGAGATCCGGCGCTGGACCAGGAGCGCGTTCAGCACGGCCAGGGACGGCGTCCCCGCCGCGGCGCTCGCCGGCTTCGTAACGGCGCAGCCTGGCAGCGGGCAGCGGCTGGCTCAGCGGGACTTCGATCTCGGCCGGGGCCTGGCCCGGCTCCCCGAGGGCGGCGCCCCGCCCGCGGCGACCGCGGTCTTGCTCACCCAAGGTGATCACAGGGCCGACTGGCTGCGCGCCGGCCAGGCGCTGCAGCGGCTGCTGCTGCACGCGGCGAGCGCGTGGGTGTTCGCGAGCCTGCACACGCAGCCCCTGGAATACGCGGTGACCCGCGCCATGATCCGCGACGACCTCGGGCTGCCCGGATACCCGCAGATGGTGCTGCAGTTCGGCACCGCCGACAGCGCGGCGAGCACGCCCCGGCGCCCGCCCGACGAGCTCACGACCTGACGGCCGCCGCGGATCCGAAGGACCTTAGCCCATACCGCTGGCCCCAGGCAGAGGGGTTTAAATGGAGTCGTGAGTTCACAATCCGTTATCGACCCAGTGGTCTTCGGCGCCGCAGCGCTTGACCAACTGCTCGGCGCGATCAGGAGGCGCGGGTTCCGGCTCGTCGGCCCGGTCGTCAAGGACGGCGCGATCTGTTACGACGACATCGCCTCAGCCGCCGACCTGCCCGCCGGATGGACCGACGAACAGGACGCCGGCACGTACCGGCTCAAACAGCGCGACGACGACGCGCTTTTCGGCTACGCCGTGGGGCCGCACTCCTGGAAGAAGTACCTGTTCCCGCCGTCATCTCGGCTACTGCCGCCCGAGCAGCCACCGGCTGAGCCGTTCGCTTTCATCGGCGTGCGCGCTTGCGAGCTGCGCGCCATCGCCATCCAGGACCGCGTCTTCCTCGGCGGGCAGTACAAAGACCCGCAGTACGCGCAGCGCCGCGACGGCGCGTTCATCGTCGCGGTGAACTGCGGCCAGGCGGGCGGCACCTGCTTCTGCGTCTCGATGAACGCCGGGCCCCGTGCCGAGTCAGGCTACGACATCGCGCTCACCGAACTACTTGACGGCGGCAACCACCGGTTCCTCGCCGAGGCGGGCAGCGAGCGTGGCGCCGAGGTGCTACGCGAGGTGGCGGCCGTGGCAGCGGAGCGGCAAGACATCAGCGCCGCGCGGGCGGTCAGCGAGCACACCGCGGCGTCCATGGGACGCGCCATGCCCGACGTCGACCTGCGTGACCTGCTCAAGGAAAACTACGGCCATCCGCGCTGGGACGACGTGGCGGCGCGGTGCCTGAGCTGCGCCAACTGCACCATGGTCTGCCCGACCTGCTTCTGCTTCAGCGTCGAGGACGTCTCTGGCCTGTCAAGCGGCGCACCAGACGGGAGCCCAGAACGCCACCGCTCCTGGGACTCCTGCTTCACGATGGACCACTCCTACCTGCACGGGGGACCGGTGCGCGTCTCAACGCGCTCCCGCTACCGCCAGTGGCTGACGCACAAGATCGCCACCTGGGAAGACCAGTTCGGCACCCCCGGCTGTGTGGGGTGCGGCCGGTGCATCACCTGGTGCCCGGCCGGGATCGACATCACGGAGGAGGTCGGAGCGATTGCCGCAGACTCTTGAGCCGCTGCTGCGCGGCCATAAGTTCTTCGCCGGGCTCGAACCCGACTACCTGTCCCTGCTCGCCGGG
>Ga0335073_10013971_pt1 | contig 11255 bp, 10 predicted proteins | sample Lox_Sample_22_FD_207093 | JGI IMG/M metagenome (GOLD analysis project Ga0335073, IMG submission 207093) | Soil microbial communities from Loxahatchee National Wildlife Refuge, Florida, United States - Lox_Sample_2.2 | ecosystem: Environmental > Terrestrial > Soil > Wetlands | place: USA... | reverse complement strand
GCCTGCGTCCCGGTCTGCCCGGTGACCGCGATTTTCGCGAAGGAAGACCTGCCCGAGAAATGGGCCAGCTACGAACAGGTGAACGCGGACCACTACAAGAAGGTCTGACCTCGGCGGCTTTAGCAATTTCGACAGAATCGAACGCGGCGGGTCCTAGGGTCCGCCGCGTTTTGTTTTTGCGTCCTTCGCCTTCGCGCCACGAATCTTCGGCGGCTGTGGCGATTCGGCTTTCCCTTCCCCGCGCAGCATTCCGGCCCACGCCTCCGCCGTGTTCCGCAATTCGATCATCGCAATGCCGCGGAAAGCGTCCGGGCACTTCGCCAGCTTGGCGATTCCAGCCGCGAGGAGCGACGCAGCGCCCCGCGCATTCCCGCGCCCGTGGTGATGGAACGCTGCGGCGACCTGGATCAACCCTTGCAGGTAGGTCTTTTCCGGCTCGGCCGCCGCGAGCCACAGCTCTTCCCACACCTCGTGCGCCTCGAAAAACCGCCCGGCGTTGAAGTGCTCCACTCCACGCTCGAACTTCTTCTCTTCGTCATTCATCGCGCGCGTCTGCTAATGTGGGTTGCGTTCGAGAACATGCTCATTCAGATTCAATTGCCGGATGTGAAGCTCGGCGTCGTCCAAGCCGACGCGGCGCGTTTCGCGCTCGTCGATGAATCGCTAGCCGCTCTTATGGACGAAGTCTGCGAACGCAAACGCCGCGAGTTCACCGTCGAAAGCCTCGCGGAAGCCGAGCCGACCCGTGCCGTGCGAGCCATGTTCCGGGCCTGGGGCGTCGATCCCTCGAAGTACCGCCCATCGTCCGAGGCGCTGCTTCGCCGCGTGGTCCAAGGCAAAGGACTCTACCGCGTTTCGAACCTCGTCGACATCGGCAATCTCGGCTCGATCGAGACCGGCTGGCCGTACGGCTGCTACGACCGCTCGCGCATCGCAGCGCCGATTGTCTTCCGCCACGGCGCGCCGGGCGAAGCCTACGAAGGCATCGGCAAGCGCACCTGGCACCTCGAAGGACGCCCGGTACTCGCCGATCCGCAAGGGCCGTTCGGCAGCCCGATCAGCGATTCGACGCGCAGCATGATCGGCGAATCGGCGCGGGACGTGCTCATGGTGATTTACGCGCCGTCGGGCGCCGCGGACAGTGCGCTCGAAGCCGCGATGGCGCAACTGGCGGAGAGGCTCGCGCAGTTCGCGGGAGCGCACGCGGCTCGCAGCTCGATCTGCCGCTAAGTTCTCCCGGCAAAAGAATCAGGGCAGGAAGCGGAATCTCTTCAGCGAAGCGGCGCGAAAATTGGGAACCGGAGGGAGCGACGCGCTTTCGACCTGCGCAGGCGCACCGGCCTCCTGAAGCAATTGCCAGCTCTTCTGGAATTCGGCCAGCGTAGGGCGGCGCCGCGCCGGGCTTTTCAGGATTTCGCTCACGTTCGCGAGCAGCACCTGATACGCGAGTGCGCGGTCGGAGCCGGTAGCCAGCACATCGCTCTGGGAAAGTCCGACTCGCGCTGCGCTCCCATTCTCGTCGACCCGGATCCACAGCCTGCCCTGCTCGTCGATCGAAGGCTCGCCGTGTGCATTGATTTTCTCGAAGACGTGGCCGAGCGCGTCGCGCGATGAGAGACGACCGTCGCGCACCGCATCCGCGACAATCGCGTCGAACGACTCCTTGTAGGCTTTCCATTGCTGCTGTGTTCCGAGCACGTCCGCGCGTTCCTTCGTTTCTTCCGCCGACAACTGCTCCGCGATCTCGCTCTCATCGTCGGATCTAGCCAATTTCAGCCGATCCCCCAATTCAGTCTCGCGAACCGTGGCGTGCCCTTCGAAATCCTTCTCGACGTTGTATCTTCCGGTGAGAACGTAAGAGCCCGTGACGACGGCGAGTTCGTGCGGCGCGAAAACGGCCATCGGCACGAGCAGCTTCTTCGAGTGATAGACCTGCTCCGTACCGCTGCGGCATTCGCTGCTGCGCTTGATCGTTCCGGGCAGCTGCGCGAAGTGGACGATGCGATACTGCATCTGTGGGTGCCGCTCGGCGTAATGCGAAAACGAACGCGCCACCGCCTTTGGGCTGGTCATGCCGAAATCGTTGATGAAGTCGCGGTGCGCCGCGTGCGGAAAATAGGTGTCGATCACGCGCTTGGTGAAATCGGCGCAATTGCGCGCCATGCCGTTGAAGTGGTTCACATTCGGAAGCGAGTTATATTCGTCGATCAGCTTCTGGTCCTGTTCCACCGTAGTCGAGACAATCAGGATGTAGAACGTCCTCTCGGACTCGGCGCTGACCATCTCGCGCCACTCCGCCTTATTGCTCGATTGGCATGTGTGTCCCTCGCAGTAATCGGCGAGCACTTTGTCGCGATACGCGTCTTCGAGCGCCCTTTTGATCTTGACGGAGGAAAACAGCGGCGCGTCCGCCGGATTCGACACGCCGTAGACGTAGGTGTTGAACGGAACGATGTTCCACTCGAACGGCTCGTCTTCCCCGAGCGTCGTGTAGTTGCTCATCACCGAGCCCTGTTCGCCGGGATTGCAAAGGCGCAGCTTTATGGGTGAGGCGGGACAAATCCGCGAGAAATAGACGGCGCTATGGCCGGAACCGGTGATGCGCGCGACGCTCGTATCGAGCGAATCGTTGAGAATCACGCCCACGTCTGCGCGCGCCTGCGCGCTCGCAAGGAGTAGCGCGAGCAGGGCGACGGCAATCGGGCATATGCGGCGCAAAAGCATCGTGGCTCTCGACCGGGTTCCTCAAGGTTCCTCGAGCACCCCTAATAAGGGGCCACTACGTACTCCAATCTTAGATGCAAGCTTTTCAGTCCGTGTGACGGCATCGCCCGGAAAAGGGCCTGTTGTGTCGATCTGGAAAACCTTGTGTTATCCACCGCCGCACGAATAAGATACGAGGCCGGGGCGGCCACTCGACGCGAGCGTACGGAACTTTTTACCCGGTCTCTGCGTTCCATGCTGTGAGGCCGGAGGATATGCGGTTTACGAGGCTAGGAGCGATTGGAGCCCGACGCCCAACTGATTCAGTCCTGTCTCCGGGGCGACGGGCCGGCCTGGGAGGAGCTTGTGCGGCGCCACACGCGGCGAGTGTATAACCTCTGCTACCGGTTCACGGGCAATGGAACCGCAGCCGAGGATCTCACCCAGGAAGTCTTCATCCGCGTCTATCGCACGCTCGGCAGCTACCAGGCGGTGTACGGCGCCTTCCCCACGTGGCTTACGAGCGTCACGCGAAACATGCTGGTGGATCATTACCGCCGAACCCGCCGCGACCGCCTCACCGACTCGATCGACGACGCCATGCCGCAGCTTGAAGAAACCCACTCTCCCGTCCGCTCGCCCGACCGCCAACTGCAGGCAAACGAGCTGAGCGAGAAGCTGCAGCAGGGCTTGGCGAAGCTCTCGCCGGAGTTGCGCGAAGCCGTCATCCTGCGCGACCTGCAGGAACTCGAGTACAGCGAGATACGCGCCGTCCTTCAGGTGCCCGAAGGCACGGTCAAATCAAGGATCAACCGCGGCCGCATCGAACTGGCGCGCGTGCTGTCGGAAATGGGAGTGCGCCCGGCCTAGGCCGGCCAATGCCATGAACTGGAATTGCGCAATCACGGAAGAGCGGCTCACCGATTACCTCGACGGCATCCTCGCGCCGGAGGAAACAGCCGCCTTCTCCGCGCACACGGCCACCTGCGCCGCCTGCGCCACGATGCTCGCGGAAGTAAACCATCTCATGAGCCAGATGGAACTCGTCGAGCCGCTCGACCCGCCCGCGCATCTCACGGCGAAAATTCTCGACTCCACTCTGGGCCCGCGAGAAGAAGCGGCGGATTGGCGCAAGTGGTTCGATTGGGTGCCGGTGATCTGGCAGCCGCGCGTCGGGATGGGACTCGCCACGGTCGCGGCGTCGGTTGCCATTCTCTTCCATGCGTTCGCGCCGGCCGGCGGAAGGGTCTCGCTCGCCGATCTGAGTCCCGCGTCGATCGTGCACTCCGCCAACCGGCAGGTGCACCTCACCTACGCGCACGGCGTGAAATTCGTAAACGACCTGCGCGTCGTTTACGAGATCGAGTCGCGGCTCGGCCCTCAGCCCGCTCAAATGAATGCTCCGGCAAGTGTGCCGCAGCCGCCGCCTTCGCAGCCTTCCAACGATCCGCACGAAAAATCAGGAGCAGTGCCCCACTCCGGCCGCCGCAGCGTTACGGGCGGCCTGATGGCGTTCGACGAGCCCGCTGGCTGGCCCGACGGCAACACAACGAGGAGTCTCCGATGAAATGCGCCGTTCACCCTGAGGTGGATGCAACCGGCTTCTGCCGTAACTGCGGTAAAGCCCTGTGCCCGGAATGCACGCGCGACGTTCGCGGCGCGCTCTATTGCGAGCCGTGCCTTGCGAACATGGTCGCGCCTCCGATCGCCCGGCCGCCCGTGCCCAACGCCCCCAATCCGGGCGCGGCCCTTGCCCTTGGCTTCATCCCCGGGCTTGGCGCGGTGTACAACGGCGAGTACGTCAAAGCTCTCATCCACGTTTTCGTTTTCGCGGGGCTGATCGCGGCGCAGACCAACGACATTCCAGCGGGCTATCACGCCTTTCTCGGCATCGCTTTGGGCGTCTTCTGTCTCTACATGCCGATCGAGGCCTATCATGTGGCCAAGGCGCGGCAAACGGGCGCTGCACCGCCCCCGTCTTTGGTGGGCACGACGGAGACTTCCGCGGGCGAACGCAAGCCGGTGGGCGCGATCGTTCTGATCGCCCTGGGCGCTTTCTTCCTTTTCGCGAACTTGGGTCTGTTCGAATGGGACTGGTTCGGCAAGCTGTGGCCGCTGGGATTGATCGGCCTCGGCGCCTGGCTGCTCGCGGACCGCTTCAAGAGACACTCTTAGGAGAATCGATGACGGACGATCGAAGACCGAACTGCCCCTGCGCTCGCTGCCGCATGCGTTCTCTGCTGGGGCCCGTGATGATTATCACGATTGGCGTGATTTTCCTGCTGAGCGAGTACACGCGCTTCGGCATCGGCCATCTCTGGCCGCTGTTTCTGATCGTCCTGGGCGTCTTTCGCCTAGCCGAGTCGATGGTTTCCGACGAAGGGCATATCCGATCGTGAGAGGCGCGTGAGCAACGGCAGACCATATCGAAGTTCGCTTTTCGCCGGCCTGCTGCTGATCCTGCTCGGCATCGTCTTTTTTCTCGACCGCTTCTATCCCGAATTCCAGATTGGCCATTTGGTGCGCCTGTATTGGCCCGTCCTGCTGATCCTATGGGGCGTGGCAAAACTGCTCGACCGCCTTTCCGAAACCAGCTCGGGGCATCCAGCGCCGAGCCTGCTCTCGGGTGGCGAAGCGGTCCTGCTGGTGCTCATCTTCGTGGTCCTGGGCGCCTTCGCATTCGGCGATTGGGCCCACCAGTATTTCCCCGGCGTTCGGATCGACCTGCCATCGTTTCAGGACAGCTATTCGAAGAGCATGTCTCTTCCGCCGCGAACGCTGGCCCTGGGCGCCCGGGTAACGATCGCTACGGGGCGCGGCGACGTGACCGTCCACGCGAGCGACGGCGATACGCTCGTTGTGACGGCCAAGAAAAGCGGCCCCGGCCCCAGCGAGGAATCCGCGCTCGAGCGAATCAAGGACGTCGGCGTCGAAATCGATCCGCAGGGCAATGGCGTGCTCATCCGCCCGACTCACATGGATAGCGGTTTCGACCGGGTGGACGTCGATATCGACGTGCGCGTCCCGAAGGCTTCCCCCGTTTCGATCGATGCCGCCCACGGTGACGTCACCGTTTCCGGAGTCGCCGCGCCGCTCGAAATTCGCGCTGCCAACGGCGACATCTCCATTCAAGACGCCGGAGGCGATGTGAGCGCGGAATCGGAAAACGGCGATGTTCGCGTGGACGGCGTCCGGGGAAATCTCCGGCTGAGCGGCCGCGGCGACGACTTGGCCGTCGCGAATGTCCAGGGGAATGCCTCGATCGACGGAGCTTACGGCGGCGATATTTCGCTGCGCAACGTCAGCGGGAATGTGAACTGCGCGACGCAGTTTTCCGAGGTCACCCTGGCGGGCCTTACCGGCGAAATGAAGCTCGATTCGGACGACGTCAACGTATCCGGCGTGACCGGCGATGCGCGGATCGTGACGCGCAACAAGGACGTCTCAGCCGATCGAGTGGCAGGCAAGCTCGATATCGTCGACTCGCACAGCGACGTCAAGGTGACTTACGCCTCGCCGCCGCGCGCCGATGCGAGCATCGTCAATGACTCAGCCGATGTCCATTTGACGCTGCCGTCCAGCTCGAATTTTTCCCTGTCGGCGATTTCCCGCGGCGGAGAGGTCAACAGCGATTTCGGCGGATCGGCGCTGAAGCCGGTCAACGACGAAGAGATGCAGCAGCTCGCCGGGCAATTCGGCAACGGCGGCCCGAAAATCTCGATCGCCACCACCTACGGCACGATCGAACTCCACAAAAGCCACTAGTCGAGCGAAGCAGCGTGCGGGTTAGCAACCTCGCCTCTGTCATCCCGAGCCGGTTTGTGGCGAGGGATCTGCTTTTGCCTTTCGGCCCTGCCACCTACAACCTGCAACCTATGCCCTGCCTCACGCCTTCGCCGCCCCGCGCAGCTTGTCCAGCGTCACGAAAAACTCCGGGAACGACACCGCCGCGCACTCCGCATCGCGAATCGTCGTATCGCCATCCGCGCCCAGCGCCGCCACCGAAAGCGCCATCGCGATCCGGTGATCGCCCTGCGGATCGACTTTCGCGCCGCGCAGCTTTCCCGCAGTCCGTCCCTCGACGCGCATGCCGTCCGCAAATTCCTCGACGCGCGCCCCCATCGCCCGCAGCCCTTCGGCCATCGTCGCGATGCGGTCGCTTTCCTTCACGCGCAACTCCTTCGCGTCGTGAATCTCGATCCCGTTTTCCGTGAACGGCCCGAGCGCCGCCAGCATCGGCAGTTCATCGATCATTTCCGCCACTTGCGCGCCGGAAATTTCGCCGCCCTTGAGAGGCGCGTGCCTGATGGCGACGTCGCCCACGAGTTCCCCGTGCAGCATCTGCACCGACGCGATGTTCACCGCCGCGCCGATCGACACCAGAAAATCGAGCACGCGGGCGCGCGTGGGATTCAGCCCCACGTTGTGCAGCATCAGCGACGATTCCGGCAGCACCATCGCCGCCGCGATCAGGAACACCGCGCCCGACAGGTCGCCGGGCACCGTGAGCTGCTGCGCCTTGAGTTTCGGCCGCGGATGAATGCGGATCGCGCTTTTCGTGCCGTCGATGGTCGCGCCGAATTCGCGCAGCGCCACTTCGGTATGGTCGCGCGTGCAAATCGACTCACGCACCGTCGTCGGCCCGTCGGCGAAAAGCCCGGCCAGCAGTACCGCCGACTTCACCTGCGCGCTCGGTGTGGGCGGCGTGTAATCGATCGCGTGGAGCGCTCCGCCGCGAATCTCGAGCGGAGCTCGGTCGTCCTTGCTGCGAATTTCCGCGCCCATCTGCCGCAGCGGCTCGATCACGCGCCGCATCGGCCGCCGCCGGAGCGATTCGTCGCCCGTCAGCGTCGACGTAAACGGCTGCCCCGCCAGCGCGCCAGCCATCATCCGCATCGTCGACCCGGAATTTTCGGCGTCCAGCGGCTTGCGCGGCTCCTTCCAACCATTGAGCCCCGTGCCGGTGATCCGCACCGTACGGTCGCTCTTCTCGATTTCGACGCCCAGCCGCCGCAGACACTCGAGCGTGCTCTGGCAATCGGCCGAAGAGGCGAAGTTCCTTATCTCGCTGCGGCCCTCCGCCAGCGCCGCAATGATCGCGTAGCGATGCGAAATCGACTTGTCTCCCGGGAGCTCGACCACCCCGTCGATGATTCCCCCCGGTGAAATCACTCGTTTGCTCATATGTGCAAAGATTCTAACATGCCGCTTGCGAAGCCTCCCGGCAGCCGCCTCGCAGGTCGTTTCGGCACAATGGATTCCGTTGACGAAACATCGATTTCCTGCTAAAAACGTGGATTCCACTGGGGGGATTGTTTCGCACGAGCGGCTTCTGCTCAGGAAGCCGACTATCCGGGAGGAAAAAGCTGTACCCGACGAACATTATCCTTGCGGGTGTGGACGCGGACCTTGTCGCTCCAATGCACACTCACACCAACCTGAGACGGCTATTCCTATAAATTGCTATGAAAAACTCTGACGGAGGATTCTTGATGCGCAGCGGATTTGTGGGCGCCCGATTGGCCGGGGCCCGGTTCACGGGCGCGTTTTCGCGCCTTCTTGGCAGGACCTTCGCGGCGGGCGCCGCGCTGCTTTTCACGCTGACCACTGCCGCCTCGGCGCAGGCCCGCGCGCAGGAATCCGCCGGAGGAGAAGCCAGCCTCAAGCTGCCTGATCTCTCGCAAGTCCCCTTCCTCGCCGACAGGTTTAACGGTCACAACCTTTTGCTGTGGGGCTTGCTCTTCTGCGTCTTTGGCTTGGCCTTCGGCATGACGATCTACATTCGCCTGAAGAATCTTCCCGTGCACCGCTCGATGCACGAGATCTCCGATCTGATCTACGAGACCTGCAAGACCTATCTCATCAATCAGGGCAAGTTCCTCTTTCTGCTGTGGATCTTCATCGCCGCCGTGATCGTTCTCTACTTCGGCGTGCTACGTCACTACGAGACGGTGCGCGTCGCAATGATCCTGTTCTTCAGCGTCGTCGGAATTCTGGGCAGCTACGGCGTCGCGTGGTTCGGCATTCGCGTCAACACTTTTGCCAATTCGCGCACGGCGTTTGCAGGACTCGCCGGCAAGCCCTACCCGATCTACCAGATTCCGCTGCGCGCCGGCATGAGCATCGGCATGATGCTGATCAGCGTCGAGCTTTTGATGATGCTGATCATTCTGCTTTTCGTTCCCGGCGACTACGCCGGGCCGTGCTTCATCGGTTTTGCCATCGGCGAATCGCTCGGCGCCGCGGCGCTCCGCATTGCGGGCGGCATCTTCACCAAGATCGCCGACATCGGCTCCGACCTCATGAAAATCGTCTTCAAGATCAAGGAAGACGACGCGCGCAACCCCGGCGTGATTGCGGACTGCACCGGCGACAATGCGGGCGACTCGGTCGGGCCCAGCGCCGATGGCTTCGAGACCTACGGTGTCACCGGCGTCGCGCTGATCACGTTCATCCTTCTCGGCGTTAACAACCCGGTCGTCCAGGTACAACTGCTCGTCTGGATCTTCGTGATGCGCGTGGCCATGCTCGTGGCCAGCGCGGTCGCGTATTTCGTCAACACGGCGATCGCCAGCTCGCGCTACGGCAAAGTGGACAAGATGAGCTTTGAAGCGCCGCTCACCTCGCTTGTCTGGATCACTTCGGCCGTCTCGATCGCCCTCACCTACCTGATCTCCTACTACATCATCCCCGACCTCAATGGCGACACGTCGCAGTGGTGGAAGCTTGCGACCATCATTTCTTGCGGCACGCTGGCAGGCGCGCTCATTCCCGAACTCGTGAAAGCTTTCACGTCGGTCGAATCGCGTCATGTCCGCGAAGTGGTGTCGTCGGCGCAGGAGGGTGGCGCATCGCTCGGCATTCTCTCCGGCTTCGTGGCCGGCAATTTCTCGGCGTACTACCTGGGACTCACGATGGTCATCCTGATGGCCGTCGGATATCTGGTCAGCCTCGGCGGGCTGAGCCAGGTGATGATCGCCGCGCCCGTGTTCGCGTTCGGTCTCGTCGCATTCGGTTTCCTCGGCATGGGCCCCGTCACGATCGCGGTCGATTCCTACGGCCCGGTCACCGACAACGCGCAGTCGGTCTACGAATTGTCGCTGATCGAAAGTGTCCCGAATATCGCGCAGGAATTGAAAAAGGATTTCAACATCGACGTCCAATTCGAACGCGCCAAGCACATGCTCGAGGAAAACGACGGCGCGGGCAACACCTTCAAGGCCACCGCCAAGCCGGTGCTGATTGGCACCGCCGTCGTCGGCGCCACCACCATGATCTTCTCGATCATCATGGCGCTCACCAACGGCCTCACCTCCGATGTCGAAAAGCTCTCCCTGCTGCACGCCCCCTTCGTGCTCGGCCTGATCACGGGCGGCGCGGTGATTTTCTGGTTCGTCGGCGCTTCCACGCAGGCGGTCACCACGGGCGCCTACCGCGCGGTCGAATTCATCAAAGCCAATATCAAGCTCGAAGGCATCGAGAAAGCTTCCGTCGCCGATAGCAAGAAGGTGGTCGCCATCTGCACGCAATATGCGCAGAAGGGCATGCTCAACATTTTCATCGCGGTGTTTTTCGCGGCGCTGGCTTTCGCTTTCGTCGAGCCGTTCTTCTTCATCGGCTACCTCATCTCGATTGCCGTCTTCGGCCTCTACGAAGCCATCTTCATGGCCAACGCCGGCGGCGCCTGGGACAACGCCAAGAAGATCGTCGAAGTCGAGCTGAAGCAAAAGGGCACGCCGCTGCACGACGCCACGGTCGTCGGCGACACGGTCGGCGATCCGTTCAAGGACACTTCGTCCGTCGCGCTCAATCCCGTCATCAAATTCACTACGCTGTTCGGCTTGCTGGCAGTGGAGCTGGCGGTCGACTTGGCATCGAAGAATGCCGAGCTCACGCACATTCTCGCGGGCGTCTTCTTCCTCATCTCGTTCTTCTTCGTCTACCGCTCGTTCTACGGCATGCGCATCAAGAACTAGCCAAGGCAAGAAGCGTGCTCGATTTCTGAGTTGTTTGTTTTTGGATTTCCGGGTGCCCCATCCTCGGTTTGTGAGGGTGGGGCCTTTGACTTTCGTTGGCAAAAGCTACAAACGTTCTCCAGCAGGCGCCTGCGCCTCCACCCACAAGCTATCCGCGAAACTGACCAGCGGCGGCAGTGCGTCCGCGGCCTTCTTCCCCGCGTGCGATGCCACCACGACGAGCTTCCCCGCCGGCGACAGCAAATCCAAATCCGCAAGCTGCGGATTCTGGCTGAAGAATCCGTCCGCGCTCAAACGCAAATCCCGCAGCCCCGCGCCGCCGATCGCGTCGCGAATCCCGCCGCGCGTCCAATAACGCATCTCGAATGTGCCGGCCGCCGCGTCGCGAAAGCCGCGCTTCGCCTGCCGCGCGATGCTGTATAGCCCGTACGCATTCGGCAGCTGAATGAAGAGCATTCCGCCCGGTTTCAGCACTCGCGCCGCTTCCCCGAAAAAGCGCTTCACCTTCTGCCGGTCGATATGTTGCAGCACACTATACGAAAAAACGATATCGACCGAACCCGGCGCGAACGGCAG
>Ga0335073_10013969_pt1 | contig 11256 bp, 7 predicted proteins | sample Lox_Sample_22_FD_207093 | JGI IMG/M metagenome (GOLD analysis project Ga0335073, IMG submission 207093) | Soil microbial communities from Loxahatchee National Wildlife Refuge, Florida, United States - Lox_Sample_2.2 | ecosystem: Environmental > Terrestrial > Soil > Wetlands | place: USA: Florida... | reverse complement strand
GCGCTTGTGGCTTCACTGCCGGCCGTGATCCGCGCCGTGCGAATCGATCCGGTCAAAATGCTGCGATCAGAATAGAGCATGATCATCCACTCGAAAGAGCCGGACGAAATCCAACTCATTCTTCTCGGCGCTTCCGATAGAAGAAATCAGGCAAAAACGAGATGCGGAGCAGCGCAGAATGTCAGGACGCCGAATGGAATCAACGGGGCGCGATTTTAGGCATTTTTTGGCATTGAGGAAACTATTTCCCGCTGCGGCCGTATATACCTGAGAAGGTCGCGTGACCACTTTTTTCAAGGACGTCCGCTTCGCCCTGCGCATGCTGCTGCATACGCCGGGATTCGCAGCCGCCGCGGTCGTTTGCCTGGCGCTGGGCATCGGTGCGACCAGCGCGATTTTCAGCGTGGTTCACGCGGTCCTGCTGAAGCCGCTCGCCTATCGTCAGCCGGATCGCCTGTATCGCCTTTACACCGAATTCCCGACGTTTCCCAACGGCGGCCTGAGGCGATTCTGGACCTCGCCTCCGGAATATGACGAGCTGTCGCGGGAACTGCAATCCTGGGAGTCGCTCCAGGCCTGGCTCACCTCCGGCGCGAACCTGGCGGGCGCGACCGATCCGATCCGCGTCACCAGTTGCTCGGTCACGGGCGGGATGTTTCCGATGCTGGGCGTGGCGCCCATGCTCGGCCGGTCCATCACCCCGCAGGACGACGTTCCCGGCGCGCCGCTGGTCATCGTAATCGGCTACGATCTGTGGCAGCGAACCTTCGCCGGCGACCGCGCCGTTGTCGGGCGGACGCTCCAGGTGAACGGACGCAACGCCAGCATCGTCGGAGTGATGCCGCCGGGTTTCGCCTTCCCGCCCGGCGAATTGGATCCGCCGGAGGTGTGGTCGCCGCTGCAGCTCGGTCCGCCCGATCCGCACAGCCGCGGGAGCCATTTTCTTATGCTCCTCGGCCGGCTGAGACCCGGGGTTTCCGTGTCGCAGGCGAGACAGGAGCTCGACCGGCACGTGCGGGAGTCGCGGGCGCGGCTCGGAAACAATCATCCGTTCGACCCGCGGTTTCATACCATCGTCACCTATGCGCTGCAGGATGAAGTGGTCCGATCCATCCGTCCGGCGCTGTGGATGCTGCTGGGCGCGGTCGGATTTGTGCTGCTGATCGCCTGTGTGAATGTCGCGAATCTGCTGCTCGCGCGCGCCGAAGCGAGGCAGCGCGAAATCGCGATCCGCAAGGCGCTGGGCGCCGGCGTGGCGCAGCTCCTGCGTCAGTTCATCGTGGAGGGACTGCTCCTGTCGGCCGGCGGCGGCCTTGCCGGTCTGGCGCTGGCCTACGCGGGTTTGAAGATCATGGTCGCGGCCGGAAGAGCCAGCATTCCGCGCGCGGCCGAAGTCAGCATCGATCCCACGGTGCTCTCGGTCACGCTGGCGGTGGCCCTTTTCACCGCGGTTGTGTTCGGACTCGCTCCGCTGGCGCAGATCGCCGCGGGCACGCTGCACGACGCGTTGAAGGCCGCCGGTGGACGCACCGCCGGATCGGTCATCTCCAACCGCTTTCGTTCGCTGCTGGTGGCGGGTGAACTGGCGCTCGCGCTGATCCTGCTGATCGGGACCGGTCTGATGGTCCGCGCCTTCTGGAAGCTGAGCGAGGTCAATCCAGGCTTCCGCGCGGACGGTCTGCTCACGCTGCGTGTGAATCTCCCGCAGGCGACCTATCCCAAACCGGAGCAGGTGGATCAGTTCTGGCGCGCGATCCAGCAGAAAGTCAATTCGCTGCCGGGCGTGGTATCGGCCAGCGTGACCAGCGGTCTTCCGCCGGAGCGTCCGATCAACGCCAACGACACCTACATCGAAGGATTCACCGCGGTTCCCAACGGGCCCGGACACAACATCGATTACTGGCAGATCGTCGGGGACCGTTATTTCGAAACCATGGGGATTCACGTGATCGAGGGCCGCGCGCTCGACTCGCGCGACGGCCCCGGCGCCCCGCTCACCGCCGTCATTAACCAAACGATGGCTCGCGTCTACTACGGGAACCAGAGCCCCATCGGCCGGCGAATCAATCCCGGCGGAGGGCCGAATCGCCCGGAGACCTACCGGACCATCGTCGGCGTCGTCGCCGATGTGAAGAACGCGGCTCTTGATAAGCCTGCCGGCACCGAAGCGTTTTTCCCCGGCCTGCAAGGAAATTTTTCATCGCGCACGATTTACATCCTGGTCCGAACCGCCCGCGATCCGAAGTCCCTGGCCGGTTCCGTTCGGGCGGCGGTGCGCGAAGTGGATCCGTCGCTGCCGGTGACTCAGGTGCGAACCATGGATGAGGTTCTGGCGTCCGCCAAATCGCGGCCGCAATTCCTGACCACGCTCCTGGGATTGTTTTCGACGACCGCGTTGCTGCTCGCGGCGGTCGGCCTGTATGGCGTGATCTCCTATTCCGTCACCCGCCGGACCACGGAGTTCGGAATCCGCATGGCGATGGGAGCCGGCGCGGGACACGTGCTGGGACTGGTGCTGGGCCAGGGATTGCGCCTCGCGCTGTTCGGTGTCGCGGCGGGGGCGATCGGCGCTCTGGCGCTCACCCGCCTGATCCGTGGCCTTCTGTTTGGAATCAGCTCCTTCGATCCGATCACCTTCGTGGCGATGGCCGGCACCCTGGTCGCGGTGACCTTGCTTGCCTGCGTAGTCCCGGCGAGACGAGCCATCAAGGTAGATCCGCTGGTCGCGTTGAGATATGAGTAAGACGTCTCGCCCCCGTTGAGGTCTGTCCCCTTTTTCAGCACCCTGCTAGAGCGGTCCGCGCGGCTTTGCGACGCAATCGAGCTACGGCTCTACGACCGGAGGAAATGCGTTAGGGTACTGATCCGCGTTCAAACTCGCGATTAGAATATTCACGTAGGTACCCGTGAGGAGTTGATCCGCGTCCTGAGTCCGAGGAGTGAAGTCGGGACACGATCGGAACCTAATAATTTCGGGGGTTGTCCGACTTGTCCGGAGTCTTTTTGGGGCCCATGGCCCGAGTCATTTTGGGATGCCAAATTTGGGCTTGCCATTCTCCTTATAAATAACTCCGCCCTTGATCACGACTTGCACATGCCCCAAGTCAGTCAGGTCGTCAAAAATCGGGTTGTCGGGCACAACAATGATGTCTGCGATTTTGCCAGGTTCAATGGTGCCGAGGTCTCTTGTCTTGCTCATGATGCGCGCGTTCACCCGGGTGGCGTCCGCAATCACTTGCAAAGGAGGGACTCCCTCGTCGGCGATTGCTTTCATCTCCCGCCACAGGGCGTCGGTATGAAAATTCAGCGGCGTGCCGTTGTCGGTCCCCATGCCCATGACCGCACCCGACTTGATCCATTGCTTGGTGAGCGCATCACGGTAACCGATTTGCCGGGCAATGCTGGTGAAATAGTCCAGGGAGGGCCAATTTTTCAATGATTCCTGAACGCCTTCCCACATGTCCGGCGGGAACAGGCCCTTGAGTTCCGGATCCTGAAGGCTCTCGGGGAAATCGAGTGTATCGGGGTAAATCCAACTTCGATGGGCCACCGTAGGCACGACCGGACGGCCGGACGCCGCAATCGCCTTCACCAGATCGGGCGAGTACGTCGGCACTCCCCCGGAGCCAACATGCTGGAGCACATCCACTCCGGATTCGAAAGCATTCCGCACGTCTTTTTCGTCGTAAACATGGGCATGCACTTTGAGTCCATGCGCATGGGCGGCGTTAACGATCGCAAAATAGTCTTCCCGAGTCAAGCCGGCGTGGGCTTTGATCACGTCGACACCCTGCTGCGCGAGCCGCTCGACTTCCTGTGCGGCCTGGTCCGGGCTGGTAACCATCATCGAAGCATCGTCCGGAAAACCACTGTACCGGATGCGCGTAAACATGGGACCGCTCACTTGCATTCGTGAGCCGGGAATCTCTCCGTTGTTAATGCGATTACGGACGCTGATGCTTTCTTTGGCAGGACCGCCGAGGTCGACCGCCGAGGTGACGCCGGACATCAGAAGTTGGTACGCGGAAATAGCCATCACCTTCTCGAGGGGATATTCGGCTTGGCGAGGCTTGAGCCATTCAAACCATCCCCCTTCATCTCCGTACCCGACGAGGATGAGGTGAACGTGGGTATCGATCAGGCCCGGCAGCATGGTTTGCCCGCTGGTGTCGATCAAGGTGGCGCCCGGCGGAATCCTCACTGCTGCTGCTGGGCCAACCTGCACGATTCTCTCACCCTGAATCACAATCGCCGCGTTGTGCAAGGGAGGCACATCCAACCCGCTGATCAGCATGCCGCCCACGAGAGCGGTTGCTTTCCCTTCCTGAGCATAAGCGGGCGTACAAAGCAGCACACCACCGAGTATCAGCCAGCGAAATCGAGAAAACGTCATCGCGAATTTCCGATCCGGACCTCCAGCCGGTAATGATACCTCTCTGCTCCAGGCGGTCGTCGAGAACCTGCGCCGCAGCCGCTTCCCGAAGGACCCGGCGCGGCCGATCACCACGCTGAAGACCGCCTGGAACAATGTGCCACAATAGGCTCCCTCACGGTGGGGCAGATTAAAACGCGCAATGCGCTGGCCGCCATCAGAAATCGCCTGCGCATGTTCTGCTCCTTAGCGGTTGTAAATGAACTGGTGTCCGTAATTCATGCCCGGATAGAACCAGTCCCGCACCGCTGCCGGACTATTCGCCGCTCGCTCTTCAAAGGTCACGACGGTGTGTCCCCTCGGAGTTGCACGATACGCCGGAATCGTCATTTCGGTAGCCAGCACGTGATTCTGCCTACGATTAAAAATCTGAATGATGTTACGGTTCGACTGCGAATTGGCGAGCTGAAAAACGTAAGTGCCGGGTCCCAGCACCCTGCCGGGAACTTCCACCGGCTGCGTGAACGTAATCGTGGTTCGCTGATTCCATAGATCTGCTTTCGCCTGAGGAATCATCGGTAACGTCACCAGACCAGCCGCCAAAACGCCTAACATCAGCGGTCGTATAAACATAAAAAACCTCCCTGAGAGTGGCCGCTGCGCCGCTCTCGTTTGCGGCGGATTTCTTTCAACCCGCCACTTATTCGATGCCCGGAAGCCGCGCGGGTTCCGGATCGCGTCAGCCGTGATCGTGGTTATAAATATTCACGAAATCACGAGCCGTCTTATTGCCGGGCTGCCGCCGCATTGCGCCTGTGAGAAATCTGGAGCAGCACCAAACTCAAGCTTCCCGTGCTGACCAAAACCATCGGCGCCTTCAGCGGGCGGATCTGCAAGCCTCCGTCATCCGTGTTTGAAATTCTCTCCGGCTACAAAATCCCCGAACAACGTTGACCCGCGCTACGGCTGGCGTTTGTGCAGATAATCGACCGCAAACTGCGTCAACTTGGGGCTGTGCATGCCCAGTTCGGTAGCTTCTTTTTGCGCCCGGTCGAGGTCCCAATGATCCACGGCCACTCGCTTGATGAACCACATCGTGGCCGCGCGACCTCCGCCCGCACAATGGATGAACGCCGGCTCCGTACCCTTGCGGGTGATGGCTTCCAGAAACTTATCCACCGCCGCGGGATCGGGAGCGTTGGCGTTGAACGGAATGCTGTAGTAGCGCAGGCCCGCGGCTCTCGCTGCCGCGCCCTCCGCTTCGACGTTTGCACCGGGCTCGCTTGGCTCTCTTAAATTGATCACCGCTGCGAAACCCATTTTCTTAATCTTCGGCAGCGTATCCGGCTTGATCGCGCCGGCGCAGGCGACAGTGGTCTCCAGCCGATGGAAATTCACGATGCCGTCGACGTTCTCTTGGCTGACCTGCTGCGCCTGCGCCGGCACGAGCGCCACGCACCAAGCCGCCAGCATCCATAAATGTGCTCTCACGTGACCCTCCTCAGACGATCATCATAACGCGACCCTCCTCCGGCATTGTGGGGCAGGCCCCTGGCCCGCGCCGGGCGCGGCGCCCGCCTCTTGCTCTCGCCCCCCTACGCCGCGCGAGCGATTGCACCCCGGCTCACCGCGCTCAACAGATTTCTTCTTAGAATCGCCGACGCCGCGATCACGCCGCCGAACAGCGCTCCCGCCACGCCCAGCGACGCCGCGTCCGCGCCGGTCAGATAAAGGTTCCCCAGCGGAGTCCGCGCCTGCGCCAGACGCGACCGGAACCGCGCCGGCGTCGCGCTTAACCCGTAAATCTCGCCAAGCGGGTGATTGGCGAAGTGGCGCGTCGTCAGCGGCGTCGAAAGCTCCGCGTAATCGATCCGCCCGCGCACCGCCGGCGCCAGCCGCTCCAGTTCCTCGCGCAGGCGCTCCGCCAGAACGGCCTTGAACCGGTCGTATTCGTCTCCGCGTTTTTTCCAGCGCGTCGCCGACCATCGCTCAAACCAGCGATAGGGCGCCGGAGCGACCACTTCAATCGTCGATTTTCCTGGAAACCGCGTGGCAAACGCCGGATCCTTCGCCGACGGAAACGAAATAAACAGGAACGGAAACGGCGCCCCCGGATCGTCCGCATAACGCTCCAGGTTGGCGTCATGATCCGCGCTCGGCGCAACCCATAAATTCGCCGCGCCCGTGTCCGGCGGCGCGCCGTCGTGTTTGATCCCCACATACAGGCACAAATGGCTCATCGACGGCCCGATTTGGTCGAGTTCGGCAACCTGACTCGCCACCGGCGGAAGCAGCCGCGTGAAAGTATTGCGCGCGCCCGCGTCGCTGATGACAAGGGGCGCTCGAAATTCCCGCCCATCCGCCATGCGCACGCCGGTTGCGCGCCGTCCCGCTTCGGTCAGAATCGAGGAAACCTCCGCGCTCACGATAATGCGGCCGCCGGCCTGCTCGATCGCCGGCGCGATCTCCGCCGCGATGCGCGACGCGCCGCCCACCGGGTAACTCGCGCCTGCAAAATAATGCTGGGCAATGATGGCGTGCATGCCGAAGCTGCTGTGGCCCGGCGGCAAACCGTAATCGCCCCACTGCGCGGCCAGCACTCCCCTCAATTCGCGATCGCCGGTCAGAGAATCGAGCACCGACGCCGTGGTGCGATCGGAGTAGCGCAGGAATCGCCGCCGCAACAAGGGACCCGCCAATCGCGCCAGAGGCGCAGGCAAAGCCTTTTCCGCGAAATAAAACCGCGCCGCGCCGGCCGCCGCATTCACCATCGCGAAATAGCGGTCGATCGCCGCCGCTTCCCCCGGAAAATACTCCTTCATTCGCGCCCGCAACCGCTCCTCGCCCGTGGGAAATTCGTAGTTCCTCTCGCCGATCCGCACCCGGTCGTAAACGTCCGGCAGCGCGTTCCATTGGAGGCGCCCGTCCGTCAAATGATCGAACGCCGCGCGGACGTCGCCCGCCATCCCCACATAATGCACGCCGCAATCCCATTCGTACCCGGGACGCCGGAACACGTGCGTGAACCCGCCCGCCGTGTAATGCCGTTCGAGCACCAGCACCCGTTGGCGCGCCTGGCGCGCCAGCAGCGCCGCGGCGGCCAGCCCGCCGATTCCGGACCCGATCACGATCGCGTCCCACCCGGCTTCGAGCGAAGTCTGATGATAGGAAGCTGCGTTCATAATGTGGCCACCGTCAACATTATCCTAGCGCCGTGATGTTGCTGCTGTCAACATAAATGTGCGATAAAGAAGTCATCCATGGCGCGAACCCGTCCTTATCATCATGGCAACCTGCGCGAAACCCTGCTCTCGGCTGCGCTCCAGCTCATCGCCGAAGCCGGCCCCCAAGGCTTCACCCTGCGCGAAATCGCCCGCCGCGCCGGCGTCTCCCACAACGCGCCCTACCGTCATTTCCGCGATAAGAATGAGCTGCTCGCCGCCGTCGCCGCGCAGGGCTTCGAGGAGCTCACCCGCGCCATGCGGCGTTCCGCCAAAGGCGCCGCTCCGCTGGAAAAATTGCGCGCCGCCGGACTCGCCTATGTCGCCTTCGCTCTGCGCCGTCCGCAGCACTTCACCGTGATGTTCGACACGTCTTTCGACCAAGGCCCTCTTCCATCCGGTATTCGAGCCTTTGAAACCCTCCTCTCTCTGCTCGAAGATTGCCAGCGCGCCGGCCAGCTCCCCGCGGGCGATCCGCGCCGCCTGGCGCTGGCCGCCTGGTCGTTGGTGCACGGCATCGCCAAACTGGCGCTGGCCGGAAGCATTCCCGGACCAAAAGCGGGGGTTCTCGATTTCGCGCGCTTCGCCATCTCCAGTTCCTTTGGCGGCTTGACGAAAACGCTAACATAAATCGTGCGCAATGTGATCATCATCGGTTCCGGCTGCGCCGGCAACACCGCCGCCGTGTACACCGCGCGGGCCAATTTAAAGCCTCTGGTCGTGATGGGCCACGAGCCCGGCGGCCAGCTTTCCATCACCTCGCTGGTCGAGAATTTTCCCGGCTTTCCGGAAGGCATCGACGGCCCGGTGCTGGTGGAGAATATGAAAAAACAGGCCGAAACATTCGGCGCTGAATATGTTTATGGCGTGGTGGAACACGCCCAGCTCAAAGAATCTCCCTTCCGCCTCAAAATCGACGAGGAGTGGCACGAAACCCGCACTCTGATCATCGCCAGCGGAGCCTCGGCGCGCTGGCTGGGCCTGCCCAGCGAACAGAAGCTGATCGGCCGCGGCGTCAGCTCCTGCGCCACCTGCGACGGAGCTTTTTATCGCGATCGAAAAGTCATGGTCATCGGCGGCGGCGATTCAGCCATGGAAGAAGCCAATTTCCTGACGCGTTTCGCCAGCGAGGTGACGCTGGTGCATCGCCGCGAGCATTTCCGCGCCTCGAAAATCATGCTCGACCGCGCGCGCCACAATCCGAAAATCAAATTTCTGCACAGCACCGTGGTCGATACAGTTTACGACGTGATCAAAAACGAAGTCACCGGGGTCCGTTTGCACAACCTCGAAACCGGCCGCAAATGGGACCAGCAAGTGGATGGCTTTTTCGTCGCCATCGGCCATATCCCCAACACCAAGCCGTTCAGCGGGCAGGTCCATCTGGACGGCGAAGGCTACATCGTGAGCCACGGCGGCGCGCGCACCAACATACACGGTGTATTCCACGCCGGCGATGTTCAGGATCGCATCTATCGCCAGGCCATCACCGCCGCCGGCGCCGGCTGCATGGCCGCCATCGAAGCCGAACGATTCCTCGAAGCCGAAGGCCACTGAAGCCTGTGGGGCAGGCCCGCGGCCTGCGGCGGGCTCTAACAGGGTGCTGAAAAAGGGGACAGACTACTCTGTCCCCGCCTGTAAGTTATTCATGCCGCGTGCGACCATGGCCGTGGACAGAGCGGTCTGTCCCCTTTTTCAGCACCCTGCTAAGCCCGCCTAGTCGGCTCAACAAGAGGCGGGCACCCTCCGGGCCGCATAAATAATTTAAGGCCGTCATTGCTCCTGCCGCGAAGCTTCTCGCGGCGAACGCGCCTGCGCTCTCGATGTTTTGACACGTCTTAAAATCAGAACGTCGATCCACAGGTACCTCAGTTGGTTCCGAGTCCTGTCGCGCCCACCCTCATTCCCTTCCGGTCAAATAATAGTGGATCGCCGGCGTCACCAGCAGCGACAGCACCATCGAGGCGAGCAATCCTCCGATCACCGCGATCGCCAGCGGTTGCAGCATCTGCGAGCCCGCGCCAATCGCCAGCGATAGCGGAATCATCCCGGCAATCGTGGCCAGCGCGGTCATCAGAATCGGCCGCAGACGGCGCTCGCCGGCTTGAATCATCGCTTCGCGCGGCGAGGCTCCTTCGGCGCGGAATTTGTGATCCGCATCCAGCAGCAAAATTCCGTTCTTGGCGACGATTCCCACCACCATAATCACGCCCATGAACGAGGAAATATTGAACGTGGTGCCGGTGATCAGCAGCGCGAAGAAGACCCCCGACGTGGACAACAGCGCCGAGGCCAGAATCGCGATCGGTGCGGCAAAGGCGCGGAATTCGAACAGCAGCACCGTGAACACCAGCACCACCGCCAGTCCCAGCACCATCAGCAGCTCGCCAAAGCTGCGCTGCTGTTCCTGATAAAGTCCGCCGTACACCACGCGAATCTCGGACGGCAGATTCATCTCCGCCACGGCCTGCCGCACCTTGGCCATCCCCTCGCCGAGGCTCATGCCTTCGAATCGCCCCGTGACCGCAACGCGCCGCTGCAAATTTTCGCGGATAATTTCGGTCTGTCCGGCCTCATCGCTGAACGTCGCAAGCGACCCGAGCGTCGCCGTCTTGCCGGTCGACGAACTGGTGATGATGGTGTTCCGGATCTGGTCGAGCGAAGCGCGCGCGCTTTCGGGAAAACGCACGCGAATGGTATAGGAACGGTCGTTCACCACGACGGGGGTGGTGGCCGGCTCGCCTTGCAGCACCGCGCTCGCGTCGATTTCGATTTCCTGCGGGCTGAATCCGGCGCGCGCGGCAACCACCGGATCGACGCTCATCACGATCGCCGGCCCGCTGATGGCGTCCTCGATGCCGTTCTTCAAATCGACGACGCCTTTGATTTTTTTCACGCGCTCCGCCACTTTCGGCGCCCACTCGGCGAGCACCTTGGGGTCCTGCGCGAACAGCTTAATTTCCATCGGTTCCGGCGAATCGGTCAAATCGCCGATCATGTCGCTTAAAATCTGCGCGAACTCGATATCCAGCTGCGGGTACGCCTTGGTCACTTTGGCCCGAACGTCGGAAATGACTTCTTCGATGTCGCGCTCGCGGTCGCGCTTCAGCTTTACCGAAAAATCGCCGCGATTGGCCTCGGTCACCGCGGCCAGGCCGAGCTGCAATCCGGTGCGCCGCGAGGTGCCCTCCACTTCCGGCGTAGCTTTCAGAATTTTTTCGACGCCCAGCAGCATCTTGTTGGTATCGTCCAGCGACGATCCGGGCGGCGATAAATAATCGAGAACGAATCCGCCTTCGTCCATCTCCGGCAGCAGATCGCTGCCGAGCGACTGGTAACAGAAATACGAAGCGGCGATCAGCGCCGCGCACCCCAAAGCCAGCGCCATCGGATAGGCCAGAATAAAACGCAGCGCGTGATCGTAAAAGCGCGTCAGCCGCGTCATGATTTTTCCGGAGGGGTGGCCGTGCGTGGCCGCGCGAGGCGACGCGTTGCGGCGCAGCAAATAGTGACTCAGCGTCGGCGTCCAGGTCAGCGCCAGCCCGAGCGAAGTCAGCAGCGCCGTGGCCACCGTCACCGCCAGCGCGCGAAAGAACGTTCCCTCGACCCCGGTCATCGAGATCAGCGGCAGAAACACCACAATCGGCGTAATCGTCGAACCCA
>Ga0335073_10013968_pt1 | contig 11256 bp, 11 predicted proteins | sample Lox_Sample_22_FD_207093 | JGI IMG/M metagenome (GOLD analysis project Ga0335073, IMG submission 207093) | Soil microbial communities from Loxahatchee National Wildlife Refuge, Florida, United States - Lox_Sample_2.2 | ecosystem: Environmental > Terrestrial > Soil > Wetlands | place: USA... | reverse complement strand
CCAATTCGGCGCGATGACCGGCTGGCAGCACGGCGCCACGCTCGACCCACCGCGATCCTGAAGAACTATCTGGCACCATAGAGGAGGCAGCGATGGATCTGGGCCTGCGCGGCCGCAGAGCACTCGTCACCGGGGCCACCAAGGGGATCGGCTTGTCGATTGCCGAACACCTCGCGCAGGAGGGCGCCGGGGTGGCGATCTGCGCCCGCCGGGCGCAAGATGTCGCCGCGACGGTGTCTCGCCTGCGAGCCATGGGCGTCGCGGCAACCGGGCGTGCCTTGGACGTCAGCGACCAACCGGTGCTGCAAAGCTGGATACGCGATGCTGCGCAAGAATTGGGCGGCCTCGATATCGTCGTGTCAAATGTCCAGCGCGCTGGCAATCGGCAATGACGAGGCGTCATGGCGTGCCGAGTTCGACACCGACATGATGGGAACGGTGCACGCTGTCGATGCCGCGATGCCTTATCTTGAGGCGTCGGATGCCGCTTCCATCGTCATCGTTTCCTCGGTGTCCGGCCGCGAAGTGGACTTTGCGGCCGGTCCCTATGGTGTGATGAAGGTCGCCCTTATTCACTATGCGCAAGGGCTCGCCTACCAGCTTGCCGCGAAGGGCATCCGTGCCAACACCATCTCGCCAGGCAACACCTATTTCGAAGGCGGCGTGTGGCACCGGATTGAGCAGGGGAATCCGTCGCTGTACGCGACGGCACTTGCGCTCAACCCAACCGGCCGCATGGGCCGGCCGGAGGAAATGGCGCGCGCGGCAGTGTTCCTGGCAAGTCCGGCCGCCAGCTTCATATCCTTCACGAACCTTGTCGGGACGGCGCGCTGACTCGCGGCGTTCAGTACTAGAAGCGACCGGTCTGCCTTTTCTGGCATGAGTCTTGGATGTAAGCGCACATCACCGACAACGGCGCATGGGGATGCTGCATGACCTGGGACCGGCGACAAATCCTGAAGTCCGGCGTAGCGGCGGCGGCAACTGCGCTCGCGACGCCATTCATCGGCCGCGCCGAAGCCGCTGAACCGATCAAGGTCGGCAGCTTACTCGACCTGTCCGGGCCGATCGGCACCTCCGGCCAGCCCATGTTCGATGCGATCCAGTTGGCTGTCGATGAGGTGAATGCCGCCGGAGGCTTGCTCGGCCGCCCGATCCAGCTCGTGAATTACAACACGCAGTCGACCATCCAGCTCTACTCCCAGTACGCGCAGCAGCTTGCACTGAAGGATCGCGTGGCGGTGGTACACGGCGGCATCACCTCCGCGTCGCGCGAGGCGATCCGGCCAGTATTCGATCGCTATCGCATCCTGTATTTCTACAACGTCCTCTACGAAGGCGGCGTGTGCGACCGCGACATCTTCTGCACCGGCACCACTCCAGCCCAAACCGTGAACAAGCTTGTGCCGTACGCGTTGAAGACCTGGGGCAAGAAGGTCTACATCCTCGCAGCAGATTACAATTACGGTCAGATTACCGCGAAGTGGATGACTAAGTACACCCGCGACGGCGGCGGCACCGTGCAATCAGTTGACTTCTTTCCGCTGGATGTCACCAGCTTCACCGCCACGATCAGCAAGATCCAGGAGGCCAAGCCGGATGTGCTGCTGTCCGCGCTGGTGGGCTCTAACCACACGGCGTTTTATCGACAATGGGCCGCGGCAGGCATGAAAGGCAAGATACCGATCGCGTCCACCACATTCGGCCTGGTGAATGAACTGGCGACGATCAACCCATCGGAGAGCGACGGGATCGTCACCTCCTATGGCTATTATCAAGAATTGAAAACCCCGAAAAGTGTCGCCTTCGTAGATGCCATCCACAAGAAGTTCGGTGCCGACGTACCCTATATCAGCGAGCTGGCGGCCGCGACCTACGAAGGCTTCTACCTGTGGACCGCCGGCGTGAAAAAGGCCAACAACATCGATCGCATGGCGGTGATCAAGGCCCTGGAGACCGGCCTGAGCTTCGAGGGGCCGTCCGGCAAGGTCACGCTGGATCACGCCACGCACCACGTGATCCGCAACGCCTATCTGGCGAAGGCGGAGAACACGACCTGGGACGTGATTGCTTCCTATCCTGATCAGCCTCCGTCCGACACCGCCGCGGTGTGCAACCTGATCACGGCCCCCAATACCGACAAGCAGTTCGTGATAGACATCAAGGCCTGAACGCCCACCATGGCACTGGCCGCACTGATCGGCTTCAATGTGCTCAACAGCATCGCGGCGCTGGTCCTGTTGAGCATCGGACTCGGCGTAATCTTCGGGATGATGAAGATCATAAACCTGGCACATGGCGAGTTCCTGATGCTGGGCGCCTATGCCACGGTGGTCACCACCAATGCCGGCATCAACCTGTTCGTGGCGATGCTGGTGGTGGCGCCGGTCTTCGTGGGCGCAGTGGGGCTGGTGGTGGAGCGCGGGATCATCCGCTTTCTCTATGGCCGGATGATCGACACGATGCTGGCGACCTGGGGGCTGAGCCTGTTCCTGGTCGGCATAATCACCACCATCTTCGGCACCACGGTGAAGGGCGTGGCGGCGCCGTTCGGTGGATTCTCGATCGGCCCCTACCAGACCAGTGCGTACAGCCTGTTCATGATCGCCATGGCACTGGCGGTGCTGGCGGGGATCTGGGCGATGCTGCGCCTCTCCCGGTTTGGCCTGATCGTGCGCGCCACCATGCAGAATCCCGACATGGCCGCCGCGCTCGGCGTCTCGCCGCCACGGATCTACATGGCGACGTTCGTGCTGGGTGCCGCGTTGACCGGACTGGCCGGCGGCGTGCTGGTGCCGGTGTCCGGCGTCGCCCCGACCATGGGCGCGGCCTATATCGCCCGAGCATTCATCACCGTGATCGGCGGCGGCGCGGCGGTCATCACCGGCAGCGGCCTGGCCTCGGCGCTGTTCGGCATCATCGACCAGGTGGTGACGTTCCGGACCACGCCGGTGTTCGGCCAGGTGGCGCTGCTGATTTCCGCGCTCGTGATGATCCGCATCCTGCCGCAAGGCATCACCGGCCGCTTCTTCCGGAGAAGCCTGTGAAACCGCGCAGCGCCTGGCCTAGCCTCTGCGCGGTGCTGGCCGCCATGCTCCTCGTGATGTTCGGCCTGCCGTTGGTGACCGGCCTGTTCGGGCTGGTACAGGCCACCGTGTTCATCGCCATGGCCGTGCTCGCGCTGAGCCAAGGTTTCATCTGGGGATTTGGCGGCATCATGAGCTTCGGCCAGTCCGCCTTCTTCGGCTTGGGCGGCTACACCTATGCGGTCGCCGTTATGAACATGGGAGATTCCACCGCGCCATTCTTCCTGGCGATCCTGCTGCCGGCGGCATTCGCGGCATTGCTCGGCTATTTCATGTTCTATGGCCGCATCAGCGACGCCTATGTCGGGGTCATCACTCTGACCGTGACGGTGATTTTGTTCAACGTGGTCAACTCCACGGCTGGCGATGTCTACCACATCGGCAACGCCCCGCTGGGCGGCTTCAACGGCATGCCCTCCGTGCCGCCGCTGAACATGCCGGGCGATCCCTCGACTCCACTGGAACCACAACAGATCTATTACGTCTGCATGGCGCTGTTGATCCTGGTCTATGCGCTGCTGCGGCTGATCCTCGCCAGCAAGTTCGGCCGCGTCGTCGTCGCCATCCGCGAAAACGAAACCCGCGCCATGCTGCTCGGTTACGATCCGCGCTTATACAAGCTGCTGGTGTTCGCCATCGGGGGCGGCATCGCCGGACTTGCGGGCTGCCTGTTCACCAACTGGGGCGGCTTCATCAGCCCTACCGTGTTCGGCCTCTCGCAATCCGCGCAGATCATCATCTTCGTGCTGGTCGGAGGGCTGGGGACGCTGATCGGCCCGATCCTCGGCGCCGTGGCTATCGAATACCTGATCTCGGTGATCGGCTCGCAGCAGACGCTGAATGCCGACCTCATCCTGGGCGTGGTGCTGGTCGCGTTCGTGCTGCTGGTGCCACAAGGCGTGGTACCGGTGCTGCGCAACGGCGTGCAACGATTGCTCGCGCTGCGGCGTCCCGCGGCGTTGCGCGCACCGAAAGTGGCGCAGCCATGAGCGTTCCGCTGCTGCAGACCAGCGGCCTAACCATGCGCTTCGGCGGCGTCACGGCCGTGGATTCGGTGGACTTCGCGCTCGGCGAGGTGGAACTGCGTTGCCTGATCGGCCCGAACGGCGCCGGCAAGAGCACGTTCTTCAAGATGCTGACAGGCCAGCTTATGCCCACCGCGGGGACCATCAGGTTCCGCGGTCGCGACATCACCGAAGCGAAGACCCACGAGATCGCCCGGCTCGGCGTCGGCATCAAGACGCAGGTGCCCAATGTGTTCAACGGTCTGTCCGTCTATGAAAACGTGTTCGTCGCCGCGACCCGCGGCCACCCGCCGCATCGTGCCCGAACCATGGTTGACCAGGTGCTGACCCGCACCGGCCTGACCGACATCGCATTTCGCACGGTCGGCCAACTGGCGCATGGCCAGCGGCAATGGGTGGAGATCAGCGCGGTCCTGGCGCAGGAGCCGGACCTGATCCTGCTGGATGAGCCGGCGGCCGGCATGACGTACGACGAAGTGGTCCGCACTTCCGAATTGATTCGCGAGATCAATCGCGCCCAGGCGCTGATCGTGGTCGAGCATGACATGCAGTTCATCCGCATGATCGCGAAGACGGTGACCGTGTTCAACCGAGGGCGCATTCTGGTGGAGGACAGCGTGGACGCTGTGCTGACCAATCAAACCGTGCGCGATATCTATCTGGGCAAGCAGGCGGCGTGAGATGTTGAACGTGTCCGGCCTGCGTGCCGGTTATGGGCGCATTCCCATCCTGGGCGGCGTGACCCTGCAGGTCGCGCGAGGCGAATGCGTTGGCGTGCTCGGTCATAACGGCATGGGCAAGACGACGCTGCTGAAGGCGCTGATGGGGTACCTGCCTGCCACGGCGGGCCAGGTGTTGCTGGACGAGCATAACATCACGCGCGCCACGCCGACCGAGAGGGCCCGTCGCGGTCTCGGCTACGTGCCGCAGGGACGCGAGATTTTCCCCGCGCTGACTGTGCACGAGAACCTGCGCATGGGCTGCCTGCTGTCGCAATCCGACGAGCGCAGCACCATCGAGCGCGTGCTGGCCGCCTTTCCCCGCCTGACGCCGCTGCTGGAACGCCCGGGCGGTGCGCTGTCGGGCGGCGAGCAACAGTTGCTCGCGCTCGCGCGCTGCCTGTGCGGGGGCCCACGTGTGATTCTGCTGGATGAACCGACCGAGGGCATCCAGCCCTCGATCGTCGAGGCGATCGTCGAGACCCTGCGAGCGCTACGGGCATCTCACAATCTGACCATGATTCTGGTAGAACAGGACTTGCAGTTTATTGCCGCGCTGGCGGACCGGGTGTTGATTATCCAGAAGGGCGTCATCACCCGCGAGATGCGTCCGCAGGATGCGACCGACCCCGCGCTGGTTGCGGAATTCGTCGGCATGGGCAGCTAACCGTTACGGCAGAACAGGGAGAACGACGATGGCAGTCAGGCGCCCCACAACGCATCAGTTGCAGGATATCGTATTTGATCTGGGCATGACAATGCAGCCCGAGATGCTGGATCAGTTCCGTGTCCTGATGGAAGGTTCCATCGCGTCCTACGACGTGGTGGACGCGCTGCCTGACGAGAAGCCTGTCGTGCGCTATCCGCGCACGCCGGGTTATCGCCCCACGGGAGAGGAAAATCCGTACAACGCCTGGTATGTCAAGACGACGGTGAAGGGTGCGCCGGGCGGCAAGCTGGCGGGCAAGCGCGTGGCGCTGAAGGACAACGTTTGCCTCGCCGGCGTGCCGATGATGAACGGCGCGGCAACGCTGGAAGGCTACATACCGGACATCGATGCCACGATCGTTACGCGCATGCTGGACGCCGGCGCGACGATTCTCGGCAAGGCGCATTGTGAGTGCTTTTGCCTTTCGGGCGGCAGCCACACCGGCGCGACGGGTCCGGTGCACAATCCGCACAAGCACGGCTATTCCGCTGGCGGATCGTCATCGGGCAGCGGAGCGCTGGTGGCCGCCGGCGAGGCAGACATGGCGATCGGCGGCGACCAGGGCGGCTCGATCCGCATCCCGGCGGCGTTCTGCGGTGTGTATGGTATGAAGCCGACCTGGGGACTGGTGCCCTATACCGGCGTGATGCCGATCGAGGCGACCATCGACCATACCGGTCCGATGACCGCGACAGTTGCCGACAACGCCCTGCTGCTGGAAGTGCTGGCGGGGGAGGACGGGCTCGACCCACGGCAGTACGCGCCGAAGGTAGCGTCCTATACCGAAGCCTTGGGCATGGGCTGCGCCGGGCTGAAGATCGGCGTGGTGAAGGAAGGCTTCGGCTGGCCCAACTCGGAAGCCGACGTAGATACGAAGGTCAAGGCGGCGGCTGCTGTTTTTGCCAGGCTGGGCGCCAGCGTGGAGGAGATCAGCTTGCCGATGCACCGCATCGGCAAGGATATCTGGGGCCCCGTCGCACTGGAAGGCCTGCAGGTTCAGATGATGAACGGCAACGGGATGGGCTTCAACTGGAAGGGGCTTTACACCGTCGGGCTGCTGGACGCCCATGCCGCATGGCGCGACCGCGCCAACGACCTGTCCGACTCGCTGAAGATATCGATGTTTATCGGGGAGTATTTCGTCCGCCACTACCGCGGACGCTATTACGCCAAGGCACAGAATATCGTCCGGCGCCTGAAGGCGTCGTATGACACCGCGCTGGCGGCCTACGATCTTCTGCTGATGCCGACGCTGCCGATGAAGGCGACGCCGATACCGCCGGCGGATGCGCCGCTGGCGCTCTACCTGCAGCGCGCCTTCGAGATGATCGCGAACACCGCGCCGTTCGATGTGACCGGTCATCCGGCCATGACTGTCCCGTGCGGCATGGGCGAGGGACTGCCGATCGGCGCGATGCTGATCGGCAGGCACTGGGATGAGATCGCGATCTATCGCGCGGCGGACGCCTTCGCGAGTTCCGGTGACTGGAAGGAATTCTAGTGGGGGCAGACGGCCCAAGGAGACCGCCCAGAACCTGAGGGTCCTCACGCCGCGCGCCGGAACGGACGGCTGTGGGACATCCAAGCGAACAACAGCATCGTTCGCCTTTGTTCTGCTTTAGCGTTGTTCAGTTGACAATCGACGCTATGACCCCAGCAAGCCGGGGACAGGAAGGAATTCTGAAAGCGTAACGCCGAGCCGGGGGTTGCTTCGCTGTCATGGCGAGCCTAGCGGAGCAATCACCGGCGTAATGCGGCGCGCCCTGTAAGTGGCACCACGCTACCATGCTCGCATTGGGGCGCAGGGCCAACGCTCGGTACCACGATCACGGTGCTATGGCGCGACCTCACAAACGCACAGCGCGCCGCGGTCCTGCGGATCGGCCGCGTCGCCCACCCGAAGGAGATCTCCGACTTGATCCTCTTCCCATGCTCTACGCCTTCATCGTTCATGTGCGGTGCCGACGTCAGCAGGGACGGCGGCATGGCAGCGCTATGGACCGGCAGCGTCTCAGCCCGGCGCGAACACGTAGACCGAGTGCACGAAGCCCATGGCGAGCAAGGTATACCAGCCCACCACGATCGCCAGAAGACAGATGCAGGTCGTGGCGCCGACCCAACTCATGCGCGGCGCCTCCACGAAGGTGCGGTCGGGATAGGCGCCGAAAGCGCGCGATTCCATCGACATCACCATCATCGAGGCGCGCCGCAGGCTGCCGACCAGCAGCGGCATGGCATAGCGCCGCGCATCGCGGATGCGTCCGACCAGGCCGCGCCCGCGGGCGACGCCGCGCACCATCTGGGCGGCGCGGATGATCTTGATCTCCTCTTCCAATGTCGGAATGATCCGGAGAGCGATAAAGAACGCATAGCCGATGCGGTACGGCACGCGCAGTTGTGTCACCACGGCGATCGCCAGCTCGCGTGGGTCGGTGCAGCGCACGAACACCAGCGAGGCGAGCAGGATCGTGTAGACGCGCAGGGCCGAGGCCAACGCGTAGTCGGCGGCCTCGGCATAGACCGGGCGGCCGAACAGGTGGAACGCCAGTTGGGTGCCGGGCAGGCTCAGCGCCTGGATCACGAAGAAGCTGATGCAGGCGAAGACGAACGGCCAGGTACCGCGCCAGATCTCCAGCGGTCTGACCCACGCCAGTCCGATCGCGGCAAGCAAGACCGCGCCGCACACCACGATTTGCACCCAGGCGATATAAGCGCCGAACGCCAGCAGCGACACGGCGAACAAGGCGCCGAGCTTGGTCAGCGGATCGAGCTGGTGCAGCGGCGAGCGGCCGCTGCGAAACTGGAAGACTGTGCCACGCGCCATGTCAGACCTCCACCAGCCAACCGACCAGTTCGTCGGCGCGTAGCGTCGCGCGGGGAATACGCTGCGGATGCCGTCGCGCTAGCGCGCTGGACAGCTCCTGCAGCGGGGGTGGCATCAGCCCGACCTCGTCCAGCAGCGCAGTCCTGGCGAACAGGTCGGCAGGCAAGCCGTCGAAGCGTAGTTGGCCGCCGCCCAGCACGATGGCGCGATCCGCCCACTCGGCGACCAACCGCACGTCGTGGGTGATCATCAGCACCGTCGAGTGATAGCGCTCGCGCAGCCGCGCCATCAGCCCCATAAGCTGCTGCGCCCGTTCGTAGTCCTGACCGATCGTCGGTTCATCTAGGATCAGCAGCTTCGGTTCAAGCGCCAGCACGGTCGCAACGCTGAGCCGCCGGCGCTCGCCGAGGCTGAGGCTGAACGGCGAACGGGTCCGGTAGCGGTCGAGGTCGACGATCGACAGTACATCGTCCAGCCGCGCTGCGATCGCTGCGTCGGACCAGCCGCGGACGCGCAGGCCATAGGCGATCTCTTCGTCCACGCGATCGGTAACGAACTGATGGTCGGGGTTCTGGAAGACGTAGCCGATTTCGGCGGCGATATCGCTCGGACCGAGCGAGGCGAGGTCGCGACCGAGCAAGCTGACCGCGCCCTTCGGCGGCGGGTTGATGCCCATCAGCGTGCGCGCCAGCGTGGTCTTGCCGGAGCCGTTGCGACCCAACAACGCCACGATCGTCTCCGGCTGCAAAGTGAAGGAAACGCCGTCGAGAATCGGGCTGCCGCCGTCATAGCCGAAGCGCAGGTCGGTCACCGTCAGCAGCGCCTCGCCGCCAGCCTGCGCCTTGCGACCACTTTGGTCCGCCAACGGCCCGGCTAGCACAGCCGGCGGGCGTGTCAGACACTGTTCGGCCAGACACTGTTCGGATCGTGCCAGGGCCTCGGCATGGTTCAGCGGAATCCAGGCAGGTTCGACCGGCTGCCCGGTGGCGGCGGCCAGTTCCAGAGCGAACTCGGCAAGCTGGGGAAACCAGGCGCCGGAAGACTGGGTGGCAGCGTGGTCCTCCGCGACAGTGGTGCGGCGGCGCGCGAAGGCCTCGCGCGGCGTGCCATCGAACGTGATCCGGCCGGCCTCCATCATCACCACGCGGCCGACGCGATCCGCCAGTTCATCCACCCGATGCTCCACCAGAACGATGGTCGTGCCGCGTTCGGTGCGCAGGCGGTCGAGCACGGCGAACACCTCGCGCATGCCGGATGGGTCGAGGTTGGCCGTCGGTTCGTCGAGCACCAGCAGGCGCGGCCGCGCGGCGAGCACGGCGGCGACGCTGACGCGCTGCTTCTGTCCGCCGGACAGGTCCCAGATCGACCGATCGCCGGCGTCACCCAGCCCGACCAGGGTCAGGGCCTCGGCCTGGCGTTCGATGATCTCGGCGGGTGGACGGCGCAGGTTCTCCAGACAGAAGCAGACCTCGTCGCGCACCCTTGTGTTGATGATCTGCGCTTCGGGGTCCTGGAACACCATGCCGACATCGGTGGCAAAGGCGGCGACCTTGGTGGTGGCGACATCGAGGCCGCAGACGCGCGCTTCGCCGACCAGCTTGCCGCGCAGCGAGTGCGGGATGACGCCGTTCAGGATCTGCAGCAGCGTGCTCTTGCCGCAGCCGGAAGAGCCCAGGATCAGCACGAACTCGCCAGGCAGGACCTGCAATGTCACGTCGTGCAGGATCTGCTCCGTCGCGCCGTCGTAGGTGTAGGAGACCTGGCGCAGGTCGATCAGCGGCGTTGCCGGCGGGGGCTCGGTGAGGCCGGTCGGCGGGGCGTCGACGGCCGTGCGGCCGAGGACGGTTTCTCCGGGCGGCATGATGCGGCGGCTCCGGTCAGGCGCGCCGCATTCCGGCTTGTGCCATCCCCGCCATTTCCTCGGCGACCGCGGTGCCCTTCAGCACGCCGGCACGTGCCAGGCCGTGCGCGATCGGCTTGACCAGCACGACGGCATAGACCGCGCCGCTGACCATGCGGGTGGCGAGCGCGACCACGTTGTAGGCGATGCCCATGTCACCGACGCCGAAGAAGTAGACCTCGGGAATCTCCTGCAGCAGCGGTGCGAGCGCGCCGGACAGCGCGATGACGACGGTGCCCCACCTTTGATAGCCGAAGAACGCGAAGCCGAGATCGGACATGAAGCCCTGCAGGAAGCCGGCGCCCAGCACCATCACGCCATTGGGATTGCCGGACAGCACCTGGGCGACGCCATTCATGGTCTCGGCGAGCGTGGCGGCGCCGGGCTTGCGGATGATGTAGCCGCACAGCGGGCCGGACACGTAGAAGCCGCCGCAGATGGCCGCGAAGGCGAGGAAGCCGTAGGCGCCAGAGAAAGTCATGAACAGGCGGCCGAGCATTGCGTTGGGGGTGCCGAGCACGCCGTTGACCACGCCGATGATCGCCATGATGACGATCTCCAGCAACGTGAAGCCGACGAAGAATCGCCCGCGGCCACGGTTGATCGCCCAGGCGAGCGCGGCGAGCGCAAGGCCGATGACGGCAACTGCGATGTAGAGCATGCCGATCGGCATTTCTCTGCCTCCTTCCCGAACCCTTTTTGCACCGGCGAGGGGCGTGCATCCCTTGTGCCACACGGAGCAGCGGTGTTTGCGCGATGATTGATGGAGGCAGCGAAATGGCGCGCAGGGCGCTGCCTATGATCGATGCAAAAGGCTGGAATGTCGGCAATCGCAGCTTTGCTGCGCGCACAAGCCTCGAACGGGGTGGCGTGCTTCAGCCGCGATCGGCAGGTCGCACCCAATCACGCCGCGGCACGCAACCCGCCGCGGCTTGCCATCAGCGGCTGTATCCGTTGCCCGTATTGTTCCATCCCTATGACAAAATCGTCGAA
>Ga0335073_10013967_pt1 | contig 11256 bp, 10 predicted proteins | sample Lox_Sample_22_FD_207093 | JGI IMG/M metagenome (GOLD analysis project Ga0335073, IMG submission 207093) | Soil microbial communities from Loxahatchee National Wildlife Refuge, Florida, United States - Lox_Sample_2.2 | ecosystem: Environmental > Terrestrial > Soil > Wetlands | place: USA... | reverse complement strand
TCCGCCCGATCGTCAGCAGCATCGTGAACCCGAACCACCCGTGGGCCTTGGTCAGCAGATCCAAGATCGTGCTCGCGCCGTCCGGATCAAGGCTTCGACTCGGGTCCTCGGCCAGTAGGAGTTGCGGGGCCGGCATCAGGGATCTGGCGAGCAGGATGCGCCACTGCTGTTCCTCTGAGAGCATCCGCACCGGGTCGGCTGCGGTCTGCGCGGCGCCGACAAATTCGAGCAGCTGCGTCGCGCGGTCTCGCGCCGCGGGGTCGGCCCGCCGCGACCGCGCTGGAGCGAGCACGTTGTCGAGCACCGAAAGTGCCAGCAGCGGGAATCGAAGGGACACCAGCCCTCGCCGACTTCGGTAGCGATCCAGGGACCCGGCGGGCCGACCCGGCCTCGGCGCACACGTCCATGCCGAGCTTGGCGTGCCCGTGATCGGCGTCGCCAAGACTGCCTTCCGGACGGCAACTCATGCCGCCCAGGTCCGGCGCGGGCAGTCGGCCAGGCCGCTATTCGTCACCGCCGCCGGAATGACCACCGCCCGGGCGGCGAGCCTGGTCGCGGACATGGCCGGGCCGTTCCGCATTCCTGACGCGCTGCGGGTAGCGGACCGGCTGGCCCGCGGGGGGCACACCGCATCTGGAGGCAGGAGCTCGTAGTGGACGGTGGTCTTCTTGGTCAGCCTGTGGCCGGCCGGACCAGAACGCCCTGCAGCACCCGGTATTTCGCGGCGAGGAAACGCGCCAGATAACCCAGCTGACCGCAGACCCGACCGCCATACTGGTGCCCGACTGCAAAGTCCCTGGTCATCCCATTGAGGGGAACACCCATGAAGAGCTTCACGCCAAACGCACGCCGGATCACTGCCGCAGTTGCCATCGCCGGCGCCCTGCTGGTCGCGCCCGCTATTGCGCTGGCCAGCGCGGGATCACCGGCCCGCCCGGACGCGGCCGCTACGCCGGCTTGCGAGACGCCCGGCCTGGTTATCTGGCTGGACACCAGCGGTAACGGGGCGGCGGGCACCACGTTCTACAACCTGCATCTGACCAACCTCTCCGGGCACGCCTGCACGCTCAATGGGTATCCGTTCCTGTTCGCCGTCAACCTCCGCGGGCATCAGGTAGGCCCGAGGGCTACGTTCCGCAAGCCATCGCCCCATCAGGTGACGCTGGGCAAGGGCAAGACCGCCACTGCTGTGCTCGGAATCGTGGATACCGGCAACTTCTCGCCGTCGGCCTGCCACCCGGTGACTGCGGCTGGTCTTCGCGTGTTCCCGCCGAACCAGACCAGGTCCAAGCTGGTCCCGTTCCCCTTCAGTACCTGCTCGCGTGCGCACGGGCCAGCTTCGCTCAACGTGGGAGCTGTCACGAAGTAGCCGCTGCGGCGACGCGCCGCAACCGTGCTCGCAGCCTCGGCTCGGCGGAGAAACGTGCTCCGCTAGCGGACATAGCGCGTATTGCAGCTCACAGTAGCGCGTGACCTCCGGCATCGCTGGACAGCGACCGGTGCGCGTGCCACGCTGGCATCTCGGTAACAAACTGTCCTATCTTGCTTACTTAACGTAGTCACCGAGAGGCAGGGTTGCATGTCCCCCAAGGCCGACAGCGCACTAGCCGTTCAGACCGGGCACGGAAACGCCGGCCCAGGCAGTCATGCCGCTAGTCCGGGTGGGCTTGGGCGCGGGCGGCTGGGCATGCGACGCCGGCGGCGCGAGGAGCCTTCTCGTATCACCAGCGTGGACGCTTGCCCTGCGTGCGGCTTACGCATCAAGGATCCGATCGCATCGCGGCTGGGGTTCTGTGACCGCTGCCAAGAGTTCACCGGCATGTGCGGGGCTGGCCGGAGGGTCATCTGCCCCGACGTCATGACCAGGACGAGCTGGCACACACCGTGCACCGAGCTCGGCTCTGTGGCCTGGGAGATTAACCAGGGCCAGGGATTCTCCCGGACGATGCTCTGCAGCGTGCATGACAACCAGGTGAGGTTTGGCAGCACGCCCTGGATAGTGGACGCTGCCCCACTCGAGCAGCCCCGGAGCTGGCGCCCGCGGCAGTCCGCGACCGGACAGCTGAGGTAGCGTCGGCAGTCGCCGCTCCGTCCGGCGCGCTCGGGCTGTCTGCGCGGGCGACGACGCTTCTAGTTGTCGGTGGAGTCGATCATTACCGGCGGACCGTCGTGCCCGTCGATGTTGTCGTAGATGCCAGGGAAGGTCTGGAACGCGCGCCGCGGATTGTGATGCAGGTGTGAGTGATTGAGGGTCAGCTTGCCCCAGCCAGAGTCCACGACATAGAAGATGGCGCTGCCGCCCTCGCGCGCGAGGTTGTTGCGCATGATCGTGCCGGCGATCAGCGTGTTGTAGTCGGTGCCGTCGTTGTAGATCGCGCCACCGCTGCCGCCGCCTGGCGTCCCGCTCGAGGCCGGGTTCGCGCCCCAGCCAATGGCCTTGTTATTAGTGAAGACGCTGTTGTACACGCTCCACTGGACGCTGATGCTGCTCAGCGCAGCGCCGTTGGAACAGCGCCCGCCCGTGAAGGTGTCGCTAGTGATGTACACCGGCCGGTTGCGGTACTGCGCAAGGGCGCGGATGGCACCGCCGCCGAGGTCCGGGCCGTGCTGGTAGCAACGGTTGTTGACGAAGCGCGAGTTGACCGCCTTGAACTGGCCGCCTTCGGCGTAGATCGCACCGCCGCCGTCGACACCGCCGTACCAGCAGCGCGGAATGTTGGCCGTGCAGGTGGCCTGGTGCGTGCCGTTGAAGCCATCCTCGAACGTGATGTTCTGTACCACGATCCGGGGATAGGGCTGGTTGACGCAGTCGTCGGTTGACCATTTGCCGGCGCAGGTATCGGAGAACAGGATCCGCCGCTTGCCGCCGCCACTGAGGGTAACGAGGCCGCCACCGTCCAGGACCACCAGATGCCGGGTCTTGGGCACCCTAGCGGTCGCGGTCATCATGATCGTGACCGGCTTGCTGCCACAGTCGAACGTGATGATCCCGCCCTCAGCCACCGCACGGACGACGGCACTGGACGTGCATCCGGCCGGCGTGCCGGTGCCGATCACGTGATTCGGATGGCTGGTATTGACCGCCCGGCCCGCGGCCGGCACCGGGAAGTGCCCGTTCGGGTTGCCGAAATCGGGCACCGCCCCGGCCGGGGCGCCCAGAGCGACCGACACCATCGCGCCGGCGAGAGCGCCTGCCGAAAGGACGGCGGTCGCCAGGATTCCCAAACCACGTATTCTTCGCACGGCGCACCATCGTAGTGCTGCAGCCCGGCCCGCGGCAGGAAATCAGACCAGGACAGATCAGAGCGGGAACGCACTCGCTCGCAGGCTCAGATTGACCCGCTCGCGGCCATGACACCGGCCGAGGTGCAGACACCGGCGGGCTGGTTCTTGGTCAGCCGGCAGATCGCGGCGGTAATGATGCTGGCGGCGCCGTCAATGTCCTTCCCGACCGGGCTGGCCGGGTTGTGCATGGCCGCCGCGACTTGTGCCCAGGTCAGGCCGGCCAGGGCTGACGGGAGGTACTGAGCGGCGGGAAGGGTGTAGCGATTGCCGATGTCGACGAACGGGATGCCGTCTCCGTACTTGGCGTACAGCGCTTGCTGCTGCTCCGCGGGGTGCTGGAGATAGACATGGCCGAGCGGCGTCGCGGGATCCTCCTTCTCCCCGTACCACTCGACCGGGACGAAGTCGAGGTACTTGCTGGTGTAGCGGGCGCCGTCGAACGTCAGCGTCGGCGTGCTCGGATAGACGTCGGTCGGGGAGGAGTGGATGAAGTGCAGTCCGGTGAGCACGCCGAACCGGCTCACGGCCGCCGCGATCACCCAGCGCTCGGCGGCGCAATAGGGACAGAACTCGCCGCCCATGTACAGCAGTTCCGGTTTCCCGCCAACGGTGAGCTCCGGCTCTCCGGTAATCGGCTGGAGTCCGCTCGCCGTGCCGGCGCCAACGGCATTGAAGGTCGCGGCCCGGACCGTGCCGATCTCGCGCGCGACCGCCTGGTCGGTGACCACAGGTCCCTGGCTTGCCGGCGACCGCGTGAGACTGACGACGATGACGACAACCACCAGCACCAGCACGACAGCCACGCTTCCGGCGGCGAGCAGCACTCGCCGCCGAGCCTCGGCTCGCCGCGCCGCAGCCTGCTGGGCGGCGATCTTCTGCCGCGCGCCCTGTGCTCTGAGTCGCTCCGCCTTGCTCATGCCCCGGACCACCTATCTACGGTCTACGTACGTAGATAGTAGCAGTGCGCTAGACTGCTGAGCGTCGGTCTCGGGCAGCGCGTGGGCCGAGGGAGGTGGACGTGCGCGGATTCGGTGACCTGGAGTCGGTGATCATGCAGATGATCTGGGACCACGGCAGGCCAGTGACCGTCAGGGAACTGTTCGACGAGCTGAGCCAGGACCGCGTCATCGCCTATACGACGGTCATGAGCACGATGGATAACCTGCATCGCAAGGGCTGGCTGACGCGAGCAAAAGAAGGCAAGGCCTACCGGTACACCGCGACCGCGAGCCGCGAGGAGTACAGCGCCCGGCTCATGCGCGAAGCGCTCGCTGGCGGCGGGGACACCGAGGCTGTGCTCAGTCACTTCGTTGCCGAGATCGGCGGCGAGGAGTCGAAGGTGCTGCGCAGCGTGGTGCAGCGGCTTTCTGACCGGCGGCCGCGATGAGCGCCGCCCTGCTGATGTGCCTGTACGCGCTGGCCGTCGCGTGGTGCCTGCCAGGCCCGCTGGCCCGGCTCACGGCGCCAGGCATGAGCGCTCGCCTGGGTCTGACGGCCTGGCTGACTGCGATGGCCGGCGTGCTCGCGTCCCTCGTGGTAGCCCTGCACTACCTCCTCAGCGCCGCCCTCGCAGGATGGTCCCTGCTGGTCGAGGCAGTCTGCCAGTCGGTAACCGGGCGCGCGTGCTCCCCGCTGGTGTATCGCGGCGCGCTGCTGGAGATCCCGCTAGCTGTCGCCGCAGCCGGTGGCGCGCTGGCAGCAGTGGGGCTGGCCTGGCACTACGGGTGCTGGCTCCAGCGGAGCCGCCACCGGACACGAGCTCACGCTGAAGCCGTCAGGATCGCGGGCCGCGCACTGACAGCGGTCGGCGGTGCCGTGGTTCTCGATGTCCCGGAGCGAGCGGCGTACTGCGTGCCCGGCCGGCCACCCACCATCGTCCTCACCACCGGAACGCTCGCCGTACTCGACCGCGCGCAGCTCACTGCCGTGGTCGCGCACGAGAGGGCTCACCTGTCCGGCGGCCATCACCTCCTTGTAGCGCTGACCAGGGGCCTGGCCGCGGGGCTTCCGGCCGTGCCGCTGTTCACCCGAGGGGCCGTGGAGGTTGCGCGGCTGACCGAGATGCGCGCCGACGACCTCGCAGCCCGGGCAAGTGGGCGGAACGTACTGGTCACTGCTCTCCTGACGATGGGCACCGGCACGCCAACGCCGTCCTTTGCTCTCGCCGCAACCGCCGGGAACCTGACCGTGCGGGTGCAGCGCTTGCTCGAGCCCCCGCCGCGCGCCCGGCAGATCCGCAACTGGCTGGCCCTGGCCACCGCCACGCTGCTCCTGGCAGCCGCATCCGCGCTGCTGATCTGGTTGTGCAGCTCGCTGGCACGCTCTGGCTGAGTCCGGCCTAGCTGCGCGTACTGAGCAAGGTCTGCTGACCTGACGTGATCAGGCCATGCTGGACGACATAGCTGAGAGCGTAAGTCTGGACCGCGCCGGTGGTCTCATAGGCCCGGATGCGAGCCGATACCGTATCGCCGTTCGCCGTCAGGCTGGTCAGCACATCATGGCCGGTGTGCCGGAATCCCGCGACCATGGATGGGTAGCTGCCACCGAGGTTCTTGCCGCCCAGCCGCCACACCAGGCGCCAGTCGTGCTTGTTGATCGCGGCAATGAATGACCGGACGACCGCAGCATTCTCCGCCGCACTGTCGCCGCGTGGAGATGATCCGGACGCCGGCGGCACACTGCCAGGGTGGTGAGCGGCGAGCGCTATGCCGGTACCCGTACCGGCCAGGATCACGACCGCGGCGGCCGCCGCCCACCACCGCCGGACCTGACGTCGTGGCCGCGCCAGGCCCGGTGCGGCTGCCAGCTCAGTTGGCGCCCGCAAGCTCGGAAGCGGCGCGGCAACTTCAGGTCCTGGGCCGCGATGCTCACCGGCGGCTGCCCTCGCCAGCCGGATGAGCAGCTCTGAAGGTGACGGGCGCAGCTCAGGGTCCTTATCCAGGCACCACTCCACGAGCGGCCGCAGCAGGTCCGGGATGCCGTCCAGCGCAGGTTCCGCATGCACGACCCGGTAGAGCAGCGCGGACGCTGTGCCGGCGCCGAACGGCTCGCGGCCGGTCGCGGCGTATGCCAGGACTGCCCCGAGGCTGAAGACGTCGCTCGCCGGGCTCACCTCGCCGCTATCGGCTTGCTCGGGTGACATGAACCCCGGAGAGCCGACGATCATCCCGGTGCCGGTCATGCTGGTTGCCTCGGCTGCGCGGGAGATGCCGAAGTCGATGATCCGCGGGCCATCACTGGCCAGCAGCACATTCGACGGCTTCAGATCACGGTGGACCACGCCGGCGGCGTGAATGGCCGCCAGTCCCTCCGCCAGGCCGCGGGCAAGGGCCTCGACTTCTGCCGCGGTCATCGGCCCGTTCGCTGCGACGGCATCGGCCAGTGACGGGCCATCGACATAACCGGTGACCAGCCACGGCACGGCCGCATCCGGATCGGCGTCTACCACGGGCGCAGTGAAAAGGCCGCTGACGCGTCGCGCCGCCGCGACCTCACGCGCGAACCGGTTCCGGAAGTCCGGATCACCCGCCAGGTCAGCGCGGATGACCTTAACCGCCACCAGCCGGCCACCAAGCGACCTGGCCAGGAACACCCGTCCCATGCCCCCGCTGCCCAGCCGGCCGAGCAGCAGATAGCTGCCGACCTGCCGCGGATCACCAGGCTGCAGCTGCTCCACGAACTCCCACCCCCGCTCCGCGACACATCGGCCGGCACAGGTCATTATCGTGAGGGACGGCCGGATTAGGCCACACCTTCACGCGCTCGGCCGGTCAGCCCGCGCTCACATCTTCGCTGGCGGAGCAGCGCGATTCCCAGCATGCTGGTGGAGACCCCGGCGAGATGTGCCGGGCTCCCCTGGGCTGAGGAGCATTCATGCGGTATGGCGTCGTCCTGTTCACCAGTGATCGCGGCATTACCCCGGCCCAGGCTGCCCAGGCCGCCGAGGCGGCTGGCTTCGACTGCTTCTACGTGCCCGAGCACACCCACATCCCGGTCCGGCGCCAAGCACTGCACCCCCGCACGGGCACGCAAGAACTGCCCGACGACCGGTACCTGCGCACGCTCGACCCGTGGGTGTCGCTAAGCATGGCGGCAGCGGTGACCTCGACCATCAGCCTCGGCACCGCAGTCGCGCTGCCGGCCGAGCATGATCCGATCACGCTGGCCAAGACGATCGCCACGCTCGATCATCTGTCCGCGGGCCGGGTCGTGCTCGGCGCCGGATTCGGCTGGAATACCGACGAGCTCACCGACCACGGCGTGCCTGCTGGCAAGCGGCGCACGGTCGTGCGTGAGTACCTCGAGGCCATGCAGGCCCTATGGACGGAGGACGAGGCCTCCTATCAGGGGGACTTCGTCAGCTTCGGCGCATCGTGGGCCTGGCCCAAGCCCGTGCAGCAGCCGCGGATACCCATCATCATCGGCGCCGGCGGGACTCCGAGGACGTTCGCGTGGATCGCCCGCTCGGCTGACGGATGGCTGACCACGCCCGGCGAGGAGGATCTCGAGGGTAAGGTCGCACAGCTTCATCAGGCCTGGCGCGAGGCAGGCCGGACCGGACTCCCCCAGGTGCGCGTCCTAGCTGGCAAGCCCGAGCCTGATGTGCTGGCGCACTGGGCGGACGTCGGCGTGACGGACGTGGCGTTCGGCATGCCCGACCGGGCAGCCGACGAGGTCGTCGCGTACCTCGGCCGACTGGCGGGCAAGCTGGGCCTCGCCTCCGTTGCGGCCGCGTGATGGACGTCAACCTCGCCGATATCTGCGCTGCCGTTGCCGCGGCGCTGCCGGAGCGCTGCGCGCTGGTCTGCGACGGCGAACGGCTGAGTTACCCCGAGCTGATGTCCCGCAGCAATCAGGTCGCCCAGCACCTGATCGGCGCCGGCCTCGGGCCGGACGAGACCGTCGGCCTGTACATGCTGAACTCGGTCGCCTACATCGAGTCCCTGCTCGGCTGCATGGTGGCCCGCACAATCCCCGTCAACATCAACTATCGATATACCGGGAACGAGCTGGCCCACCTCTTCGGCAGCGCGCAGCTCGCGGCGCTGGTGGTCGATGCCGAGCACGCACCGCTGGCGGCGCACATCGCTGCGTCGAGCCCGTCGTTGCGGCATGTCCTGATCGTCGGCGCCGACCCGGAGGCGGTGCTCGGGCCGGCCGGAGTGTCCTTCCCGGCCGCTGTCACGGTGCTCAGCTATGCCGGAGCCGTCAGCGCGGCGACCAGCGCACGGCCCGACAACGGGCGCAGCGGTGGCGACAAGCTGATCATCTACACCGGGGGCACGACCGGCCTGCCCAAGGGCGTGCTGTGGCGGCACGAGGACTTCTTCTTCGCTGCGCTCGCGGGCGGCAATCACTATGGCGAGCCGCGACGCAGCGTCGAGGAGGTCGTCGCGGCCGCGGCGCAGATTCCGTCAGCCGGGTACCTGATCACGGCACCGATGATGCACGGAGCCGGGACCTACACGCTGTTCACCGCGTTCCTGCTGGGCTCGAAGGTGGTGATCAGCCGCCGGTTCGACCCGGTGCAGACACTCCGGCTGGTCAAGTCCGAGCAGGCGATGACGCTCGCGGTCGTCGGCGACGCGATGGCCCGGCCGCTTGCCGACGAGCTGGCCAGCCATCCGGGCGAGTACGACCTGTCCTCGCTGTTCGTGCTCGGCTCCGGCGGAGCGCTGCTGTCGCCGGCCGTCCGCTCGCAGTTGCAGGGCCTGCTCCCGAACCTCTACATCACCGACCGGTTCGGTGCCTCAGAGACCGGTACTGACGGCGAGCTCGCACGGCCTGACGACGGCCGCCCGCGGCTGGTCCACTCCGGCAACGTGCAGGTGCTTGATGAGCAGCTGCGGCCGGTGCGGCCCGGCGAGACCGGCCGGATCGCCAAGTCCGGCCACGTACCCCTCGGTTACTACGGTGACGAGGCCGCTACCCGCGCGACGTTTCCCGTAATCGGCGGGGTGCGATTCGCGCTGCTCGGCGATCTGGCCCGAGTCGAGGACGACGGCTCGATCGTCGTCCTCGGCCGTGGCTCCACCTGCATCAATACGGGCGGCGAGAAGGTCTTCCCCGAAGAGGTCGAGCAGGTGCTCAAGGCACATCCGGCCGTCCTCGATGCACTGGCGGCCGGCGTGCCCGATGACCGGTTCGGCGAGCGCGTCGCGGCCGTCGTGCAACTGCGTGACAGCGCGCACGCCGACGCCGACGAGCTGCGCAGGCACTGCCGGGAAACGCTCGCCGGATACAAGGTGCCGGCCCGGATCGTATTCGCACCGGAGATCGTGCGGTCTCCGTCGGGCAAGGCCGACTACCGGTGGGCAGCTAGCGTCGCCGCAGCCTCTGTCGAAGAAACATCACCAGGCTAGGAGTGCGCATGAAGGTCAATCCAGTCGAGGCAGGACTCGACGAGCGCCAGCTCGAGCGCATCACCGAGCACCTGCAGCACCGTTACGTCGACGCTGGTCGCATCGCGGGCTGCCAGGTCGCCATCTTCCGCCACGGCCAGGTGGGCTACTTCCGGTCGTTCGGGCTGCGGGATCTCGCGCGGTCGCTGCCGGTCGAGGAGGACACGATCTGGCGGATCTACTCGATGACCAAGCCGATCACCGGGGTCGCGCTGATGTCGCTCTACGAGCGCGGAATGTTCCAGCTCAGCGACCCGGTGACGCGCTTCATTCCGCAGTGGCGCAACCTGAAGGTCCGCCAGCGCGCCGCGGACGGCTCGGAGCAGCTGGTCGACCCGGACCGGCCGATGACGGTGCGCGACCTGATGATGCACATGTCCGGCCTTGGCTTCGGGGGCGGCCCGACACTGCAGGAGTTGTTCTCGGCCGACAGCTCCAGGCGGACCACGCGGTTCACGCCAGGCTCGCGGCGCGGCCCGGACGCCACGCTGGAGAGCTTCGTCGAGCACTACGCCAGCTTCCCGCTGGAGTTCCATCCGGGCACGCGCTGGCTCTACTCGGTGTCGACGGACGTGTGCGGCCGCCTCGTCGAGATCATCTCCGGGCAGCGCTTTGACGACTACCTCCGTCAGACGATCTTCGAGCCACTCGGCATGACCGACACCGGATTCGCAGTGCCCGACGAGAAGGTGCACCGGTTCGCCGCGTGCTATCGCCGGGACTCGGGCAAGAACCTCGCGCTGGTCGACGATCCGCAGGTCAGCGGCTACCGGAAGGAGCCCTCATTCCTGTCCGGCGGCGGCGGGCTGGTCTCGACGACAACCGATTACCTGCGCTTCTGCCAGATGCTGCTCGGTGGTGGCGAACTGGACCGCGTGCGCATCCTCGGGCGCAAGACGGTCGAGCTGATGAGCACGAACCATCTGCCTGGCGACAGTGACCTGCAGTCGTTCGCGATGCCCGGCGGGTACGGCGAGGTCGGGTTCGCCGGGATGGGCTTCGGTCTTACCGTGGCGGTCGCGAAGGCGCCGGCACTCACGCAGGTCATCGGCTCGCCCGGTGAGTACATGTGGGGTGGCGCGGCCTCGACGATCTTCTGGGTCGATCCGGCCGAAGACCTCACTGTCGTCTTCATGACCCAGTTGCTTCCCTCGGGCACCTTCAACTTCCGCGGGCAGCTGAAGACGCTCGTGTATCCGGCGATCACGGACTAGCTCGCGCCGGTCGATCACTGGCCAACTGCTGCCGGCGTTACCTCCGTAGGGGCCGCCCGTCCCGGCAGGTCGGTCGCCCGCGGACGAAGGAGCACGACGCAGGCAATGCCGCAGATGCCTGCGGCGAGGATGGCTGTGGCCGGCCCGGCCAGCTGTCCCACTGCGCCGGCCAGCGCGAATCCCAGTCCCTGCAGCGTCATCAGGCCGGCGCTGCTGATGGCCATCGTCCGCGCGAACAAGTGCTCCGGGACGGCCTGCCGGACGAGACCGTCAAGACCGAGCGAGTACATCCCGCAGACGCCTGAAGCGGCCAGCAGGATCCAGGCGACTCCAATGGCTGGCCTGACTGCGAACGC
>Ga0335073_10013966_pt1 | contig 11257 bp, 8 predicted proteins | sample Lox_Sample_22_FD_207093 | JGI IMG/M metagenome (GOLD analysis project Ga0335073, IMG submission 207093) | Soil microbial communities from Loxahatchee National Wildlife Refuge, Florida, United States - Lox_Sample_2.2 | ecosystem: Environmental > Terrestrial > Soil > Wetlands | place: USA: Florida... | reverse complement strand
CGTGAGCATCATGGGGCTGAGCTACCTCGAGCGGGGAGCCCGCAAACCGCACAAAGGCACAGTTCAAAAGGTAGAGAACGGGCTTGGCCTGCCCCCGGGTACTTACTCGCGACTCGTGGTAGCCGCGGATCCCGCGGCGGAGCTCGAGCGCTTGACCGCGGCGACGCCGGCAGAATCGCCCCCTGCGCGGGCCACTGGCCCGATCGTGGTGGACCGGCACACCGACACCGAGGTACTCGAGGGATACGCCGAAGCTCAGCTCGACGCCATCAACTCGGTGATCGAGCGACTGCCTGAGGTGACATCAAACGAATACGAATCGTATATTCTCTCTGTGATCGGACAGTGTGTGAAGGCCGAGATGCTGGCAGCCAACTCCTGGCGGATGGCGGTCAATGCTGACGCGGCTTCGGCCGGGCGCCTGATGCGGCATCTGCAGGCGCTGGAGACGACGCGCGGCGCCCTGTTGGACCGCATGCCGATGAGCCTCAGTGCACGGTTCGACCGGGCCTGTGCGCGGTCGGCGCTGCCCGAACCGGTGATCGCGGCGCTGCTCGGAGTCACCGCCGTGGAAATGTGGGACATCCGGAATCGGGGAGTCATTCCACCGGGGGCGCTGCCGCGCGTTCGTGCCTTCGCCGACGGCGACACCGGTGCGGGAGACGGACAGTGAGCGGCAGCGAACTGGTCGCGTTGAGCCGTGCCCACGAACTGTTCGCTGGCCCGACGCGGCAAGTAACGTCGGACGCGCGCGCAGCGCGGTATGACGGGTTGCTGAAGCGCGCCGCAGAGCTGAATACCGGTGGGGGACACGAGCTTTACCAGGCAGTGGTACACCGTAGCCGGGTAGCCTTGCGGTCGTCCGCGGACACCGACGCGGCGGTCGCCGCCACTGCGGCGCAGGCGCACCGCGATCACGCAGCCGCTCGCGACCTGACGAGAGATGTTCTCGACGAGGCGCGCGCGGATACCGCGGTAGCGGATACACCGATCGCCCAGCGCGAGGCGATGCGCCGTCGGGCCGCGCGGCTGCGGGCGCAGCGAGCGCATGTGCTGGCGGCACGCCAGCGGGCCCGCCGGCATCGGGCGGCGTTGCGCGCCTTGCGCTATCGCGTCTTGCGACGCGGCGGCTACCGGAGCGGGCTGCGCTTGCCGCCGGCCAGCAGCCGCGCCGGGATCGCGGTGCGCGCCGCGCTGTCGCGGCTGGGCAGTCCGTATGTCTGGGGTGCGACCGGGCCCGACCAGTTCGATTGTTCGGGGTTGACCCAGTGGTCCTACGCGCGGGCGGGAATCCATTTGGAGCGCACCACCTATCAGCAGATCTACGACGGGATCCCCATCCCTCGGTCCCAAGTCCGCCCGGGCGACCTCGTCTTTCCCAGCTCCGGACATGTGCAGATGGCGATTGGCAACAATCTGGTCGTCGAAGCACCCCACTCCGGCGCTACGGTCCGGATCAGCCCGCTTGGCACGGGCGTGCAGATCAGGCGCCCACTGGGGTAGCGGCGATGGTTGTTGAGCACGGAATCCCTGAGTACGGTCGACCCATGGCAGAGCAGGCCGGCCGGTCGATCGAGGCCATCGGGGAAGGCCAAGCCGCGTTGGCGCGGCAGCACGCGGCCGCCGCGGACGCCGACCGCGCTCTCGCCGAAGCACTCGCCAGCGCGCATGCGGCAACGGCCGAGGGTGTCCGCCGCCTCGATGCGATCGCCGCCGAAATCGACCACGCGGTAGCGAATCAGACTGCCATCGGGCTTGATACCGCAATGGGTGCGCGAGAGTTCCAGAAATTTTTGATCGGTAAGCAACGCGAGATCCTGGCCGTGGTATCCGATGCACACGAGCTCAATGTTGCGAAAAAGGCTGTGTTGGAAAAGTTGACGGCGAACTACACCGCGTCGACCGGCTAGCGCTCACGGCTGTGCACGGGTGAATTGTCGACACCGACGGCCCTGGCTACTGTCGCCTGCATGTCGGGGCCCAAGGACGTGCTGGCCGCCGTCGAGCACGTCAACAAATGCACCGGCGACCCGAACGCATGGATGGCCGGGCTGACACCACAACAGGTAGCGGATGCGGCGACGGTATTCGGAGTCAGCCCGCAACGGCTCGACGGAATTCTCGCCAGGATCCGCCAACAGCACCCGGATCTTTTCGACCCGAGGAGCGGGGAGACGATCGTGCCGTCGCAAACCGGTCCGGCCGACCGCCGGCCGGCAAGCCCGCCACCCGGCAATCGAGCCCCCGACCATCAGGAGGGTGATGCCGCGGACGCTATCAGGGGTGCGGAAGCTGCTCTGGCACATCAGAATTCGACGACCGCTCAGGTCGACCTGCAAGTGGTGACCGCGGTTCTCAACGCGCACCAGCAGAACGCCCAGGGCCGCGAAGCCCTGAACAGCCTGCAGCACGATATCGAGGCGGCGGTGACAACGCGATCCGATCTGGACACCCCGGCAGGTGCGCGCGATTTCCAGCGATTCCTGATCGGCAAGCTGAGGGACATCCGCGCCGTGGTGGCGAATGCGAGCCTTGACGATACGTCGAACTCGGCGCTGATGGCGGCATGGACGGCGTTGTACAACTCAGCCAAGCGCGAGTCCGGTGGTGTCGACGAACAGCAGCGGTCAGCCGGTGTGCCTGCCGCTGCCCAACCCGAAAGCCCGCCGGCAGCAGGGGATGCCGGCCTGGACCCCTACCTGGATTCGCTGCCGGTCGACGATCCCGGCATGCTGCCCGCGGACATGCCGGCACAAACTCCGTCGGCCGTGACGCCGACGACTCCGGTGATGCCGAGTATTCCCTCGTTTGGCGGCGGAGGGTTTCCGGGCGGGGGAGCGATGCCCGGTTCGGTTGTGCCAAGCGAATTTTCGCTGCCCGGATCGCTGCAAGGCAGCGATGACGGACGGGCATCGAAGGACCTCGACGACGCGCTGCTCAAAGCGGGCGACCCGGATGACGAGCCGTCCGCCGACGACGACGGCGACGAGCCGACCCACCATCGCGACGCCGAATCCACGGCGCCGCCCGCCGGCCCGACGACCGTCACGCTGCCAAACGGGGAAACCGTCACCGCCGCCAATCCTCAACTCGCCGCTGCCATCAAGGCCGCAGCGGGCGGCACGCCGATCGCCGATGCGTTCCGCCAGGAGGGGATGACCATTCCGCCTCCGGGGACGGCGGTGACCGACCCGGTCGACCCGTCGCGGCTCACACCCGGGGATATCGGCATGCTCACCGATCGCCATGCTCTTGCCCTGGGCCAAAGCCGGGCCCTGCTCAACGGTCAGATCCAGCACATTTCCACCGTGAACGGGCCCAGCTTCCTAGGCTGGGAGCATCCTCCGGGACCGGTCACCGCAGCAGCACCGGACCGGACCGAACCACCGGCGCCCACCAGGCCGGCTTCTGTCGAGAGACCGTAGGAGATCAAGAGGAGACAACGGATGGCAGACCGAATTCATGTGGTGCCCGACAACCTGCGTCAAGCCGCCGGCCACCACCAAGAGACATCCGACTATCTGCGTACTCTGCCGACGTCGCACCAGGCGATTCAAGACAGCCTGGACTCGCTGGGGCCGATCTTCGGCGAGCTGCGCGAAGCAGGTCGTGAGCTGCTCGAGCAACGGCGCATGTGCTACGAGCAACAAGCCGACAGCCACGCGAAAATGGCAGAGAACCTGACAAAATCGGCGAGCATGTTCGAAGAGCAAGAATCACAGGCCGTCCAGCGACTCAAGCGTATTTCTGACGACAGTCAATGACCGAGGCCGATCCGGCGTTCGACACCGTGCACCCCAGCGGACATATCCTGGTCCGCTCCTGCCGCGGCGGGTATATGCACAGCATCACGTTGAGCGAAGCGGCGATGGACACCGACGCCGACACTTTGGCGCTGGGCATTTTATTGACCGCCGACGTCTCGTATCTCAAAGCGGTGATGGAAGTCCGCGGCGAGATCGTCGCGGCGGGTTACACCCCGTCCGCCGAGGTCCCGACGGCTCAGGATCTCGATGTGGCGATCGAGAAGCTGGTGGCGCATGAGCTGCAGCGGCCGCACGGCGCGGAGCCGTGACGAGCACGCGCCCTAGCGGATCCAGGTCTTGACGGCCTCGCGATCCGGAGCGATATCGGTGGGCGGCTCGACCGGATTCGCACCGAACAACTCTCGCGCTCGGCCAAGCAGTGCGCGCACTTCGTTCAGCTGCTGTTGCAGCCCGGAATCAGCCACGCACTTAAGCTACCCAGGCCGCGTTATTCGCACAATTCACTGTTAGGCCGCAATACCGGGGTCGATCAAAGGAGTGAAGTTTGTCGATCCGAAGATGACGGTAGGCTTGGCCGGTGGCGATCTTCGGTCGGAATACGGCGCGGCAGCGCCTCCGGAGAGCAACCCGAGAATCCCTCAAGATTCCGGCCTTCAGCGCTCCGGTCGACTGCACGCCGTGGGTGACGGGTGGGTTGTGGCCTGCTGAGCTGTCAACGGTTACTGCTGACACTGCGCCGCTGGTCAAATACCTCAAGGCTGACTTGCAAAAGATCGTCAATTCGGCCAACGAAGAACTCTTGGGCATCAGGCGAGCGGGATTGGCCGATGCCGTACGGCAAGCAGAAGAGGCCCGAGTGATTAATGCTGCTCGTGCCTTCGCTGTTCGACGGGTCGAGTCGACAGTTCGTCATCTCCGTAACACAAGCCAGAAATTGCCGACAGAACTGCGGCCGGTAAAGCCGGTAAATGGCGCCGCTGACATCGACGACACCGAAAAGACACAGCGATTTAAAGTACTCCCCGTTGCGCAAACGGAAACGGGTGAAGCGACCGACCAGTCGGCCCCGCCATTGCCGCCGCCGGAGTACCCGGGTCAAGACCACCATGAGGCACCGGCAGTCGACGTGCACGATCTCTGGACCGAACCGGTCGTCGCGCCCGAACCGCCGGCGCCGGCCGCTGAACTGGACTGGGCCGAAGCCGAGCGATCGACGCCGCGGCACGCCCTCGACGCCGACGACACCGAGGTGCTTGACGAGATTGCGACGGTGTTGCGCGAGATCGCGCCCCTTGCCGACACCCCGCTCGAGCACCCGCCCCGGCAGCCTGCGTCCGCTGGCCCGCAGGAGGCCGCGGTCGAGGAGCTGCTGCTGCAGCCGACCGCCGCTCGGCACGCGGAGCCGCCGGTTCCTCCGGTCGAAGAAGTTACGGCCGCGCAGCAGCCCGCGCCGCCGGTCGAGTCTGAGTCGGAACACGAACGGCTGGAACGCCTGTTGAAATTCGTTGCTCGTCAGGAACCGGGATTGCGCTGGGCCATCGGCAACCGTGCGGACGGCACCACGTTGTTGGTGACCGACCTCGCCCACGGCTGGATCCCGCCGGGAATTACATTGCCCGCCGACGTCCGGTTGCTGGAGCCGGACCGGCGGACGGGCACTGCGGCTGCGTTACTTGGACAGACGGCGGTGTTGGCCACCTATGCTCCCGGCGATCCGTTGGGTTGGGCTTCCGACTACGAGGTCACGGACACCTCGTCGCAACCGCGTGAGCTACCGGCGGTGGAGGACTTGGGCTGGCTGCTGAGCGAGGCCACGCACTGGCGTGACGGTCTGCCGCGAATGGTCCACACGCTGGCCAAGGCGGGTGCCGGCGGAACCGGCGTCATCGACGCCGAGATCGACATTCTGCGTGTGTATCTCGACACTTCGCGCTACCAGCTGTTCGCGATGTACCCGGACATCGACACCGGATTGCTGCTCAATTGCCTGTTGTTGGCCGCGACTGAAGGTATCGCCGCTGGGAACTTGGTGAACGCGAACTATCACTTCGCCTGGTTTCAAATGCTCAGTACGCCACCGGCCAGCGGATGGAAAGCCAGCCCATAGTGCGGGGCGTTACGCATGCCGAGAATGAATTGACGCTGGTCGGAGGGGTTTACATACTGTCATGGTGCCGGGGCCAGATAGTCGCGCGCAGCTAAGCGATAAAGATCTCGTCGAATCGGTTCTTCGTGAACTGAGCGAGGCCGCCGATAAGTGGGAAGCACTCGTCGGCCAGGCTGAGACCGTCACGTACAGCGTCGATCTCGGCGATCTTCATGCCGTGGTCAACTCGGACGGGCGGCTCGTCGAATTGACGTTGCATCCCAGCGTGATGTCCGGATACACCCATGGCGAGCTTGCCGACCGGTTGAATCTTGCGATCGCAGCCTTGCGTGAAGAGGCCGAAGCCGAGAACGAGGCGCGTTACGGCGGGACCCTCCAGTGATATGGAATCCGTTGTCATGCAGAGCAAAGGCGGATGCGCACCGACCGCCGAAAGGATACTGACCGTGCCACTCAATCTCTCGAACCGAGATCAGAACTCCGGACACCTGTTTTACAACCGCAGGCTGAAGGCCGCGATCACCCGGTTCTCGGTGCGGATGAAACACGACGACCGCAAACAGCAAGCGGCGGTGGCACTCTCGATAGTCTTCGTCCTCATCGGCATCGGCTGGATGGCGCTGCTGCACGTGATGAAGCCCGCCGGGCTGGTGGGGCAGTCCGCGATCATCGGAAACCGCGACACCGGCGCGGTCTACGCCAAGATCAACGGTCGGCTGTACCCCGCACTCAACCTGACCTCCGCGCGGCTGGCCGTCGGCAGTGCCACAGCGGTGACCTGGGTCAAAGCATCCGAGATCGCCAAGTATCCGACCGGCCCGATGATCGGTATCCCCGGTGTGCCCGACAGCCTCACCGTGACGGGCAGCTCCGTGTCAGCGTGGTCGGTGTGTGACACCGCATCTACCCGCGGCAGTGGAGCACCACCGTTGGTGACGTCGATCGCGGGACAGCTGTCGACAGCGGGACGCGCGGCTCCCATGGCGCCCGGGCAAGCCGTGCTGGTCACGCACAAGAGTGCGACCTACGTGATCTGGGGCGGCCAGCGGTCACAAATCGACCCCACCGACCGATCGGTCACCTTCAACCTGGGCCTTGACCCGGGCGCGACCTATCCGATCGAGATTTCCAACGCGCTCTTCGACGCCATGCCATCGACGGAACCCCTTGTCGTTCCGGAGATTCCGGAACTTGGCACGCCGTCGAGATTCCTGCCGAATTCGACGGTCGGTAGCGTGCTGGAAACCCGGGACGCCAATGGCGCCGTCACGGGCTTTTATGCACTGCTGCCGGACGGCGTCCAGAAGATCACCAGCTTCGTCGCCGACCTGCTCCGCACCGCGCTCGCGCAGGGCTCGGCCACGCCGACCTTGATCTCGCCGGACAAGCTGATTCATATTCCAACGGTCGAGGCGCTCGACGTCGGCTACTATCCTTCGGGCAAGCTCAGTTTCATTGATACAGAAGCGAATCCGGTTACCTGCTTGGCATGGCAGAAGCAGTCCACCGACCCGCAGGCGTCGATCAGGGTCTTCAGCGGTCGGGGCCTGCCCGTGTCGATCGACATGGACCCCCGCCTGGTCAGGCTGGTCCGCGATGATCGCAATCCCGATTCGGTGGAGGCCGATCAGGCATTGGTGTTGCCGGGCGCGGCGAACTTCGTCGCGACGACGAGCGGTCTTGCGACGTCGAACAGCCGTGAATCCCTGTATTGGCTTTCACCGCAGGGTGTTCGGTTCGGTGTGCAGTGGGACCAGCGGACCCTGTCGGCGCTCGGGCTGGATCCCGGCAGCGCCGTGCAAGCACCTTGGCCGATCGTCCGCACTTTTGCGGCGGGACCGGCCATCAGCCGTGAGAGCGCCCTGTTGGCGCACGACACCATCGCCGGCGGAGGCGCGGTCGCACCGATCCCCGAAGCCAACCAACAGCTGGGAGGTTAGGCATGTCCAAACTCGGATTCGTTCGCGGAGCGCGTAAACCGCCGCCGTCGGTTCCGCCGGTGCGGGTTGCGGTTGCACCGCCGTTGGCTTTGCCGGAGCGCGAACCACGCAACATCCTGCTGATGATCGCGCTGCCGGCGCTGTTGGTCGGGATCATCGGCACCCTCGTGGTGATGTACACCTCCGGGGTCCGATCGCTGCAGTCAGGCTTCTTCCCGATGATGGGCCTGGCCGGGTTCGGTGCGTTGATGTTCAGCGGACGCTTTGGGCGGGGGCGCCGGATCTCGTGGGGCGAGCAGGAAAAGCAGCGACGCATGTATCTGCGTCAGCTCGACGAGGATCGCGACGAGGTCCAACGCGCCGCCCAGGACCAGCGGCGTAGTCAACTGTTCGTGCACGGCGATCCGCAGAAGCTGGACACCATCATCGGTGGGCCGCGGATGTGGGAGCGGCGCCCAGGGGATCAGGATTTTCTCGATGTGCGTCTCGGCATCGGTATTCAGCAGACCAGCGACTCCGCGGTGTCGTTGCAGTGGCCGGAGGTTCCAATCGGGGAGGAACTGGAGCCGGTTACCGGTGGGGCGCTAAGGGATTTCATTCTCGAGCAGAGCAAAATCCGTGGCATCGGCAAGGTGCTGAGCCTGCGATCCAAGCCCGGATTCAGCTTCATCGGAAGCGATCCCGACGAACTGCACAACCTGGCACGGTCGCTGCTGTGTTCGCTGGCGGTCTACCACAGCCCGAACGACCTCAAGCTGATGGTGGTCACCCGTCATCCCGAGTTGTGGTCATGGCTGGTCTGGCTTCCGCACAACCAGCACGATGAGATGTTCGATGCCTGCGGCCTGCGCCGCCTGGTCTTCGCGACGCCCGTGGAGCTGGAGGACGCACTCGACGCAGAACTGCACCGTAAGGGCCGTGGACCGTGGACACCTCCGGTCGGAACCAGCCCGACGTCGATGCCCTCGGCTATGGAGTCGCCCACGCTGAGCGGTCCGCACTGGGTAATCGTCGACGACGCCGTGGGTACGCCGGAGCAGTGGGAGGGCGTGACCGGACAGAAGGGTATGGCCGGAATCACGGTGCTGCGGTTGGCGACTCGGCCCGGTGTCGGCGTCGGCTTCGCCGACGAGGAACAACGTTTCGACTTAAGAGACGGCCGGCTGTATCACCGCGATGCGTTCTACGCGGTCGCCGACATGCTCGCCGAGAGCACCGCCAACAGATACGCGCGAGCGTTGGCGCGCTGGTCGCCGATGAGCGCGGGGGAGCTGTCCGAAACCGACAGCCAGGCAGGCGAATTACTGCGGGCGCTGGGCATCAACGATCCCCGCCAACTCGACGTGGATCGGTTGTGGGCCGAGAGCCGCGGGCGGGGTGACCCGAAGTGGGCGATGTCGCCGGTCGGGGTGAAGCCCGGCGGTGAGTTGCAGTACGTCATCTTCCGCGCAAAAGACTTCGGCGGCTTCGGCTTTCACTCCGTGGTGATCGGGACGTCGGGTTCGGGCAAGTCGGAATTCTTTCTGTCGTTGGTCAACGGGATCGCGCTGACGCATTCACCGGAATCGTTCATCGTGATCTTCGTCGACATGAAGTTCGAATCCGCCGCCCAGGATCTTGAAGGGCTGCCCCATGTTGCGGGCTCACTGTCCAACCTCGGCAAGGACGATCGGCACCTGGCCGAACGAATGCGCAAAGCGATCAACGGCGAAATCCACCGGCGCTACCGGCTATTCAAGGAGGCCGGTGCTCGCGACGCCAACGAGTACGAAGAGATGCGGCTGGCCGGCCGAGACCTGGAACCGGTTCCCATTCTGTTGGTCATCATCGACGAGTACCTGGAGCTCTTCCACCACCACCAGGAGTGGATCCAACTGGTCATCCACATCGGGCAGGAAGGCCGCGGCTGCAACGTGTTCTTCACGCTCGGCGGACAGCGGCTGGATCTTTCGTCGCTGAGCAAGGTGAAAAGCAATATCGCGTTCCGGGTGGCGCTGCGTGCGGAAACCGCCGAGGATTCGCGCGACGTCATCGGCAGCGATGCCGCGCTGCACCTGCCGTCGAAGGAGAACGGATACGCGCTCCTCAAGGTCGGTCCTCGTGATCTCGAGCCGTTCCGGTGCTTCTACTTGTCGGCGCCGTTCGTGCTGCCGAAGAAGGTTGCGGTCAACCGGACCGTCGACGTGAGCTTCTCCCAGCCGCGACCGCTCACGTGGGAGTACCAGCCGCTCAGCGAGGAGGACACCGCGGCGCTGGCCGTTGCCGACGAATCCGAGGAACCCGACGAGTTCCTGTTCCACAGCGACGGTTTCAAGAAAAAGAAGATCCTCGACGTCATCCGTGACTCGCTGGTTTCACACCCCGCCCGGCTGCCACACCAAATCTGGCTGCCCCCATTGGAAGTCAGCGAACAGGTCGACGCGTTGGTGGGATACTGGCGCGGCAAGCCCTGGCACGTCGACTACGGACAGAATCCTGGTTTGGTCTTTCCGATCGGGATCGTCGACATTCCCGAGGAACATGCGCAGCGGGTGCATGCGATCGACGCCGAGATGGACAACATCATCGTGGTCGCGACCGCCCAGCGGGGCAAATCCACCACGCTGATGACATTGATGACATCGGCCGCGCTGATGTACCGCCCCGAACGTGTGACGTTCTTCTGCATCGGTGCGGCGTTGTATCCGATCGAAGAGGTTCCACACGTTGCAGGTGTGGTCAGCCTCAACGACACCGAAGGGGTGTCGCGTACCATCGCCACGCTCGAGGGACTGATCCGCGCCCGCGAGGCGTCGTTCAAGCACTACCAGATCGACATCTCCGAATTCCGTGAGCGACGGTTCGGCGCAGCCGGCGGTGGCGGAACCGACCCCAACGACAAGTTCGGTGACGTCTTCCTTGTCATCGATAACTACGGCGACCTCTATGAGAAAGATGCCGGTATTGGGGACCGTGCGATCGCGCTGGCTCGTCAGGGGCTGTCCTACGGCGTGCACGTCATGACGAGTTCCAACGGTTGGTTTGTCGGCCAAAAGCAAGGGCTGCTGACCGTGTCGAACGCGCGAATTCAGCTCCGGCTCAGCAACCCCGACGAATCTCAGATGGGCACCGGAATGGAGTTGCGCAAAGCCGCTCGAAACACCCTGGACCGTCCGGGGTTTGGACTCACCAGGGACGGATACGAGCTGTTGGTGGGCGTGCCTGAGGTCACCGGGACCGACGGGGAACGGGTAGGGACCCGCGGCGTCGGCAGTGTGATCGCCGCGGTCACCGGGACCGGCAAGGTGGACCGGCTTTCCCGCCTGCCCGAGCGGGTGGCGTTGAGCGAGATCATCGCCGGTTTCGCCGATACGGCGGCGGCCGCCGACCCGCTGAATATTCCGTTCGCGCTCGGCGAGAGCGCACTGCAGCCGGTGGCACTTCCGAGCCGGGTGGTGCCCAAC
>Ga0335073_10013964_pt1 | contig 11258 bp, 8 predicted proteins | sample Lox_Sample_22_FD_207093 | JGI IMG/M metagenome (GOLD analysis project Ga0335073, IMG submission 207093) | Soil microbial communities from Loxahatchee National Wildlife Refuge, Florida, United States - Lox_Sample_2.2 | ecosystem: Environmental > Terrestrial > Soil > Wetlands | place: USA: Florida... | reverse complement strand
GCCGTCGAAGGTGATGCCCAGCTGGATGTACCGGTCATCGAACCCGCCGTCATCATCGGGGTCGGGATGCTGGGACCGCCACTGGTGCAGCGCGTAGGCGGCGATGACCGCCAGGTCGTGCAGGTCCGCGCCGGCCGCCGCCGCGTCGAGCAGGATCTGCTCGGTTTCCGCGCGCAGCTCGGCGGGGAGCTTGCGGGTCCAGTCCGCCATCTCCCTGGCCAGCGAGGCGGAGATCTGCCCGGCGGCGAGGGCATCGGCGATGCCGGGATGCTCGCTCAGCTGCCGCATCCGCCGGACGTCGGCGCGGGCGTCTTTCAGGGTGGTCCGGGTGCGGGCGGCTAGCCAGGACGCGGAGGTCGGGTAGCCGTCGGCGTCGTGGGCGTCGGCGGCGTCGAACCGGCGCAGGAACCGCGCGTGCGCCGCGGTGAACTTCGACTGCAGCTCGCCGAGGGAAACCAGCACCTCCCCGAGGGCGGTGCCGGGCAGCCCGGCCGCGTCCGGGCCGTTGAGGTAGTCCAGGCACGCGTGCGCCGTCCGCAGCGCATCCGCCACACTAACGGGCGCACCGTCATCTGCCGTGCACATCCTGACCACCTCCCCGGGGATGCCTTCGCCGTGGCGTGCCTGTCTCGGACCGCCTGTCCTGTCGTATCGCGTGTCAGCCGTCTACTGGCCCCACCTCAAATACTAGCATATGTGTTCTACGTAGTACAAGAAGTAGCATTAAGATCCCTTATCTTCCGCTGAGGGGTGCGGGCTGGGATGAGAGCGTCCTTCGGAACTGCGCCGCATCGAAGTGAGTCGGATGCCGCGCCGGGGAGGCGGATGCAGGCTGGGGAGGCGGATGCAGGCTGGGGAGGCGGATGCAGGCTGGGGAGACGGGCACCCACGGCTTCCGCGCATTCGCGGACAACCTGGTTCTCGGCTGTTCGTATCAATACGAATGCGAACAGTTACCGATATGAGCGCTGCCGGCCGCCTGATCGTGTCGCCATGAGCGGAAAACCTCGGCGCCATCTAGGGTTAGAAGGTATATGACCCGTGATGGTGAGCCGGTGAGCATGACACTGGTAGCGCCCTGTAGATTCTCACTATTACAGTAGGAAAAGCAGACTTTAGAAGGGCCTGACAGCGGTTTGATCACCTTTGAGCGAGTGACGAAGCGGTACCCGGACGGAACGGTGGCCGTCCATTCGCTCGACCTTGAGGTGCCCGCGGGCAAGACGGTCGTGCTCGTCGGGCCGAGTGGCTGCGGCAAGACGACATCGCTGCGGATGATCAACCGGCTCGTCGAGCCCACCAGTGGGCGGATCCTGCTCGACGGCGAGGACGTGCGGGCGGCGAACCCAGCGCGGCTGCGCCGCGGCATCGGCTACGTCATACAGCAGACCGGGCTCTTCCCGCACCGGACCGTCGAGGACAACATCGCGACCGTCCCGCTGCTGAACGGCTGGGGCCGCGACAAGGCGCGAGGGCGGGCGCGCGAACTGCTCAAGCTTGTGGGACTCGACCGGGCGCTGGCGAAACGCTACCCGTACCAGCTGTCCGGCGGGCAGCAGCAGCGGGTGGGCGTCGCGCGGGCGCTGGCCGCGGACCCGCCGGTGCTGCTGATGGACGAGCCGTTCAGCGCGGTCGACCCACTGATCAGGGCCTCGCTGCAGGACACGCTGATCGCGCTGCAGAGCGAACTGCACAAGACCATCGTGCTCGTCACCCATGACATCGAGGAGGCCATCAAGGTCGGCGACTTGGTGGCCCTGTTCCGGCCTGAAGGGCGCCTGGCGCAGGTGGGCACCCCGGAAGAACTGCTTGGCGCGCCGGTTGATGACTACGTCGCCGGATTCGTCGGCTTCGACCGGGGCATCAGGCGGCTGTCGTTCTTCTCGGCGGCGGGCTTGGATCTGAACGCCGGGCCCGTCCTCGCCGCGGACGCGACCGTGGCTAAGGCGCAGGCCACCGGCGAGCCCTGGATCCTCGTCGTCGGCGACGGGAAGCCGCGCGGCTGGGTTCCCGCGGAACGGCTCGCGGCGATGTCCGGCGACACGCCGCTCGGCCAGGTGCGCGCCGACGGCTTCGGGCACACGTTCCCCGTAGCCGGGGGCTCGCTGCGAGCCGCGCTCGACGCGGCGGTGATCTCACCCGCCGGGCAGGCTATCGGCGTGGATGAGGATGGCCGGGTAGTCGGCGTGGCTACCTTCGACCAGCTGAAAGCGGCCATCCAAGCGGCCGACCGGGCGGGCCGCACAGCGGACGAGCCGGGAGCACGCCCATGATGTGGTCCTGGATCCCAAGCAACGGCGCGCAGATCTGGCAGTACACGCAGGATCACATCCTCCTCGGCGTGCTGTCGCCGCTCATCGGCCTGGCGATCTCGCTGCCGCTCGGCATCGCGGCCGCGCGCTGGCGGTGGTTCTACCCGCCGGTGCTGACGATCGTGAACGTTCTGTACGCGATCCCCGCGCTCGCGCTGTTCGTCGCGCTGATCCCGTCCCTCGGGCTTTCTGACACCAACGTGATCGTCGCTCTCACGCTTTACTCGCTGTGCATCATCGTGCCGAACGTCGTCGCAGGCCTGCGCGCCGTCCCTGAGCCTGTCCGGCAGGCCGCGACCGCGATGGGCTACGGCGCCCTGCGCCGCCTTGTCTTCGTCGAGCTCCCGCTCGCCGTCCCGGTGATCATCGGCGGGCTGCGAGTGGCCATGGTGTCGAGCATCAGCCTGGCCAGCATCGCCCAGCTGATCGGCGTGTACAGCCTGGGCTACTTCTTCATCGATGGCGAGCAGCGCGCGTTCCCGACGGAGATCTACGTCGCCCTGGTGCTGATCATCGCGCTGGCACTGGCCTGCGACCTCGTGCTCGTCGGCGTGCGGCGGGCGCTCACCCCGTGGGTGGCGCGGTCATGAGCTTCTTCAGCTACGCCTGGGACTGGGTGACGCAGAGCGCCAACTGGCACGGGCCGGGCAGCATCCCCCCGCAGATCCTCGCCCACCTCGGGTACAGCGGCCTCCCGTTGCTGATCGCCGCGGTCATCGGGATCCCGGCCGGGGCCGTGATCGGGCACACCGGCCGGTTCTCGGTGGTCGTGGTCAACACGGCCAACGCCTGGCGCGCGATCCCGACACTCGGGCTGCTTGTCCTGCTCGTCGTGACCCTCGGTTTCTCGCCCCTTACCTGGCTCCTGCCGCTGGTCGTGCTGGCCATCCCGCCGATCCTCGTCAACACCTACGAGGGCGTGGCGGGGGTCGACCCGGGCATCAGGGACGCCGCCAAGGGCGCGGGCATGACGCCGTGGCAGCAGGTGACGCGGGTCGAGGTGCCGATCGCGCTCCCGCTGATCCTCGTCGGGCTCCGCACCGCCGCGATCTTCGTGGTGGCGACCGCGACGATCGCCGCCTACATCGGCCTCGGCGGCCTGGGTCGTTTCATCGTCGACGGACTCGATCAGTACCAGTTCGGGCCGGTGGCTGGCGGCGCGCTCCTCGTCATCATGCTGGCCGTGCTCGTCCTGGCGTTCTTCGCCCTGCTGTCCAGGCTGGTCGTCCCGGTCGCCCTGCGCAAGCAAGGGCGTCCCGAATAGCAAGCCCGAATCCCGTCCGAAAGGAAAACCCATATGCGCATCAGAACAGGCGTGGCGGCGCTCGCGGTCATCACCGTAGGCGCGGTCGCGGCGTGCAGCAGCAGTACCAGCAGTAGCAGCAGCTCGAGCACCACCCCGAGCAGCAGCCCGAGCGCGAGCACGTCAAGCTCGGCGAGCAGCAACCCGCTGACTCCGCCAAGCGCCGCCGCCGGGTCCGTCGTCGTCGGGTCGGCGAACTTCCCCGAGGACGAACTGCTCGCTGAGATCTACATCCAGGCGCTGCAGGCCAAGGGCGTCAAGGTGACCGCGAAGCTCAACATCGGCTCCCGCGAGGTCTACTACCCGCAGATCGAGAAGGGCGCCATCTCGATCATCCCCGAATACAACGGCACCCTGCTCACGGTCGCCGTGGACCCGACGAGCACCGCCAAGACCACCACGGCCGTCGACGCGGCGCTCGCGGCCAAGCTGCCGTCCTCGCTCGAGGTGCTCAACGCCGCCTCGGCGCAGGACAGCGACTCTGTGACGGTCACCGCCGCGACCGCGGCGAAGTACCACCTCAAGACGATCGCCGACCTGGCGCCGTACGCGAAGAACATGGTGTTCGGCGCCCCGGCGGAGTTCAAGACCCGGTCCGACGGGCTGAACGGCCTGAAGGCGAACTACGGGCTGGTGTTCAAGGGCTTCGACCCGCTGGACGAATCCGGGCCGATCACGCTCGCCGCGCTGACGGACGGCAAGGTGCAGGCGGCTGACGTGTTCACCACGACACCGCAGATCCTCACCGACCACCTGGTGACGCTGGCGGACCCGAAGTTCAACTTCGCCGCGCAGAACGTCATACCGCTCGTCTACAAGTCGGCGATGACCCCGACGATCATCGCCACCCTCAACGCGATCTCCGCGAAGCTGACCACGGAGGCGCTGCTGCAGATGGACAACGCGGTGATCACGCTGCACGCGAACTACTCCACCGTGGCGGCCGGCTTCCTGCAGGCAGAAGGGCTGAAGTAAGGGAGTAAGCGCGGTCCGTTCGGGATAAATGTTGCTCTGGGTGGCGTGCGGGGTATGCCTGTGAAAGCAGCCCCGCCGTCATCCGGAGCCAAATCGTGGAGAAATCCGCGCGGACCGCACCTCTCGTCGTGTCCTGCCCCAGGCACAAGGGGCGGGACGACGTCCGGCGGGTGTCGCAGGTCTACGCGGAGGTAGCGTCGGAGCTGCTCAGCCCCTCGCCGGTGCTGAAATCCGCGGACAGGCTGGCCTGGGCCGGGACGATCTGCGGGGTGGTCGGCGCGGCGCTGCTCTGGATCCGTGCCGACGTCGGCGGAGCGGCGTCCGGCCCCCTGCTGGCGGGCGCCATCGTCTGCCTCGCGTACGCGCTTAGCTGTTACGGCTGGGCGGCCGCGCGCCGGTCCCGGGTTGTGCGGGTCAGGCAGGGGATGCCGCGCGCCCTCGCCGTGTGGCAGGCGGCCTGGTACTGCGGGCGGTGCGACGGCGTGTTCTTCGCGCCTGGGACGGCTCCCGAGGGTGTTGTCGCGGGGGAGCTGATGACCCCGGGCGAGTTCCAGCGCCTCGTCTGGGCCGCCGGCGGATATGTGGGCCACGGGGTCACGGAGGGCCATGAGGTGGAGCCAGCCTTATAGAGTGGGGTGGCTGCTCATGAAGGGACGCGCGTGGTCGAGATCAAGACGCCGGGGGAGATCGACGCGATCCGCGCCGCGGGGCAGGTCGTCGCCGAGGTGCTCGCCGCGGCCCGCGCCCACGCGGCACCTGGCGTGTCGCTGGCCGAACTCGACCAGGCCGCGCGCGACGTGCTGGCGAAGGCAGGCGCCACCTCGCCGTTCCTGCACTACAAGCCCAGGTTCGCTCCCGTGCCGTACCCCGCGGTCATCTGCACATCGGTCAACGACGCGGCGCTGCACGGCATCCCTGACCACACGAAGCTCAAGGCGGGAGACCTGCTCAGCGTCGACGCCGGCGCCACGCTAGACGGCTGGGTGGCGGACGCGGCCATCTCCTTCACCGTCGGGCCGCCGCTCAACGGCGACGCCCGGCTGATCGCCACCACCCAGGAGGCGCTCGCCGCGGGGATCGCGGCGGCCGTGCCCGGCGGGCGGCTCGGCGACATCTCCGCGGCGATCGGCGCCGTCGGCCGGGCGGGCGGGTACGGGATCTCGACCGACCTCGGCGGCCACGGCGTCGGCCGGACGATGCACGAGGACCCGCACATCCCCAACCGCGGCAAAGCCGGGCGCGGCATGCGGCTCGTCCCCGGGCTCGTCATCGCGATCGAGCCGTGGTTCATGGCGGGCGGCAGCGACGACTGCTACCTGGACAGCGACGGCTGGACGATACGGACCGCCGACGGCAGCCAGGCCGCGCACGCCGAGCACACCGTCGCGGTCACCGGCGACGGTCCGGTCATCCTCACGGCGGGCTCGTAGTTTCTAGCTGCTGTCGCCACCTGGCGGGGGCGGCGGCGGATCGTAACCGCCGCCCTGGGGCGGGAACGCGGTAGTCGGCGGCGCTCCGTACCCGCCTCCTGGCGGTGTGCCATAGCCTCCACCGGGCGGAGTGCCGTAGCCCCCGCCGGGCGGAGTGCCGTACCCGCCCGGCGTCGCTCCCGGCTCCGACTGCTGGTTGTGCGCGGCGGTCAGCCGGTAGTACACCAGCGTCACGACCGCGGCGATGAACGGGGCCACGAGCGAGCCGGCCACCACGTCGGCGATGAAGCTGCGCCACGCGTAGGGCAGGGCGATCAGGATCACCGAGAGGACGATCTCGCCGACGATGAGGATCAGGAACACCACGACGTAGGTGCCGAAGACGTTCCACGCGTACCCGCGGACCGTGTTCCAGCTCTTCCCGAAGGAATCCATCGCCCCGGAGCCGCCGATCACGATCCACGGGACGATCAGCGACCAGAACGTCAGCAGGATCAGCCCGGGCACGATGATCAGGATGAACCCGATCGTGATCCCGATGCTGGCCAGGATCGAGGCGATCGCGACGGCGCCCACGTAGGGGAGCGCGGCCCGCAGTGTCTGGCCGAGGTCGAGGTCTGCACGCCCGTCGCGCACGTCCTGCACGGCCTTCACGAGGGCCGCCTGCAGCAGGAACATGCCGAACAGGCTGAAAAGGACGCCGATCAGGGCCCCGACAGTCCCGGCCGCGGCGCTCAGCAGCGCGGTAACGGCGGCGACCACCAGGTAGACCACGAACGAGATCAGGATGAAATGGGCGAAGTGGCGCTTATAGAGCGTCCAGGCCTCGCCAAGTACACCTGAAAGGGGACTCATGTCCCCATCAAATCAGAAGCGACGGAACCGCGCGAGAAACAGACCAAGATCCTGCAAAAGGCTCCCCGCCCGCCCCTCCTTTAACATCCATGATCCCGAACGGGCCGTGGCGCCTGCCCAGGGGAAGCCGCTCGCTCCTACTGGCACATTCGAGCGGCTACAGGATTGAAGCGTGGGAGTCTCACCGTGGTCGTCACCCGATCGGGGTTCGGGATGCACAACAGCAGGGGGGTATGTCGTCCGATATATCCTAATTTATCAGCATATTCGGGCCCGGTCGGCCGTGCGCGCGGATGGCCCCTTTCATGATCATGGGTCAAAGGGGGTCGTATTCGTACACCAACGACCCATGATCATGGTCGCCGCCCGCTCTGTATACCCAGACGGGGTATCCGAAGAGTGCCCGGAAGCCCAGCGACCTCGGCCTTTCAATCCCTGTACAACAACTTTCTGCTCACGATCGTCGGGTGTGTATGTGGTGACATTGTCGGATTGGCAAGGCTATGGTCTTTCTGAAACTCGGGGGTGGGTAATGCAACTCGGGGGTGGGTAATGCATGACCGGCTAGTGGTGGACCTGGACGGAGATGGCCAGGCCAGGGTCTTGTCGTGGCCCGATGGCGGGCTCCCTGAGGAGGTGTCGCGGGCGCCGCTGGCGTGGCCGCTCGATGACGACGCGCTGGAGGATCTGCGCTGGTACCTGGAGGATTACCTGCTGGCGCCGTTCGGGGTGTGGGAGGACCGCGGCCCGGCGGTGCGGGGGAAGCTGGCCGGGTGGGGGGAGCAGGTGTTCGGGTCGGTGTTCGGTTCCGGCCCGGCCAGGTTCGCGTACGAGCGGGCGCGAGGCCAGGGGCTGGAGTTGGTGTTCCGGTCAGATGTTCCCGGCTTGCTCGCGTTGCCGTGGGAGCTCATGCGGGACGGATCCGGGCCGGTGGCGCTGGGATCGGGCGGGATTTCCCGGAGCCTGCCGGTCGCGGACCGGGGGCGGACGCTGGAGGTGCCTGGCGGGAAGCTGCGGGTGCTGATGGTGATCTCCCGGCCGGCCGGCACGCAGGACGTGGGCTACCAGATGGTGGCGCGGCCGCTGCTTGAGCGGCTGGACGCGGTGCGTGGCGAGGTGGAGTTCTCGGTGCTGCGCCCGCCGACCTTCGACACGCTGGGCCAGGTGGTGCGGCAGGCCGCCGATGCCGGGACACCGTTTCATGTGGTGCATTTCGACGGGCACGGGGAGATGCCCGGCCGGTCCGCGGTCGGTGGCGGCGGGTTGGCGCAGGCTCGTCCGACGATGATGAGCGGCACCGGTGAGGGCGTGCTGGCGTTCGAGCGGACCGGCGGCGAGAGCGATCTGGTCGGGGCGTCGAAGGTCGCGGCGGCGCTGGCCAAAGGCCAGGTGCCGGTGGTGGTGCTGAACGCGTGCCAGTCCGGCGCGGTGGGCAAGGAGCTGGAAGCCTCCGTCGCGACCGCGCTGCTCAAGGCCGGGTGCGCGGCGGTGGTGGCGATGGCCTACAGCGTGTACGCGGTCGCCGCGGCCGAGTTCATGGCCGCGTTCTACGAGTCCCTGTTCGCCGGGTCCACCGTCGGCCAGGCGGTCACCGCCGGGCGCGGTCAGCTGTTCGGGCGGGACGCGCGGCCAAGCCCGAAGGGCGACATGCCGCTGGCCGACTGGCTGGTGCCGGTGTATTACCTGCGCAGGGAGGTTAGGTTCCCGCAGGCCCAGACCGTCCGGCCGACCGCGATACCGTCGCTGCAGGAGGCGCTAGACCACATGCGCGCGGCCCCGTCCGAGGCCGCGGCGCAGGATCCGCTGGCCGCGGTGGATGGCGTGTTCGTGGGCCGCGATGACCTGTTCTACCAGCTGGAAACCGCGGCGCGGCTGCAGCGTGTCGTCGTCCTGACAGGTCCGGGCGGGACGGGGAAGACCGAGCTGGCCAAGGGGTTCGCCCGGTGGTGGCGGGATACCGGCGGGGTCGATGACCCGCAGCTGACGCTGTGGCACTCGTTCGAACCCGGGGTTGCGAGCTTCGGCCTGGACGGGGTGATCACGGCCTTCGGCCTGGCCGTCTTCGGCACCGACTTCGCCCGCCTTGACGCGCCGCAGCGGCTTGAGGCGGTGAAACAACTTCTTGCGCAGTACCGGGCGCTGCTGGTGTGGGACAACTTCGAGTCGGTCAGGGAGATGCCCGACCCGTCCGGGGCGACCCCGCCGCTGGACGAGGACGGCTGCGCGGAGCTGCGGGAGTTCCTGGACTGGGTACGCGATCACTGCGCCAGCGCGGTGATCATCACCAGCCGGGCGCAGGAGGCCTGGCTCGGTGAGGTTCGCCGGATCAGCGTCCGCGGGCTGAACCGGGCCGAGGCCGCGCTGTACGCGGGGCACCTGCTGGCCCCGTTCCCCGAGGCTCGAGAGCGGCGAGAGCGCCGGTCGTTCGGGCAGCTGCTTGAGTGGCTGGACGGGCACCCCCTCGCCATGCGGCTCACCCTGCCCCGCCTCGAGGCCACCGAAGCCGCGGACCTGCTGGCCGGGCTGCGGGGCACCACGCCCCTGCCCGCCCAGGACGCAGCGCCGGGCAGGCTTTCCTCACTGGGAGCGTGCATCACCTACTCCTTCACCCACCTGACAGAGACTACCCGGCGGGTCCTCCCGGCCGTCAGCTTGCTCCACGGCATCGCCGACGTGAACCTGCTGATGGTCTTCTCCGCCGCCGAGCAGGTGCCGGGCCGGTTCGGCGGTGTCAGCAGGGAAGAGTGGACGGTGGTGCTTGAGGACGCCGCCCGCGTCGGGCTGCTCACCGGCATCGGCGCCGGAATGTACCGGATCCACCCGGCGCTGCCCGGCTACCTCGCCGCCGGATGGCAGGCCGCCGACCCGAGTGGCTATGACCAGGAGCGGGAAGCGTGTGAGGATGCGCTCTGCGCCGCCTGCGCCTTGTACGGGCGGTGGGCGACCGAGCAGATCCGATCCGGGAACGCCGCCCTCGCCTACGCGGTCGTCGGCCTGGAGCGGCGGACCTTGGGCGCGATGCTCGGCCACGCCTTGGACCGGCAGGCGTGGGAGCACGCCGACGGCATCGTCCGGGCGCTGGATACGTACTGGGACACCCGCGGCCTTGGCACGGAAGCCGCCACCTGGGCCGACCGCATCCTGAGCGCCACCGGCGGTTCCGGCCACACCGCCAGTTCCGGCCACACCAGCGGTTCCGGCCAGGCCCCGGCCAATCTCGCGAGCGGCGCGCTGTGGCTCTACACCATCACCCGGCAGGCGACCAGGCAGCGGGACGCCGGACAACTGGACCAGGCAGCGCAAACCTACGAACGCGCCCTCGCCTACCTGCAGGAACAGCCCGAAACCGAATGGATTCACAACAGCATCGCCGTCGTTTATCACCAGCTTGGCATGATGGCCCAGCACCGCGGCCGGCTGGCGGAGGCCGAGGACTGGTACCGCAGATCCCTCGCGATCAAAGATGATCTCGGCGACCGTCTCGGCAGGGCGCTCACCTACGCGCAGCTCGGCAACACCGCCCTGGACCGCGTGCTGCTCGAGGAGGCCGAGGACTGGTACCGCCAGGCCCTGGCCATCTTCGAAGACCTCGGCGACCGCCCCCACACGGCGAGCGTCTACCACCAGCTTGGCATGACGGCTCAGCACCGTGGGCTTTTTGAGGAGGCCGAGGACTGGTACCGCAGATCCCTCGCGATCAAAGAAGACCTCGGCAACCGCCCCCAGATGGCGAACACCTACGGGCAGCTCGGCAACACCGCCCAGGACCGCGGGCGACTGCAGGAGGCCGACGACTGGTACCGCAAAGCCCTGGCCATCTTCGAAGACCTCGGCGACCGCCCGCACATCGCGGGCATCTTCCACCAGCTCGGCATCAATGCCCAGACTCGCGGGCGGCTTGAGGAGGCCGAGGACTGGTACCGCAAATCCCTCGCCATAGAAGAGGAACTCGGCAACCCCCGCGGCATGGCGATCACTCACCACCAGCTCGGCGTGACCGCTCAGACTCGCGGGCGGCTTGAGGAGGCCGAGGACTGGTACCGCAAATCCCTCGCCATAGAAGAGGAACTCGGCGACCGCCCCGGCCTGGCGATCACCTACGCGCAGCTGGGATTGCTCGCCGAGGTCCGCGGCCAGGACACGCTCGCACTGCAGTACAACATCCGGTGCGTGACCATGTTCAGCCAGTTCCCCAGCCCGCAGACCGGGACCGGGCCCTCGGCCCTGGTCAGGCTCACCGGCCAGCTCGGCATGCCCGCCCTGGAACAGGCCTGGCAGGAGATCACGGGCCAGCCCTTGCCTCAGCCTGTCCGCGACTACGTCACCGGCGAACTCGCTAGCCCAGGTGGTACAGCCTCGTGAGCGGCAGGCTGGCCGCCTCGT
>Ga0335073_10013963_pt1 | contig 11259 bp, 6 predicted proteins | sample Lox_Sample_22_FD_207093 | JGI IMG/M metagenome (GOLD analysis project Ga0335073, IMG submission 207093) | Soil microbial communities from Loxahatchee National Wildlife Refuge, Florida, United States - Lox_Sample_2.2 | ecosystem: Environmental > Terrestrial > Soil > Wetlands | place: USA: Florida... | reverse complement strand
ACATGCGACATGCCGCCGCCCAGGAATTCTTCCAATTCGTACTTACCAACTCGCGCGGGGAGCTGCATGTGTGTTTTTCCCGACCTTAGGGTTTGGCGACCTCCGACACGCATCCCAGCCCGGTGAATGACAGATTGGGATTGGGGACCACGTCGAGACGCACGACAACGGGCTGGTTGGACGGGTTTCCACGCACCGGCTGGTTTCCGGACATCGGGCGGAATTCGATCTGAGTACCCTCGTGGCGTTCGGCCTCGCCGATGAAATGGAAAATGGACCACAAGCCGTCGTACTGCTTGAGCGTCTGCGTGCTGCCGTCTTTGTAGGTGAGCTTGAATTGCAGGGAATGCTGCCCCGTTCCAGGCCAGGCGAAAGGCGCCCCCGCGGCTCCCGGCGCGATGGTCTGGGTTTGACCATCGACGATGAGAGTGATCTTGGAGACGTCCACCGACGCGCTCAGCGCGGTCACGGTGTATTTGAACTGCGGATCGGTGCTTCCCGGCGGGAACGCCAGATCGGTGAATGCCTGCGAGCGATTGAGGAACGAGATGAACGCCGGATTGATGTTCATCCCACCGCCGGGCGCCTGCGAATACTGCGAGCCGGAACGGACGATGACCTTCTGCAGGGCAGTCTCGTAGAACTGCCAGATGGCGCCGTCCTTCGGTTTGTAAAGCGCCACCACTTCAGGCAGAGTGGCCTCCTCGGCGGCTTTCGGGCTGAACGGATACTTGCGAAGAGTCGCGCTCAACTGCCCGCACATGCCGGCGCCGCGCGCGTTCATATCGGCGACGGGGAGCGCGCCGAGCAAGCCCATGACGCTGGTGATGGGGTCTTCCAGCAGGGTGCCGGTGCGCTTATCGACCACGCTGGCCGGATCAGGGAGGAATCCCAGTTCGAGCTGCCTGGCGCTGTTTTTAGCTTGCCCGGCAGCGTCGCGCGCCGGTCCGGCGGCGGTGTCGCTGGGAGTTCCGGGCGTGCTGGCGATCTGGTCGATGGCGGTCTGCAAGCTGGTGAGGCCTTGCATGTAGGGCTGGTTGGGCGGCGCGATGACGACGTCGGTGGTGTTGGGCGGAACGACCGATTGCGGCGGCTGGAACAGCTTCTTCACCGCAGGATCGTCGACATCGGTGTTGCGCGAAGCCAGGGCAATCAGCTCGAGCAGGGGAGAAGTGTTGGCGGCCAGCTTATTGAGCTTCTCGGAGGCATCTTTCAAGCTGGTGTAGCGCACCAGCGACCCCTGTTTCAGGTACGTTCGCCATTCGTTGATGAAGTCGTCGGTGTACAGCGTGCGCACGTCCTGCAGCACCTTGGCCTTGTCGATGTTGCCGGTTCCGGTTTCCCCGAGCACCCATTTCTCGCCGTAGATGTACTTGTCGGGGCGGGCGAGGGCGCCCATCATGAATCCCCAGCCGGCCTTGGAAAACGCGCCCTCCACTACATGCGCCTCGCGCACGGTTTGATCGGACCCGGGGAACTGCTTATTGAAATCGATGGGCGGATTCGCTTTGGAAGCGTCCGCGCGCATGTAGGCATAGACGGGCTGCGCGCCCGCAAACTGCGCCAGGTAAGCGCGCGCATGGGCGATGGCGGCCGCGTCGTTGTTGGGCGAGTACGGATTGCCGTCGGGAAGCTCGGTGGCGTAGAAGTCGAACTGGTTGCGGGCGAGTTGTTCCCGCTCGGGATCCACGCTGCGGCCGTTTTCCCAGCGCTGGAATAGAACGGGCGTCAGAAAGTCGCTGGTGCTGTGCTCGGGGTTGGATGTGGTGATGAGATAGGCCTTGAGATCGTTGTAGGTGGGCGTGTAGGAAGAGGGGTCGCCGGCCGTCGAGGGCAGGGCGCGCAGATTCGACAGAATCGTGTCCTGGGTCTGGCCGAACATGACCGGGCGGAATTTGTCGAAATAGACTTTGCGGGCTTCGGGGTACAGGTCGTTGCCGACGTAGAGGAACCACTTGTAGAAGAAGGGCGCGCCATCACGCCGGTACTTCACGAGGGTGGCCATCACTTTGCGCAGATTCTCCAGCTTGCGGAGGCTGTCGACGGGGGCCAGGGCGCCCTCGGTCGGCGCTATCGACGAAATGTTCAGGGCGGCGTCGCGAACCTGGCCTTCCAGCGAGCGGTTATTGAAGAACGAGACGGTGAAGCCGATCAGGAACAGGAAGCACAATCCGGCGGCGACCGCGAACAGGAAGCGCCGCCAGAAACTGGTTTTGGTGCTGGCTCCGCTGGCGCCCATGGCGGCGGCGTCGGCGAGGAGCACGTTGTGGAAGAAGTGCCCGAGGAAGAGCCATTGCGGCACTTTGCGGGTCTGGGCGACCGGCGAGGGCGCAGCCTGCTGCGCGGCGGCCATGGCGCCGACGTTGAAGATTCCGGTGGCGCCGTGGGCCGAACCGTAGCCGGCCTGCTGTTGCGGCGCGGCGGCCTGCACCGGAGCGGCCTCGTTGATGATGATGGGGCGCACGCCGGTGAAGTAGAATCCGCGGAGGAACGGGCCGACGGTCAACTGGCTGGGCCGGCACAAATCGACGAGGAACTGCACCACCATGGGGCGCAGCTTGCGGAACTCGCGGGGAAACTCGTACGCGGCGGGCAATTTGGTGGCGTCGGTTTCGCGGGCCAGAAACTCGGGGCGGGCATCGGCGAGGGAGCGGAAGAGCGCTTCGAAATTACCGGTGAGACGCGCGGTCTCCTGTTCGGCATAGACGCCCTCGCTGCGGCCTTCGATCATGGGGAGGGTGACGCCGACGACCTGCGTGGCTTCCTCGTTGGTCAGGTTGCGCACGTATTCGGTGAAGAACGGCAGGCGGTCGGCGCGGGTGAAGAGGACATATACCGGAAGTTGGATGCCCATCGATTGGGAGATTTCGCCAAGGCGGGCGCGCAGGGTGCGGGCGGAATTGGCGGCGATGTCGGGGGCGCCCATTTTGGTGAAGTTTTCGATGTCGTAGCAGACCACGACGGCGCGCGGGGCTTGCTCGCCTTTGCCGACAACGGACGTTTTGGGGGCCAGCCTGCTGACGAGTTTGGCCCACTTGGGAGGCTCGGTGGTGAGTTTGCCGCCGGCCTCGACGAACACGGATTTTCGCGAAAACCAGAAGTTGGCGGTGCGGGTGGGGGCGACGTTGCCGCCTTGATAGACCTGTCCGGCCATGAGTTCGGGATCGAGGCCGGAGTGGATCATGACGCTGGTTTTGGTGCTGCCGGCATCGCCCATGATCAGGTAGGCGGGGAGAGTGGCGAGGCGGGCGCCGGGCTGAATTTTGGCGGCGGCGATTTTGGCGTCGGCATCGCGGACGAGCAGGGAGATCTCGTCGGCGCCGGGGCCCTGGGCCTCTTCGCCGGCCATCTGGGCCATCTGCTTTTCTTTTTTCTTTTTCTTAGAGCGCTGGATGAGGAGGATGGTTACGAGGACGATGAGCGCGACCACCGCGACGGCGAGGACGATGTAAAGGGGGGTCATGCAGCCTCCCTCTGCGAAATGGATTCAGTTCGGGATGCGGGAGAGTGCGCGGGGCGGCCGGGCGGACTGACGGTCCACCCTGGCAGGCCGATCTGCGAGAGGGTAGCGTTGCGCAGTGCGGCCCATTGAAAGGGCCGGGCAGACCGATTGGAAATCGGCCGCAGGTTGGAAACCTGCCCCACAAAACCAGCCGTCCCTACAATCATCGCGGCGGCGGTGACGTGGACGCCGCTGCCGAGAACCAGTTTGTAGACGATGAACAGCAGCACCATCACGCCGGCGGTGATGGCGGCGATCATGCCGAAGCGGCGGACCCAGGGGTCTTTGCGGCTGCGGACCGTCTCGTTGGGCAACATCCACGCCGGAGAAAACTGCGAGAAACGGGCGCGCATGCGGTAAATCTTGGCGGCGGTCATGTTGAGGATCTGGCTCAGCTCGCCGCGATTGCCGACGCTGTATTTGCCGCCGAAACCGAGCAGCAGGCAGAGGTAGTAGATCTCCAGGAGATCGGCCAGATCGGGCGAATCGGTGCGGCTGAGGAGCATCTGGAGATGCTGAAAAAAGACTTCGCCGGCGATCTGGGTACCGAACATTTCTTCCTGCAACGGCTTGCGCGCCCAATCCGCGAACACCGGGTTATGCGAGTTGAGCACCGATTCATCGAGGAACGCCACCGTGGCATACGTCGCGTACTTGACGTCTTCGGGCGTATAGCCGGCGGTGAGCGCCTGTCCGGCGGCCGTTTTGAGGGCCTCTCTGGTGTGGTGGCGAAACGCGTTGGCGTCCGTCACACCCTGCCGGTTTCCGCGCAGCCGCTCGATGGCGGTCAGCACTTCCTGAAAGTGCAAGGCCAGATTTTCCGGCCTGCGGTTTGCAACAGGAGGAGTCATAATCAGTTTTCCAAAACTACCTGGATCTCCACTTCCGGGTTGGGAAATTCACCCGGCACGTAAACGCCGATCTTGCGTGTTTGCGAGATATGGTCCCAGCAGGGTCCGCTTCGGCTGATACCGAAATACTGGGTTTCCAGCTCCGCCGAGATGGCCGAAGGAGGCGTCGGCAGGTGCACCATCGGCAGTCCGGGCAAAGCACGTTTCACCAACTCCCGCACGAAGGGCGGCGTACAGACTTTGATCAGCTGCGGCGTCTTCACCATCAGCTCGGCTTCGCCGAGAGCGGCGCGTATACCGAACACCCAGCGGGAACGGCCCAGACATCGCGTGTCCGTCACTTCGCCCTCGTAGAAGTAATCCCCGGCCGCGCGCAGCGGAATCGTCAGGCAATTGGGCGGAACGATGATGTCGAGGTGGTTGCGAATGTGACGGTCGAGCCGGTCGAAACATTCGCTGAGGTTTTCGTGGTCGTAAACCGGCAGATCGCGCGGGTGGGATTCGAGCGCGAAGGTGCAGAGCGCGCCGCCCAGCCGCGACATCTCGAGGAAAAGCTCCTCGGGGTGGCCGCGCTTGGCGACCAGTTGGTGACGCAGCGGCGCCATCGCGGAATTGACCGCGTGCAGCACCCAGAAATTGGCGATTTCACGCGACGAGAATTCGGCATGGCCGGATTGGCCGCGCTTGGCGCCGCGGCTGATGGCGGTGCTTTTTTCGCCGAGGATCTCGATCAGCCGCTGGGTGAGGAGCATGAGGCGCTGGCTGGCCGAGATTTCGAGCACCGGCGGCACGAAATCCGCGTCATAGGCGAAATGGCCGGTACGGTCGCGGATGACGCGCGCCACCGGCATGGTGAGCAGGTCGCCGGCGGGTTCGGTATCGACCAGCAGGCGGAAGTTCTTGCGGCCCAGGCGCACGGGTTTCTCGTCGGCGCCGCTGTTCTGGTCGTGGAGGACGCGGGTCTCAGCCACGAAGCGCGGGTCGCGAGATCCGGCCGGAGCGGACTCTTCAACCAGGCAGTTGAAGCCGTCGGATTTGCGCTGCGGAATCGCCAGCAGCACGGTGATTCCGTCGCGCGTGGGTGGAAACAATTCGGCGACGGCCCGTGGAGAAGGCAGGACGTCGCTTTCAGGCATGTTGAACGGCAGGCCGTCGGGCATAATCCCGCGCGCGTGTAACAAGGCTACAGTACCGTTGTGGAGCGCGTCGGCATCCACTTCGATTCCGGCCAGGCCGTGAGCCGCAAACCATAGCGAGGACGTGGCAAATTCGATGGAGTCCTCGAAGTAGCGGCTCTGCACCTGGAAGTGGTGCGGTCCCAGATACATGCCTTCCGACCACACGACTCGAGAGAGCAACTTCATAGGTCCGTGCGGATTACTGTACCACAGGCAGTTTCGAACGGCCTATGCCCGGTCGGGCGCGGTACCATGTTGGGGTACGACGGGGGGACGAACATGGACTTCTATCAGAAGTACGACCTCATCGAGCCACTACCCGGCGAAGGCACTCGGAGCTTTCGCGCCCGGCAGGCTTCGACCGGCAGGGAAGTCACCGTGCATATCCTGGTGGCCGAGCGGACGCCCGATCGGGAAGCGCTATTGGTCCGCCTGCGAAGCCTGCCGGCGCAATCGATGGCCAAGCTGATCGAAGTCGGCGACTTCGAGGGGACGACCTATGTGGCGACGACCGCGCCGCCGTTCCAGCACCTGCTGGAGTGGCTGAACGAGCAGGAAATGATGGCGCCGCGTCCGGCCGGTGAATTGAGCGCCGGGCAATGGAAAGTTCCCGCCGGGCCGCCTCCTGAGCAGATGGCCGATACCCCGCCTTCGATTTCGCCCCAGCCGCCGCAAGCGGCGCCGTATGCACCGCCGCCACCTTACGCTCCGCCGCCGGCTTATGGGGCGCCGCCGCCACCGCCTCAGTATGCGCCGGCGCCTCCGCCATACGCGCCACCGCCTCCGCCGCCAGCGCCGTTTTCACAGCCTCCCGCGGCGCAGGGTCCGGGCGAATTTACGAAGATGTTTCAGGCGTCGCAGCCACAGGCGCAGCCGACGCAACAGGCGCCGGCAATGCAGCCGCCTCCGCCCCCACCACCCGCGCCGGCGGCGCCTCTGCCATACGCGCCACCGCCTCCGCCGCCAGCGCCTCTGCCATACGCGCCACCGCCTCCGCCGCCAGCGCCGTTTTCACAGCCTCCCGCGACGCAAGGTCCGGGCGAATTTACGAAGATGTTTCAGGCGTCGCAGCAGCCTCAGACGCGTCCGACGCAACAAGCGCCGGCGATGCCGCCGCCCCCACCACCCGCGCCGGTCCCGCCGCCTCCGGTTGCGGCAACTCCGGCGGCCCAAGGCCCGGGCGAGTTCACGCGCTTGTTCCAGGCGTCGCAGCAGCCTCAGACGCGTCCGACGCAAGAAGCGCCGGCAGTGCAGCCGCGTCCGCCGGCGCCCGCCCCACCGCCTCCACCGCCGGCTCCGGTTGCGCCACCTCCGGCGGCCCAAGGCCCGGGGGAATTTTCGCGATTGTTCCAGACATCGCAGCAGCCGCAGGCGCGTCCGACGCAAGAAGTCCCCGCGATGCCTCCGGCAGCGCCGGCCCCACCGCCTCCACCGCCGGCAGCGCCGCCATCGGCCCAAGGCCCCGGCGAGTTTACGCGATTGTTCCAAGCCTCGCAACCGCTATCGGCGCAGCCGACTCAGGCGATGCCGGCGGCGCCTCCGCGACCATACGCACCGCCTCCGCCGCCTCCGGTTCCCGCCGCACCACCACCGCCGCCCGTGCCCGCCGCGGGGCCGCCGCCGCCCGCCGGACAGGGTCCCGGCGAATTCACGCGATTGTTCCAGTCGTCGCAACCCATGTCGGCACAACCCACGCAGTCGATGCCGGCCGCGCCGCCGTCTCCACCGCCGGCCGCCCCGCCGCCTTCACCGTCAGGCGCGAGCGAATTCATGCGGCAATACGAAGCGCCGCCCCAGGCGCCACAACCCGGCGCTTCCGGTCCGGGCGAGTTTACCAGGCTGTTCCAATCGGCGCCGCCGCCTCCCTCCGGAATGCCGGGCCAGGCGCCGCCTCCACCACCCGCAAGCCCGCCGGGAGGAGGCGAATTCACGCGAATGTTCAATTCCGGCCTGCCGTCGTCGCGGACGGAAGGCGATTGGCCGCCTCCCGCAACGCCGAAATCGGAGCCGGGCGCATTCACGCAAATGTTCCAGGCCGGCGGGAAGCCAGGCGGGCCATCCGCGCCGTCCGGGCCGGAGGCTCCTCCGCAGGGCGGCGAGTTCACGCGCTATTTCAAGTCACCGCCGCCGGGAGGCGAACAAGCCCCGCAGTTCCCCACGCCATCGGGTTTTCCGGCGCCGACTCCGGCGGCTCCGCAAGGTCCAGCGGGCAAGCCGCCGGGAGAATTCACCAGCATGTTCGGCAGTCCGATGGCGGCCTCGGGTTCGCCTCCGCCGCCGCAACCGATTAGCCAGCCGATTAGCCAGCCGACCGGCGCCACCGGGGCGTTCATGTCACCGATGATGCCGCAGAGCGCGCCTCCGGCCGCGCCACCAGCGCAGCAGGGGCCCAGCGAATACACGCAGATGATCAACCGCTCGAGGATGGGCTCGGCCGCGCCACCAGCGGGTCCGGCCGGCGCGGGCGGCGGCGGGCAGCCAATGGGGATACCCGGCATGCAACCGCCGACTTTCCAGCCGCCCACAGTCCAACCGCCGACCATGACGCCTCCGGCCATGCAAGCGCCGGCGATGCAGCCCCCGACGTTCCAACCGCCCATGATGCAGCCGCCGATGGTTCAGCCGCCGATGATGCAGCCACCGATGATGCAGCCACCGGTGATGCAGCCGCCACAGATGCAAATGCCGCAAGCGCCGCCCATGCAGGTGGGCGCGCCGCAACCGTCGAAGGGTTTCCCCTGGCTGATCGTAGGCATCACGGTGGCAGCCACGATTCTGATCGTGGTCATCCTCCTGCTGGTATTGCTGCCAAAGGCAGAGAAACCCGCGGCTCAGCCGCCCGCCAAGCAATCCTACCTGCTCAAGCAGCGGGCTACGACAAGGGTCATATCGTCGTGCTGGGGAGCGCCGGACACGAAGCCATCGGCGGCTTCGAGGATTTTCGAGATCATGAGCGCGGGCGACTCCGAGGCGTGGGAGCGGATCGCGGCGATGAGCGCGTCCTCGCCCCATTCCTCCTCGGCGGGATTTTCAGCCTCGCTGATGCCATCGGTGAACAGCACCAGGATGTCGCCAGGCTCGAGCGTGACTTCGTCCTGATCGTAACGGGCCGGGCGGAAGAGTCCGACGGGAGGGCCGCCGGCCTCCATCCGCAACACTTCACTGCCGCGGAGCAGCAGGGGCGGATTGTGGCCGCCGTTGGTATACACCAGGCGGCGCGTGACGGGATCGAATTCGCCGTAGAAGAACGTGGCGTAGCGATTCTCGGGTGAGGCGTCGCACACCAGGCGATTCACGTTGGTCATGAGGTCGGCGACGCGGCCCGCGGCCTGCGACTGGCCGCGCACCGACGCCTGCAGGCTCGCCATCAGGAGCGCGGCGGGGACGCCTTTACCGGAGACGTCGCCTATGGCCAAGCCGAGGCGGCCGCTGGAGAGCGCCAGGAAATCGTAGTAATCGCCGCCGACGCCGCGCGCGGGACGGCAATGGCCGGCGTACTCGAGAGCCGGAATTTCGGGCAGGTTCTGCGGGAATAATCGCTGCTGTACTTCGCGGGCGATTTCGATTTCGCGATTGAGCAGCTCGCGCTGCGCCACTTCGTGCGCGATGGCCTCGGATAGCCGGCTGTTCTCGAGAGCCATTCCCGTCTGAATGGCGACGGTGCGCAGCAAACGCGCGTCGCTGGCCGAATAGGGCTCTTCGGATCGTTTGCGGCCGAGGCTGATGAAACCCAGCAGATCTTTCTGGTTGGCCAGGGGAAGCAGCATTTCGGATTCCAGCCGGCCGAGCTCTTCGCGATCCGGCTGCTTGTTTTCCGACGCGATCCGCAGCGGATCGTGGGACTCGCGGAGGCGGCTCACCGTGACGGTATCGGGCCGAAAGCTGACGTCCGGGGCCGAGCCGTACCCCGTCGCCAGCGCGGGCCGGTAGCAACCGCCCGATTCGAGCAGAACCGCGATGCGCTCGACGTGCAGTGATTGGGAGAGCTTTTGCACCACGGTGTCGAGCAGCGACTGGCGGTCGAGAATTCCGCGCACCTGTTCGCTCAATTCGCCCAGGATTCGGTCGGCATCATAGGCCTCGCGGAAGAATCGGCGGTCGACCCAACGCTGGAGGGCGAGGGCGGCTCTGCGAATCCTCAATACCACGGCGACGCCCCCGGCCAAAAACATAATTTGCACCGGCCGTCTCACGTTGGGACCGCTCGCCATGCTCACCGCCAACAGGATCACCGCGACGGTGACGGCAAACTGAATCACCAGCACGCCCCGGCGGGCCAGCGCGTATTGCACGCCCTGGCGGATGACAACCTGCACCGGCATGGCCTGCTGCACCACCATGATGTAGCCCATGACGATGGGAAAGAGACACATGCACATGATGCCGAGGGCCAGCCAGACCCCGTCCCGGTCGCCCGGTTCGCGGTGGAAGACGATCCGCGCCCGAAGGAAGATCAGGAACATCGGTGTCATGGCGACAGCGCAGCCCCAATACAGCAGCTTCAGGCGGCGGCGGTCATCGGGCCGAAGATCCTCATCTTTGAACTTCCTGCTGAGCGAGATAAAGAACAGAAACATCATCACCATCATGAGGATCGTGATGAAGCCATCCGGCAGCGGGTCCGCCGGCACGGCGGCCGCGGCCTTTACCGAGATGGCGCCGGCGGTGTCGCGGACCAGTTCCCAGGCGCCGAACAAGAGCGCGGGCCCCAGCGGCGCCCATTTGAGCCAGGGATACTTGCGATCCACGAACCAGCGGCGGGGGAAGTAGATGCCGAAGAGCATCATGCAAGTGGCCCAGGCGGAGGCCGACGCGGACTGGTACGCGTGGGCGGGAATCGCGAGTGCGGCCGGCCACGCCAGAGTGGTGAGGATGCCGGGCCGGTAGATCTGGCTAAAGCCCGCGAGAATGCCCAGCACCATCCAGGCGCGCGAATCGCGGGGCCGCGAGGCCACCACGAAGTAACCCGCCGCGAGCGCCAGCCATGGCATGAGAATCCAGGCTACGCCGCCAAAGAGCCAGTTGAACGGAGGGGCGCCGCCGGGGAAAATGGCGCGCAGGCGGAATAGGTACTCATGGGCCGCGTCATCGTGTTGGAAGGTGATGCGGATCGGATCGCCGGGCCGGCGCGTGCGGATCGCATTGTCGAACTCGCGCCCGCTCTCCAGCGGCCGGCCGTCGACCGCAAGAATACGGTCGCCTGACCGGACGAGGGATCCCTTGGGCGTGTAATAGACCTCGCGGATGGTCAACCGGTAGCTGTCGATGAAGACCGGGGTCAGCGGATAGTCGCCGCTCAAATCGCGAACCGCATCGATAGTGAAGGCCACCTGACTGGCGAGGGCCACCGCGAACAAGAGCCCGACCCCTGCCCAAAGGCGGCGATTGTCCGGCGTGTCCCGCATTGGAATCAACCGGCTTGCGGGAGCAGGATGATCAACTCAAGCTGGGGATTGGGCAAATCGCCGGGCACGTACGCGGCGAGATTGCGCGCGCGCCCGATCGCTTCCCAGGCCACGCCCGACTGGCTGAGGCTGAAATACTGATAGTTGAGCTTGACGGGGATGGCGCTGGGCGGCGACGACAGGTAGGTCAGCGGCACACCGGGCAAGGCTTGGCGGACGAGGTGGTCGATGTGGCTCGCGGAGCAGACCTTCACCAGCCCCGGAGCCTTGCTGACGATATCGGCCTGGCTGGCCTCGGCGCTCATCGCCAGGTACATCTTGGT
>Ga0335073_10013962_pt1 | contig 11260 bp, 12 predicted proteins | sample Lox_Sample_22_FD_207093 | JGI IMG/M metagenome (GOLD analysis project Ga0335073, IMG submission 207093) | Soil microbial communities from Loxahatchee National Wildlife Refuge, Florida, United States - Lox_Sample_2.2 | ecosystem: Environmental > Terrestrial > Soil > Wetlands | place: USA... | reverse complement strand
TCTCGTAACCTCGACTCCTACGAAAAGTGCTCTGCCGCCGCTGATGCCGGGGACGCTTTACCTGGTTGCCACGCCGATTGGCAATTTGGAGGACATTACGCTGCGGGCGTTGCGCGTGTTGCGCGAATGCGATGCGGTGGCGGCGGAGGATACGCGGCATTCGGGACAGTTGCTGAAACATTTTGGAATTTCGAAACCGCTGCTGAGTTATTTTCAGTTTAATGAGGCCAAACGCAGCGAGGAAATCATCGAGCGTTTGCGGCGCGGCGACAAAATTGCGCTGGTGACGGATGCCGGCAGCCCGGGTATTAGCGATCCGGGCGAGCGGGTGGTGCGGGCGGCGATTGCGGCGGGTTTGAGGGTCGAGCCGGTCCCGGGACCGTGCGCGCTCGTCGCCGGGCTCACGGCGAGCGGGTTGCCGACGGAAGAATTCCATTTCGTCGGTTTTTTGCCGCACAAATCCGGGCAACGAAAAAATAAACTGGAATCGCTCAAAACAACTTCCGGCGTTCTGATCTTTTACGAATCGCCGTTTCGCATCGAAAAATTGCTGGGCGAATTAAACGACGTTTTTCCGGAGCGCGAAGTCGTCCTGGCCCGAGAGTTGACCAAAAAATTCGAGGAATTCTTGCGCGGCAAACCGGCGGCGCTTTTGGAAGTGGCGATGAAACGACATTTGAAGGGGGAGTTTGTGGTGATGGTCAGCGGGCCAGCAGACCGCTAATTTGAGATTCGGTCGGCGGAATGCCATTATTGGATTTCCAGGCAAGGTTGCCCGATTTATCGATGAGAACATACGACGGGTTGTCATCGACTACATAGGTCCATGATGTGGTTCCCGTTTTCAAATCTGCAATCGCCTCATCCAGGTCCATCATATTGGGAAACGTGACCCTCGCGCTCTTTAAAAAGAGGCGCACTCGTTTTGCCGTTCCGAGGTCCTCCCAGACGCCAATTACCATTAACCCCTGGCTTTTGAATTTGTTATACACTGCTTCCATTCGGGGAAGTGCTTCGATACAAGAGATACAGGAGGTGGTCGAAAAATCGACGAGGACGACTTTTCCATGGAGATCATCAAGCGTGAGCGGATCGCTGGCATTAAACCAAGCGGTGCCTCGAAGAGGAGGGGGCCGCTCGCCGAGTTTCGGGGCAGGAGGGAGATATGAGGGGTAACTTTTGCCGCCCCTCTGCTCGTAGGGCAAATCGTTCGTCCAGGCGAAGACAATCCGCTTGAGATTCATGTCAGCAAACATTGACGGCACATATCCACTTTTCTTTGCCAGTTTATTTTCGCCCAAGGCGAGCGACAAAAATTCGTAGCGGAGGGCGCCTGCCTGAAACTTAACAACAAAAGCAGTCGGAATCCCCGGATGCGCAGGACCATAGTCGTAGGTAATGGAAGCCCCTTTAAATGTGCCAACGCCCGGATACTCGGCTGACGTGGGCAAGCCGTTGGAGCCCAAAGTCAATTTGCCGGTCATAGTCGCGGTTGCAAGAGGCTTGCCAAATTGGTCCATTTCGCTGGGCACAACCGTTTTGAAGAGAGACCCGTTCCATTCGATTCTTGAATCATCGATCGAAAGCACGCCCGAATTCATGCCCAAATTCCGGGGTATTCCAAGGGAAAGAGCCTCAAACATCAGGCCGCGACAAAAGCTCCCGGAACTCTCAGGCTGGCTTCCGGCTGCAACGTTTATATCCGCCGTCTCGAGGACGCCATCGCCCATGAGCCCGGCCGCAACGTATTTATCGTATTTCGTTTCGTGGGGGCTATCGCTTACGATCCAGAATTGCTTAAATGACTCTCCCAAATGGACCGATTTCTGCTCGGGCCGGGGAATAAGCCTGGAAGAATTTGTGGTCTCCGGAATTAATCGCTGGGCAAACCACGTCCCATTTTGGTATCCAAAGCGCCACCATTCCTTATTTCGAACAGCGCCGTTGGTGCCGAGAAGCTGTCGATATACGACGGCTTCTTTGACCGGCACCTTGCCGTTCACAAACTTTTGGAAGGTGGCAAGATTTGAATCGGGGGTGAACCAGCCAAAATAAAAACCTGCCCCCAATGCCAGGGCAGCGGCAGCGGCGCCAGCGCCAATCGCAGTTTTGGCTTTAGCCCACGCCATGGCCTTCAATACTCCTTTGGCAAGGCCCAGAGTTGAACCGGTTGTTGCCCAGCTCTTCGCCAGCAGGGAAGCCATCACAGATTGCATTAGCGCGGGCGGCGCATTTTGCACGCAATTGGAGGAAATCGCGCCGGCTATGATGTCCGTGGTCGAACGCACACCGTATTTGGCAAAAAATCGACGGAGTTTTTCCAGCGCGCGGCTCACGCGCATTCTTGCGGTGTTTTCGGGAGTGCCCAGTGCGAGCCCGACTTCGGCCAGATTTTTTCCATCGAAGAATCGCAGCAGCAGCGCCTGGCGGTCGGTTTTGTTCAATGACGCCATAGCCGCGTCGAGAAATGGAGCGATTTCGGTCCAGGTATCCTTTATAGATTCATTCGAGACGTTTTGCATGCAGGCCTCCTGTTCGCGCCGGGCGCGCCGGATTTCGGTCCTCAAAAACGTCAATGATGTCAGCCGCGCGGTTTCATAAAGCCAGGCGGAAAGGATAATCCGCTTGCTGAGACTGTTTGCCTTTCTGGCGAGCACAACAAACACGGCCTGGGTGATTTCTTCCGCATGGCCGGGATTGCCGGTCTGGCGCAAGGCAACCGAATAAACTTTGTTGATGTGCCGCGAAATGATCGCCGCGAAAGCTTCGCCGGAGTTTTTTTCGGCGTATTGCGTCAACAGGCTGTTATCGTCCATTTCCTGCATCCAGCTATAAATGCCGCCGAACGGGGAAAGCGCACAAGGACAAATCAATTTAGCTTTAAATCCACGAGCCGTAGCATAAAAAGTTTTCAGTTTTCAGTTTTCAATTTTCGGTTCATTTTATCTGGCACTAATGAATCTTGATCCGGCACACAAAAGAATTGTTCCCGTAGTTATTGGAGTTGAGCACGCAGATGATGCGGCGCCGCTGGCGCAGGCGTTGCTGGAGGGCGGGCTGAATGTCATTGAAATCACATTTCGGGCGGCTAATGCGGCGGAGGTGGTTCGTGTTATCGCTCAAAAAGTGCCTGAAATGATTTTGGGCGCAGGGACGCTTTTGACGGTCGAGCAATTGCGGCAGGCGCGTGATGCCGGGGCGCAATTTGGGGTCGCGCCGGGATTGAACCTGGAGGTTGTTTCGGCGGCGAAAGAAATGAAGATTCCGTTCATCCCGGGCGTCATGACGCCTTCGGAAGTTGAGAATGCGTTTGCCGCAGGCTGCAGGCTTCTGAAATTTTTTCCGGCCAATATCGCGGGTGGTGTTCCGATGCTCAAGGCATTGGCCGCGCCGTACGCGCATACCGGCGTCAAATTTATCGCGCTTGGCGGCATCAAGGCCGAAAACATGCGTGAATATCTTGCAGAACCGATTGTGGCGGCGGTTGGGGGTTCGTGGCTGGTCGAGCCGGCAATCCTGGCCAAACGGGATTGGAAAACCGTTACGACGCGGACGCGGGAAGCGTTGCAGATTATTGAAGTGTTGAAGAGGTAGGGACACGCGCAGAACGGGATAAGACGCTCGCCGCCGCGGCGGGACGGGAGCATCTCAAAAAATGACAGGGCCTGAGTCACGGCGGGTCTGCGATCTATCGGCATTTCATTAACATCCTGCTAAAGCAGGGTGTTAATCATACCGCCGCACCGCGATTCTTAAATTTTGAGACGTTCCCGGTGGCATCTTTTATGCTTTTGCAACGGATGAATGCGTGGCAGATACTAACATTTACTTTTTCGGGCGCGATGGCATCCTGATGGAAATGACCACAAGGAAGTTCCGACAAATTTAAAAGATTTCCGTGTCTGAAACCTCAACTATAAGATAAACAATATGATCAAAAAGATACTGGCTCCCGGAAACGATCCCGCCCTTACCAGTTTTTCGCTGCTCGTACTGCGGCTGTGGCTGGGCCTGACGATGTTTTTCTACCATGGCCTGGACAAGCTGCGCAATTTCAACGATGTTGCCGCGCATTTTCCGAATCCGATTGGAATTGGCGCCAAACCGGGCCTGGTGCTCGTGATCATGGCCGAAGTGCTCGGGGCATGGTTATTGGCACTGGGGCTCCTGACACGGCTCGGGGCCTTGATGCTGGCGATTGATATGGGCGTGGCCTTCTTTATGTTCCATCAAATGGCTCTTGGCATGGTCCCGAAATCCGGCGAGTTGGCCTTCATTTATCTCGCAGGGTTCGTCACGCTATTCCTGGCCGGTCCGGGGAAATTCTCGATGGATAAGGCGCTTTTTGGAAAAGGATAGTAAACAGAACATCCAAATTCCAGGCGCCAGCCTCCAGAGAAGCTCCAATCCTCGAACCGCCAAAACGGCAGGCCTGGCGCTTGAACATTCTCTGGAGCCCGGACATTGGGGCCTGGATGTTCCAAAACCTTTAAATGTTCCGCTATCTATTCGCCAACTGCTTTGCCAATTGAATGGCGGCGATCATGCTGGATGGATTGGCGATCCATTTTCCGGCGATGTCATAGGCGGTTCCGTGGTCGGGAGACGTGCGGATGAACGGCAAGCCCAGTGTCCAGTTGACGCCGGTATCAAAGGCGACGGCCTTGAGCGGGGCGAGCCCCTGGTCATGATACATGGCCACGACGGCGTCAAAATCTCCGCGCAACGCATAATAAAAGACCGTGTCCCCGCTGAGCGGACCGGCGACGTCGAAGCCCTTTTTCTTCATGGCCGAAACGACGGGCGAAATCATTCTAATCTCTTCATCGCCAAATTCGCCGCCTTCGCCGGCGTGCGGGTTCAGGCCGGCGACGGCGACACGCGCGCGCGGCAGGCGCAAATCGCGGCACGCCCGCGCCGCGAGCTCGATGGCCAGCGCAACCCTTTCAGCCGTCAATTTCTTCGGCACGGCTTTGATGGCCACGTGGATGGTCGCCAGGGCGACGCGGAGCCAGCGGTCGCGGTCATCGCGGCCCAGGAGCATCATGGCCGTGCGTTTTGCGCCGGCCAGTCCCGATAGAAATTCCGTTTGGCCGGCAAAGTCTTTGTATCCGGCGCGAATGATGGCTTCTTTGTTTACCGGCGCGGTGACGAGCGCCGCCAATTCCCCGCGCAGGCAACGTTCGGTCCCGGCGCGTAAAGCAGCCATGGCCGCATTTGCGGCAACTGCCGAACCAGGGGGCAGTTTGGCGGACATTTTTGTTCCAGACGGGTCTGTAATGAAAAAGCGGCCGCTCGAATTCGGAATTCGGAATTCGGAATTCGGAATGGGGCTTAGAGTGAGCGGCGTTGGGAGCTTTTTGTTCAGGCGACGGAGTATTTGTTCATCGCCGATGAAAACGTATTGCGTGTCGTCATTTTTTGATTCAGCGGCGACAGCTTTGAGGGCCACTTCCGGGCCCACGCCGGTCACGTCTCCAAGTGTAATTCCGATGCGCATTGTTGGGACGTTGGCACGTTGAAATGTTAAAACGTTAAAACGTTAAAACCGTGCCCCTCATCCGGGGCTGGGGCCGGCGAAGTAGATGATGAAGGCCTTTTTCTTGAGAGAATCAATCCACCGCTTTTGTTCGTCCTTGCGCACCTCGGTGCGCAATGTCGCCTCAATGGTATTACGCACGTCATTGAGCGGTCTGACATGGGCGGCGCGGCGGTCTTCCAATTGAACAACGTAACATTCATCGGATGTTTCGATGACGCCGCTGGTGTCGCCGCACTTGAGAGTGCCCAGGGCGTCGGCAAGCTCTTTACGAAGCACGGAGGTTTCGATCCAATCGCTGCCTTTTTGCTCAGGATCCTGCGAATAGAGGGAAGCGAGTTGCTGGAATGAAGACCCTTTCTTCAGGTCCACCAGAATCTGGTCGGCCTTTTGCCGGGCGGCGGTGTCGTCCGGGGAAATCTTGTTGATGACGATCATTTGCACTTTCACCTGGTCGCCGACTTTGAATTCATCCTGGTGCAGGTTGTAGTACGTTTCGATTTTATAAGGCGAAATGATGATTTTCTGTTCGGAGAACTTTTGCGCGCGCAATGACTCGAGGATGATTTGGTCACGGACATCCTGCCGGAATTTTTCAAAGGTGATGCCCTGGGCCTGGAGGGTGCGGATGCAGGTGATGCGATCTCCGAACTGCTGTTTGATGCGGTCGTCCACCCATTCGTCCACGGTCGCTTCGGGCAATTGAGGATATTTGGTGGCAAATTCGTGAAGAATCAATTGATCGTCGATCAGCGTTTCAAGTTCATCATTGAGCGCGGCATCGAGCTTTTGCTCGTATACCTGCGGCTCATCCGCGTAATCACGCTGCAAAATGTCCATCGCCGGCAAGGCAAGTTCCTTGACTTCGCTCCACGTAATGACCTTGTCGTTGACGATAGCGTAAATACCGTCCGCCAGGTCCGCGCGCAAAGGCAGGCAGAAACTCATGAGCAAGACAGTCGAAACGGCGCAAAAAACTTTCATCGGTTGGCGCGCAGTTTAGCGAAAAAGTGGAAAATTAAAAATCAAAAATGTTGCGGACGTGGTGCGTGATGCGTGGTGCGTCAATACGCGGGCCAGGGCGCAGTCAAAACATGGGTAAAGGCCAGACGAGATTTCCCGCGGCAAGTCCCCATGGCCAGGCCACGGCACGCATGCGCCGCCGCGACGCCGGATGGGTTTTGGGCGGGAAAATTTCGTGATGAGTTTTTTTTGAAAGTGTCTTAATTTAGTGTTCCAGGCCGTTTTAGAATTTTCTTGAGAACATGGGTTCCATCAGAAATACCGTCGTGGTGGCGATCCTGCAGGTGGGTGTGGTCGTGGCGGCCGTGCTTGCGGCGGGAATATGTCATCGGGTCTGGATGAGCGGTAATTTGCCGGTGCCGCGGCTGATTGCGCTGCTTTGTCATTTTGGGTTCGCAGGGTTGCTCATTCCGCTGGTGTGGATAACGGGAGCGGCCATGCTTCACACGCGTCCCGGGGTTTCCGATGACGCGCGCGCGCTGATGTTTTGGCTGGGCGTCCTGGTCCTGGTTGCGCTGACTATTTTCGCGCTCTATGCGGACGTCTCGCCGTGGCTGGTGTATCTGAGAATGCCGGAGATGTCGGATGATGGGGGTTGAGACGTAGATTTCGAGGACGAGGACGATTTGGATCGAGGGGACGATCGCGACGACCTTTCAGGCGATTCGAAAATGGCGATTTGCATTTCTGGTCCTATGCGGCATCTTTGACCGGAACCTTAAATCCCGGATCATATGAATGCCATGCCGATACCCCCGATAGCGCCGTTGCCAATGAATCAACGAAACGTAGACGTGGACCATTTGAATTTGCTTTCGATTTTTCATTTCGTGTTCGCCGGGCTGGCTTTTATGGGCAGCCTGTTTATGGTGATCGAGTTTGTTTTTATGAGTTTCGTGCTGGGCAACCCGTCGTTTTGGCAGCATCAAAAGGGACCGCCGCCGCCGCCCATGGTTTTTCAGATGTTTCACATGGTTATCTGGTTCTACCTGCTATTGGGCCTGTTGATGGTGGCCGTGGCGATATTGAATATTTTATCAGGAATCTTCCTGCGAATGCGGAAACATCGGACTTTTTCCTTTGTGGTCGCCGGCATTAACTGCGTGCAGATTCCGATCGGGACGGTTTTGGGAGTGTTCACGATTGTCGTGCTGGTGCGGGATTCTGTGAGGGAGCTGTATGAATCGCGCATGTGACCTGACGGTGGCGAAATTTTTCCGACATTTCAACGATCCGCGCTGGTTTTGATGCACGCTATATTTGACAGAATATAACGATTCCGGTTAGAGTGGCGATGCTTGAGGAAGGGACCTTGATCGAATTGCTCGTGGTCATCGCCATTATAGCAATACTGGCGGCGGTGATCCTTTCGGTGCTGGCGCAGGCCCAGGAAAAGGGGCGCTCGACGCAATGCCTGGATAATCTCCGCCAATGGGGCGCGGCCTTTCGCATGTATGCCGACGATAACAGTGATTATCTTCCGCGCCGGGGCCAGGGAGTCCAGACGCTGGTAGAAATTGACCGACCCACCGACTGGTTTAATGCGTTGCCCCCTTATTTCGGGTTGAGTTCCTTTCAGATGATGATTAGCAACAACGCGGTCCCCGCGGCGCATACCCGCTCGGTTTTTATCTGCCCCACAGCAAATAACCCAAATACCCCGGGAACCTATTTCCTGCCCTATTGCATGAACATGAATCTATGTCCGTGGAACCTGACGATCCCGACGAAATATACGCAGGTGAGCCAGCCGGATTACGTCGTGGCCATGGGAGATGCTCCCGGCCCGTATGCTTCGACTTACCCGTCGACACAACCTTATAGCGTCGTCGCGCGTCGCCGCTATTGGAAATTGTCTCGGGCCATTTCACCAATGGCGTGTTCCACATTGTCGGCCAGGGCGGCGCGGATTTTCAATATCAGATGCAGGCAAACACGAATTTGGCCACGACGAATTGGGAGACGATTGGAACGGTTACGGCGGACACGAACGGGGTGATTGAGTTCGACGATTTAAGCGCGACAAATCGAGAGCGGTTTTATCGGATTGTGGAATAAGGTATTTCGGAAATAAATCGCCCGGCTCACTTGACATTCCATAACAGTGACAGTAACGTCTGAAGTAAGGGACGGTGGGGACGGGCGAACCATTCAATTAGCGCTTAAATGACAGACATCATGTTTCAGCAAATACGGGATCAAATTCACGAGATTCGCAACGCCCTGGCGCCGATTGACTTTAGATTGGCAAATTTCCAACAGGAAATTGCGGATTGCAGAACTATTTTCGAACAAAAAGCAATGACGCTCGAAGCGAAAATATTCGCGCAGTCAATAATGCTGGAGGAACAAGACAGCAGAATTTCAAACATTTTGGAACGGCTTCAGTCGATTGAACTTGCCCTAAAACTCCAGCCGAAACCCGAACCGGGGAACCCGCTGGCCGTCAACGGAGAAATTCAACAGTTCCCGAATCGCATGTCTGATTCATGAATCTTCTTAGCGTAGCAGCGGACGTCAGTCCGCTCTAATTGGCGGCAGGTGGCGCTGCCACTCGCGGAACAATCGTACGGCCCTGCTCGCCGTAAAATCGTCAACACCCTGACAACAATCTCCCTCTCCCAGCCTGTCCTCCGTAGCATCGGGCATTGCGTTGCCTTTGAGAGCCCGCGGCCCGCCCGAACTTTCAGTGGCTTGCGCAGGATCGCTGCTGCGGAGGATGGCCGGGAGAGGGCTGGGGTAAGGGACAGTTTTTCAAACAGGAACATTCTGTCGGGTTCATGGGGAGCCCCCTTTCGATTTTTTCGCATGCATTGGGACCATGAACCAGTGCGATCGCTCGTCGCAGCCAACCGTCGGCGGATGATTCCCCCTCTCCTTTGGGAGAGGGCCGGGGTGAGGGAGAGTCTTTGGGTCTGGAAACGTTCTATCTGAAATGCATAATCTGTTCGCCCGTGCTCGTCCGTCCCATGTCCCATCTTTCCCAACGAGCTCCCCGGTTACAGCGAGCAAGAATGCGACTGCAGTAGGCCGACTGCCCTCAAACGGCGTTCCGTCGCTGAAAGATAAAAGCTGATTTCTTTACTAATCAAATATTAAATTGTGAATAAGTTTCTGGTAAAAAGCTATTGACCCAATGAATGTTTTGGAGTTACGGGTCGCAAACGCGGATTGAGAGGCCTTAGGCAGGATCGGAAATCCGACGTTCTGGCACAGGTATTTAGGATTTATATGGGTAGGTCGGCTCATTCTACAATTGGTAGAGGCTTTCAACATGGACGCGGCAAATGAACCGACAAACGCTGGTTGGAGCGGGACGTTGACCCTTTCCGGCGCAACCCTGTCCCGGCTACAAACTTTATGACGTCCTGGAAGGCTTGATGGATTTGTAATTAATCCGTTCTCAAAAGCCGCGTATGTCAATGGAAAGAGGCAATAGGGTCACATGAAACGGAATAAGTTTTACCCCTACGTAATTATCCTGCGATAACCGTTTAACCAACATGGTCGGCGGCATTGGCGGCACGTCTTATGCTTACGATCAAGCGGGCCTGCTCCTGAGCGAAGGTGGCTTATGGCCGAACGACACCGTGAATTATACGTATCAGAATCGCTTGAGAAAGCAGTTGAGCCTTACGCATCCCGATGGCTCTTCATGGACGGAGAACTACGAATATGACGATGCCAGGCGGCTGGCCAATGTAGCGTCGCCCGCGGGCGCCGTTGACACAGCCATTATAGCGAGCTCGGTTGTCACACCTGCGGCCGAAAACTTAGACAAAGTCAATCCGGACGGGTTGGACACCGCATTGAAGTCGACCTTGGGCCTTTTTCCCGAAGGCCAACCTTACAACCTAGGAAATAATCCGCCACCTCCCGCGTCGGTAACGACATATTATACGTACAGATGTAAGGGCAAAACGATCACGACAACAGACCCAGAGCCGCCTGGTAAGGGTTGGATTCTGATAGGAATGCAATCGTATGGGCTTAACTAATATACCTTTTTCCTATAGCTTGAAAGTTTTCAGAAAATTTTCCCCTTAGAAACGCTACGAACAAGCCCTATGCTAAAAGACAAGAAAACTGATGCGAATACGCAGGAAATCAAAAGATTTGCAATCGGAACGTTGCTGGTGGCGATCTTCATACTGGCGTATTGCCTTTGGAGTTATGTTAACAGTAGTTGGATGCTAAGGTCGGGAGCGCGCTTAAACCCAAAAGTCGTTGAGGATCTCAAGATGGTTGCCAAGGCGTTAATCTATGGCCTTCTTCCGTCCATTTCTTTAATGCTGATCGGCATCTTCATTTTATTGCGGCGACTTTGTAGGAATCTCGAGAATAGCTGAGCGCTGCGAAGGATCCAATATTTCAACGTGCCGAAGGCTGCATGCTGCATAGCGGAAAGGGGGTCAACCAGAAAGTGGTCAATCCATAGCTTGGTGCGTTTCTAATGTAAAATCTGCCGGCCAAGCGATTGAACCATTGGCATACAACAATATAACTTTTGTAACCGATTTCCGAGCAAACATCACATTATAACCAATCGAAAGGTCGAGGTGCGAAAAAGCCTTCGTTTCCTGTCGGCACCGCAAAATCGTCGGATTTGCCAACGAAAACGCGATTTTTCGTCCAAACTCCGTTCGTTTCCTCGTTGCATTCGTTATACTCAAGAAATGTGTCATGGCTTCGCCAAAA
>Ga0335073_10013961_pt1 | contig 11260 bp, 3 predicted proteins | sample Lox_Sample_22_FD_207093 | JGI IMG/M metagenome (GOLD analysis project Ga0335073, IMG submission 207093) | Soil microbial communities from Loxahatchee National Wildlife Refuge, Florida, United States - Lox_Sample_2.2 | ecosystem: Environmental > Terrestrial > Soil > Wetlands | place: USA: Florida... | reverse complement strand
CCGCGTTCCGGCCGCGCCGACGACCGCGTCCGCGCCGACCTGCTGCCACGACGCCGCGACCTGGCCTGCGCTGACCGCGGCACGGACCATCCCGCCGAGCGCGATCACGGTCAGGGCCAGGACCAGGGCCAGCGCCGGAAGCAGCGGGACCGACCGGGCGCGCGCGGAGCGGGCAATCCCGAGGAAGCCGACGGTGCCCCGGCCTGCCGCCGTGACGTGCAGCAGCGCGCGCAGCGGCAACGGGTAGATTCTGGCCGCGATCAGCGCGGCCGCCACGGCTATCCCGACCGGCGCGATGACCAGGTACGGATCGACGCCAGCGCCCGGCGCCAGGCCCCGTGTCCGCAGCGCGACCACGGCTCCGGCGATGGCGACCACTGCGGCCATCTCGGCCACCAGCCTGCGCGGCGAGCGACGCGGGATGACCAGGTCGTCGCGGCGCGGCGGCCCGGCCACCGACCGCAGGCCGCGGTGCTCCCCGGCGGCCAGCGCCGCGGGGCCGGCCAGCGTGATCACGGCCGCCAGCGCGGCCAGGATCCAGCTCGTCGTGCTGCCGCCGCCGGGGACGGCCAGGATGCCCGCCGCCACGCCGGCCACCAGGGCCGGCACCGCCGCGCCCGCCGTGATCGCGCCGATGCGCGCCGCCACCTGGATGGTGCTGCCGCCGCGGGCGCGGATCAGCGTGAGCTCGCCCCGGTGGGCTCCGGCCAGCACGACGGCGCCGACCAGCAGCAGGATCGCCGTGGCGGCGGCGATCCCGGCCAGCAGCAGCGCGTCGGTGCTGCCGACGGCGGCCTGCGCCGCGATGAAGCCGCTCAGCGTCCCGGCTCCGTCAGCCGTCAGCGTCGGCGGGTCCTCGAGCGGGGATGTGGTCGCCGCGAGCGCCGCCTCGCCGGCGTCGCCGGCGGTCAGGCTCGTCATCGCGGCCAGCATCCCGGGTGCCTGTGCGGCGGTCAGCCCGGCGGAGCGCACCGGGTAGTCCCAGGTGACCATCGGGATCGCTCCGGTGCAGGCGCTCTGGACCGCGCTCAGCTCGTCCGGGCCGAAGAAGAACCCGGCGGCCCAGATCGTGGTGCCGCCCTGCTTCAGCGTGACCGGCGCGGCCAGCGCCGGGTCGCGGGTCCAGAACGGCGACGACGGCCCTTGCGGACGCAGTACGCCGGTGACGCTCAGCACCAGCGGCGGGTCGCTGCCCGGCATCGCCGGCAGCCGGCCGAGCCGGACCTGGGAGCCCGGCCGAAGTCCGAACTGGGCGGCGGTCGCGGCCGTGACCGCCACCTGCACCAGGGTCTGCCGGCCTGACGACGTCGCGGTCCTGGGCAGCGACCCGGAGATCAACCGGGCGTGGCTGGCCAGCGCGCTGCGGTAGGCGACCTCGACCGTCGGCGGCCCGCCCAGGACCGCGTGCGGCCGCGGGTTGAGCACCTGCAGGAACGGCATGGTCAGCCCGGCCCAGCGCTGCGCGACGGGGGAGAGCAGCGGCGGGCGGACGAAGCCGCCGATCGCACTGCCCATGGCCTGGATCTGGCCGGCGCCGATCGGAGCGCCCCCGGCGAGCTGCCAGTCGTCGGTTGCGGAGATGCCGAACGCGCCGGCCGAGGCCAGGGTCTGGGTGAGCGCGGCGTTCTGCAGCCTGGTGACCTCGCGGGGCCCGGCCGTGGCCAGGAACGCGCCGAGCAGCGCGACCAGGGCCAGGGCCAGGGCCGGTCCCGGCCCTGCCTGGCCGGCCAGCAGCCGCCTGGCGCGGCTCATGTCTGCGTCTCCAGCCGGGTGAGCGCGACGAGCCCGGCCCGCCGGGCCGGGCCGACAGCGGCGATCACGACCGGCACCGCGGCGATGACCACGGCCACGGCCACCGGCACGGCCAGCGGGATCTGCACCAGGACCGGAGGCTGCGGACGGGCTCCGGTGGCGGTGAGCGTCACCGCCGGAACGATCAGCCGGGCCAGCAGCGCGCCGAGGCCGAGCCCGGCCGCGGCCGCCGGAAGGCCGAGCGCCGCCTGCTCCAGGCAGAGCAGCCGGGTGAGCTGCCGGCGTGTCGCTCCGATCGTGGCCAGCAGCGCGATGTCCCGTGCCCGCTCGCTCGCGGTAGCAGCGGCGACGCCGAACCCGGCGGCCGCCAGGATCACCGCGGCGGCCGCGATCGCCAGCATGGCCAGTTGCGGGGCGGCCGACAGCGGGCTGGCCAGCAGCGAGGCGGCGAGCTGCGCCCGGCCGGTCGTCGTGGCCCCGGCGGGCAGCCGGGCGGTCAGGGGCGCGCCGCCGGTGGCGAGCCACCACTCGCTGACCGGCTGCGGCGGGGCACCGGCGGCGGCCAGCGCCTGCTGCAGGCCGGCCTGGTCGACCACGATTCCCCCGCCGGGCCCGCCGATCGTGGGAAAGGCGGGGACGACGCTCACCACGGTCACCGGCACGCTGACGTCGCCGATGCTGACCGGGAACCTGCTGCCCCGGCCCTGCCCGGTCGTGGCCGCGAACGCGGCGGTGACCACGGCCGGCAGCGGGCCCGCCGGGCCCCGCGCGCTCACCGACACCGACCCTGGCAGCGGGCTGGCCGGCGACCCGAACTGCGCAGGGAAGATGCCCGATCCGGGCCGGAAGGCGATGCGCAGGCTGGTGCCGCTCGCCGTCGCGCTGGTGACCGCGGGCGGCCCGCTGACCTGGCCGGCGCCGTCGCTGGCCGAGAACGCCATCCGGCCGCGCGGCGAGCCGGCGGCGAACGGGGAGCCGAAACCGCCATTGACTCCGGCAGCGCCGCTGACCGAGCCGATGGTCAGCGTCGCGGGCGGCCGCGGCGAGGTCGGCATCAGGTACTGCAGCGAGAAGCCGGTGACCCGCAGCGGGTAGGCGGCGCCACGGCCCGGTGCGATCACCACGGCGAGCTGGTGCGCCCGGCCGTCCGCTGGAAGCTCGCCGGCCTGCTGCTGGTAGGTGATCCCGAAGGCGTCCGTCACCTCGACGAACAGCACCGGCTGGGTCACCGATCCTGCGCTGAGGCTGGCCGTGATGAGCAGGCGGGACGGGCGGCCGGGGACCGGCGCGCCCGGCGGCGGCCCGGACGGGGCGAGCCGGCCGAAGAGCGCGGCCGGGGATCCGCCCGCCAGGTCGGGCCGGATCGCCGAGACCGATCCCGCGTGCCGCGCGTCCAGGGCCAGCAGCGTGGCCGTGCCGGTGCCGGACAGCACGATCGCGGACCGGATCACCGGGGTGGCGCCGGTGACCCCGTGCGCCCGGCTCAGCGAGGCGACCTGGCCCAGCGCCAGGGGCGCCTGCGGCGACAGGGTGACCCGCTCGTCGGCGCCGGCGGCGAAGCTGGCCTGGTCCTGTGCCGAGCGCTGCCAGCTACTCCACTGCGACACAGCGAGCACGGTGGTGGCCACGGCGAGCACGGCGAGCAGCACAGGTCCGGCCTGGCGCAGCGGTCGCCTGCTGATCTGCCACGCCGCCACGGCCGCGGTCAGGTCCCGGCCGCGGCTCGCCGCCCGGTCGCCGAGCCTGACCGCCAGCGGCAGCAACCGCAGCAGCAGCACGGCGCCGGCCGCCAGGGCCAGCACCGGCGCGCTGACCAGGACCGGGTCCAGGCCGACCGCCCCGTCCGGGCCGACCGAGACGGGGGCGGCGTAGTGCTCGAGCTGCCAGGTGGCCAGCGCGGCCAGGGCCAGCAGCGCGACGTCGCCGCCCGCCCTGGAGGCCGCGGCGAGCGCGGCCCTGCGACCGCTCTGCGCCCGCAGGCGCACCGGCGAGGCCGCCGTCCGCAGCCACGGCAGGGCGATCACGACCGCGCAGCCGGCGGCCACGGCGGCCGCGGCCAGCCAGGCGGCAGCCGGGAACGCGACCGGCAGCCGCAGGCCGCTGCGGCGCAGGGGTCCGTGGCCGGCCAGCGGCAGCAGCAGCCCGCCGAGCAGCGGGCCGGCCACCACGGCCGGCAGGATCAGCAGTCCGGTCTCGGCCAGCCCGGAGCCGGCGAGCTGCCACCGGGACGCTCCCCGCGAGCGCAACAGCGCCACCTCGCCCTGCCGCTGACCGCTCAGCAGGACGCTGGCCAGCGCCAGCGTTGCCCCGGCGATGACGAGCAGAATCGCCGCGCCGATGGCGAGCTGGGAGCGGGCGACGACCAGGGCCGTGCCGAGCCCGGTCAGCAAGCCGGGCAGGCTGGTGGCCGCGGTCTCGTCCGGGAGCGCGGCGGACGAGCCGAGGCGATTCAGCGCCGACTGCACGCGGGACGCGAGGGCCGCCACGCCGCCGGCGCCGAACCGGCTCGCGTCCGGCACGGCGGCCCAGGCCGCTTCGGTGACCGGGACCCGACCGGCGGTCATCGCCGCCGGGCTGGTGACCAGCGGCCCGTACACAGAGAACCCGCCCGCCCGCTGCACGCCGGCCGAGCCCGAGCCGGCCAGCCAGTACGGGCTGGCCGGGTTGCGCGGGCGGAAGATCCCGGTGATGCGCACGCCGACGGCGGCGCCGCTGACCCCGTCGCGCAGCGTCAGCGTCGTGCCTACGGCCAGGTGCATGCCGCTGGCCAGCGCCTGCGGTACCGCCGCCGGCACCGGGTCGCCGGGCCCCGGCGCTGGGCCTGGCCACGAGCCGGCCAGGAGGCTGGCGTGCCCGGGAAGGCCGGCGAGGGAGATCAGGTGGGTCTGGGCGTGCGGCAGGCCGTGGCCGGGCGGGACGTCCAGGTAGTCGGAGCTGACCGCCGACCAGATCGAGAGGGGCACGCCGGGCAGCGCGCGCGTGAGCGTGGCCCGCACGTCGGCGTCGGCGCGTGCCGCTGCCGCGACGGACGTGGCGGACGCCGTGATCGAGATCGTCGTTCCCGGGTCGCCTGCCAGCGACGTGCGCACCGCGTGGCTGCTGACCGTGGCCGAGAACGAGGCGAGCGCGGCCACCACGGCCGCGGCGAGCAGGACCGTCGCCGCCGCTGCGGCCAGCGCGAGGCGGTGCGGCAGCAGGCGCCGGACGATCGCTGGCGCCTTTCGCACGAAGTCTCGCTACCTCTCGATACGTTTGCTGGCCGGAAGCTGCTTTTCGCACCCTAACGTTGCCCCAGATCAAGTCCTGGCCCGGCACTAGACTCCCTGGCGTGACCGCACCGTACCCTGCCGAGCTCCCGCCTCAGTACGCGCCGGCCGACGTGGAAGGCCGCCGGTACTCGCTCTGGGAGGAGCGCGGGCTGTTCGCCGCCGACGCGTCGTCGGACGCGCCCGCGTTCTCGATCGTCATCCCGCCGCCCAACGTGACCGGCTCGCTGCACATCGGCCACGCCCTCGACCACACGCTGATGGACGCCCTGGTCCGGCGGCGGCGAATGCAGGGCTACAACGCGCTCTGGCTGCCCGGCATGGACCACGCGGGGATCGCCACCCAGAACGTGGTCGAGCGCGAGCTGGCCAAAGAGGGCCTGAGCCGGCACGACCTGGGCCGGGAGGCCTTCGTCGAGCGGGTGTGGCAGTGGAAGGCCGAGTCCGGCGGCGCGATCCTCGGCCAGATGCGGCGCCTGGGCGACAGCGTGGACTGGTCCAGGGAGCGGTTCACGATGGACGCCGGATTGTCCCGGGCCGTTCAGACGATCTTCAAGCGGCTCTTCGACGACGGGCTGATCTACCGGGCGCAGCGCATCATCAACTGGTGTCCGCGCTGTCTGACCGCGCTGTCGGACATCGAGGTGGATCACACCGAGGACGAGGGCGAGCTGGTGTCGATCCGGTACGGCGACGGCGAGAACTCGATCGTGGTCGCCACCACCCGGGCCGAGACCATGCTCGGCGACACGGCGGTCGCCGTGCACCCCGACGACCCTCGCTACACGCACCTGATCGGGACGGACGTCGAGCTGCCGCTGTCCGGACGGCGCATTCCTGTGGTGGCGGACCCGCATGTGGACCCGCAGTTCGGCACCGGCGCGGTCAAGGTGACCCCGGCGCACGACCCGGACGACTTCGAGATCGGGCGCCGGCACGACCTGCCGAGCGTGACGATGATGGACGAGCGCGGCATGATCACCGCGCACGGCCCGTTCCAGGGCCTGGACCGGTTCGAGGCCCGGCCTGCCGTCGTGGCCGCGCTGCGCGAGCAGGGCAGGGTGGTGGCCGAGCGGCGGCCGTACCTGCACGCGGTGGGGCACTGCCAGCGATGCGGAACGACGGTCGAGCCAAGGCTGTCGCTGCAGTGGTTCGTCCGCGTCGGCCCGCTGGCCAAGGCGGCTGGGGACGCGGTGCGCGATGGCCGGGTCCGGATCCACCCGGCGCAGATGGCCGCCCGCTACTTCGACTGGGTCGACGACATGCACGACTGGTGCATCAGCCGCCAGCTCTGGTGGGGCCACCGGATCCCGGTCTGGTACTCGGCCGACGGGGACGTGATCTGCGTCGGCCCGGACGAGCAGCCGCCCTCCGGCGACGGCTGGCACCAGGACCCCGACGTCCTGGACACCTGGTTTTCCTCAGGACTGTGGCCGTTTTCCACGCTGGGGTGGCCGGACGAGACCGCCGACCTGGGCACGTTCTATCCGACCAGCGTGCTGGTCACCGGCTACGACATCCTGTTTTTCTGGGTGGCCCGGATGATGATGTTCGGGCTGTACGCGATGTCCGGGCCTGAGCGAGACCCCGCCCGCGCCGTGCCGTTCCGCGCCGTCGCCCTGCACGGCCTGGTCCGCGACCAGTACGGCAAGAAGATGTCGAAGTCGCGCGGCAACACCGTGGACCCGCTGGACTGGATCGAACGGTTCGGCGCCGACGCCACCCGGTTCACCCTGGCCCGCGGGGCCAGCCCGGGCAGCGACATCCCGGTCAGCGAGGACTGGGTGGCCGGCGCCAGGAACTTCTGCAACAAGCTGTGGAACGCGACCCGGTTCGCGCTGCTGAACGGCGCGGACGCGGCCGCCGACCTGCCCGGGCCTGCCGCGCTGAGCGCCGCCGACCGCTGGATCTTGTCCCGGCTCGCCTCGGTCACAGCCGAGGTGGATCACCTGTTCGAGCAGTTCGAGTTCGGCAAGGCCTGCGACGCGCTCTACCACTTTGCCTGGGACGAGTTCTGCGACTGGTACCTGGAACTGGCCAAGGCGCCGCTCGCCGGGTCCGACCCGGCGGCAGCGGCGGCGACCAAGGCCGTGCTCGGGCACGTGCTCGACCGGCTGCTGCGGCTGATCCACCCGGTGATGCCGTTCGTCACCGACGAGCTTTGGACCAGCCTGACCGGGGGAGACACCATCATGGTGGCCGCCTGGCCCGGGGACCAGGGGGCGGGCACCGCAGCCGCGCTGCCAGCGCTGCCACGGGATCCGGCCGCCGAGGCGGAGATCGAGGCCTTGATGCGGCTGGTCACCGAGGTGCGCAGGTTCCGGTCGGACCAGGGGCTGCGGCCCTCCCAGCCGGTGCCGGCGGCGCTGGACGGGATCGAGGGCACGTCGCTGGCCGGTCACGAGGCCAGCATCCGGTCGCTGCTGCGGCTGGCCGCGCCCGGCGAGCCGTTCGCGGCCACCGCATCGGTGCAGGCCGAAGGGGTTACCGTCCGGCTGGACACCGCGGCCGCCATTGACGTCGCCGCCGAGCGGCGCAGGACCGAGAAGGATCTCGCCGCGGCGCGGGCCGATCTGGTCCAGACCGAGCGCAAGCTGGCCAACCCGTCGTTCGTGGAGCGGGCGCCCGAGGCCGTGGTGGCGAAGAGCCGCGACCGGATGGCCGCTGCCCAGGCCGAGATCGAGCGCCTGGAGCAGCGCCTGGCCGGCCTGCCATCGGGCTGATCTTTTGCCCGATGTCAGTTACTGTGCGCACGCATCTGATAACACAGCGGCGGCAAGTCTGTAACTGATCGGTCACGATTCGAAGTCCTCGCTGGTCAGATGACTCAAGCGTGCGGCCCGGGCCGTAGGTTGAGCCGGGACCAAGTGCTGGGACGGGCAGCGCCGCATCGGTGGCGAGAACGGTCGGCAAGGCGTGCGCTCCTTCAGACCAGCACGGCCGGTCCGTTGTCGGAGCACGCTAGGGGACGGTGAACGTCCGCCCGGGCGCGCTCCCTGTGTCAAGGAGCCGCCATCATGTGGAGACCCCCACAGCAAGGCAGATTCACGTTCGCGCGTCGTCGCGGCGCGCTTCGGGGCGGGATGCTCGCGGCCGGGATCGGGGCCGCGGCGCTCGCCCTGGCCGCCGCGGGATGCACCGGCAACGGCACGACGTCGGCGGGCAACACGCCGGTCAAGGGCGGCACGGCCGTCTACGCGCTGCCGCCGGCCACCACGCCCAACTACATCTTCCCGTACGTGAGCAGCTCTTACATCAGCGACGCGAACATCTTCTATCTTCAGTCGCTGATGTACAGGCCGCTGTACTGGTTCGGCCAGAACGGCCAGCCGACGGTGAACAACTCGCTGAGCCTGGCCAAGCCGCCGGTCTTCAACGGCACCAAGGTCACGATCACGCTGAAGCCCTACAAGTGGTCCAACGGGACCTCGGTGACGGCGCAGAACGTCGCCTTCTGGATCAACATGGAGGCGGCCGAGCCCGCCAACTTCGGTGCCTACACCGGGTTTCCCGCCAACGTGAAGGACGTCACGGTGGTCAGCCCGACCGAGCTCACCATGGTCATGGACAAGGCCTACTCGCCGACCTGGTTCCAGTACAACGACCTGAGCCAGATCACCCCGATGCCGCAGGCCTGGGACCGGACGGCGTCCGGGCCGAGCCACTGCTCGGCCAGGGTCAGCGACTGCGCGGCGGTGTACAACTACCTCAACGCGCAGGCCAAGAACCTGACCAGCTACGTCGGCTCGCCGTTGTGGTCGGTCGTGGACGGCCCGTGGAAGCTGAGCGCGTTCAACGCCGACGGGCACGTGTCGTTCGTGCCGAACAAGTCGTACTCCGGCCCGGTCAAGCCGAAGCTTGCCGGGTTCCAGGAGGTGCCGTTCACGACGGACTCGGCCGAGTACAACGTGCTGCAGTCGCCGAGTTCCAGCACCAAGATCGACGTCGGCTACCTGCCGTCGCAGAACGCCCCGGCCAAGCCGGCCGCGGCGACGGTGGGCTCGAACCCGCTGGCGTCCAAGGGGTACACGCTCTCGCCGCTGTATAGCTGGGGCATCAACTACTACGTGCTGAACTTCCAGTCCACCGTGGGCGATCATGCCGCCATCTTCAAGCAGCTCTACTTCCGGCAGGCGCTGGAGTACGAGATGAACCAGGCGTCGGTGATCAGCGGCCCGCTGCGCGGGTACGGGGCGCTGACCGTCGGCCCGGTCGCGGCCACCCCGCAGACGTCGTTCCTGTCCGGGACGGGCAAGGCGGGCGACCCGTTCCCTTACAACCCGGGCAAGGCGAAGTCGCTGCTGGCCAGCCACGGCTGGAACGTGGTACCGAACGGGGTCACCACGTGCACCAACCCGAGCCTGTGCGGCCAGGGGATCAAGAAGGGCACCGCGCTCAGCTTCAACCTGCCGTACGCGACCGGGGTGTCCTGGATCTCATCGGAGATGACCCAGCTCCAGTCCAACGCGGCCACGATCGGGGTCAAGCTGAACCTGGAGCCCAAGCCGTTCGACCAGGTGACCGCGCTGGCCGCGGGCAACTGCGTGGTGGCAAAGATCCCGTGCAACTGGGACATGGCGAACTGGGGCGGCGGCTGGTCCTTCGCCCCGGACTACCTGCCCACCGGCGAGGAGCTGTTCCAGAGCGGCGCGGTCGCCAACTCGGGCGGATACAAGGACCCGTCCAACGATTCGATGATCAACAAGACCCTGACCAGCGGAAACCTGCAGTTCATCTACAACTGGCAGGACTACCTGGCGCCCCAGTTGCCGGTGATGTGGCAGCCCAACGGCGCCTACGAGCTGACCGAGGTCGCGAACAACCTCGAGGGCGTCACGCCGCAGAGCCCGACGCTCTCGATCAACCCGGAGAACTGGTACTTCACCAAGTAACTCAGTCTCCCGTGTGCCCGGGCCGCGTTTGTGGCCCGGGCACACGGCTGCGGGAGCAGGTCTGGGGACTGCCCCGCCGAGCCAGGAACCCGGCGCCAGTAGGCTGCGAGGATGACCGTCGCCATGCGTGAGGAGCCGTGACCGACCCGCAGACCCGGCTGGGCCAAGCCGAGCGAGAGATCCTCGCCCGGCGGCCCGAGCATTCCATCCAGCCGTCCCTGGACCGGATCACAGCCCTGACCGCCCTGCTGGGCGACCCGCAGCGGGCCTACCCGGTCATCCACATCACCGGCACGAACGGGAAGACCTCCACGGCCCGGATGATCGAGACGCTGCTGCGCGCCCGCGGGCTGCGGACGGGACTGTTCACCAGCCCGCACCTGTCCTCGATCAGGGAGCGGATCTGCGTCGATGGCGAGCCGCTCGGCGCCGAGCGGTTCGCCGACGCCTACGACGAGGTCAAGCCGTACCTGGAGCTCGTTGACCAGAGCCAGCCGGCCGCGCTGTCGTTCTTCGAGGTGCTGACCGCCATGGCCTTCGCGGTCTTCGCCGACGCCCCGGTCGACGTGGCGGTGATCGAGGTCGGCGTCGGCGGCACCTGGGACTGCACCAACGTGGCGGATGGCGCCGTGGCGGTGGTCACCCCCATATCGATCGATCACGTCCGGTACCTGGGCAACACGGTAACCTCCATCGCCGCGGACAAGGCGGGCATCATCAAGCCCGGTGCCGTGGCCGTGCTGGCCCAGCAGCCCGTCGACGCCGCCGAGGTGCTGCTGCGGCGCGTGGCCGAGGTAGGCGCGACCGTCGCCCGCGAGGGCCTCGAGTTCGGCGTAACCGGCCGGGAGCTGGCCGTCGGAGGGCAGCTACTCGGGATCCGCGGCCTGATCGGCAGCTACGACGACCTGTTCCTGCCGCTGTTCGGCGCGCACCAGGCCGGCAACGCCGCCTGCGCGCTCGCCGCTGTCGAGGCGTTCGCGGGGGCTTCGGCGATCGGTGCTCACGCCGATGGCGCCGAGCCGGCGCTCGGTGCGCAGCGCGATGGCGAGCCCGTACCGCTCGATGACGACCTGGTTCGCTCCGCGTTCCGGATGATGTCTTCTCCTGGCCGGCTGGAGGTGGTGCGGCGCAGCCCGGTGGTGATCGTGGATGCCGCCCACAACCCCGCCGGGATGGCCGCCACCGTCACCGCGCTGACCGAGTCGTTCGCTCTCACCGACCTGATCGCGATCATCGCCGTCAGCGAGGACAAGGACGTGCCGGGGATCCTGGACGAGCTCGAGCCGGTCGTGTCCGAGCTCGTGGTGACGGCCAATTCCTCCTCCAGGTCGGCCGATCCGGCCAAGCTGG